>Ga0073928_10001830_pt1 | contig 39302 bp, 30 predicted proteins | sample PaiPotPPA55metaG_FD_76969 | JGI IMG/M metagenome (GOLD analysis project Ga0073928, IMG submission 76969) | Iron sulfur acid spring bacterial and archeal communities from Banff, Canada, to study Microbial Dark Matter (Phase II) - Paint Pots PPA... ... | reverse complement strand
TACCCACTTCGTAGCCTCGCCAGTCAACTTCGCGGAAGCCGCCGCGCTATTTGCCTCCACATACAAGCGCAACAAGGGTTCCGTCCCGGACAGCCGCAAAAGCATCCACGAACCGTCCTCAAAGCTGAATTTTGCTCCGTCTGTGCGGTCCACTGATACAACTTTCCGCCCCAAAAGTGTCGCAGCGTCCACCGCCACCCTCTTTATCGCATTCGCCTTTTGTTCGCCGCTTAAATGCAAATTTTCGCGCACCGGCCAGAACTCTCTTCCCACCTTCTTAAAAAGCTGCCGGATCTGTTCGCCCAACGAAGCACCCCGGGCCGCAATCATCTCCGCCACCAAAAGACACGCCAGGATCCCATCTTTCTCCGGCACATGCCCGCGAATCGTCAGCCCCGCGCTCTCTTCTCCGCCCAGCGCAATCTTGTCCTCGCGAATCAGTTGCCCAATATATTTAAATCCCACAGGCGTCTGATACGTTTTCTGCCCATGCGCCTTCGCCGCCGCGTCAATCAACTGCGACGTCGCCACGCTCCGCGCCGCCGCCATCTTCCATCCGCGCGTCTCCACAAGGTAGTCGTAAACCAGCGCCAGAATATGATTCGGCTGAATCCAAGTCCCATCGCGATCGATCATGCCAAAGCGGTCCGCGTCGCCATCGGTCGCCAGTCCCGCCGCCGCCCCCGAATCCACAACCGCCTTACGCAGCGGCGCCAGGTTTTCTTCGCTAACATCCGGCCCCGTCCCATCAAATAAACAATCGCGATTCGTCCGCATCGCTTGGGCCGTGACGCCGTGATCCGCCAGCGCCCGATCCAGATATCCTGCCCCGCAACCATGCAACGCGTCCGTCACAAAGGAGACCTTTGCCTTCCGCAACGTTTCGAACCGCACCAACTCCTCGAGCCCCTTCAAATAAGTCTCGCGAAGATTCACTCTCTCCGTCTTCACCCCGCCCGAAGGCACAGCCGGCGAAGTAGGATAAGCGCCATCCTTGGCGATGATTCTCGCCACGCGGGCCTCAATGTCCTTCGTCACCTCCGGCAGCGCCGGTCCCGCATCCGCCGAAGAAAATTTCAACCCATGATATTGCGCAGGGTTATGACTAGCCGTGAAGTTGATCGCCCCATCGAGCTTTGACCGCTGAATTTCGTAAGCAACCGCAGGCGTCGGCGTGAACGTCTCGCAAAGCAGAGTTCGAATCTTGTGTTCCTGTAAAATCGCAACTGCAAGCTGCGAAAACTCCTCGGAGTAAAATCTCGTATCGTACCCAACCAAAATCGTCGGATTCTTGTTCTTGCTATTCACGTGTTCCGCGATCGCCGTAACCGCCAACCGCACATTCGCGAAAGTAAAATCGTCGGCAATCAACCCTCGCCAGCCGGACGTGCCGAACTTGATCGGACTCGCGTTCGTCATGGGAGAAGCGCTCATACCGTCGTATTCTATTCCCAGTTTCTCGAAGACGAAAGCACTGAAAGGTATTTCCGGAGAGAACCTAATGAAGTCCAGCGATAATTATCGGCTAGTCCTAGTCACCTGCGCAAATCACATCCAGGCAAAACTAATCGCCCGCAGCGTCGTCGAAAAACGCCTGGCCGCCTGCGTCAACATCCTCCGCAGCCCCATCGAGTCCCACTATCGTTGGCAAGGCAAAGTAGAAAAATCCCGCGAACTCTTGCTTCTCTTTAAAACCACAGCAAGAAAGCTAGGCGGCCTCGAAAGAGAAGTGAAACGCCTCCACAGCTACGAGGTCCCGGAATTCATCGCCCTGCCCATCGTCGCCGGCTCCAAAGCCTACCTTGATTGGCTTGACGAAAATACCTAGAGCGTATTGCACAACCCATCTAAGTTATTGATTCTATTAGGCCGAAACCCGGTTGTGCAACAGCTTCTAACCAATTGCCCTAGGCGGAAGTGTAGGAACGCCTTTCTAAGGCGACCCGCGATCTACTTCAGCTAAGCCCCCTTCAGCACGAAGCGAGGAATTTTTCCCGGTCACGCATCAAAACGCAAGAGAGATTTCCGTGAAGGTGTTCTTTTCAAACGGACGAGGGAGCCACCGAAAAAATATCACAGGCAAGATTTGGCGGCCGTCGAAATGATTCAGAGTGCTAGGTATTCAATCGTTGATGGTTGCTGCGAACGTTATGCCAAGTGGTTGAGAGAATTACATAGGAATGCTTGCAAGCCGGGCAATCGTGCCGCGCGTTTCTATTGTTATCAAACGCAAAAACTAAATGGACTGCTTTGTGGCCATTTTCCCAGCACCCAGGACAATAAGGCGTAGCATCTCCTTTTAACCAGAAGTAAGGCTCGTCAAAAACGAGATCCTGTTTAAATCTAAGCGTTCGCTCTAGCTCTTCCACTTTTTCTTCCGCACGGCGTTTTTCGCGTGCGAGATCAAGCACCTCATTCTCAAGGTTCAATATCCAGCGGTTCAGCTCTATGTCGCCAAGCTTTTTGATAAGCTCGGCGACATCCTTCATATTTTCAACCACGCCCATATTTACCTCACCGGTCAGTCACACGTAAAGTAGCGCCTGATCCAAATCGGCCATAATATCTTCCACGTCCTCGATCCCCACCGAAATCCTAACCAACCCTTCGGTGATCCCAATCCGTTCCCGCACTTCCGCAGGCATCGAAGCGTGTGTCATCTGCGCGGGCAAGGAAACCAGCGACTCCACTCCTCCCAAACTCTCCGCCAAAGAGCACAGCTTCAACTGATTCAAAAACCGCCGCGCCGCTTCCAGCGAACCCAAATCAATCGCGATCATCGCTCCCGGTCCCTTTTGCTGCCGCCGAGCAATATCGTGCTGCGGATGCGTCGGCAGCCCCGGGTAATACGTCTTGCGAACCTTTGGGTGCGCGTCCAAATGCCGTGCCACGGTGATTCCGTTGGCGTTGTGTTGCAACATACGGATCGCCAGCGTCTTCAACCCCCGCGAAATCAAAAAACAATCCATAGGAGCCAGCCCTGTACCCGCCGACCTCTGAACGAAATAAATTTTATCCGCGTCCTCCGGGCGTGTAAGCACCACCGCTCCGCCGGTGCAATCGCTATGCCCGTTCAAGTACTTCGTCATCGAGTGGACCACAATCTGCGCGCCCAACTCGATGGGCCGCTGCAAATAAGGGCTCAGAAACGTATTGTCTACCGCCAGCGTGACATTCCGCTCACTCGCCAATTTCGCGATAGCCCCGATATCCGTCACGCGCATCGTTGGATTTGTCGGCGTCTCGATATAAATCAGTTTCGTATTTGGTCGCAGCGCCGCCAGCACGCACGCCGGAATCGAAGTATCCACGAAGCTGAACTCCAACCCGAAGTGCACCAGAAGTTGCGTCGAAAGCCGGTACACCCCGCCGTACACCGCTTCGGACAGCACAATGTGGTCACCAGGCCGATAAAGACGAAACACCGCGTCGATCGCCGCCATTCCCGAAGTGAAAACATAGGCACTGTGCCCGCCCTCCAGCTTTGCGACGGTGCGCTCCAGCGCCTTGCGGTTCGGATGGTTCGTCCGCGCGTAGTCGTATCCCTTATTTTTGCCCAGTTCCTCGTAAACGTACGTCGAGGTCTGATAGATCGGCGCAACGATCGCTCCCGTGGCGGGATCAGGCTCCTGCCCAACGTGTATGGCGTTCGTGGCAAATCCCATTTTGCTCTCCTCTTGTCTCGCGAGCCCATCCCCGCGCGGTCTGCCTATTGCAGCAAAGAAATTCTGCTGCAGTTCCCCTCAGATGTGGAAGTTGCGGGACTAAGGGCCCATCACTGCGCTTGCGGCTCAAAGTACATGCAGGGCAGATTCTTCCGAAGTTACAGGACCAATACCAGTGAGTCAATTCCGCTGCCTCCGGTTGTAGCCTGGGATACATCGTTTCGCCTGCCTCCGCCGTGCCAGACGAGCAGCATCCCACCCCGCATTTGCATCTTACTCCAGAGCAGAGTAACTTGAGGCCACGACGTATTTCCTGGGAGGATGGGGTTCATCGGAACATGAAATTTCCTCGGCCTAAATTGCAAGGTGTTCTCTTCACGCTCTTATTCGCCGTGGCGGCCACCATCGCCGTCGCTGCTCAGGATTCGTCTGCGCCCCCGCCGAAAGCCGCCCCGCAATCTACGGAACCCCACCGCTTAAGGATCGAAGTCACCGGCGGCGAAAAGGCTGTTCCCGTTGAAAACGCCAGCGTATATGTCAAATACGTCGAAGAACATGTCATCAAGAAGGACAAAAAACTCGAACTGAACGTCAAAACCAACCGCGAAGGTGTCGCCCATGTCGCGGAAGCTCCTCTCGGTCGCGCTCTCATTCAAATTATTGCCGAAGGTTGGAAGACCTACGGACGCTGGTACGACATCACCGATCCTCATCAAGTCATCAAAGTGCGCCTCGAGCGACCTCCGAAGTGGTACTAAGTTGTTGCGAACAATAGAAAATTTGGAATAGATTCTATTCGTCCGCAAAATTGACCAACTTCAATCCTCGCAGCGATTTGATTTTGCAAGCTTTGCGATTCGCGCTTACTTCGTAGCCGCGCCGGAGTGTCGTCCTAAAAAAATCGATTGCACTAAAATTGTGCAAACAGGAGCAGCACGTTGAAGAAAGTGTAGTTAGCCGTAGCCGCGGGGCGTTTTTCCACACACTTATCAACACTTGTGTTGAAAACTTAATCCTGCAGAAATATTTTCCTTCATGTTCGGCATAGCAATTGCCCTGCGCAATTTCCCTAATTTTGACCAGCATCAACTCCGATGTTACAGTGGCTCATCGGATCTCCTGATGAATGAAACATTTGACGGAACTTTCTCACTTTTGCAAATGCTGTGGGGCAATATTGTCGCCCGCCCTCTGCGCAGCTTTCTCAGCGTGATTGCCATCGCCATCCAAGTCATTTTGGTTCTACTCATTGTGGGTTTCACTTCGGGAATTATTTCCGAGTGGGGGAAACGCGTCGAGGGCGTAGGCGCCGATCTTCTCGTCCAGCCTCCCAACTCTTCTATTTTCTTTGCGTTCTCCAGCGCCGTCATGCAGGAATCTTTGACCGGTAAAATCGCCGCGTTGCCTGGTGTTGATGAAGTCGCTCCCACGCTTATCCTCACGGAACCAAAGAACTTGACTCTCGTCTATGGCATCGACTACAAACGCTTCAACGCCCTCAGCCGCGGATTTTTATTTCGCGCTGGACGCCCGTTCGAATCCTCCGATGAAGCCATCGCCGATGACATCATCGCTCAAACCAAACATCTGAAGGTGGGACAGCAGATCACTCTTTTGAATCATGCGTTTACGATCTGCGGAATCGTCGCCCATGGAAAAGGCGCGCGTTATTTTATCCCGCTGAAAACCGCGCAGGATATCGCCGGCGCGGAAAAACGCGTCTCCATGTTTTATGTCCGTAGCAAAGGCGACACGGAAGGTACTCGCGCCCAAATTGTTAAACTCTCTCCTCTCGACCGCGTGCGCTCCATGTCTGAGTACGTAACCCTCATGAGCTCCTCGAATCTTCCTCAATTGAGACCATTTACGCGCACCATGGTGGGGCTCGGCATTGTCATCAGCTTTCTCGTAGTCCTTCTCAACATGCACACCATGGTCATGGAACGCACTCGCGAGATCGGAATCCTCAAAGCCTTGGGCCTTTCCAGGATGGGAATCATGCGCATGCTGCTGGGAGAGACGCTGCTCCTCACCATTTTGGGATGCGCCCTGGGAATTGTCCTCACTTTTACTTTCCAGGCCATCATGAAGGAGACGAATCCAAGTCTGATGATTTTGATTACGCCTCAGTGGGTACTCTCCGCGGCTTTGCTGGCCGTGGCAGGCGCCTCGATCGGTGCCATGTATCCGGCGCTACGCGCGGCTAGCTACGACCCGGTTGTAGCGCTATCCTATGAATAAATTTCCTCTATCGGAACAGTCCACTCCGTTCGAATCCGTTCTGTGGCAGTCCGTCTTGTAGAGGCCCATTCTCGGCATATCGGCCAAATTCTTTTTGGCCACCAAAGTTCCTCCCCGATTGCTTCGTCTCGTCCAAGATGATAATTTGGGAGCGCTCTCCAGCCTTTTCACGCTAGAGAATTCCGCTAGCGGGCAGCACAGACGACATAAGGAGTTCCACGATGAAGCGACTGCACATAACGCTGTTGGCCGCCGGGCTCTGCCTCGTAGTCGGAACCACCGCCCGTGGGCAGATGGGCATGGACCTCTTCAAGAAACCCGCGATTGCCGATATTTTCAAACCTGTCGTCGGAAATGGCGCTGTCTACGAAACCGAACGAGACCAAAAGAAAAGCACCATGGAAATGACCGTGGTTGGCCAAGAGACTGTCGAAGGAAAAGACGCGTTTTGGCTTGAGATTGGCCACACCGATCCAAGGAGCGGCACGATGGCCTACGGCAAAATGCTCATCACCAAGGATGACTTCCAGTTTCATCGTATGGTCTTCCAACAACCCGGCCAGCCGCCCATGGAAATGCCCATGAACCCGAACGCGCGCCATAAGTCTCAAATGAGCGAAGAAATGGAGAAATGGCACAAAGTTGGCACCGAAACTATTACCGTTCCCGCGGGCACCTTCGTGTGCGATCACTGGGCCAAAGATGATGGGAAGGACGAGGTCTGGGCCAGTTCCAAGATTTCACCCATGAGCTTGGTGAAGGAAACCAGCCCAACAAATTCCATGGTCCTCGTGAAGGTGATTACTGATGCCAAAGACCACATCACCGGGACTCCCACGAAATTCGATCCAGAGGCGATGAAACGCCAAATGATGGAACAAATGCAAAAGCAGAAACAGCAGTGAGGCCGCAAGTCAGCTGAGAAAAGCTAGTGAAACCTTTTCCTGTCTTGGGCCTACTTCAGGATGCGGGTGCGAGGGCTGCGAGTTCGCGGGAGACGTCGTCGATTGTGACCAGCGGACAGGAGACATGCACCGTTTGACCTGGCTCCTCCGCATCGATCAGCAAATTGCCGTTGTGGGTGCGGATACGAACGTATTGCAGTCCATCGTGGACTTCGACCAGTTCGGCTTCGGGATATTTTTGCAGTTCTTTCGCGACGGCACGCACCAGCGGCATGAACTTCGCTGATTGTTCTCCGGCTCGCAGCATTTGCCTCCGGGGAACGAAGTGCATCGCTATCGGAACGATTGCCGCAGGTGCCCACACGTGGACGTGGTGTCCCTGGCCGCGGGTTTCGTCGACATCGACCCGGATCAGGCCTTCGCGAAAGGTATAAGCCCCTGCCATTACCACGGCGGCCCCAAGACCCAGAGCGATTTTCGCGAGCAGTACCATGTCTTATCCTTTCCTGTCTCCAGTTCCTGCGCGAGACTTCCCGGAGCCTGAAACTACGAAATCATCTGCTTAGTCGGTCGTGACGTTCTTGGAATCCAGCCAGACGCGAATGGTGTTGTCGTCATCCTTCACTGAAACGAGTTCCACATCGCCTTGCCCGGCAAGCGCATGGATTCCGGCTACGATGTCCAGCTCGTCTTTGGAGCCAGACAGCAGCGCTTCGACGACCTTCATGGGAACTTTGACCTCTACCTGCGAATGCTTCGGCTTGTTCTTGTCGTGGACGTGAACGAGCAGCTGGCCATCCTTCTTCGTGACGCTGATGTCCGAATCATTGCTCTGCACGGTCACGAATTCGCCGTCTTTAGAATTGCGAACCGCTTCAAAAATCGTCCGAACGTCTACGCCATCACAATCCATGCAGCCGATGCGAACTTTGCCGTTGTGCAGGCGGTCGTGGTCGATAGCCGGCAGGACCTTTTCCGCAAGCTCGAGAGGTACGTTTACGCGGACGGTTTCGCCTTTGGCGTTAGTGCTAATGACGCGCACGTGCAGCCAGCGCTCTCCATGAGTGGATGTACCTGAGTGGGCTGAACTTGCCTGCGCTTGCGTATCGAGGGGGCCGAAGAGGAAGGCGGCGGCCAGGAAAGCTATTACGGGGAAGAGGTGCCGGGTGCGGTGGGTCATAGCGGGATGCCTCCTTTAGGCATTTGTATAGACATACGAGGGTCGGTGCGGAAAAGTTTCCTGATTTTTGGTTTCGCTCGTAAAGCGCCTGGCCTGGTGCCTTGCCCGACTGGAGCGCAGCAAGCTGTGCCACTACAAGGGAGAAGAAGAGCCACCATTCGGACATTCCACAAGCGCATGAGCCGCCTACTTCGCCTGCCATTTCAGGAAGATGGCGGCTAGCGGCGGTAGGGTGAGGCAGAGGGAGTTTGCGCGGCCTTGCGATGGTTGGTTCGAGGCGTTTTGGCCGCCTAGATTGCCTACGTTTGAGCCGCCGTAGCCGGTTGAATCCGTGTTCAGGATTTCGGAATAAAAGCCAGGTTGGGGAACGCCGATGCGGTAGCCTTCGCGGACTACCGGGGTGGCGTTGAGAATTACGATTAGCAAATCTTCGGGTTTTTTACCGTGGCGCGCGAACGCGAAGACGCTGTTGTCGGCGTCGTTGGCGTCGATCCACTCGAAACCTTGCCAATTAAAATCGACTTCATGGAGGGACCGTTCCGCGGCGAGCAGTTTATTTAAATCGCGGACGAGATTTTGGACGCCTTTGTGCGAATCGTGTTGGAGCAGGTGCCAGTCCAGACTGCTGCCTTCGTACCATTCACCGCGCTGCGCCAGTTCCTGGCCCATGAAGAGGAGTTTCTTGCCTGGGTGAGCGCACTGATAGGCCAGCAGTAGGCGGAGATTTGCGAATTGCTGCCACAGGTCGCCGGGCATTTTGTGCAGAAGGGAATTTTTTCCGTGGACAACCTCGTCGTGGGAGAAGGGAAGCATGAAATTCTCGGAGAAGGCGTAGAGCATCGAGAAGGTCAGCTTGTTGTGTTCGTACTTGCGGTGGACGGGATTCGCGGAAAAATATTTTAGCGTGTCGTTCATCCAGCCCATGTTCCATTTGAGGCTGAAGCCGAGGCCACCCAAGTAGGTTGGCCGCGTAACGCTGGGCCAGGAAGTGGATTCTTCGGCGATGGTGAGAATGCCGGGGAAGCGGCCGTACGCAACCTCATTCATGCGCTTAATGAATGCGATGGCATGAAGATTTTCGCGTCCACCAAACTCGTTGGGGATCCACTCGCCTGGCTTGCGAGAGTAATCGAGATAGAGCATGGAAGCAACGGCGTCCACGCGAAGGCCATCGATGTGATATTTGTCGAGCCAGAATAAAGCGTTGGAGATGAGGTAGTTCTGGACTTCGTTGCGGCCGTAATTGTAAACGAGCGTGCCCCAGTCCGGATGGGTGCCCTGGCGCGGGTCAGCGTGCTCGTAGAGATGCGTTCCGTCGAATTGCGCTAGGCCGAAGGTGTCGCGCGGGAAATGCGCGGGAGTCCAGTCCAGAAAAACGCCGAGGCCTGCGTGGTGGCAGCGGTCGATAAACTTCATGAATTCAGCGGGAGAGCCGTAGCGGCTGGTGGCGGCGAAGTAGCCGATCGTCTGATAGCCCCAGGAACCGTCGAACGGATGCTCCATGATGGGGAGCAGTTCGATGTGGGTGTAGCCAAGATCTTTTACGTAGGGAATGAGCTGATCGCCGAGTTCGCGGTAAGTCAGCCAGCGATCGTGATCCTCGGGAACGTGACGCCAGGAGCCGAGATGGACTTCGTAGACGGAAATGGGTGATTCGAGCCAGTTTTTCTCGGAACGGTGGCGTATCCACTCGGTGTCGGTCCAATTGTAGGTGTCGAGATTCACGACGACCGAGCCGGTGTTGGGGCGGAGCTCCGCGCGGAAAGCGTAAGGATCGGCTTTGAGAGGGAGCATCGCTCCTTGCGCGCCGATGATTTCGTATTTGTAGATGGCGCCTTCGCCGAGTTCGGGAACGAAAAGTTCCCAGATTCCTGAAGAGCCGCGGGCACGCATGGGATTGACGCGGCCATCCCAGCCGTTGAAGTCGCCGACGAGGCTGACGCGGCGCGCGCTCGGTGCCCAGACGGCAAAGTGCACGCCGCGCACGCCTTCCAGTGTTTTCAGATGCGCGCCGAGTTTTTCGTACGTGTCGTAGTGCCGGCCTTCTCCCATGAGATGAAGATCGAACTCGCTGAGAAGGTAGGGAAAGGCATAGGTATCAAAGGTTTCGACGGTTTCGCCGTGGCCGGTGCGAAAGCGAATACGGTAGTGAGCGGGAGCGGGCGAGCCTTGATGCGAATCGGGAAGCGCAGCTTCAAAGAATCCTTCCGGGCGCAGCTTCCGCGCTGGGATGGGTGCGGACACGCCTTGAAGCAGCACGCTGGCGTCAGCGGCGCCGGGGCGAAAGAATCGGATAGCCCATCCGTGTCCCAGCGGCGACCAGATGGGATGCGGCCCAAGCACGGCGAAAGGATCGGCGCAGTGGCCGGCAAGCAGGGCGTCAATCAGTGCTTCCTTGTTGGAATCGGAGGCGCTGGCTGGAGGGGCGGGCGTTAGCTTTTTTTCTTCAGGCATGGCGCGTTGCTCCGCGGTGATCAGCCCAAGTTGCTGGCGGAGGAAGTGTACCGTTTACGGTGAAGAGTGAGTAGCCCCTCCCCCCGGTTTTTTCGTAAGTGCGGATTCTAAAGGGTTTTAAGTCCTGCGTTTTTGGAAGTGCGGATTCTAAACGAGTTATGGGCGCATTTTGCGTAAGTGCGGATTCTACTGGACTTAGTGGGGATTGATGAATGACGAGTGGCGAGAGCGGTGAAAAAAGGGAGGGGATGCCCCACCCCCGGTGTTTTTTGCAAGAGTGGCAAACAAAGGGCTTATGGTTGACGATGTTCGTAAGAGTGACAAATACAGGACTTAAAGTAAGTGCGTTTTCAATAAGTTGCGAATGATCTGTAAGAGTGGCAGGGAAAGGACTTACGAGAGCGCGTTCTTGTGAAACGGAACACAAAGGTAAAATGGGGATTTCAACACGGAGGGCACAGAGCACACAGAGATTAGGAAGAGAAGCTTGATGGAGGTTAGCGAGAGGGCGGCGTGGGCGAAACATAGGACATGGTAGCAGGGTGTTGGCGGATTGTCAACTAGTTTATTGATTTACTGTATAGGTCATTCGAACGGGAGGGGACGGATTCGAACGGGAGTGGCGGAAGTCGAGAGGTTTGAGGAAGTTGGCGGGATTGAGACGGTTTTGTGAGACTGTGGAAATGTGTGGAAAAGTCGGAGGAGAAAGTACGTTCACAGTCGGCAGTTGAAAGTCGAAAGTAAAATTTCAAAAAATGAATCGCGGAGTGTGGCCGCCCGCATGGCTGCCTACCGAAGGCACCGGGCGGGTCGAGAAAAAAACATCACGACTGATGACACATACGGCCCTTGGCTTTTGCCATTGCCGGGAAAAGGGGATAGTATCGGCGCATGCCCGTGCAATGGAAACAGCACATCGTGAGCGACCCGGAAATCCTCAGAGGAAAACCGCGGATTAAGGGAACCCGCATTCCCGTCGGACTCATTTTGGGGCACTTGGCGGCGGGCAAAACCTCCGCAGACATATTGGCAGAGTTTCCCAACCTCAACGGCGACCAAATTGCCGCCTGCCTGGATTATGCGCGGGAACTGGCTGAATTTGAGGCCGTCGTCTGATGGCCTTGCGGTTCCTGGCCGACCACTGCATCTCCAACACTCCCCACACGTAAGACCGACGTGTGGACCACCCGACCCGCGCTGCGCTCTTTACACAACTTTTACTTGCTCCAGCCGCACCTCTGCTCTATAGTCCCCCCACTCGCGGTCGGTTCCTATTCGAGGCGTGGAAGTCTGTCGCGATTATTCCGATAGTCCCGTCGGACAAGATCACGATTTACACTGGAGGTTCACATGCGAGCGTCTGTAATTGCAGCGCTTCTCTTTCTCGCTCTGCCCGGATTCGTCCGCGCCCAGAGTATGGCGGACGATCAGGTGCCCATTAGTTTCACACTCAGTGCAAAGCCCCATACGCTTGCAGGAGGCTCGAACGCTACCGGAGGAGGCGTCTTGGGTCGGCGTTCGAGCGGCGGTGCTCTGGGCATCGACTCGGTAGCCAACTGGAGCAGCTATTTCTATTACCAGGGCCTCGATTTAAACGGTTTTACGCAGTTCACTTGGCAGTACACCATGGTCGGCAACGCTCCGTTCGGTCAGGGGCATGGCGAAGACACGGAGGGGGAGACCACTTGGATCGGTGCACCCATCGTTCCTGTCAGCCTCGACTTGCGTAACGCGGATGGTTCGCCGCGCTTCGTCGGCGGCAAACGCCTCTTTTCCGACGCCACGCAATTTGTGGCGCCTGTCCTACGCTCGCCGGTTTTTTCCAAGACCTTCTACACCTCCAGCGAGACCCCGACGCAATACACGGATGCTGTCCAGCGGGCCGAATTCATTCACAAAGCCGACGAGGAGTGGCACACTTTGTTGCGCCCGCGCGTTGAGACGCCGCGAACCATGGTGCTCCTCAAGGGCTCGTACCGCTTTGCCCTCAACCCCGACGGTTCCTGCTGCGCTTTTGTTTTGATCAATGAAGGCACCTTCTTTAACGCCCTTTTCCCCCCGACGTTTTCGGGGACAGACACCACTACGCCTGTTGGCGCCGCGGAAACCTCGGGTGACATTCGCACCCGCGATATTTCCACGTTCCTCTTTCCAAACGCGTATCTCTATAACGGTACTCCCAACAACTGCTGCGTCCTCGGATTCCACACCTACGACCTCGAGCAAGGCGGCCCCACCAACGGTTTCCAGGAGAAGCGTTATGTTTTGAACTACTCGAGCTGGATCTCTCCGGGCCTTTTCAATGGCGGCCTCAGCGACGTCACCGGGCTCAGCCACGAGCTGTCCGAGACCTTCAACGATCCCTTTGGAAACAACGCGACTCCCTGGTGGCTCTCTCCCAACGGCAATTGTCAGAACAACCTGGAGGATGGCGACGTGATCGAGGGTCTTCCCAACGGCGTGTTCCCGATCGTGCTGAATGGGTTCACTTATCACCCTCAAAATGAGGCGCTCCTGCAGTGGTTCGCGGGCGTGACGCCTTCGTCGGCCATCAGCGGCGCTTACAGTTATCCTGACACCAACGTGCTAACCACCGCGAACGTTTCGCAAAACCTTAACTGCACGCCTCCGCTGCCCTAGCTGTCTCGTGGCCCGCTCGCGTCGGCATTATTCCGCCGGCAACGCGCGCCGCTTCATTAGTGACCCTCGATCATCGTTGCAGGGGTGGGCTTAGGCTCATCCCTGCCCGCTTTCGTAAGCCTGCGCCGCGGGACTCTTCTAGACTGTTAGTGTACTCTCTGGCGCGGATATGGGCATGACCGGATCACAAACTCTGCAAGACTGTCGGGGCAAGAAAAGAGCCGGGCAGTCGGGTCCGGCTCTTTTTGTTTGCTGCGCTGGCTAGATGCACTTGTTGGCGTTATTGGACCATTCGAGTTGCACGGTGTAGTTGCCTACCTTCTTGGTTTTCCAGGCGCAGATGTCGCCGATTTCGCCGTTGGCGTCGTCGTACCAGCCCTGGCCGGGAATCGGGTCGGTGATGGCTTCGCACAGTTCGTGGGAGCTAGTGGAAGTGAGTGCGTCGATGGGTTGGAGGCCGCCAGTACACCCCGCACAACCGGGATAGGGCATGGCGGCATAGAAAGTGTGGCTGTTGATGTCGTTGTGGTAGCCGCAGAAGGCCGTGCACGAGGCTGCGCCGCCCTGGATGACCTTTACCCCCGGCGGAAAATAGAGTAAGTAGAGAGTGTTGGGAGTGGGGTGCGGAAAAGCATTGTTGGTGGCGATCTCATTGGAGAGCACGTGCTGGATCGTCGTGTCATTTATGGAGTTCTGCAAGGCGGGAGAGGTAAGCACGGCTGTGCCGGTGCGCTTGCCGTGGGAGATTTTGTAGTTCGCGGTGTTGTATTCCTTGAGCTGGTCCATTAGCGGGCTGGTCAGGATGAAATCGAAAAACTGGTTCAGTTCCTGCATCATCGCGTTTTGCGGAGCTGCGTTCCACGCCGGGCCCCAGAACACGGTGAAGACTTCGACGGCAGCGATGAGCGGGCCGTTGCGATAGGTGAGTTGCGGAGGCGCGGCCGGGGCTGCTGCTTCCGCTTCCGCTCCCGCTCCCGGATGCATCGGTACGATACGGATGCAATCCGAGTGTGCGGGCGGAATCCTGCGGAGATGTTGAGGACGAGTAGCCATTGGTGTTTCCTCCATTTTGAGAATAGGAGCCCCGGCCGAGGAATTCAACGCGCCCTGCAGCAGGAAGGATAGCAGTGTCTGCAGGGACGAGATGATCCGAGAGGGAGGGCGCTTGGAGGATCCCTGCGGAAACCCGGCGTCCCGATGAGGCCGCTGACGGCTCGTTTGCATCCCGCCCCGGCTGCACCGGTGGGATGCGGAGCAAGGCTCCAACCCCGGCAAGATACTCCCGCGGCGCGAGGAACGCAAGCGTTTTTACTTGTAGGAGAATTAACCCGAAAATATATATCCAGAAGAATTTACGATTTCAATTTTATCTTTGCGCGAGGAGTGTGGCAGCTTGTCGGCCGTGTTCGCGAAGACCTTGAGGATTTGTCGTTGCGTTTCTGCGCCCCTACAAAGGATTCCGGGCGCCACGCGAGTATTTGGAGACTTGATTTGGCCTGGGATGTAAGATGCGGAGCATTGTTCGGAGAGGCGTTAAGGGGGAGTATGCGAAATTTTTGGCGGTTGCGCAGAGTTGGAGTTTTTATTTTGGCGGGAGGCTTATTGCTGATGAGCGTGGAGGCGAATGGGCAGGACCGCGGGCAGACGCGGTCGATGGTGATTTCGCGCGGGGGGATTGTGGCGTCGGAGTCGCCGCTGGCTTCGCAAGCGGGCGTTCGAGTGCTGGAGAGCGGCGGGAATGCGGTGGATGCGGCGATTGCTACGAACGCGATGATGGGAGTGGTTGAGCCGATGATGAATGGGATCGGCGGGGATTTGTTTGTGATTGTGTATGACGCGAAGGCCAACAAGCTTTATGGATTGAACGCCAGTGGGTGGGCGCCTAAGGGGTTGACGATTGATTTTTTGCACAAGCAGGGACTGAGAGACATGCCGCAGACTGGCGTGCATTCGATCACCGTGCCGGGTGTGGTGGATGGATGGCAGAAGTTGGCGGACAAATTTGGGAGAAAGAAACTGAAAGAGGATTTGGCGGCGGCGATTCGAACGGCGCAGGATGGTTTCCCGGTGCCGGAGTGGGTTGCGGCTTATTGGGCTACGGAAGGGGACCTTTTGCGGACGGATGATGCGGCGACGAGTCTTTATTTGCCGGGGGATCATGCGCCAAAGGTTGGGGAAGTGTTCAAGAATCCGGATTTGGCGGCGTCGCTCGGGCAGATTGCGGAGCGCGGGAGGGATGCTTTTTATAAGGGAGAGATTTCGAAGAAGATTTTGGACGCTGAGAAGCGGCACAACGGGACGATGACGGAGAAGGATTTGGCGGAGTACTCGAGCGAGTGGGTGGAACCGATTTCGACGACTTATCGCGATTGGACGGTTTATGAAATGCCGCCGAACGGGCAGGGGATGGCTGTGCTTGAGATGTTGAACATTATGGAGAAATTTCCACTAGGGGAAAAAGATTCGGGATTTGGCTCGACGAAGGCGCTGCATACGATGATTGAGGCTAAGAAATTGGCTTACGCGGATATCGGCAAGTATTTGGCTGATCCGCGGGGGCAGAAAATTCCGGTTGCGACACTGATTTCGAAACCGTGGGCGGCAGAGCGGGCGAAATTGATTGATGCGGACAAGGCGGCGTGCGATATCGCAGCGGGAGAGATCGCGGGCGGGAGCGATACTACGTATTTGAGCGTGGTGGACCGGGATGGAAATATGGTGTCGCTCATTCAGAGCAATTACGCCGGGTTCGGGTCGGGGATCGTTCCGGCGGGGGCGGGATTTGTGCTGCAGAACCGCGGAGGGTTGTTCTCGCTCGATCCCTCATCGCCGAATGCGCTGGCGGGACGCAAGCGGCCGCGACACACGATTATTCCGGGATTTGCGCAAAATGGTGACAAGCGCATGGCGTTTGGGATTATGGGAGGGTGGAACCAGGCGCAGGCGCATGCGCAGTTCATCGCGAACATTGCGGATTTTAAGATGAACATCCAGGCTGCGGTGGAGGCGCCGCGGTTCACGAAATATACGTTTACGGGTTGCGACGTGGAGATGGAGAATCGGTTCAACGGAAAAGTACGAGACGAATTGACGGCTAAGGGGCATCAGATTAAAGTGCTGGGAACTTTTTCGAGCAGGGTGGGAGGCGGACAAGCGGTTTTGCGGGATTTTGCGACGGGAGTGAACTATGGAGCGTCGGACCCGCGGAAGGATGGGCAGGCGGCGGTGGAGTTGCCGTTTTAGTGATTGGGGCGGGCGATTCCGAGGCGGCTCGCGAGTACAAAAACAAGTCCTTTGGAATGTGAAAAATGGGAAGGAATGTTCCCAGGAGGCGACGAAGTACAGGTCTGGTAGTTTTCTAAGCTGTTTGTTATGAGTAGATTGCAAGGTACAAGGGTGGCGGGTGAGTTGCACCTGTACCAATGGCCAGGGGCGGTGCTCCGCAGCTACCTTCCTGGCGACGGAGAGCCCTATGGGACTCGAACGCGTTGCCCAGAACTTCTTGCGATACGTTGCCTTTGTTGCCCTGTCCTTCGCGTTAAATCCCTCCGCCAAAGCGCAGGTTGTGGATGTTTCCGGCAGCTACCAGTGCACGCAGGCGAAAGTGCAGGGGAAAGTGCTTGCTTGCACTGCGGCGCCCTTAATCCTCAAGAATGATGGGCGGTTCGAGTTGCGGGGATGGGAGGGGAGTTACCTGGTGGATGGGCAGTGGGTGACACTCTCGGATTCTTTGACGAAGGCGCGGGCGAAGATTGTCCCGGGACATAAGATTGTACTGCGGTATTACGGGAAGCATGGGTGGGCGGAGATGACGTACGAGCGGCGCGTGGCGGAGATGGGGAAGACGTCGTTGGGTTGAGGAAGTGAGTGGTGAATAGAGAATAGTAAGTACTGATCTGCGCAGGGCGGCTCTTGCGCTGAGTGTTTTTTCTGGATAGATTTCCTGCCGATTCGACAACACAACCAAGAAAACATTCTTGAGGTTTGAGCTACAGCGGGCGGGGCAAGCCCCGCCCCTACAGTGCGTTTGCAATTCATTCCCTTAAAATCAGGGCGAGTTGAATGATCAGTGGGTGTCGGGGTGCCAGCCGCGGCCGCGGAGGACTTTACCTGCTGTGGCGCCGGTTAGTTTGCCGTGATCGTATTCGATTTGGCCGTTGACGATAGTATAGGAAATGCCTTCGGAGAGTTGGGTGGGGCTTGTGAAAGTGGCTTTATCGATGATTGTGGCGGGATCGAAGATGGCGACATCGGCGAAGTAGCCGGGTTTGAGGATGCCGCGGCTTTCGAGATGCTCGCGCTGCGCGGGCAGGGAAGTGATCTTGCGGATGGCGGTATCGAGCGGCATGAGGTGTTCGTCGCGAACGTAATGGCCGAGGAAGCGGGGCATGGAGCCGAAGGCGCGGGGATGCGTGTGGGCTTCAAAGATGGGGCCGTCGAGGGACATTTCGTTGGCATCGAGGCCGATGCTGGTCCAGCGTTGTTCGAGGCCGGTTTTCAGGTCTTCTTCGCTAGCCATGAAATAGAGGGCGCCGGTTTGGGCGGAATCGGCAATGACAAAATCCATCAGAGTATCTTCCTGCGATTTTTTCCAAGCTTTCGCCACGTCGTCGAGCGTCTTGCCTTCGAATTGTTTCAGCTCGGGTTTTTGGATGGAAGCGAGCAGGATTCCGGCGCCGCCACCGCAATCGTAAAACAGATTTTCCCAGTCGGGATGATCGCCGGCTAATTCCTTTTTGATGCGGGCGCGGACCGCGGGATCCTTTAGTCGCGCTAGGAGTTTTTGCACGCCGCCATCGGCAGCCCAGGGTGGAAGCGCGGAGGCGAGCGCTGTGCCACCCGCGGGATACGGATACATGCTGGCGGCGATATCGAGGCCGGAATCGCGCGCGGCTTGAATAGCTGCAACTACGTTCTTCATGTTGCCCCAGCGCGCTTTGCCACTGACTTTGAGATGGAAGACTTCGACAGGGAGATTGGCCTCGCGGCCAATGCGGATGGCTTCGGCGAGCGCTTGCATTTCGGAGGCGCCTTCGCTGCGCATGTGCGTGGCGTAGAGGCCGCCGTATTTTGAGGCAACTTTGGCTAGCGCGATGAGTTCGTCGGTTTTGGCGTAGATATTTGGCGGATAGATTAGGGCGCTGGAGACGCCGAGAGCGCCATCTTTCATGGCTTGCTCGACCAAGGATTCCATTTGAGTTAGCTCAGCGGGCGTTGGAGCGCGATCGTCATCGCCGATGACAGCTTCGCGGACTTGCGCGGAGCCGACGTAGGTGCCGATGTTGAGGGGCGTGCCTTGCTTTTCCAGGCGGCGGAAGTAGCCGTCGAGCGTGGTCCAGTCGACGGTGAATTTGAATTGATCGAGGAAAGGCTTGAGCGGGGCGAGAGTTTTTTCGTTTTGCGGGGCAATGGAGCCGCCTTCGCCGGTGATTTCTGATGTGATGCCTTGCGAGAGTTTGCTTAAGGAGCGATTGTCGAGGAGAAGAGCGGATTCGGATTGACCGAGCATGTCGATGAAACCGGGGGAGACAACTTGATCTTTGGCATCGATCTCGCGCTTGGCGTGGGCGTCGCTCAGGTTGCCGATGGCGACAATGCGGTCGCCTTGGATGGCGACGTCGGCGGAGTACCAGGGGTTGCCGGTGCCGTCGATGATGTGACCGTTGCGGATGATGAGGTCGTAGGTTGCTGCGGGAGTAGGCGCAGCGGACGCGGAGGCTGATGGCGAGGAACCATCGAGCGGGGCATCGTAGGCTGCGGCCGCGATTTCGCCTAGAGCCTGGCCGCCGACTTCTTGAGCGGCTTCAGGATCGGGCGGCAGCGTTACGTGATTGACGTAAGCAGCGAAGGCGAGTTTTTGGCCGCTTGCAGTGATGACGTAGCCGGCTAGGCCTTTGCCGTTGAGCATCATCTTGCCGTTGAGCTTGTCCTCGGAGCCGAAGGTGCCGGTTTTTGCGAAGACGTGTCCGGCGGCGGGACTGGCGATCTGAATTTTAGCGAGCGTGCCGTCCTTTCCGAGAATGGGAAGCGCTTTGAAGAAGACGGGATAATCAGGCCGAGCGCTCCAGTAAGCCAAATAACGGGCGATGAAGTCTGGGCTGAAGAGATCGGCCCAGTCGCCGCCTTCACCATCGCCTTGCGAGACGCCGGAGAGGTCGAGCTTGGCATCCTGGAGAAAGGTGCGCTCGACTTTGAAACCGGAATGAACCGGATCGCTGAAGTCTTTCGCGACGAGCGTGCCTAGAAGAGAGGGCCCCATGCTGGCGTGAAGATTTTGGCTGACTTTGAGAGTGACTTTGATCTCTTCGGCCAGAGGAAGGGAAACGTGTTCGGCAACTTGGTTGTCGCTTGTGTAGAGATGAGAAAGCGTCTTGAAGTCCGGCGATGCAGTTTTGGATGGGGATTTAATTTGGATGCCTGTGGAAATGAGGGACTCAGCGAGAACGGTTTCCGCAAATTTTGTGGGTGAGGGGACTGCGTACGGCGCAGTTAAGGGGTGCGCGCCTAGTGGAAGAGTGCCGGCTAACGTGACGGTGACGGTGCCGTCAGGGTTCGTGACTGTCACCGGATCCTGGATGCTAGGCGAAGAACCGGATGCGGATGTGAAGAGGCGGTTCACGAAACTGACATAAGCGGTTTTTGGAGAGACATCAAGAGTGAGGGGATCGCCTATTTTTGCGCCTGGAGTGGCGACGAGATCAACCACATTGTCGTTGACGACGATGCTCGAGACTACGACGCCGGTGCCGCCTTCGCGGCCGCCGTCGGGAAAGAGGCTGGCGTCGACGAGGACGCGGCCTTCGATTTTGCGAATGCCTTTGGCGGCGACGACTTTGGCAAGCTCTTTGATGACAGCGAGAGGGTCGCCTGCTACGGCGGGGCCGCCGTAAGCGTGATCTTCATCGACAAAGGACAGAGTGCCGTCGGGCTGGATGCGATTGGAAAGATTGGGGTCGCCGCTGGCGACGAGGATCAGGTCGCCCTTCAGTGTACCTTTCTTGTCGATGGAGCCAGTGCGGTAGATGACGGTGTGGAAGCGGTAGTCAGCGCCGAGTTTTGCCAGGACGGTGCCTTCGGTGAGAGTTTTTGTCGTCGAAGCCGGGACAAACAATTTATTGCCGTTGAACGAGTAAACGACTTTGCCGGTGTCGACCGAGTAGAACTCGATACCGAAATTCGCTCGCGCGAATTCGGGGCGGTCCATTACTTTTTGAATGCGTTCGGCGAGAGAAGCAGTCGATTGCGCGCGGAGCAATTGCGGCGCGGCGACGAGTAAGATCGCGAGACAGAGTGCGGCTGCGAGCTGGATAAAGCGGCGGCTGGTTGCCAAGATAGAATCCTCCAGAAAAAATGGACAGAACTTGCCGGCGCTATTGAGCGCTGGCGAATCCTTGCCCGGAGTGCAAATCTTCAAACTTGATGTTCAAGATTGGGTATTCGCGCCAATCTTTGTAATCGAAATGCCACCATTCGTGCTCGTAGACGGTGAAGCCTTCGGATTCCATGGCGCGGCGGAGAAGATCCCGATGCCAGCGCTGCAGCGAAGTGCCTCCGGGATAGTCGGGGAAGGAGCGCGGAGACATCTCGTCGTAGGTGCCAGGCATTTCGATGGGCTTGCCGGTGGGGAGGTCATAAAGCGTGAGATCGGCGGCGCAGCCACGGTTGTGGCGCGAGCCTTCCTTTGGATCGGCCACGAAAATCTTGCCTTCGGTAGGAGTGGCGTCCCAGAAAATTTTGGTGACGTACCATGGGCGGTAGGCGTCGTGTATGAGAAGGCCGTAGCCGAGAGGCTGAAGTCTGTGGAGCGCGCGGACGAGGGCTTCGGCGGCGGGGCGCTGTAGGAAGGCGCGGGCTTGCGTGTAGACAGGCGTGCCGAGAAAATCGTTTGTCGTGGCGTAGCGGATGTCGAGATGAATGGCGGGATCGAGCGTTGTCAGCTCGACGAGTTCGGGTCTGCGGAAGGTGCCATCCTCCTCATGGGGAGGGGAAGTGGCCAGGGCTTCGGCGCGGAGGTCGGCAACCGGACGAACGGGCTTGATGAGAACTTGCTGGGGAGCATTGAAATCAGGAGTAATTTTCGCGCTTCCAACGTCGCCCATAACCAAGATGCGGTGGTCGCCGGATGAGTCCAAGTGCAACCTCAGGCCGTGAGCAGCATCAGTCGGCGGTCGCTGGCTTAAGGCGAATTTCTCAAGTGGCTTGTATGTAGATTCCTCCGCTTTACCTTCTCGCTGGAGAATCCAGATCACGCCATCTTTTTCACTAAGCGCGTAGACGGTGCCGATAGGGGTGCCGGTCGACTGCGGAATAGAAATTCCAGACCAATACTCACCGATCCAAGGTTTCCAAGCTTGCGGGATATCGGGGGGCTTTGGTCCGGGAGCAAGAGAGGAGGAGGATTGCCCGGTGATGATGCCGGGAGCCCAGAGCAAAAACGCAGCAAGGAGCATGGGCAATAGCTGAAAGGGAAACTTGAGTGTCGATTTTGCGGCTGTGCTCTTCATGGCAATCAGTTTGTTGTGCGACGTTTGCCTGTCAATCGTCGGTCAAGGCGTCCGTCATTAGGCGCGAGACATGATAGCTGAGAATGAGAATCCACGCGAGATACAAATGTTGCCGTACGGGCGTTGACCAAGATTGCCGAGCGCCGTTGGGCGCCAGGGCGGCAACGAAATATCAATTCAAGCAGTTCTTATGCGGATTGAAGAAAGAAACGTTTGTTGCACTACGCAAAGAAGACCGTTCAAACCGTATACCAGCGGAAGCCTTTGCGCTGCTCTTCGGCTATTTCCTTGAGAATGGCCAGCGTTTGCGGACGCCGGTACTGTCCGCAGGCAGCCAGGATGGCGTTAACGAGTGCGACGGGAGCTGCGTATGAGGCGCCGAACGAAGTGGATTCTACGGAGGCGAGGAAGACTTCGTCGCATTCGCGGGCGAGCGGAGAAACATAGGTGTCCGTGATGCCAACGCAGTAAGCGCCGCGGGCATGGGCTAGATGCACGCCTTCTACCGTTTGGCGGAGGCCGCGGCGAAAGCTGATGGCGAAGACCAGATCGCGCTGGTTTACGGTGCGAACGAGGTGGGCGATGCGGCCCGCGGACGTGGCCGTGAAGACCGGTAAGCCGAGAAGCGTGATTTGATATTCCAGGTAATCGGCGAGGAAGGCGGCTAGATCGCCGGCAAGTAACACGATGCGGCGGGCGTCGTAGAAACGTTTGGCCAGAGAGACTAGGCGCGGAGCATCGAGACTGTTTTTGAGGCCGTGCAGATTCTTGAGGTCTTGCTCGAGGGCTTCACGAACGTACGCGGGCATGCTTGTCACGCGGCCGGCGGATTGCATGGTGTCGAGAGAAGTGGCGAAGGCGATGGAGAGGTCGTGGAGATGGCGCTGGAAGTCGCGATAGCTGGCGAAACCGAGCCCGCGGACGATGCGAACGACGGTGGCGGGGTCGGTTTTGAGGCGCTTGGCCATGGCGCGGACACTTAGGAGGACGTAGTCGCGGGGATGCTCGAGGATGGGGCGAATAATTTCCTGGCGCTTGGCGCTGAGGAGTTCGATGCGCTCCGCGAGAAAGGGAGCCGAGGCTTGGGGAGGAACCGATGGTCGTTTCATGGGGCCAGAGAATTGCCTAAAATCTTCGGCGTGTCAACTAAACAGAGTAGTTAATTCGGGTGGCAAGCCAAAACAAAAAGGTAAACATCGCAAACGGCTGTCCGCTATCGCGAGCCAAAATCCTATGCGATGTACGAGAGTCAGACTCGCGCACATCAAGAGTAAGAGGCTGAGCGATCGCTCAAATTTCTGCGTCATTTTTTTGAGGCGGCGGCTTTTTCTTCGAGGCCCGGTGCAATGACGGGCTGCAGAAAGGGCATCATGGCGCGAAGCTTGGGGCCGAGCTGCTCGACGGGATGGCTTTGCTCGCGCTTGCGAGTGGCCAGGAAGTTCTGGCAGCCGCCTTCATTTTCCGCGATCCATTTTTTTGCGAAGCTGCCGTCGCGGATTTCAGCAAGGATTTGGCGCATTTCTTCGCGGGTTTTTTGCGTGATGATGCGCGGGCCGGCGGTGTAGTCGCCGTGCTCGGCGGTGTCGCTGACGGAATAGCGCATGTAGCTGAGGCCCCCGCGGTAGATGAGATCGACGATTAGCTTTAGTTCGTGCATGCATTCAAAATAGGCGACTTCCGGTTGATAGCCTGCCGCGACTAGCGTATCGAAGCCGGCTTTGATCAGTTCGCTGACGCCGCCGCAGAGGACGGCTTGTTCGCCGAACAGATCGGTTTCGGTTTCTTCGGTGAACGTTGTTTCGAGGACGCCGGCGCGGGTGCAGCCGAGGCCTTTGCCGTAGGAAAGCGCCAGGGCTTTGGCGCTGCCGCTGGCGTCTTGTTCGATGGCAATTAACGCGGGCGTGCCGCCGCCTTCGGTGAACACTTCGCGGACGCGATGGCCGGGAGCTTTGGGCGCGATCATGGAGACATCAACGCTTGCGGGAGGCTTGATGGTGCCGAAACGGATGTTGAAGCCGTGAGCGAACATGAGCGTTTTGCCTTTGGCGAGATGCGGCTCGATATGCTCGCGATAGAGTTTCGGCTGCTTAGTGTCGGGCGCGAGAATCATGATGACGTCGGCCCATTCGGCGGCTTGCGCGGGCGTGTTGACGGTGAGGCCTTCTTTTTCGGCCTTGGCGCGCGAGGCGCTGCCTTCGGGAAGTCCGATGCGGACGCTTACGCCGCTGTCGCGCAGATTTAGAGAATGCGCGTGACCTTGCGAGCCGTAGCCGATGATGGCGACTTTCTTGGATTGGATTAGAGCCAGGTCCGCGGAGTCGTCGTAGTAGAGATTTGCCATTTTTTCCTCTTGGGCCGGGTTACGGCCGGGATTTTGAATCTTTGATTGAAACTCGCGCTTGTGGCAGCCATCCGCCGAGAAAACGGAGATAAGGGAGGCGAATCCGCGAGATGACATCCCCTCCACGCGCTACCCCGTCACCAACGCCCGCGCGGGGGGTGCCGCCGAAGCTGGCGGACGGAGCAAGTCGCCTCCGCGAGTCATGGAAATGCGGCCGCTGCGGGCCATTTCGAGGACGCCGAAAGGGCGGAGAACTTCGAGAAGGCCGTCGATTTTGTCGACGGTTCCGGAAACTTCGATGATCAGCGATTCGGGAGCGACATCCACTACGCGCGCGCGAAAGACTTTGATGAGTTCCATGAGGTGCGGGCGGGACTGCTGGTCGGCTAGAACTTTGATAAGAGCCAGATCACGCTCAAGCAGAGAGCGTTCGGAAATGTTTTCGGCGAGAAGGACGTCGACCAGTTTCTCGAGGCTGGCTTCGAGACGATGGCCGCCTTTCGCGTCGGTGTGAGCGACGATGGTCATGCGGGCAATCTCGGGGTTGTCGGTGGGGCCGACCGTCAGGGAGTCGATGTTGATGGCGAGGCGGCGCGCTAGCGAGGAGACGCGGTTGAGCACGCCTGGTTTGTTTTCGACGTAAGCGACTAGTGTTTGCATGTGCGGTCCTTTTTGCTCATGGCTCTATGGCTCCGATGCCGTTTCGACCAGGGGGTTATTGGGGCGGCGAATCATTTCGTGGAGCGACGCGCCTGCCGGAACCATCGGGTAGACGGAATCTTCCTGTTCGACACGGAAGTCGATGAGAACGGTTTCGTTGGATTCGCGCGCGGAGCGAATGGTGGGAAGCACATCGCCGCGCGAGGTGATGCGCTCGCCTCGGATGCCGAAGGCGTTTGCTAGCGCAGCAAAATCGGGCGCGACGAGCGGTGTGGCGACGTAGCGCTTGTCGTAGAAAAATTCCTGCCACTGGCGAACCATGCCGAGGAAACCGTTGTTGATGATGGCGATCTTGATGTTGATTTTTTCCTGAACGATGGTGGCTAGCTCGCACATAGTCATCTGAAAGCCGCCATCGCCGACGACGACCCAAACTTCGGATTCCGGTTTGGCGAATTTGGCTCCAATCGCGGCGGGCAGTGCAAAACCCATCGTGCCTAAGCCCCCCGAAGTGATGAGCGTGCGCGGCTGGTTGTGATGGTAGTACTGCGCTTCCCACATCTGGTGCTGGCCGACGTCGGTGACGACGACGGCTTCGCCGCGCGTTTCTTTCCAGAGATCATTGATCACGTGAGCGGCGTAGAGATGGCCGTTGTCGGGCAGGCTTTGGATGTCGCGGACGGCGGAATCGCCCTTTAGCTCCTTAATATGCGAGAGCCAAGGTTCGCGGTCGGGGTTCACGATGTGTGGGATTAGTTTTTCGAGAGTCTCGCGCGCATCGCCGACGAGAGCGGCGTCCACTTTGACGTTTTTGTTGATTTCCGCGCGGTCGATTTCGATGTGAATTTTGCGCGCGCCCTTCGCATAGGTGCGGAGGTCGCCGGTGACGCGGTCATCGAAGCGCATGCCGACGGCGATGAGCAGGTCAGATTCTTGAATAGCGTGATTGACCCAGGCTTCGCCGTGCATGCCCATCATGCCGAGATTCATCGGATCGGAAGCAGGGAAGCACCCGATACCAAGCAGAGTCATGGCGACGGGAATGTTGCAGGTGCGAACAAATTGCTCGAAGGCGCGCATTGCGCCGGAAAGCATGATTCCGCGGCCTGCGAGAATGACCGGGCGCTTTGCGGTGTTTAGCAATTCGATGGCGCGATCAAATTCTTCCTGGTTGTGATCATTGCGCACGCGCTTCTGGGGAAGTTTGGGCGCAGAGGCCTCCCAATCGAATTCACAGGACGCCTGTTGCGCGTCTTTGGTGATATCGACGAGTACAGGGCCAGGACGTCCAGTATTTGCAATGACGAACGCTTCGCGGACGGTGCGCGCGATGTCCTCGGCGCGAGAGACGACGACATTGTGTTTTGTGATCGGCATGGTGATGCCGGTGATGTCTACTTCCTGGAAGGCGTCGGAGCCGAGCAGCTTGCTGCTCACTTGGCCCGTGATGCAAACGACGGGCGAAGAATCGAGCATGGCGGTGGCAATGCCAGTGACCATGTTGGTCGCGCCTGGGCCGGATGTAGCCATCGCTACGCCTACGCCGCCGCTGGCGCGCGCGTAGCCATCGGCCATGTGCGTGGCGCCTTGTTCGTGGCGGACGAGAATGTGATGCAGCTTGGATTTGCCGAGGGCGTCGTAGACAGGAAGAATCGCTCCGCCCGGATATCCGAAAATGTGCTGGACTCCCAGCTTGGTGAGCGATTCGCAGAGGATTTCTGCACCGGTGAGCTTCATAGGGTCCTTCCCAATTGTGCGTGCGAGGGATTTGGCGCAATTGTTTGAGGCTGAGCTGGTGATGCAAAGGACGCAGGCACGGCGGTGACCGCGCCGATTGCAGCAGATGAAACGAGCAGGGCGTATTTGGCCATTACGCCGCTGGTGAAACGAGGAGCGGGAGCTTTCCACGAGGCGAGACGCTTTTGAATTTCGGCGTCGGTTAACTCGACATCGAGTTTGCGGCTCGCGATGTCGAAGACAACCATGTCGCCATCGGCAATCGCAGCGATAGGTCCACCGTTTGCTGCTTCGGGTGCAACGTGGCCGACCATAAACCCGCGGGTAGCGCCGGAAAAACGGCCGTCGGTGAGCAAGGCTACGGAACCGCTGAGGCCGGCGCCAACTAACGCCGCGGTGACGGCGAGCATCTCACGCATTCCCGGCCCGCCTTTCGGCCCTTCGTAGCGGACTACGACGACGTCGCCGGCATGAATCTGATTTTTCTCGATGGCCGCGAAAGCTGCCTCTTCGTTATCGAAAACGCGCGCGGGGCCGCGGAAATGCTGGTAATCGTGGCCCGCGACTTTAATGACACAGCCGTCTGGGGCGAGATTGCCTTTCAAGATGACCAGTCCGCCCGTGGGCTTGAGGGGCGCGTCAATTTTTCGGACGACCTCCTGATTGGGAGTTTCCTTAGCAGCGGCTGCTTCTTCACCGAGCGTGCGCCCAGTGACGGTGAGGGCGTCGCCACGGAGGAATTTCGCGTCCATGAGCCGTTTGGCTACCAGCGCAGTGCCTCCGGCCGCGTAGAGGTCGGTGGCGACGAAGCGTCCGCCGGGTTTGAGGTCAGCAATAATGGGAACTCGCGAACTGATGCGGTCGAAATCGTCGATGCTCAGCGGAATATGTGCTTCGTTGGCAATCGCGAGCAGATGCAAGACGGAGTTTGTCGAACCACCGGTGGCTGCGACTCCGGCGATGGCGTTTTCGATGGCGGTCTTGGTGATGATTTTGGATGGGGTGACATCGCCGCGAAGAAGATCCATGACGAGTTCGCCTGCGCGATGACCTGCATGGGCTTTACCCGCGTCCGTGGCGGGCACGCTGGAGAGTCCCATGGGAGCGATGCCGAGAAATTCGCAAACGAGCGCCATGGTGTTGGCGGTGAACTGTCCGCCGCATGCACCCGCTCCTGGACATGCGGATTCTTCGAGGGCTTTGAGGCGCGCGTCGGACATATCACCGTGGGAATGGCTGCCAATGGCTTCGTAAACGTCCTGAATCGTTACAGAGTGACCTTCAAACTTGCCCGGGGCGATAGAGCCGCCGTAGAGAACGAGGCCGGGAATATTCAAACGCGCCAAAGCCATGATGCCAGCTGGGATTGTTTTATCGCATCCGACTAGAACGACCAGAGCGTCGAAAAGATTGCCTCGGGTGACGAGTTCAATGGAGTCGGTAATGACCTCGCGGCTGATGAGCGAAGCGCGCATGCCTTCCGTGCCCATGGTGATGCCATCGGAGATCGAAATGGTGTTGAACTCGAGAGGAGTGCCGCCGGCAGCGCGAATGCCGTCCTTGACGTGTACGGCAAGTTCGCGAAGGTGATAGTTGCACGGGCCGATTTCGATCCAGGTATTCGCGACGCCGATGAGAGGCTTGGTGAAATCGTCGTCGCGAAGCCCGCACGCGCGCAACATAGAGCGCGCTCCGGCACGATGTGGGCCATCGATCAATGCGCTGCTACGAGTCTTCAGCAGAGATCCAGTCACAGTTGCGTTCTCCTCCGCGGGCCTTGGCGCATTAACTTGCGACGCCGAGCCCTAAAAACTTGAGGCCATCATCTTGGTTTTGATGATGGCCTCGAAACTCTCTGGTGGTTCTGTGCTAGGCGGCCATCATCTATATGCTACTCCCCGTACGATGACAGGGCGAATTCGCACGACAGCGCTAATTTCAATGCCCCGCACAAATTCTGCAGAGACAGGCCGCTCGTTCGAGATGGCGACAGTATCCATGATTAGCCGCCATGAAGATAACAGGATGGGGGCCGGGAAGTCAATCAGTCAAATTAATACTTTTGTCTATGAAAATAAGCGTGACTTATGCAAGGAATCTTGTTGAGGGCGCAATCTGAGGGGATTTTATAGTTGCGAGACACACTTTCAGGGCAGGTAGCGCATCTAAAATCGAGGCATTGCGATTTAAATGTCTGAGCACGGATTGATTTTAGGAGCGGAGCGCAAATTGCTAGCAGGGATATGGCCTCCGGACGTTCGTTTTCGTCCGTCCGTTTTGGTTGTTCACAAGTGCAGAGGCGCTCGTCCTAAGTGCCGTTATAATTATGATCGGATTCGATGCAACCATGGCGGCCATGTCCCTTGCGGAGTGACTGCAAACGGTAGTCCGGTCGGGCCTTTGCAGTTTGACCGACTGGAAGCTGCCCTTGCCGCCGGGTTCCATCGAAATGCTCTACGTTGTTAACCCTTCCGATCTTTGCAAGAAAGCTCGCTTTTTGCAGCAATGGGGGATGCATGGGGTGTGACACGGACGTGTTTGTTGTGGGCGGAGGCCCCGCCGGGCTTGCCGCCGCGATTGCAGCAAGCGCGCAGGGTTTTCGAGTTATCGTGGCGGACGGCGCGAAACCACCCATTACGAAAGCATGCGGAGAAGGGCTTTTACCAGATGCCATGGCGGCGCTGAGTGAACTCGGAGTTGAACTGCGCGAGATGGATGGCTGGGCGCTCCGGGGTATTCGATTTGAGGATGAGCGCTCGTCGGTGAGCGCCCGTTTTCCTGGCGGGCACGGGCTCGGAGTACGGCGCGAAATTTTGCACCAAAGGATGATGGAGCGAGCGCGAAATTGCGGAGTTTCCTTACTGTGGAATACGCCCGTGACGGGACTTTCTGAAGGCGCGGTAGTGGCGGGTGGGAATCGAATACAGGCGCGGTGGGTCATTGGAGCAGATGGTAGCCAGTCGCGTGTGAGGCGATGGAGCGGCTTGGAGAGTTTCGTCTCGCACAGAGGCCGGTTTGCCTTTCGACTGCACTATCGTTTACAGCCTTGGAGTGATTTCACGGAGGTTCATTGGGGCGCGGAGGCGCAGGCCTATGTTACGCCCGTAGGCTCACATGAGATTTGTGTTGTGCTGATTTCAAATAAGCCGAATGTTAGGTTTGGCGAAACTCTATGCAGATTTCCGGAATTGTCTAGACGGCTCGATGGCGCGCCGCGGACGAGCAGTGAACGTGGAGCGGTGACAAGCATGTTTCACCTGAAGCGCGTGTGCCAAGGAAATGTCGCGCTTGTCGGAGATGCATCTGGCAGCGTGGATGCAATTCCGGGAGAAGGGCTTGCCCTCAGTTTTAGGCAAGCGAACGTGCTTGCGGAGGCTCTTTCACGGAACGATTTGGAAAGCTATCAGAGAGCTCATCGACGATTGTTCCGGCGGCCCCAGCTGATGGGGAACTTGCTGCTTTTGCTTGACCGGCGAAGTGGGCTTCGGAAACGTTCCATGCGTGCGCTCGAAGCAGCCCCGCAACTATTTGAACGTATGCTTGCCTATCACCTGGGTGAGTCGTAGCCGCTGCGGCTTGCAACAGCCGGCGCGGTTTTCGGCTGGAGATTTCTGGCGGCGTAATTCCGATGGAGATGAAAATGAATCGAAGTCTGTATGCCGGCAGTGCCGTCCGGGCCGCGTGGACTTTCGTGCTTTTTGTTGCGGTTACGGCATGCGCTTGGCCGCAGACGCCACAGCCCGCAGTTCAGACGAATCCAAGCGAAGTAACGCTAAATCTCAATCCCGCGCAGAGCAAGCTGCAGTGGTCGCTAGGGAGCACGCTACATACCGTTCATGGAACATTTGCCTTGAAGCGAGGTGCCGTGAAATTCGATCCAGCCAGCGGCAGTGCCAGCGGAGAATTCGTCGCTGATGCCGCAAGTGGAGAGAGTGGCAACGAGGGACGCGACAAGAAAATGCACCACGAGATTCTCGAAAGCGGGCGGTATACCGAAGTGATCTTTCGCCCCAACCGAATCGAGGGAAAGATTTTGGCGCACGGGTCATCCAGCGTGCAGGTGCATGGAAAGTTTCTTCTGCACGGGGCCGAACATGAACTGACTGTGCCGGCTCAGGCAGAACTGAACGGAAAAAGCTGGAAGGGTTTGGCGAAATTCAGCGTGCCCTATATTCAATGGGGACTGAAGAGTCCCAACACATTCCTGCTGAAGGCTGATCCTGCGGTAGAGATTGAATTGGAATTGAGCGGCACGCTGCAAGGGGCCGTCGCGCCGTAGAAATCGCTACTCCTCGGCCTCTTGCGTGACGATATGAACGTCTACCGGCGGAGATTCGCGTAGGAAGCGGTGTACGGCCGAGAGGTAAAGGTATTTGCGCCAATCGTGAATGGGCGCCCTACCGAAGATCACCTGCGTAATATGTTTGGTGCGGACGAACTCCGCGACGCTGTCGGCGACGCTGCGGCCCTTCAAGCGAATCACTTTTGCGCCGAGACTTTCCGCAAACCGCAGATTAGCGGCGAGTGCGCTGGTATTGGGTTCTTTCGGGCCAATCTCTCGATCGACATGAACGACATATAGCTCCGCGTCCATGCGGCGGGCCATGCGAGCGCCGCGAGCGACAAGATACTGGCCTGCGGGATTCCCGGAGATGCAAATCGCCATGCGTTCGCGGACGCCCCAGTTTTTGCGGATGTCCTCGTCTTCCATGTAGGTTTCCAGGCTGCGATCGACTTGCTCGGCGACCTGGCGTAGGGCGAGTTCGCGCAGCGCGATCAAATTGCCGCGGCGAAAGAAGTTTTTGAGCGAGCGTTCGACTTTTTCCGTGCTGTAAACGTCGCCGCGCTTCATGCGGTTGTGAAGCGCCTCGGGTGTTAGGTCGACCATGACGGTTTCCGTGGCCGTCAACGGCACCCAGTCCGGAACGGTTTCGCGCACGGTAATTCCTGTGATCGAGCGTACGACCGGCGCGATGCTTTCAATGTGTTGAATGTTTAATGTGGAGACGACGTCGATCTTCGCGGCGAGAAGGTCTTGAATATCTTCGTAGCGCTTGCGGTGCTTGCTGCCGGGAATATTGGTGTGAGCCAATTCGTCCACCAAGACCACTTCGGGCTTCCGCGCCAGAATCGCATCCACATCCATTTCTTCGAAGACTGTTCCTTTGTATTCGATTTTCTTGCGCGGGACGGCTTCGATTTGCGAGGCCAGCTCCTCGATGCCTTTGCGGCCGTGTGTTTCCACGACGCCGATGACCACGTCTTCGCCGCGGCTCCGGCGGCGGAGAGTTTCACTCAGCATGCTGTAGGTCTTGCCAACGCCCGGAGCGTAACCGAGAAACAGTTTAAATATGCCGCGCGCTTTTTGCGGCGGCGAAGCGACCTCCAACCAGTCCTCGGGCTTCTTGGGCAAGGAGTTAGCTTCTCCGTTTCAAATGCCGTGCATACGATAGAATACTGGAATGCAAAGAATGCTCGGCGGCCGCGCGTTCGGATTCGCCGTGTCGCTGGCCATCGTTGCCGGAGTCACAGTCTTTTATCGCCACGCGCTGCATGTCAATCAGACAACGATCGCGCTCACTTTCTTGCTCGCCATTCTAGCAGTTTCGGCTGTGTGGGGAATGGCTGTCTCTGTGTTCATGTCCGTCGCGGCCGTTTTGACGATCAATTATTTCTTTCTTGAGCCGGTGGGGACATTTACAATCTCCGATCCGCAAAATTGGGTGGCGCTGCTTGCGTTTCTCGTCACTTCCATTATGGGAAGCCAGCTTTCGGCGCGGATTCGCAAGGAAGCCGATGAAGCGCATCAACGCCGCCGCGAGATTGAGCGCCTCTATAGATTTAGTCAAAAGCTCCTCGCGGAAGGAAACGTCATTCAGCTCATGAACGCAATCCCAAATTACATCGTGGAGAGTTTCGAGGGCGGTGCCGCGGAACTTTTCCTCCCGCAAAAGGACAAATTCTACCGGTCTGGATTCGGCGCGGCGCACTTGGATGAAGAAAAAATGAAGGCTGTGTTTCTTCGGGATGAAGCCATCTTCGAATCACAAGACGGGCTGTACTTCATCCCCGTGCGGATGGGCGTTCGCCCGATTGCGAGCCTGGGTATTTCCGGCTCGCGGCTTTCGCGCCAGACGCTGGACGCGGTGGGCAGCCTCGTGGCTATCGCAATCGAACGCGCGCGAGCCGTCGAAAAACTTGGAGAGACAGAAGCAGAACGCCAGGGCGAGCGCCTGAAATCCGCGCTGCTGGATTCCATTGCGCATGATTTCCGCACGCCGCTCACGTCGATCAAGGCTGCGACGACGAGCCTGCTGGCGGAGGAGACTCCAGAACGTGGACAGACGGTTGAGCTGCTGACGATCATCAATGAAGAGTGCGACAGGCTTAACCGGCTCGTCGAAGAGGCGGCGGAAATGTCGAGGCTCGAAGCCGGGGAATTTGAACTGAATCTTGCGCCGACCCAAATTGAGGACATCATCGAGGCTGCACTCGCGCAATGCAGTGTGGCGCTGGCAGGCCGGGGCGTCGATGTGAAGCTCAGTCAGGGACTTCCGCCAGTACGGGCCGATTTGAACCGCATAAAAGATGCGTTGAGCCATCTGATTGACAACGCCAACATTTATTCTCCAAAAGATGCACCCATCACGATTTCCGCGGAATTGACCGGAGAAACCGTCACAACCAGTGTGGCGGACCGGGGACCCGGTATCGATGATTTTGAACAGGGCATGATCTTTGACAAGTTTTATCGCGGAAAGGACCAGCGTTATTTGGTACGTGGGACGGGAATGGGATTACCCATCGCGAAAGCAATCATTACCGCGCACAAAGGTACGATCTCTGTGACGAGTCAGCTCGGGCACGGTTCGGTTTTCTCGTTCGCGTTGCAAGTGGATCGCAGCATGGGAGATGCCCGATGAATGCGGCCGCGATTCTCGTGGTAGATGACGAGCCGCAGATCCGGCGCGTGATGCGCACGACGCTTTCCACTCACGGCTACGTTATAAGAGAGGCGACGACGGGCGAAGAGGCGGTCGAAGCTGTGCGCAAGGAGCGGCCCGACTTGATTCTGCTCGACGTCAACATGCCGGGAATCGGCGGCATCGAAGCTGCTCGGGAAATTCGAGAAATGTGTGACGCGCCAATCATTATGTTGACGGTGCGTAACGCCGAGCGCGACAAAGTCGTCGCACTGGACGCTGGCGCGGATGATTACGTAGTTAAACCTTTTGGAATCGAGGAGCTGCTCGCACGAATTAGAGCTGCGCTGCGACGATATGCGCCCGGGGATGCGATTCCCACGTTCACCGCGAAAGATCTGACAATCGATTTTGAAAACCGGCAGGTCGTCGTTCGAGGGCGGGACGTTCATCTGACCCCGAAAGAGTTCGATGTCTTGAAGCACCTCGTAGGCAATCTTGGAAAGCCGCTGTCGCATCGCCGACTGCTGCAGGCAGTGTGGGGGCCAGAGTACGGGGAAGAGACGGAAAATCTGCGCGTAGTCATCAATCAGTTGCGCAAGAAAATTGAGAATGACCCGGCGCGTCCGAAATATATATTAACAGAGCCTTGGGTCGGATACCGGTTCGCCTCGCCCAAGAACGCTCCTGCCAAGCCTGCTTCACGGAAAAGTTAAAAATTATTGTTTGGGATGCGACGCGTCGAGATCCAGATTTAGTTCGACCACATTGACGCGTGGTTCGCCGAACAAGCCGAACTGTCTCCCCAGGGTATGCCTTGCAACCAACGCGCGTAGATCTGTTTCACTCATGTGCCGTCCGCGCGCGACACGCGGAATTTGGAATTCGGCCGCGGCCGGCGAAATTTCTGGATCCAGACCGGAGCCTGAAGTGGTGACGAGATCCACGGGAATTGCTGTTCCGGGATTTTCTGCATGGAGTTTTTCCACGTGACTCTTAACGCGATCGACAAGCTGACGATTTGTTGGGCCGAGATTGGATGCGCCACCGGTTGACGCGACGGGATCGTAGCCGTTCCCCGCAGCGGAAGGACGCGGGTGAAAATACCACACAGAAGTGAAAGGCTGCCCGATGAGCCGAGAGCCCACAACTTGGCCGTCGTGCACGATCATTCCGCCGTTTGCTTGCGCGGGGAAAAAGAGCTGACCGAGGCCAGTGACCGCCAGGGGATAGAGCAGCCCAAAAATCGCCGTGGTCACCAATGTCATTAGAATCGCAATGCGCAAATTCTGTTTCATAGAATCCTCCCAGGCGCCAGATGCAAGTAGGTAATCGCCATGTCGATCAGTTTGATCCCCAGGAACGGCGCGAGCACGCCGCCCAGGCCGTAGACGAGAAGATTTTGGCGGAGCAAGGCGGCGGCTCCCAAAGGACGATAGCGCACGCCGCGCAGCGCCAGCGGGATAAGCGCGATTATGATCAGCGCATTGAAAATAACCGCCGAGAGAATCGCGGACTCTGGAGTACGAAGTCCCATCACATTCAGAACTTCCAACTGCGGAAACGCTGTCTTAAACATCGCCGGAATGATGGCGAAATATTTCGCCACATCGTTGGCCACGGAAAAGGTCGTGAGCGCGCCGCGCGTGATGAGCAACTGTTTGCCGATTTCCACTATTTCGATGAGCTTGGTCGGGTTGGAGTCGAGGTCAACCATGTTGCCGGCTTCTTTTGCAGCTTGCGTTCCGGTGTTCATCGCTACGCCGACGTCCGCTTGAGCGAGAGCCGGCGCATCGTTGGTGCCGTCGCCGGTCATAGCTACGAGTTTTCCCTTTGCTTGTTCCCTCTTGATGAGAGCCATCTTGTCTTCGGGTTTTGCCTCGGCGAGAAAATCATCCACACCGGCTTGGCGCGCGATGGCAGCCGCGGTTAGCGGATTGTCGCCCGTGATCATCATGGTGCGGATGCCCATGGCGCGCAGATGCTCGAAGCGCTCGCGCATTCCACCTTTGACGATGTCCGTCAACGCGATAGCGCCGAGCACGTGGCGATTCTGAGTTACAAGCAGCGGTGTCCCGCCGCCATTTGCGATATCACGCACGATTTGTTTAATCTCGGCAGGAACAATCTGCCCCTTTTCCGCCACGTACTTGTCGATAGCTTCAGGGGATCCTTTGCGGATTTCGTGGCCGTCCATGTCCACGCCGGACATTCGAGTCTGCGCGGAAAATGGAATGAAAACGGGATTGTGAGGAGCAAGTTCGCGACCGCGCAGGCCGTATTTTTCTTTGGCTAGCACGACGATGGAGCGTCCTTCAGGTGTTTCGTCCGCAAAAGAGGCAAGCTGCGCAGCGCTGGCGAGGTCCACTTCCGTGATATTAGGACACGCGTGAAAAGAAGTCGCCTGCCGGTTCCCCAGCGTGATGGTGCCGGTTTTGTCTAGCAGGAGAACGTCCACATCACCAGAAGCTTCGACAGCGCGCCCCGACATGGCGATCACGTTGCGCTGGATCAAGCGGTCCATGCCCGCGATGCCGATGGCGGACAAGAGACCGCCGATGGTCGTCGGAATAAGGCAAACGAGGAGCGATACAAGAACAAAAATAGTTTGCGGAGCGCCCGAATAAATCGCGAAAGGCTGGAGCGTTACGACGGCCAATAGAAAAATGATAGTGAGGCCAGCCAACAGAATATTGAGCGCAATCTCATTCGGCGTTTTCTGACGCGAAGCGCCTTCCACGAGGCTGATCATACGGTCGAGGAAAGTTTCTCCCGGATTCGACGTGATGCGCACGCGGATCTCATCGGAGAGGACCCGAGTGCCTCCGGTGACAGCCGAGCGGTCTCCGCCCGATTCCCTAATTACGGGCGCGGACTCTCCGGTAATCGCCGACTCATCGACCGAGGCCACGCCCTCGACGACCTCGCCATCACCGGGTACAAATTCTCCGGCGGCAACAAGGACCTGATCGCCGGATCGCAATTTCGAGCTGGGTACTACGTCAGTGGAACCGTCCGCACGCAAGCGCCGCGCTTCCGTTTCCGCCCTGGCTTTGCGCAAAGTCTCCGCCTGGGCTTTGCCACGCCCCTCGGCCATCGCTTCGGCAAAATTGGCGAATAGCACGGTGAACCACAGCCACAAAGTAATCTGCAAGCCGAAACCGAACTCACCGCCGTGGTGCATGGTATCGCGTACGAGTTGAATCGAAGTGAGAAGGGCTCCAACCTCGACGACGAACATGACGGGATTCTTGACCATCGTACGCGGGTCCAGTTTCCGGAAAGAATCCGCGATGGCGGTCTTCAGGATCTTTGTGTCTGTGAGTGCCTTGGATTTTACTTGAGATGCGCGGTCCATGGTTTCCTTAAAAGGCGGCTTCTCAAAATGCCTTGCCGGAAAGCATCAAAAGATGCTCCAGGATGGGACCCAGACTTAAAGCTGGGAAGAAAGTGAGAGCGCCAACGATCAAGATCGTGGATACCAGCAGAATGCTGAAGAGCGGACCGGTCACGGGGAAAGTACCCAAAGATGCCGGGCTCACCTTCTTTCGCGCAAGATTTCCCGCGATCGCGAGAATCGGAATCACCACGAAAAATCTTCCCAGAAGCATGGCGATAGCAGTGCTCGCGTTGTACCAGGTAGTGTTCGCGTTCAAACCGCCAAACGCAGAGCCATTGTTTCCGACGGAGGAGGTATACGCATATAGAATCTGGGAAAGTCCGTGCGGACCTAGATTGGAAATGCTCGAGGTGCCAAATTTCGCGACGACCGCAATCGCCGCAAACACCAGAATTGTGAGCGAAGAGATCAGCACCGAAAGCATGGCCATCTTCACGTCGAAAGACTCAATTTTCTTGCCTAAGTATTCTGGCGTCCTTCCCACCATCAATCCGGCGATGAATACCGCGAGAATAACGAAGACCAGGATTCCATAGAGCCCGGAGCCAACGCCGCCAAAAATAACTTCGCCTAGCATTATGTTTACGAGCGGCACCATGCCGCCCAGCGGCGTGTAGGAGTCATGCATGCTATTCACAGCGCCGCAGCTCGCGTCCGTCGTGGCCGTCGCAAAGAGGGCCGAGTTGGCAATGCCGAAGCGGACTTCCTTCCCCTCCATATTTCCGCCGGCATGCAGCGCGCTTGACGTCTGATCAACTCCGGCGAGCTGCGGATTTCCTCTCGCTTCCGCCCAATACGCCGCAGTCACGCCAACGAGAAAGAGCGCCGTCATGGCGCTCCAGACGGCCCATCCGTGCCCCTGCGACTTCGTCATTCGGCCCAGGGTGTAGGTTAAACCTGATGGAATTGCAAGAATCAGGATCATCTCGAAAAAGTTTGTGAAAGGCGTCGGATTTTCATAGGGATGAGAGCTGTTTGCGTAGAAGAACCCGCCGCCATTTGTGCCAAACATTTTGATGACTTCTTGAGATGCCGTCGGACCGGCCGCAATCACTTGCTGCGATATGGTTTGCGAGACTGTCTTACCGTCCGTTCCCTGTGTCTGCACAACTTGCGGCTCGATGAGCTGTGCCGTGGTGTAAGGCTTCAGGCTCTGAACCACTCCTTGAGAAACCAGCACCAGCGAGCCGACGAGGCAAACGGGCAGCAAGACCCAAAGAAAACAACGCGTCAAATCCACCCAAAAATTGCCGATGGTCTTCGATTCATGCCGAGAAACTCCGCGAATCACCGCGATCGCGAGCGCAATGCCCACCGCCGCTGACGCAAAGTTGTGGTACGCCAAGCCGGCCATCTGCGTGAGATAACTCATCGTCGTTTCCGGCGTGTAGGCTTGCCAATTGGTGTTCGTGGTGAAAGATACGGCCGTGTTCCAGGCAAGATCCGGAGACACGTTCGCGAATTTCTGTGGATTCCAGGGCAGCCAGTACTGCAACCTCTCGAAGAGATAAAGCAAAATCAAGGAAACGGCACTGAAGACCAGCATGGCCGTGCCGTATTCCGTCCAGCGCATCTCTTTGCTTTCATCCACACCGCAAAGACGATGGACGAGACGTTCCACGGGACGGAAGAGGGGATCAAGAAAAGTCTTTTCTCGTTCAAAAACCCGAGCCAGAAAAATGCCTATCGGTTTGGTGATAAGGAACAACACCAGCACGTAAAGACCGATTTGAAACCAGCCATTCGCGGTCATGCCTAGAAGTTCTCCGGTTTGAGCAACGCATACATTAAATAGCCAAAGAGCAACAGGCCAATAAGAATGAGGACGACATTTTCGAGCATGGGCAATCTCCGGCTTACTTCAACCGTTCACACCCGCGCAAGTAGCCAATCGCAACGAAGAAAAAGACGATCGTCACTAAAGTGAAAACCAAATCCCTCACACGTCTCTCCTTTTCAAGTCCTCGGCGGGAAGCGCCGCCGGTGCGCTGACCCCGGATGCGCCAGCCATGCTAACCCTGCCGTAGTTCCGCTGGGCGCACTACTCCAGTGCCAGCTGATCGAGCTTCGTCGCGCAGAGTGTTCGCGACAGCATAATTTACCTGTGTGAGTCTTAGAAAGTGGTGAGACGAATCTAAAGATTTTGTGAGGATAGAATCGTGTCTGCGACCTCTGCCAACACGAGCGTCAGTGCCGGTGGGTTTCTGGCCAGTAGGTGATTTGCAGTGATCCTGTCACATTCGTCTGAAGTCCGGCTGCGAGAAGCGGAAATGTCCATTGTTCGTACTGAACAAACGCCGAAGCTCCCACACTTGGCCTTATCCAATAGTCCGCTCGCACGGATGCATCATTGATGGTGCCGCCGTTGGAAATAAATTTGTTATCGACTTTTACGTGCCTATAGCCGAGCTGGATAGAATTTTTCGGCGTTAGCCAATAGCGGCTCCACGCCTGAATGCCCGAGCCATCGCGGCCTACCCAATCGCCCATCAAGAAATGCCGGTTGGTGTAGAGGTCGTGATAGTAGTTGTCCCAATAAATGTACCGGCCCGCGACGTCCGTTCCTACCGTGTCGCTCAAAGGCGCTTCCACGCGGAGATCCAGCTTTGGAATTCCGGGGAAATGGGTGAGATAGAAACCCGGGCTAAATCC
>Ga0073928_10001829_pt1 | contig 39307 bp, 32 predicted proteins | sample PaiPotPPA55metaG_FD_76969 | JGI IMG/M metagenome (GOLD analysis project Ga0073928, IMG submission 76969) | Iron sulfur acid spring bacterial and archeal communities from Banff, Canada, to study Microbial Dark Matter (Phase II) - Paint Pots PPA... ... | reverse complement strand
GGCCAGTGCCAGCGCCGTGCGTCCTTTGCCGTCGAGCGCGTCCACCGGGGCGTGACTTTCGATCAGAAGCTTCACGGTCGCATGACGCGCGCGCCACGCCGCGACGTGCAGAGCCGTGCTGTTCTTCGCCACATCCCAATAGCCGTCGCCCTCAACGTATAGCGCCCCCGCGTCCACGCCGAGGTCGAGGAGGCTCCGCACACCCTCCGTGTTGCCGTTGCCCGCAAATTCCGCCAGCAGCGTGCCTCCCTCTTTCAAGACCTGGTCGACGAGCCGGCACTCGCCTTCCACAACCCAACGGACGGCCGCCTCGTCGTTCCTCGCACACGCGGCGATGAGTCGTTCGACGCCATGAAGTTCGATTGGAATCCCTCTCCGTTCGAATATCTCGAGCAGGTCGCCGCGTCCTCTTCGTGCCACAATGGCCACGGTAGATTTAGCCACAAATCCAGCAGTAGCGTGTTTGGGCCGGCCTGCAACAACTGTTGGGTCGCCTCCGTGGTCGAGGAGCGCTTCGAAGATTTCGATGCTGTTGTCTCTTAACGCGGCGTGATGGAGCGCCGTGTTTCCCCATCTTGTGCTTCGATTCGGGTCCGCGCCGTGTTCCAGCAGCCATCTGATCCCGTCAAGGTCGTGCCAGTCGGTCTTGCGAAGCAGGATCACTCCCAGGCTTTCGTCGTTGAGCTTCCGACTCTCTACGAGGATTCTAAGCGCGGCGTTGTCGTATGTTTCAGGGACGTGATATGGCGTCTCCCCGTCGTTCGGGTCCGCGCCCCGTTCCAGCAGCAGGCGGGTCAACTCTGCGTGATGTGCGATTCCGGCAGCGCCATACATCGCGCTCTCCCACTCTGGTTTTGGCTGGTGGTTTTCCTCCCGCCAACCAGTATTTGGGTCGGCTCCGGCGTCGAGTAGCTTTTTCGCCGCGCGCACGAAGCCGTCCGACCGCGCGCGATCCAGCCGCAGGTATCGCGAGAAACACAGATGGGTCAGCGCGTCCCAACCGTACGGTCCACCTTTCGCCGTGGCGTCACGAGCGTCGCGCGCGAGGAATTCGCCGACCCCGACATCGTTGCCAAGGATCGCGGCACTGTGAATATTGCCGCCCGCAACTTGCGGATACGCGGCAAGGATCGCTTCGGCTTGATCGAGTGTCCCGGAGGCGTGCCAATTGTCGCGCGGTACGCATGCCGCTTCGATAAAGGCCGTAAGTGGATCGTTTAACGAAGCCACGGAACGTTCGCGTGCCAGCGCTTCGATGTGTTTCGCGAACTTCGGCCAGCTTTCAAAACCGTGCTCGCGTGCAATCGTGACTTGAGCGTCGGCAAGGTTGAGCTTTGGTTTCAACGCGCCGGAACCCGAGAGTTTGTTTGGGTGAGGATGATGTTTCTGGACTTGCTCAATCGTTTCGGGATCGCCCTCCTTCCAGGCTTTGAGGAGGTCCTTCGCTTGTTTCTTGTATTGCTCGAGGCTGGGGCGTGCGGGTAGTTCTTTGGCGTTCATTACGACCTTCCTTTCATCACTGCGCCTGGAGTCCGCCCGAATCAGGCTGAAAGAAGGTTCGCAACCTTCAAGAACGTACGTAAGGTGGGCACGGCCCTTTCCGCGGACTGGATGCGCCCTTCGCGCCGACGCCCACTCTATCGTTTCCGACTCGCGAATTCAATCGCGCCGCACTTGGACAAGAAGGGAAGCAGGCAAACTTAGGCTTCAGGGAGTTTTCGCGAGTGTGTACTCGAAATCGTAGGAATGCTTTCCGTTGTCGATCTTCATCATCATCGTGCCGGCAAGTCCCACAAGCTGCCCGGTCCCCGAGTCCGGCACCACAGTAATGCTCATTTGCGGCGTCCCTCGCGTCATCGTCCCACTCTGCTGCAGGTCGAAACTGCCCTCGCGGCCATTCAGTTTTCCGGTGACGCGCTCAAGCGCGACGTAACCACCCGACGACCCCTTGCCACCCGTTCCGGCGCTCAGCATCTGGCCGCGGCTCGTCGCTTCCAGATCGCCGTGGAACTGCTTGTCGATCAACATCCTGCCGAGACCCGCATCGCCGGGTTTGTCGTCGAACGGCACTGGCGCGAGCTTCACATCAAAAGTTCCAGTCGCATGCGTCGTCACGGCTGCCCCTTTGTCGTCTGCACTTTCAGTTTGCGAATAGCGAGCCGCGCTCTCGAGCGACCCGACGGCAAGACACACCATCATGCACGCGACAACACCGGCCGCGATCCTTGATTGCTTATCCATACATCACATCGCTCCGTCCACCCAACCCAGTCAACGGGAAGTCTACACGCCCACTCAGCCTGCCCATAGTCGAAAACATTCACTCTCAACAGGCCTCTCACATAGCGCGTCGCCTGCGCGGCCGTCCACGGTGCGATTTCGCCCACGTCCTCGCTCGCGATTGGCTCACTCCTTGCAAGATATCCACAGGGATATTGTGTACGGAGAACTCGGCGCACTTTCGGAGTGAGTGCGATTGAGCCTAAGTGCTGCCGTTACAATCCGTCACAGTAACTCTTATTTTCAGTAGCAACGATCGTGGTGAGGCAAATGTCCGATAGTGGGAAAATGCCAGATCCGGGTGCTCACCAACGGCCACTTGAGCCGTCTATCTCCCCGGAACTCGCAGAAAGGCTTGCCGGAGAAAGCGAGGTTCGCCGTTCCGAGCCCGCACCACCGCTCGGAACCGAATCGCAACCGGCCCTAGACACCATGGGGATAAGCGTCGCACTCCAAGGGGATGCGCGCCAGGCAGCAGCGGTGAAGCTCGCGGAAGAGCATGGTCTCATCCGCAAGGCGCAAGCGGGCGACCGCTTGGCTTTTGAAGAGCTGGTCAGGCGCTACGACCGCGATGTACTCCGGCTAGCCCTGAATTTGGTTCACCGCCCTGAAGACGCGCGCGACATTTACCAGGAGGGTTTCCTGCGAGTTTACAAGAACCTGCACCGCTTCCGGTTCGAGTGCAGCTTCTACACCTGGTTGTACCGTGTCGTGACGAACGTGGCTCTCGACCACTTGCGCCGCCGCACCAGCCGCCGCGAGGACCAGGCGCCGGTTCCCGAGGAAAACGAGGGCGGCACCCGCGATTTCTTTGATCGCCAGCCGGAATTACGGGCGGCGGCGAATCCAGAGCGGCATCTGCTCGGCCAGGAGCTCGGCCAGCACATTTCTGCCGCGTTGAACCGCTTGTCGCCGCGCGAGCGCATGGTCTTCGAGATGAAGCACTATCAAGGACTGAAATTGCGTGCTATCGGCGACTTGCTTGGCACGTCAGAAGAAACTGTAAAGAATTCGCTGTTCCGGGCCACGCGAAAACTGCGTGCGAGCCTGGACTTTATGAGGTAATGCGAGGCAATCGAAAGATGGAGTACGCGACGAACAAACCGGGTCAGCCGTGCAGCGATATGGATCCGCTGCTGGTCTTATCGGCGGCCGGACAGGAGCTGGACCCTGCAGAGCAAGCGGAAGTTACCGAACATCTCGCGCATTGCGCGGATTGCGTAGCGGCGTTCGAGCGGGAACAAGAGCTTCTGGCTCTGCTCTCGGCGCAACATGCCGAACCGGACGCTGGGCTGTTGGCAAGTTGCCGCGCTGGTCTCGAGGATGCTCTCGATCGCCAGGAGGAAGGCGGATGGTTCCGGCGATTGGTAGGTAGCCTTGTTCTGACGAGCTGGATTTCGCCGCGTCCCGCGTGGAGCGGCGCGCTACTCTTGATCGCCGGTTTTTCCGTCGGTATTTTTGGACCTCGCCTGTTGGACCATCCGGTCAGGCCGCCATCTCCTTCTCCTTCGGCGGCCAATACGCCTGCGAATCCCGATCCGAATCCTGATCCGAGCGCGACAAACGTAAGCGATCCCGCCAATCAGTCTCCCGGCGGCTCTCTGGATCTGCGCACGGCGGAGGTTGCCGGTATCAACGTGCTTCCCACCGGTGGAAACGAGCCGCCGCAAGTGGAGCTGCAGTTGACGGCACAGCGCCCCGTCACTCTCCAGGGCACCGTCGATAATGACGATGTAAAGCGCGTCCTCCTCTACGTTCTCCGCAACAGCGAGCGATTCGATGCAGACGTGCGTCTCAATGCCGTCGATCTTCTCCGCGCGCGCAACAACGATCCTGAGGTACGCTCGGTGTTGTGCGGCGCCGTTCACTCGGACCATAACGCTGCGGTACGCCTGAAAGCCCTCGAAGCGCTCAATGGCGCCGAACCCCAGGATCTTGTTCGCAAGACCCTGCTGGATGCGCTCGTCGACGATCAGAATCCGGGCGTTCGCGTTGAAGCGATCAACGCCCTGCGCACCATGGCCTCCAACGGACAAGTGTCTTCCGACGATCACATGCTTTCCGTTCTTCGCGATCGTGTGCAGAAGGATCCCAACACCTACATCCGGCTGCAGAGCGCAGCAGCGATCCGCGATTTCGGCCCGCGCCAAAAGTTCTGATCATGCGTGACGCGCGGCTTCTCCCAGTTTCCCGGCGACGTCTCGGGCAATTCCGCCGTCCCTTGCGGTTTACCTTGCCGGGCGGCTTGCTCGCCGGTTTGCTCGTCGCGGGGATTTTTATTTCCGCGCCTGCCGCAGCAACCGGCGACGCACAGCCAGCAACACACCCTCCGTCGGGTCCGCGCCTCACTTCGAGACTCACCGGCAGCGTCACCACCCGCGACGGCGGCCGCCTTCACCTCGTCACCGATCTCGGCAACATCATCATCCACACAGGGAACTCCGGCCGCATCGAGTACTCAGTCTTTCTCGAAGCGGACGCCTCGCAGAAAGATGCCAGGGAACTTCTGAAGAGATTTAGCGTTTCCGCGCGCGAGACGCCCGAGGGCGTCTACCTGCGTGGCCAGACGCGACGCGAATCCAGCGGCCGTCTATGGGTCACGATTCAAGCCACGATTCCGAAAAACTACAGCCTCGACGTCACCACCGGTGGGGGCAATATTGAAGCCGGCGACGTCTCCGGCCGCGTCTCGCTTTCCACCACCGGCGGCAACATCACCGCAGGCAACATCGGCGGCCCTTCCCGCCTCTACAGTGAAAGCGGCGGACACCTTACGGTGAAGAACGTCGCAGGTGAGCTGACGGCCATCACGGGCGGAGGCCACATCACGACGGGCTCGATCGCGGGCAATGCCAATCTCCACACCACGGGCGGACACATCCGAGTGGCTTCCGTGGAGGGAATCGCGCGCCTGGATACCGGCGGCGGCAACGTCACTCTTCAGCACGCCGGCACTGAACTCATCGCCGAGACCACCGGCGGACAAATCGAAGTGGGCGAAGCCGCCGGACTCGTCCGCGCCAAAACGGGCGGCGGCGGTATCCGGGTGGTTCGTGTCTCCGGTCCCACCAATTTGCAGACCTCCGGCGGAAGCATCTACCTCACGCAAGTGGATAGCGCCGTGAAAGCTTCCGCGGCAGCTGGCGGAATCACCGCATGGTTCGTTTCGCCGCCGAAGGGATCGGGCGCGTGCGAGCTTGCTTCGAACGACGGCGACATCGTGATCTACCTGCCGCGCCAGATGCCGGTCACGATCGACGCCAGAGTGCAAATGGGCGACGATCATCGCGTCATTGTCGATCCGGCGTTTCCGCTGAAAGTCAGCTATGACGATAGTTCGAGTGGCCCCCGTACCGTCCGCGCCGAAGGCGCGTTGAACGGCGGTGGGGAAGTGATTCGTTTGCGTACTGTCGCCGGAAATATCCGGCTCGCCGTCAGCGACACGAACAAACAGATTCAGCTTTACAAAGATCAGATGCTGCAGCTCCAGCAAAAGCTCGAATTCCAGCTGCACATGATCGAACAGCAGCCGTTGGCGCAAGATCCGTCCCAGCCTTGAGTGCTAGTCCCCGCTCCATGGACGGGGGACTACGGGACGAACGATTTGACGGAAGAGAGGTAGTTCTACTCAAGGGGGCGTCCCGTGAGCACGATGTCAATTTCGTCGCGGAATCGATCGAGAAGCGCCATCGCGAGCAACATTGCGCGATCGCTTTTGCTGCTGGGCCTGGCCCTGTGTTTTTCCTGGCCGGGCTTTGCAGGCACTCAAACCTTCCTCCAAACCTATCCGCTGATCTCAGGCGGCAGTTTTGTGCTCGAAAACGTCAACGGCTCGGTGCGTGTGGAGGGCTGGGAACGCGACGAGGTTGAGGTGCGCGCCGTGAAGACTTCCGCGAGCGACCCTCGCGACGCCGACCGCGTGAAGATCGAAGTCTGCAGCCAGCCCGGACAAGTAGCCGTCCACACTCGCTATCCGCAAGGTGAAGGCGTCGAAGTTGCCGTCGAATACGTTGTTCACGTGCCTTTTCGGGTTCTTCTCGGCAGCGTCGAGACCGTGAACGGCAGCGTCATGGTCCGCGGCGTTGAGGGCGGCGGTGAATTGCGCTCCGTGAATGGCGACGTCGACGTTCTCGACAGCTCCGGGCGTTTCAGCGCGAAAACCACGAATGGCAACCTCCATCTCCAGCTTCGCCAGTTGCTCGACGGCGGCCCGATGAACATCGAGACCGTGAATGGCTCCGTTATTCTCGGCTTGCCTTCGAACGCCCAGGCTGATTTGAAAGTCCTGAGCATGAATGGCGACATCTACTCCGAATTGCCCGTCACATCGACCACCGGCACGCCGGCGGCTCGCGCGTTTCGCGCGAAACTGGGCCGCGGCAACGGAGGCGGGCAGATTTCAGTTCGCACGGTAAACGGCGGCATTCGTCTGGTGGTGGAGCGGCCAGGCGTCTGACGGGGCGCAATTTCTCTAAACGGAGGACCACCCCATGAAGCATTTCAGTCGCTCGAACCTCGCAGGCCTCGGAGTTCTCTTGCTGGCGCTCGGCTCGGCCCCGGTTTCGTTCCCGGGCCAGACCGCCGCGCCCAAACCTGAATCGCCACAATCCCCTGTAATAGCTCCCAACTCAGACCAACACTGCGCAAATCTCGATTCCGCCATGGAACAATTGTCGGGCCGCCTTCGTAATATGGGTCTAGAAGGCAAGCTCGCCAGTCTTTCCCAGGAGCTGGCGAAAGAGGAGGCCGTGATGAGTTCGCCCGAGATGGCGAAGGTGAAGAACCTCTCGGCCCAGTTGGAAGGGAAGCTGGAAGGCAAACAAGCGGAAATCGAAGCGAAGGCGGAGGAAATGGCTGCGCGCGCGCAGGAACTCACTTCCCGGATCCAGGATGAGGTCCAGGACAACGCTCCCAGGCTCTTCGTGTCTTCCGATGAAGGCAGTGGCTGGCTCGGAGTTGAAATTGGCGAGATTACACCTGAAAACGCCAAGGACTTGAAGCTTTCCGCCGCGCGAGGTGTCGTCATTCAGGACGTCGAGCCAGACAGTCCCGCCTCGAAGGCCGGTCTCAAAGAGCATGACGTCGTCCTTCAGTACGATGGCCAGACGGTGGAAGGCACCGTTCAGTTCCGCCGCCTCGTGCGCGAAACGCCCGCCGGCCGCGCCGTCGCCCTCGTGATTTCGCGTGACGGCGCCACGCAAAATCTCTCCGTCGAGCTGGCCGACCGCAGCTCGTACTACGAAAAAAGAATGCAGGGGAAGATGCGCGACTTTGGCAAGCCGTTCGCACTCGCCACTCCGAACTTCGATTTCAACTTCTCGTCTCCCGAGATCCTCACCATGATGGACGCACGCACGCCCCTTCTCGGCATCAGCGCGGAAGATCTCACCGGCCAGCTGGGCTCGTACTTCGGTGCGCCCAACAACTCCGGCGTCCTGATCCGCGAAGTCCGCAGCGGCACGCCCGCGGACAAAGCCGGATTAAAAGCCGGCGACGTCATCGTCAAAGTCGACGGCAAGCCCGTCAGCGCGCTCTCCGAACTCCGCGACCAGCTCCGCGACAAAAGCGATGGCAAGGCGGTCAACCTCGGCATCCTGCGCAAAGGTTCCGAGATCACCGTCCCGGTCACAATCGAAAAGCCCAAGCCCATCGAGAAAACCCAAACCATCCACCGCGCCCAGCTCTAGCGCAACAGTGGAAGGACGAGCTTTTACCCTGACGAAGGAAGGGCAACCTCGACTCCCGGCGTCCTGTTCCTTGCCTCCAAAACTGAAAAAGGCCCGGACAAAAATCCGGGCCTTTTTTCCTCGTGCCGCTCTACCCCACCTCAACGCGGAGTAGCCGCTACGACCTTTCTCCTTTGTCCATAGACTCTAAACTTCATGCCAGAGAGGGAATCCAGATGCAAAGCGCCGTGACAAAGGACTCGAAGGTCTTAGGCGGAGAGCCCGTTTTTCGCGGGACTCGCGTCCCTTTCAGAATCCTAATCGATTATTTGGAGGGTGGCGATACCCTCGACCAGTTCCTCGATGAGGGTCTTGGTGCGCACCCAGAGCGTTGAAATTTAGTCTGGTGGAACATGGCCACGATTGTCGGACGGTTCAGGAATCGGGCTGGGCCGGCAAAGAAAACGGCGAGCTTTTGGACTTGGCAGAAGCCGAGTTTGATGTCTTGGTGACTCTCGACACGAATCTCCGCTATCAGCAAAATTTGACCGGAAGACGCATCGCACTCATGGTTATCGTCTCGCGCTCGAATCGCCTTCCCACCCTTCGACCGCATTTCCCCGCCTGCGCAGAGGCGCTCAAGAACGATAAGGCCGGGTGACATCGTCCGCGTGGGAACCGTCGCATAACGACGTTCGGCCGGCCTTAAGGCGGCCGCTAAAAAGGCAAGACTAATCGGTTGTGACGCTCTCCGCCAATCGCTTCGGCGCGAGGAGCTGATAACTGCAAACTAACAACTCGCGCACTTCATCCCAATCGATCTCGCCCACGTCCAACCGCAACGCCACCCATCCCCTCGGCCCAACATACGAAGGCAAATAAAACCGTGCTGGCTGCGCCGCGGCCAGCGACGCATTGTCGCCCGGCATCACCTTGCTCGTCACCGCGACGATTCCGTCGCCGTGATGGTTGTCGAGGAAGTACGCGAACTTCTTCTTCCGCACAAGAAATGCCGCGTGCGACCCGTGGACCTGCCGCGCCGTTTCCGGCAGCGCCAGCGCAATCTTCGTCACGCGAGTCAGCCGCGCATCTTCCCTTTTGCGCTTAGCCATACCTCCTTGGATTTTACAACGGACGCCAGAGGTTCCTGACGCTGAGTTATTCGATCCACGTTGAGAAATTCAGCGGCGGTTTCTGCGCTACACGATCACGTAGTCGCTTGATTCGGAGTAAAAGCCAGGGGTTTGGGTTTGCTCTGACCAGAATCGAGGCGGGTGGCGCGCTTGCGTCTGGTGCGTCGGCCACACATAAGCAAAATCATGCCGGAGACGAGCATCACGAAAGTGACAGGCTCCGGTGTCGAAACCGCTGGGCAGACTGACGAACAATTCGGGCGGCGATTTTATCGGAGCCGACGCCAGAGCTTATTGGGGTTCGCTCGGGGCGTCCGCAGAATTATCGATTAACCACCGGGCGCGTTTGCTGGCTTCTGCGATCGCTGTCTTTTCAGTCGCAAACACCACCGTTCGGTCTCGTGGAGTCCACGCCTGACTTTGATCCCTGCCATTGATCCGGTAGAGTGGGCGCCACGCTTCATTCGGCGGGTAATTTATCTGACGAGCGAATGTAGTTACCGCCCAGCCTTTATAGTCGAAATTGTAATCCACACTCTCATTTGGCACGTTATGGTTCCTAATTGCCGTGAAAAAGCGAATTGATTCTTAAGGTGCGCAAACGCGCTAGCGCCTCGCCTATTGCCTCTCGCTCGGCGCACGATTCGGAGTCTTGCGTAAGATTTTGCAGACGCGAGAGAATAGCATTTTCCGCTTCGCGCATCCGGCCCAGCAGTAAGGTAGGATCCACTTCACGAACAGCGGCCTGGTAGTGATCGCGCCAATCGGTAACGGGCATTAGCTCCTCTTTAGAAACACCGGGTTTGATGGTTTGCCTGGTGGTTACGCAGTGTGACTTCCCACACTACTCGCTTCCAACGTCCGATACCAATGCATTGCTGAGCAAAATATAAGCATTGCTGAGCAAAATATATTGGCGGGCTTTCGGGCCGGTGCACTATGCGGCACGGACTACACGGTATCGGCTGTTCGGTGAGGCAATCGGGCGGTCATGTCCCGGACGCTTCTTGCCGGCCTTGGTTTTCTCAATCGCACCGCCGGCCAAATCAGTCAGGTCGGCCAGCTTCACCCAGAATTCGTCGCCACTCGCCGGTACCAGCACTTTACCCAACACTGCCGTCGATTCCAGCAGCACAACCAAGCCCGCTCTCTTATGGTCATGCGTCGCCTGTTGATTATTCTTCATGCCCGAGTTTAACATAAGCGTAAAGAAAACTCAATAGTAACCGGCGAGCTTCGGCGGCCGGGCAGCCGTTGGCAAATCCTCGCCTGCCCGCCGTGGCGGGCGCGACACATTCCCACTCTGCCCAGGCCTCATTCGCTCCGTGCATCTTCTCCCCTGTGTTTAGCCGTAGCCGTCGAAAAGTGTACGCTCCTGTTTTGTCGTCTCCGGCGGACCCAATTGCGGCAGTCCTTTAGCGTGCCACAGGTTTCTGAACTGCTCGATCGTGGCCGGCGCATGACCCCCGTAGTGGTTGTTGGCATAGGCGTAGATCATCACGCCGCGTTTCTTGGTCCGATAGCAGAAATCTACCCAACTGGTGAGTTCGCTGGTGCGATCGACGATGGTTTTATCCCAGGTCGTCGTCTGCTCCTCGATGCCCTTGCGATCCCCCAGCCATCGAATGTACGTCCAGTCCGCTGTGATCGGATCGAAGTTCAGTTCCGCCGGACTTGGCATCCATGACCGATCCTGAAGCACCACAGCAATTTTGTGGTCGCGCAGCACGTTCGCCAGTTCGGCATCCAGCCAATCGCGGTTGCGCATCTCAACTGCGAATTTGTGGCCACTTGGCAGCGCCCGCAGAAATGGGACGAGCCTGTCCAGAAATTCGTGTCGGTCCCGAAAGATGCTCCGATGGAAGAAGGGAAACTGAAAAACGATGGGACCCAGCTTTTTCCCTAGAATGTCCATCGTATCGAGAAACTGCTTCAGATCGCCCTCACAGTTCACCAGAGTCTTTTCGTGCGTGATCACCTGCGGAACTTTGACGGAGAATGTGAATCCCTCGGGGGTTCGAGCGGCCCAGTTGCTCACCGTGCGGGCGGAAGGGCAAGCATAGAAGGTCGAGTCCACCTCGACCGTATCGAAGCGTTCCGCGTAAAACGCCAGGTAATCAGCGGATCGCAATTTCTTTGGATAGAAAGAGCCTGCCCAGCCTGAGGCTGCGAACGACGACGTCCCAAGAAGAATGGGCGGATTCTCCACGGCGGAGAGTATACCCAAGGCCCGTCGCGTCACGATCCAAACCTCCGCTTGGGGTCCCGTCGGCAATTGTCGGGTAATCCGACTTGCCGGGGCTTGGCGAAATCCAGAGTCCTTCTTCATATATTTTTTCACCCTTCCGCTCGCTCATTGCATCCAAGGCCCGGCGACAGATACTGGTCAAGGACGGCGCGGGATGAGCCGGAAGCTCAAATTGGAAAACAGAGGAGAGGAGAAAGGATTCCAGCCACGCGGCATACATCTCTCATCCGAAGGAAACAGCCAAGCTCATCGAAGAGGCTGCCACCTCTGCGCCCGTCCATCAATAGTCTGCAGTCTTGATCAAGCGCTTAGTTAGCCGAGCGCGAGGCTACGATGCTCAAACCCGGTGGCTCGAGAGTGGGCCTCCGCCGATCCCAACGACATCGGCGGAGTGCACTGGTAGGCTCGCCGTCCTGGGCTATTGCCTCGGCGGCCTGATGACCTTCCTACCGGTCGTGCGCTACGGCGTCGACGCTGCCGTCGTCTTTCTCCGAGTCAGGGCGCACCAGCGCCGCTGCCTTCAGCGAGCTTCGGTGGCTTCGAGCTTTTGGCAGAGATGGCCTCGGCACGCTGTATACTCCTGCGGGCTGGGACGGCCAAACCGGAAATGTCCGCGAAGGCCTGCGTCACGCCGCCCGGGGAGGCTGTATGAAGCGCTCCGCTTTGTTCCAAGTACTCCTTGCCACGGCTTTTTCGGTGCTGCCCATCTCTCCGGCGCTCGCGCGCCAGGGGACTAAGATGGCACCCGACGCGAAGACGATGACGATCGAGGGTGCGGTTCGGGACCTCGCTTGTCCCGTCCAAAATCCGGCTGGGACCGCCGCCAGCTTCAGTTTGAAGTGCACCCTGGATTGCGTTAAGCACGGCTCACCGATCATCATCCTCACCAAGGCTGGGCTGATCTATTTCCCAATCTCTGGAGACATGCCCGATACCGACCAGCGTGAAAAGATGATGCCGTTTGTAGGAAAGTATGTGCAGGCAACCGGCCCGGTGTTCACGCGAAACGGAACTCACGCCATCGCCATCACACAAATCAAGGAACTGAAGAGCGTTCGCTTGGACACGGATGCTCGCTGAGCCTCCAGGTACCGCCGCCTAACCCTCTCGGCAATCGCATGCAATCGACGGAATTGCATCAGCCTCTTGACGATCGCATTGAATTAAGATACATACTGGTTGGTATGCTAGAGCGGGCGAAGCAAACGGGACGGCGAACCGCGAGGTCGCGAAATCCGAAGCGCACACGAGGGCGCCTACTACAGGCGGCTTTCCGCGAGGTGTACCGATCCGGGTTCCAGAGCGCCGGCCTAAACGCCATTCTAGCCAACGCTAGAGTCACCAAGGGAGCGTTGTACCACCACTTCGGCAGCAAGGAAGCACTGGGATACGCCATCGTCGAAGAGATCATCGCTCCCGACAGCCGCGGCCAGTGGTTGCGCCCTCTGCAGAAGTGCAAGGATCCCATCGACGCTTTGATCGGCATCGTTCAAGGATTAGTTCGGCCCGAGTTTGTACGCGGTGGCTGTCCTCTGCTCAATCTCGCGCAGGAAATGTCTCCTCTAGACGCTGGGTTCCGCAAACGGCTCGCAACAATATTTCGTAACTGGCAGGACGGCGTTGCCGCTGCCTTGCTGGATGGTCAGAAGCATGGAAGGGTCCGCCGCGAAGTGGATCCCGCTGAGACCGCCGGGTTTCTGATCGCGATGGTCGAAGGCTACGGCTCGCTGGCAAAGAATGCTCAAGATCCCAGAGTAATGAAAGACGGGATCAGAAACATCGTCAGGTGGCTCCAGTCTCTTCGCGCGCCGCGCCAACGACGCGGAGTGGGGGACATTGAGGGACCGAGATTGAATTTGGTCAGTGGCACCGGCGGTCAGCGTGCCCTGTTGACGGGTCGGCTCCGATGAAAGAACCAGACGAACACCACACTCTGATCGAATGGGCCTCCCTGCGGACTCAGAGCGTCGAGCGAGCGCCCGCAATCACCTTTTCTCCTGTCCGAAACACCTCTTCGACCGGTACCAGAGTCGGCCCTGCGGACTACTCGAAGGACATGATGCAAGGCAGGATTGCGATAACGTCGAGGAGGAAAATCGTTTTCGTTAACTTGGCGGATGTCGTAGCCGTGGAGGCGCGTTGCAATTATGTCTCTCTGAGGACCCTCTCGGGCGCGCACGGCCTCCGACGGCCTATATCGGCTGTCGCCGAAAACTTTGAGCAGTATGGATTCATTCGAATTCATCGCTCCACCATCGTGAATGGAAGATTTGTGGAGGAAATTCGAACTTCAGCATCGGGGAAAATGTTTGTGCGACTCAAGGGGCTAGGCAGCGCATATCACGTTTCTCGAAAGTACCGGTGTGCGCTGAAACGATTCGCGTCCCGCTGGACCTACGGGCCCGAAACCGTCGCGTGACCGCGGTGACGTAAGGCGTGTTTCCGCGGGACCAGGATTTGTGTGCGTACGCCAGTTGATCGGGTTTCCTTCTCTCAGGACTTCTGCCTCTACATGACTCACTCTACGTTTTAGCACCCCACACGAAGCGGGGTGTCCCTGAGATAAAAAAGCTAGCTCGAACCGGCACGCACAATCTTCCAAATTCGGGAACCAAGCGTAGTCCGTTCTGATCGGTGGAAACTGACTTCATTGTGGGAGCGAACGACTCGAGTTTGGTAGCAGTTGGAATTTCCAAGCGACGATCAAGCGCACTATTCCTCCGCAGAATCATATCCTTCCCAAAAGCTGAACGCCTAAGTTACTGAAAACAGTTACCTGGAAAGCGTCTGAATCTGGTGCATCGCGTGCATTCAGAGACACCAAGCAGACGGTGCTTTTCTGAATGATGAGCGCCGAGACTTCATCTTACGAATCGAGAGGCAAGGAGGGCACATGCCAAGTATTTTCGTCCGGGAAGGGTGTGAAAGCGCGGTGCAGATTGCCGTGCCAAAGGGCTCGTCAAGCAGAAACGCAATCGTACGAAGCGGTGTAAAGACCAATCGTTCTCTTGCGCTGAGCCTCGCATCCATTTTCTTTTTCGTGTTTTCCTTATGCGCGCTACCCGCCTGGGGGCAGGCCGTTTCGACGGGAACGATCGTGGGCACCGTGACGGATAACTCAGGGGCCGTCGTCGGCGGCGCTAGCGTAACGCTGGTGGACAAGGCGACAGGCGACACTCGCACGACGACCACGAATGACGTTGGCCACTATGTCTTCTCGAACGTTCCGCCGTCGACGTACACAATCAAGTTCAAGCAGTCCGGATTCTCTGAGCTGGACGTCACCGATGCGACGGTTCTCGTAGGTACGCAGTTGACAGAGAATGCGCAGATGAAACTCGGCGCCGTCGCGACCACCGTCACCGTAACGGAAACAGCGGGCGCCGAGTTGCAAACCATGAATGCCACCGTTGGCAATACAGTGACAGGGACCGCCTTGGATTCCCTGCCCGCCCTCGGTCGCGATGCTGGTACTTTTATGACTTTGCAGCCCGGCGTAAGCCCAGACGGCGCCGTCGCTGGAGCGGTAGAAGATCAGAGCACATTCACTCTTGACGGCGGTCAGAATAGCAACGATATGGACGGCAGCATGAACGTCTATACCACCAGCTATGCAAACGACCCGACCGGCGGCGCGATGGGTGGAGCGCCCACGGGCGTGATGCCGACCCCGATCGATAGCGTCGAAGAATTCAAAGTTAACACGGCCGGCCAGACTGCGGACTTCAACAGTTCGGCAGGCGCTCAGGTGGAGATGGTCACCCGCCGCGGCACCAACGCCTGGCACGGCAGCGGCTACGAATACTATCTCGATAACAATTGGGATGCGAACTCTTGGACCAACAACAACACACAAACTGCCCTGCCGGACTATCACTACAGCCGGTTCGGCGGTCGCGTGGGTGGTCCCATCATTCCCAAGCAGATTTTGGGCGGAAAGACCTATTTCTTCGCCAACTATGAAGGGTTCCGCTGGCCCAACGTGGGCACATACGCCCACTCCGTTCCGAGCCCGAACATGGAGGCCGGAATTCTCACGTTTAACAATTCCGCCGGCCAACCCATCAATTACAACATCAAGACCTACGATCCCCGGGGCATCGGAATCGATCCCACGATCCAAGCCATGTGGCAGAAATACGAACCCCAGGGGACTCCGGCCGGATGCGGGCCCGTCGGCGGCGGTTCGCGTTGCGATGGAGTGAACGAATTCGGATTCGTCGGGAATATCGCTCTGCCTCAGACCACCAACTTTGCCGTGACCCGCGTCGACCACGACTTTGGCACCAAGTGGCATCTCAACACCACCTACCACTACTTCAACGAGCATAAGGCCACAAACAGCCAAGTCGATATCGGGGGCGTCTTCCCGGGCGACACTCTAGGGACCCCGGCGGCTCTTTCGAACCGGCCTCAACAGACTTGGTTCTACACAGCCGGCCTGACCACCAACATCAGCTCCAACGTCACCAACGACTTCCATTACAGCTATTTGCGTAATTACTGGGCGTGGGACACTGCAAACGCGCCGCCGCAGCCGGGAACGAGCTCGACCGGCGTGCTTGAACCTTTCGGCGAGTCGGCAACCCAAGATCTGGCGCCCTATAACGTGAACGCTCAAAGCATCCGTACTCGCTTCTGGGATGGTCACGACAACTACCTGCGTGATGACATCACCGTCCTCCACGGTAACCATCTCTTTCAGTTTGGCGGCATCTATCAGCGCAACTGGGATTATCACCAGCGCACCGACAACGGCGGCGGCATCAACTACACGCTGACGTACCAGGTCGGCGACACACTGGGGGCGGGATTAGTCAACATGTCCAGCTTATACGCAGCCGGCTACGCCGGAGGCGCTGCCAACGAGACCGCAGCAACCGACCGAGCTGCCGCCGCGGTCCTCGGTATCGTCACCGATTCGCAGATTGCCTACACACGTTCGGGGAACAGCCTCACGCTCAATCCGGCCCTGACCCCGGCGTTCGATCAAAGCACCATTCCCTATTACAACGTCTATTTCAGCGATAGCTGGCACTTGAAGCCGTCCTTCACGCTCACACTCGGCCTCGGCTACACCATCGAAATGCCGCCCACCGAAGCGCAGGGTAAGCAAGTGGAAGTTGTCGATGCCAGCGATCAAATGCTCAACCTCGGAGACTATTTGGCCCAGCGCAAAGCCTCCGCTTTGCAGGGCCAGGTTTATAACCCACAGGTCGGCTACGCGCTCGTCGGCAATGTCGGCAGCGGACTGAAGTACCCGTACAATCCGTATTACGCCTCTTTCAGCCCGCGCATTTCTGCGGCTTGGAATCCCCAGTTTGATGCGGACAGCATGCTTGGCAAAATTTTTGGCGCCAACAACACCGTCATTCGTGGCGGCTACAACCGAATCTACGGCCGTCTGAATGGTGTGGATCAAGTCCTCGTACCACTACTCGGCGAAGGCCTGATCCAGCCGACGCAATGCAAGCTGGCCTTGGCGTCAGGTTCCTGCGGTCCAGCCACTCCAACTGCCAATACCGCCTTCCGCATCGGCATCGACGGTGATACGGCCCCAATTCCAGCGGCCACTCCCACTCTTCCGCAGCCTATCTTTCCGGGCTTCAACAACGTGGCCGCGGCGGCAGGTGAAGGATTCGATCCCAATTTCAGGCCTAATGCGATCGATTCCTTCGACCTTACGATTCAACGCCAGCTCAGCCCGAAGTTGATCTTGGAAGTGGGCTATATCGGCCGTCGCATCACTCACGAATACCAGCCCGTCAACATCAACGCCGTTCCCTACATGATGACGTTGGGCGGCCAGACGTTCGCCAATGCCTACGCAGCGGTCGAAAACGCTTTGGGATGCGCCAAATCGTTCGTACAGTGCGGAGCGAATCCTGGCGTCTCGGTCCCTGTACAGTCTTTCTTTGAAGCTGCACTCTCAGGCACCGGCTATTGCACGGGGTTCTCAAGCTGCACCGCTGCCGTCGTCAGCCAAACCAATCCAAACGCTCTTTCCGGTTCCGGTGAATTTGGCAGCTTCACGTCTCAGTCCGTCTGGAACCTCTGGTCCGATTTGGATAATGGCGGTATCGGTGGCGGTATCGGTGGCGGCACTGCACCGGGCTGGAACTTCCCGCGCAGCATGTTGAATTCCCCGATCGCCGCTACCTGCACCGCTGGAAATTCCAACGGCTGCAGCGGCCAGATGTCAGGCGGTGTCGCGCTCAACAGCAGCATCGGCTACGGCAACTACAACGCTGCCTTCGCCTCGTTCAAGACTACCGATTGGCATGGCGTCACTTCGCAACAGAACTTCACCTTCAGCCGCGCGCTGGGAACCGGTGCGGACGTTCAGGCCACTAGTCAATACACGCCTGACAATCCTTTCTATCTAAACGAGATGTACGGACGTCAAAACTTCGATCACACCTTTGTATACAACCTGTACATCGCCTACCAGCCTCCGATCTACAAGGGACAGCACGGTCTGATCGGACGTCTGGCCGGCGGGTGGACCGTCGCTCCTATCTTCACTGCAGGTACCGGAAATCCGCAAGAATGCAACACCCTAACCGCCGATTCCCAGTCCTTTGGTGCGGGCGACGGTATCAACTATTCCGACAACGAAAACTGCCTCTTCACTACGCGGCCGCCCAACCCCAGCGTTCACGAAACATTTCATCCGGCCGTAAACGGTAATCCTGCATTCACAACCGTCAACTATTTCGCAAATCCAGCAGCAGTTGCCGCGACGGCTCGCGCTCCCATCCTTGGTCTTGACCAGAACGATGGCGGCACGGGCATATTGAGCAACTTGCCGTACTGGAACATGGACTTCCAAATCAAAAAGCTGACCAATCTTTCAGAGCGGTTCAGCATCGAGACTCAGTTCACATTCCTCAACATTTTCAACCATCCACAATTTAATGCGGGTTCCACTGGCAGCGACCCGCTGGACATCGGGAACCTTCCAGGCGCTTGGGGCGACAGCTCAGCTCAGGCGAACAACCCAAGGGCAATGGAGTTCGGTATCCGTCTCAACTTCTAGCCCACCTCGGACGTAGTTGTACTACCGGGCCGCCCCGACTCCCACCCCGGGGCGGCCCTTTCCTATGAGAGTGACGTTTGAAGAAACCGAGTTTCAATATATATAGCACTCACGGGGGCCCCAGAGGCCACTAACCCAAGAAGCTGCAAAAGGAGAATGGACATGACAAGAATCGCGGTCTCACGGCGGAAGCTGCTCGAGGCGGGAGCTTGCGCACTGGCTGGAGCAGCGGCATTCTCGGTGACGGCAAGCGCGCACGCAGGAACAGAGACAAGCTCGACAAACGAAGCAATCATCCGGAAGTGGTACAAGACGTGGCAGGAGGAAAAGAAGGACTGGGCCCCTTTTAGCGCTCAGCTGGCCGACAATTTTGCCTTCAGCAGCGCGGCTGGAGACGACCACATCAGCAAGAGTGATTTCAAAACGAATTGCTGGGATACGCAGATTAATTTTATTGACGGATTCGACCTGGAGCGCGTGATCGGAAGTGGCGACTGGGCGTTTGCGAAATATCTTTGCCGCACAAAGAACAGTAAATCATTCCGGAACGTGGAGTATTTCCAGATCAGAGATGGGAAGATTGAGTCCATTGAGTGCTACTTCGGGGGAAAAGACACCTTTCCGTCGGCAGTAAGCAAAGGGATGTGACGTTACCGCGGTCTGCACACTGCGACGTGAGCTTCTCTGGCGGGTTCCATCCAGAAATCGGTCAAGAGCAGCCAGGAAATTATTCGCGGACGATCTCTGCGTTCGCGCTCGGCACGGAGATTCGAGCCAATCGAGGGCCATCCACGAACACATCAATCTCGTTGTCTTCCGTCTTCACCCGGAGCTTCTCCACGCTCTTTCCGTCCGAGTCTTGCTTGCCCGCCCACTCCACTGTGGCTGTTCCGGGCGTCAATTCCTGTGGCACAAGCACCGAAAAGGTCTGCGCGCCTTTTTTATCCCAGTCGTATAGCCGCGCGAGGACCGCGTACTGATGATAGAGATTGTTGTCGAGCACCGCGACGCGAGGAGAACTGAAGGTGAATGTCTGCGTGAATGGACGCGCATTGCCCATGTGGAGCTCGCTGGTAACCGTCGTGCCCTCGAATGCGACCACCGCCGAAGCCTTCTTCGCGCCCTGTGTAGACCATTCGTATCGGACGGGCGTTCCGTCTGCGCGGAGCGCCAAAGTTCCTGTGACGTGTATCGCGCCTTCCGGCGATTGTATGTCGGCAGTTCCATGTGCCATCCAGCCGCCATTGCTCGAGCCGATTTCGTATTCTTCGCTTCCCACCTGCTGGCCGTTGACCAGAATTCGTAGTTTTCCTTTATCCGGCGCGAAGACGGGCGTGGGAACGGATTTCGACGTTGAACGCAAATTTGCGACAGCTACGGGAACGGGGTATCGCGGGCCTGAGGCCTGCAAGCCGGCTCCAAGCATGAATGCCAACGCCACAATCACGGCCACTGTCGCGGCCGCGAATCCCGAATTTGAGGAGAGTCTATCGAAAAGTCCGCGGAAGAATTCCTTTTCGCTCTTCATGCGGTCACCTTTGGGAAAATTCCCAGCGCGAGAATTTGTTCCACCACGCGCAGGGGTTCGGTGTTGCTGTCCACCCGATAGTCGGAAGCCTCGTAGAACGGCAAGCGTTGCTGGTAGAGCTCGCGAAAGCTCGCTTCGTCGCGGAACAAGGGCCGGTTCGTGATGCGCGCGCATCGGGGCAGAAGCACCTCGATCGGGCACTCCAGCCACACCAGGACGGCTCCATTTTCGCGGAGCAGCGCCAGGTTTTGCGGTTGCACGGTAGTGCCGCCGCCAAGAGAAAGAATTCGCGATTGCTGCAGCTCCGCCGCCTCGCCCACCACTCGCACGAGCTGCTCGCGTTCGATGCGCCGGAATTCGGGCTCGCCCTCTTGCGCGAAAATATCCAGAATTTCCAGCCCCGTCGCGTCGGTGATTCGCTTGTCGAGATCCACATGCGGCCATCCAACCTGCCGGGCAAGCAGCCGCGCGGTTGTCGACTTGCCTGTGCCCATGAAACCGGTCAGGCAGACGAGTTTGCGAACGCGGGCTTCCATCATGATTTTTTAGGAGAGCTTTTTCGCTGCGGAATGGCGCGATCAGTCACGCTTGACGATGTTGATTGTACCATCGAACGAAGTCAACTCCACCTTCGCATGTCCGGCGTTGAACGTTCCGAACAGCGCGTCGCCATACTTCGGAGTGGACTGGAACGCATGGCTCGGCGGAGTGAGCTTCGCTTGATTATTCACTTTCCCCTTAAGCGAGGTCGCGCTGACGTCAAACGAGTCGCCCGGCAGAAATCGCAACTCGATCACGCCGCTGTAGTTCTTCAGGCGATATTGGCCGTTGGGAAGGAATTCGCCCGAGAAAAGAATATTCCCGGTGGATGTTTGCGCGCGCACGTGATAGCTGCGCGTGTCCACCAGCCGGAAGCTTCCGCTGATCGAGTTCACCTCGATGTGCCCCGCGCACCGCACGCACTGGAACGAGCCGCCCACCGTCGCGATCGTGAGGTACCCGGCCGCGTCCTGCAAATCCACGTCCGCGGCAATCGTCTCGACGTCCATATTGCCGAGCACATTCGCCACGCTGACGGCGCCCGAATCATTATGAATTTGGAGTTCGGCATCCTGAGGAACGTTGATCTGGAAGTCGGCGCGAAGGTCGTCGGGCGCCACGCTCTCGGTGAGTTGCCGAGTCATCACGTCAACACGGTTTCCATTCTGCTGAGCGTCCAGGTCCACATGGCCGCTTCCAAGATTGGCAATCACCAGGACCTCGGATCGCGTCCATGCCTTCACCGTAACGGCGCCGTTCGGATTGTGGATTGTCACGACGGGGCGGGCTTCCACCTTAAAGTGCTTCTCCACTCGCTGGGCGGACGCAGGCGCGGCGCTGAACAGCAAAAAACCGGGCACCAGCAGCCCGGCCGATTTCCAATTTCGCGGAACAGCGCAATGCGTGCTCATGGCCTAGTCCCCCCGCTCATTCAACTGCGCTAGCAGGTCTGCCTTCTGTTGATACGCTTCGTAGAGATAATCCCGGGCGACCTCGTTTTCAGGCTCTTCGTGAACGCTTTTTTCACACAAAGTAATGTAGTTGTCAACAATCGCCATGTTTTTGTGGAGCGCGGCGGTTACGACCGGGTTAGAGCTCACGAGCGAAGCCATGGTTGTCTGCTCGACGGAATTAAGTTCGGCGCTGAGAGGAGTCGTCGAGTTTTGCGTGCCTTGAATCCAGCGGTAGTCGTTCACGCGTTTGGAAATCGGTCCGCTCAGGGCTACACCCACCGCAACCAGAGCCGACAAGTATGCGCCTGCCAGCGCAGGCCGCGGAATCGCTTCAAACCATCCGCGCCAGCCTCCGGCCGCCGTCTTGCGTTCCGGTGTTTGGCGGGCAGGGACGGACTGCTCGCGGATCAGACCTTCGCGCTCAAGTTGAGCGCGAAGTGAAGTCCAAACGTGAGCGGGAGGTTCCACTTCTTCCACTGCGAGGGAACGAGCTACGGTCGTGATGGAGCCGAGATCATCGGCTACGCTTCGGCAGAGGTTGCAGGAGCGCAAGTGTGTTTGCGCGTCCGCAGTGCGCTGCCCATCCATCCACGCATCGAGCTGATTCAAAAATTGCTTACAGTCGATTGCAGCCATTTTCAGTCCTCGCCCGCCGCGTCGCTCGCCGCCCTGCGCTCGTCGCGGGCTTTGTCGCGGAGCGCCTCATGCAACAGTTCACGGAGCCGCATGCGGGCCTTGTGCAGCTGTGATTTGGAATTGCCGATCGAACATTCCATGATCTCCGCAATCTCGTTATGTTCGTAGCCCTGCACGTCGTGAAGAACGAACACCGTCTTGTATCCTGGAGGCAACCGCTCGACGGCCCTTTGCAAATTCACCCGGTCAATCGAGCCCATCAGCCTCAAATCAGGGCTGCCAAAATCGCGCCGGGGACCGCCGGATTCTTCGTCGGGCTCGGTGACCTCTTCAAGAGAGGTTTCCGTGCCTGACTTCCTCCGCAGCTTCATCAGGACCACGTTCACGGCCAGCCGGTGCAGCCACGTAGAAAATGCCGATTCTCCTCGAAACGTGGCGATCTTACGGAAGAGCTGGAGAAACGCCTCTTGAGTAAGATCTTCAGCCTCGGCCGTGTTTCCAACCATCCGCAAGCACAGCGAGTACACCCGACGGTTGTGCAATCGGTAGAGGCGCTCGAAAGCCGCCGCATCGCCCTGTTGGGCGAGCCGGATCGCTTCCGCTTCCGGTAATTCTCCGGTTTCCGTTCGCCTCGGTCGGGCCACGCTACCCGTCGCGACGCATTCGTTACTGCGATGCGTCGGCTGCTCTAGAAGTTGCACTTGCCTTGACTGCCATGAGTCCTTTCCGGCAGTACTCCGTTGCCCGCGATTACGTGCGGGCACCCCGTTCGATGCCGGAACTTCAGTCCTCGTGTCAATTATTATTCTCATAGGAATCGGTCAAACGTCCAGTCTGGTTCCACCGTGCGCCCCTGGTCACGGCGGGGAAATGGGCAGGGAGATTCGTCGACGGAGGTCGAACGACGACTGCGGGATTGAATGTCGACTTACGCCGAAGCCCGGGAGAGCGCCGCGCGCATCCTCCGCAGCTTCTTCGGGGCCACTGACGCTTCCAGTTCCGCGGCGAAAGCTGGGAGTTGCTCCGCCGGGAGAGCGCGCAGGAAGGATTTCAGCACCACTTCGGTTTCGCGTAGGCATGTATTAAAGTCGTAGTGCAAGCAATCAAGCATCTTCCAGCACTCGCCCGGCTGCACGGAAATCCCCTGGGCAATATCTTCGGCCGCTTCCCCGAATTCCCGGTCCAATTGTTCCAGCGTTTCCGAGAGGATGCGCATCTTCTGGAAGAAGCGCAAGCGGTCTCCGAAGAGTACGTGGTGGAAAATGCCGTTCCAGGAAGCGGCGCTCTGCGCGGTGTCCCCGCGAAAGAACTCGGTCTTCATCGGCTCGACGGTGGGGACGTTGGTAATGCGCCGCCCGCGCCTGGTTACCGCGTCGCAGAAAGACATCAGCACGCCGGCGAGGCGGCCCAAAAGATCGGCGGCGACGCTCACTTGTTGGCGAGCACAGACCAGTTCGCCGCGCGCCCGCAGCGTAAGAGCATCATCCAGCGCCACACTCATCATGGCGTAGGAGCACTCCCACTGGCGAACCGCGGTATCGAAGACGTAGTCCTTCTCTCGTGGCAACGCACTCAGCCAATCCTGACAAACGCTGCGTCGAGCGGTGGGACGCTCGCTGCGCCTAAGGAACACAGATGCCCCCAAGATGCGGGCCAGAGTATATCATCGTTTTTCTAATGAGCCGTTTCTTGACGCTCTCCGACACGCGCCGCTATACTCCCGAGTCGGTCGTACGGCCGTCCCGAAAGGACCTAACTCTTGGAATTTGAACCGGTTGACCAGTTCCGCCAGCGCCAGAAGAAACTGCAGGAAATCGAGGCGCTAGGCCATCCGGCGTACCCCCGCAAGTTTGCCTGGACGCTTACAGCCAGCCAGGTTTTGAAAGAGTACGGGAATCGGAACGCAGAAGAACTCTCAGCACAGCAAGTGGAATTGCGCACTGCCGGCCGCGTCGTGGCGTTGCGGCCCCACGGCAAGGCGGCGTTCGGACACCTGCTGAGCGACGGCGCCCGGTTGCAGTTCTACGTAAAACTCGATGTTGTCGGCGAGAAAGCGTTCAAACTTTTTCAGCTTCTCGATCTCGGCGACATTATTGGCGTCTCCGGCCACCTGTTTCGCACCAAGACCAACGAGCTGACCATCTGGGTAGAACAGCTCGAGCCCCTCAGCAAAGCCCTCTTGCCGCTCCCCGAAAAATGGCACGGCCTCGCTGACACGGAACAGCGCTATCGGCGCCGCTATCTCGACCTGATCGTGAACGAAAAGGCTCGCGAAATCTTTCTTCGTCGCGCGCAAACGATCCGCGAACTGCGGCGATTCTTCGACGAGCGAAGGTATGTCGAGGTCGAGACGCCCATGATGCACCCGATTCTCGGAGGCGCCACGGCCCGCCCGTTCGTGACGCATCACAACACCTTCGATATGGACCTCTATTTGCGAATTGCTCCGGAGTTGTACCTCAAGAGACTCACGGTGGGCGGGTTCGACCGCGTCTACGAAATCAACCGGAACTTTCGCAACGAAGGCATCGACGCGATTCATCAGCCCGAATTTACGATGCTCGAGTTTTACCAGGCGTATAGCGACTACCGCGAGCTGATGGATCTGACGGAAGAATTGTTTCGCGGTGTCGCTGAGAAAATTTGCGGCGGCACCAAGATCAAATACGGGGAGCAGGAGATCGATTTCGGCCGGTTCGAGCGCCTCTCGATGCGCGAAGCCATCTGCAAATTCTGGCCGGTCGCAGCGGGGCAGCCGCCCGAGGTCAACGAGCTTGCCGCGCCAGGCGGGCCGCGCCGCATCGCCGAGCGCTATAACGCTTTCGCGCAATCACGCGGAGGAGATTTGCTCGGTGACGTCGCTCGGCATTCGGATGGCGAACTTACCGGCGAGCTCTTCGAATCGGTGGCAGAACAGCACCTTATTCAGCCGACATTCATTTACGACTTTCCGACCGACATATCGCCGCTCTCGAAGCAGAAGCCGGACGACCCGTCACTGACGGAGCGTTTCGAGCTGTTTATCTCGGGAATGGAACTCGCGAACGGCTTTTCGGAGCTGAATGATCCCCTGGACCAGGAGCGGCGGTTCCGCGCGCAGGTGGAAAAGGGGGGGCAGGAAGCTCCCAAAGAAGTCGACGAGGACTACATTCGCGCTTTGAGCCATGGATTGCCTCCCACCGCGGGCGAAGGAGTAGGAATCGACAGACTGGTGATGCTGCTCACGGACTCGCATGCCATCCGCGAAGTCGTGTTGTTCCCGCTCTTGCGGGCGGAGGCGGCGGAGACTCCGTCCGGCGCGGCAGAAAACGGCTCGGCGCCCGCCGGGCCGGCAAGCGGCAAAACAGAATGAGATTCGAGTGGCTCGTGGCGCTGCGCTATTTGCGGTCGCCAAACCGCCCCGCGGTGCTCCGCCTGGTCACGTTGCTCGCGGTGATCGGTGTCACCGCAGGTGTGACCACGCTTGTAGTGGCGCTGTCGATGAACTCGGGATTCCGCGAAGCAATACGAGATCGTCTCCTGAGCGTGACAGCGCACGTGAACCTCAAGCCGCGCAGCCTCAACGGCGTTCGTAATTATCACCAATTGATGGCGCGGCTCAGTGACACTCCGGGGGTGCGCTCAATCGAGCCCGCGGTTTACGACCAGGCCCTGCTCTCCTCCGGCGTACACGCGCGCGGTATCGTCTTGAAAGGAGTTGACCCCGAACTCGAAATACGCGCGAGCGAAGCGCTGCATCATCTGGATGCGGGTTCGGCCGATTTTTCTTCTGATGCGGATGGGATCCCCGCGCTTCTCGTTGGCCGCATCCTTGCCGACGACATGAAAACCTCGGCTGGTGACTATGTGACGCTCACAAGCCCGCAGGGAAATTTGACCCCCTTCGGAATGCTGCCGCGCTCGAGGCGTTTTCGCGTTACGGGAATTTTCGATTCTGGGTTTTACGATTACGACGCGAACTGGGGTTTCGTCACGCTTAACTCCGCGCAGTCGCTGGCTGGAATCGGTGACGTGGTGAGCTTGCTCGAGGTGAGGGTGGTAAAACTCGATAGCGCGCAAACCGTCGCCGCCGCCCTGCTCAGCCGCGCCGGCGACGGTTTCACCGCGACCACCTGGATGGACGAAAACCGCGCCCTGTTTCGCGCCTTGAGCCTCGAAAAACTGGTTACCGCGCTCTTCATCGGGTTGATCACTTTCGTGGCCGGGCTCAACATTCTTGTGGTGCTTACCATGACGGTTACCGACCGCGCCCGTGATGTCGCGGTCCTAATGGCCATGGGAGCGCGTCGCAAGCAGATTCGCGCGATATTCCTTTTGCAGGGACTGGCGGTGAGCATCACAGGAATTCTTGCAGGCCTCGCCGTCGGCTACAGTCTCGCGTTTTTTGCCGATAGGTGGCGGCTCATTCCGCTAAATCCCGAGGTGTATGCGATCCCGTACGTGCCATTTCACGCGAACGGATTCGATGCCGTCTGGATCGCAATTACAGCTCTCGCAATCAGCGTTGCGGCAACAATTCTCCCGGCGCGATCGGCTTCACGAATTCTGCCCGTGGAGATTCTCCGGTTCGAATAAGTCTACGGGCCCGAATTGGCGTCGCGGGCGGCGCCCCGATCCACTGAAATTCGACTGCCGTTTTTGTGGCGATTAACGGTGCCGTGCTAAAATCTTCATGGGAAGTAATTTAGACATCGATGGCATTTCTTGCGACTTCGGTAGGAAAGGGTTTCGCCGGGCAGATATACGGCAAGAATGTGAAAGCAATTGGATAGATTACCCCTTTGGGTACAGCCAGTTCCTTGCAAGAAAAGGACATACGTTGGTTGAAGTTCGGCATCTAACCTGTGAGAGAGTAAGGAGACAATGCCCAGCCAGGCGAGTACGGGTATAGCCGTGGACGACTCTTATTTCGGGGTCGCCGAAGACTCCGCCGTACTCCTGCGAACGCAGAATCTCACCAAGGTCTTCCGCTCGGGCCCGCAGGAAATCACACCCTTGGACAACATCGACCTGGTTGTCGAACGCGGCGAGATGATCGGCATCATCGGTCCGTCCGGTGCGGGGAAAAGCACTCTGCTGCACTTGCTCGCTGCGCTGGACACTCCAACGAGCGGTGAAGTATACTTCGCTCGAAATTCGCTGTGGTCGCTTGCTGAAGAGCAGTTGGCGGAGTATCGCAATCGAGTAGTGGGTTTTGTCTGGCAGCGGCACCATTTGCTTCCTGATTTCACAGCCGCGGAAAACGTGGCCATGCCGCTCCTGGTTCGAGGCGAGGGATTGAAGCAATCGCTGCAAACAGCCGGCGAGTGGCTCGGTGAAGTGGGGTTGGGAGGTCGCGGAGGACAACGTGCCGGCGAATTATCCGGAGGCGAGCAGCAACGCGTGGCGATAGCGCGCGCACTTGTCCACCAGCCGGCGCTGCTGCTGGCGGACGAACCCACCGGAGATCTGGATGAGCGAAACGCAGAAGGCGTTTTCGATCTGATGCAGCGGCTCCATCAATCTCACCGATTAACCACCATTCTCGCAACGCACAACCAATCATTGGCTCGGCGCACCCACCGGGTGTTCGCTCTCGAACACGGGAAACTGACCGCGGCCGCTGAAACGCACGCGACCATCCGCGCCGGCAGTTCGCAAGTGGCCGGTGTGGGTGCAAAGACTCTGGGAGAACGCGGGTGAACTGTGTTTGAACGCTACACGGAGAAGGCTCGGCGAGTGATCTTTTTCGCAAGGTATGAGGCGAGCCAGTATGGCAGCCCGTACATAGAGACGGAACATTTGCTGCTCGGCCTGCTTCGCGAAGACAAAGCGCTGGCGAATCGTTTCCTGCGAACCCACGGCTCGATCGAGTCCATCCGCAAAGAGATCGAATCGCGCATCACCGTCCGCGAACGCATTTCCACTTCGGTGGAAGTTCCTCTGAGTCAGGAATGCAAGCGCATTCTGAATTACGCCGCCGAGGAAGCGGAGCGGCTGGGCCATAAGCACGTCGGCACGGAACACCTGCTTTTGGGCGTGTTGCGCGAGGAGAAGTCCTTTGGCGCGGAGATTTTGCTCGAACGGGGATTGCGACTTTCTACGGTGCGCGAGGAATTGGCGCGCAACGCGGGAGAGAAGGTGCCTGTGAATCGGCCAAAAGAAGCGTCACTGTTAGCTGAGTTCAGCCGCGATTTGACGCAGGCGGCGATGGAAGGGCAGCTCGATCCGCTCGTGGGACGCGATCGCGAGCTCGAGCGCGCCGTCCAGATTCTCTGCCGCCGCACAAAGAACAACCCGGTCCTGATCGGCGAACCAGGCGTGGGTAAAACCGCCATCGTGGAAGGCTTGGCTCAACGCATCGCCGACGGCGATGTGCCGCCCTTCCTGGCTGACAAGCGCATCCTCTCGCTCGATCTGTCTCTCATCGTGGCTGGGACAAAGTACCGCGGGCAGTTCGAAGAGCGGCTGAAGACCATCATGAAAGAATTGATGGAGAGCCAGAACGCGATCGTGTTCATCGACGAGCTGCACACGCTCGTCGGCGCCGGTTCGGCGGAAGGCTCACTCGATGCCGCGAATATTCTGAAGCCGGCCCTGAGCAGGGGCGAGATCCAATGCATCGGCGCTACGACGCCTGCTGAGTATCGCAAGTCGGTCGAGAAGGACCGTTCGCTCGAGCGCAGGTTCCAGGCTGTGAAGGTGGTAGCTCCGGGCGAGGACGAAGCGATCCGCGTGCTCCAGGGTGTTCGCGATCGCTACGAGAAATTCCACGCCGTCAGCTACACCGACGAAGCCATCCGCTACGCCGTGTACCTTTCGAATCGCTATATTCCAGACCGCTTTCTCCCCGATAAGGCGATCGATCTTCTCGATGAAGCTGGAGCTCGCGTAAAGCTTCGCCAGGCCATGCTTCCCGACGAAGTGTCCGAAGTTCAGAAGCGCGTGAAGTTCATCACGCACCGGATGGAAACGGCTATCGCCAACCACGAATTCGAAAAGGCACGGTTCTATTCCGAAGAAGAGCGCAAGGAGAAGGAACACCTGCGCATTCTGCGCGAGAAGCTGAAAATCGATGATTCCTCCACCGGAGTCGTCACCCGCGAGGACATCGAAGAAGTCGTCGCGCGATGGACCGGCATTGCCGTGACTTCCATCAAGGAAGACGAACAACAAAAGCTGCTCCGCATCGAAGAAGAGCTCCACCGCCGAATTATCAGTCAGGACAAAGCGATCACAGCGCTTGCGCGGGCGATTCGCAGAAGCCGCGCCGGCCTGAAGGCTCCGGGACGCCCCGTCGGCTGCTTCCTTTTCCTTGGGCCTACCGGCGTTGGGAAGACGGAAGTTGCGCGGCGGCTCGCAGAGTTCCTGTTCGGCAGCGAGAAATCTCTTATCCGGTTTGACATGTCCGAATACATGGAGAAGCACTCCGTGTCGAAGCTGATCGGCGCGCCTCCGGGATACGTCGGCTACGAAGAGGGCGGGCAGTTGACCGAGCGCGTTCGCCGCACTCCCTATTCCGTGATTCTGCTCGACGAAATCGAAAAGGCTCATCCGGACGTATACAACATTTTGTTGCAAGTCTTCGAAGACGGCCAGTTAACCGATGGACTCGGGAACACGGTGGATTTTCGCAATACCATTATCATTTTGACCTCGAATCTCGGCGCCCGCCAGTTGCAGAAGCAATCGGGCCTGGGATTCCAGTCCGCGGATGATATCGCCGTGGCCAAGAGCCAGGACGATATGGTTATGAGCGAGGTCAAGCGCGTATTCAACCCTGAATTTCTGAACAGGCTTGACGAAGTGATCCTGTTCAATTCCCTCACGGAAGACGACCTGTTGCGCATCATCGACCTTCTCGTGGGCCAAATCAACGATACGCTGGTGCATCGCCAGGTCCAGATCGCCGTCACGCCTGAAGCGCGCCAGTGGATTCTCGAAAAAACTTGCGGCGACCGAAATTATGGCGCGCGGCCGCTCCGGCGCGCGTTGCAGAAGTACGTCGAAGACCCATTGTCGGAAGCTCTGATCCAGGGCGGATTGCAGCGGCCTGCCACGCTGGAAGTTTTCCTCACCGGCGAAGGCCTTTCTTTCCGTCCTGTCGTTGAAGCAACCCCAGTGGCCCACTAGGAATCCCACACGCAAGCTGGGCTGGGAGCGGTCCGGCGGGGGAGCAAAAAATCTTGGGCGGGGGACTGCGGCCTTGACCACAGCCATGGCCGCCAGCAGGGAAATTTTTCTGCGCCTATTTGAATCCTTTGCAACCGTGTGCCTGATTCTCCTCGCGACCGGACAAGCCCTTTGGGCTCAGCAGCCTCAGGAGAACGCGGGCGCGCAGTACGTCGTCGAGCGCATTGATTTCATTGGGAATCGCCGCATCCAAAGCGGCACGCTCCGCGCGCGTATTTTTACGCACCAAGGCGATCCTTATAGCGCAGATGCCGTCCGAAGAGACTTCCAGGCCCTCTGGAACACGCAATTCTTCGAAGACATTCGCGTGGAAGTGGAAGATAGTCCCAAAAAGCCAAACGAAAAAATCATCGTCTTCTACCTGGTCGAACGCCCGGTGATTCGCCGGATCGAATACAAGGGGAACAAGTCGATCACTGAATCGGACATCCTCGACGCCTTCAAAGACAAAAAGGTGGCGCTTTCGGTGGAAAGCCAGTTCGACCCTACGAAAATCAAGCGCGCGGAAGTGGTGATCAAGTCGCTTCTCGCCGCTCACGGCCGGCAATTCGCCACCGTGAAGCCGACGTATGAAAAAATCGCGGCGACCAACGCTGTGAAGCTGGTCTTCAATATTGATGAAGGCCCGAAGGTCAAAGTCGGGAAAATCATCCTCAAGGGTAACAAGGCGTTTTCGGACCGCAGACTCATCCGCACGATGAGGAACGACCGCCCGTACGCGATTCCCCTGTACTACACGTACATTCCGGTGATGGATAAGACGTATGACCGGTCAAAACTGGATGAGGACCTCGAAGTCGGCATCCGCGGCCTCTATCAGAACAACGGCTATTTCCGCGCGGACGTCAACGTCGACGAGGCGCATACGAAAACAGTCGACATCAATCGCGCGGGCATCCCTGGCCCCTGGCCTTACATCGGAAGCAAACACGAGAAGGCGACAAACATCACGATCAAAATCGATGAGGGCGAGCAGTATCGAATGGGGAAGCTGACTTTCCGCAGCGCGGATCCCGATGAAGGGCTCGTGATCAAGCCCGATTTCCTGGCCAGGGTCTTTCCGATGAGAGAGGGAGAGATCTTTTCCACGGACAAGCTGCGCAAATCCTTCGATAATTACAAAAAGCTTTACGGCGAATACGGCTACATCGACTTTACGCCGACGCCCGTCTTCGACATCGACGATCCGAAGAAGATCATCAATTTGGCTCTCGAGTTCGATCAGCAGAAACAATACTATGTGCGCCGCATCGAGTTTGCCGGCAATACCACCACGCGCGATAAAGTGATTCGCCGCGAGCTGCTTCTCGACGAGGGCCAAATTTTCAACAACCGCCTGTGGGAAGTGAGCATTCTCCGGCTGAATCAGCTCAACTACTTCGAGCAGCTAAAACCGGAAAACGCCGACCTCAAGAAAAACGCAAAGACGGGCTCGGTGGACATCCGTTTGAAGTTGAGGGAAAAGCAGAAGCAATCCATCAGCTTTTCGGGTGGCGTCAGCGGAATTGCCGGTAGTTTCGTCGGACTCTCGTATCAAACGAACAATTTCCTTGGCCTGGGCGAGACGCTCACTGTCTCCGCGCAAATCGGCGACATTCAGAGGAACATCATATTCGGCTTCACAGAGCCGTATCTTTTCGATCGTCCCATCTCCACCGGCTTCACCATATTCTCGAATCAGTTCAACTACAACACGGCCCGCCAAACCGGGCTTCTGCTGGGCACGCAGGTGGCCATCAATCCCGCCCTGCAGGAGAATTACACCAACAATTCCAAGGGCTTCACCGCTTTTGCCAGCTACCCCATGCGCAAGTTCTCCTTCGCTCGCCTGGGGCTCACGTATGGATTTTCGACCACGAATATCACGGCTTTCAGCCAGTCGGCGCAATTGCTTTTCGAGTTCACTCAGTTCCGCAGCCTCGCGGGGCCTTCGGCGTTGCAGGGAATCCAGGAAAGCTACGTGTCGCCGAGCATCTCGTACGACCGTACTGACAGTCCGGTCAACCCCACCCACGGCAAGGCCTTCGCCTTTACCTCGAAGGTGGAAGGTGGTCCGCTGCGGGGCAACGTCAACTCGTATTTGGAAAGCTTTACGATGCGGTATTTCCGCCCGAACTACCATCACCGGAATGTCATCGGAATGAAACTCCAAACCGCCATGATTTCCGGATATGGCGGAAAGGACGCGCCTCCTTACAACCGGTTCTACATGGGCGGCGAATATGACATTCGCGGTTTCGAGGCCTACACGATATCGCCGTTCGTAGCGATCCCGAGCCTGGGCAGTACCACTGTCACCTATCTCGATCCTACAAGGATAGGGAGCAACGGACAGCCGTTACCCCAGACGCTCGCAGTTCCCACGCTGCAGTTCTTCCCGACGCGGCCCGGGGGCGACACGCAATTCATTCTGAACACCGAGTACCGCATACCCGTTTACCAGAACTATGTCGGCTTCACGATTTTCAACGACTTCGGAGTGGACGGCATTCTGCGGAAATCGCAACTCGCGCTCAATCCATCGGCGGTGGCGCAGTTCCAGGAACAATATCCGAATCCCGATTTCCCTGCCTTGAAGATCGGCAACACTCTGCCCCTGATCTCCGGGACGAATTTCGTGCCCCATGCGTCCGGAGGCGTCGAGCTGGTGGTTCAGTTGCCGATCATACAAGCTCCATTCCGATTCTTTTACGCGTACAATTACGCCCGCCTGACGGAGACAATCGCGGGTCCGAATGTGGTGGACGTGTTCGGGAATACGCTTCCGGGCGGCTTCGCTGTGGATCCGGTTGAGAGAGCATACTTGCAGCACCTGGGTGTTTACGATACCGTCATCGTGCCGCAGCTCGAGCAGTTCCTGAGATCGCAGACCGAACGTCTTCCGGCAGGACTCATCGAACCGAAGAGCACCTTCCGTTTCACCGTCAGCCGGACCTTCTGAGCGATCATGCCAACGATCACGTCAGCAATCATATCGAACATATCGAAGATAGCGGGGGGGAACACCACGGTGCGAGCGTCGAGGAGCTTGGGACGAAGCAGAATGCGATCGGTGGGCTTGGTCGCGGCGATATTACTCACGGTTGTGATCTCCAGCTGTGGAAGCAACTCCACAACGGTCGGTGTCACGATCACTGCGGTCGGTTCGCCGCAAGGGGGCTCGCAGCAGTCACCGGTGGTGGTGATAAAGGGCGGAACGGAAACCTTTGTCGCGAACGTCAGTGGGGGCTCCACTACCACAGTTTATTGGCAAGTGTGCCTCCCGGTCACAATCACTAGCCCGCCGACGCAACCCACCACCTGCACTCCAATCCCGGGCGTTACGAGTCCGACCACGAACGTGGTTCTGACGGGCTACGGCACGATCACGCAGAACGGCATCTACACGTCTCCGACAAGCGTGCCTCAGACGAACCCGTTCGTTGTCATGGCGGTTAGTCAGGCGGATCTCACTGCTTTCGCAGTGGCGTACGTCAAGATCGATTCGGGCATTCGCGTCCAGATGTTTCCCACTAGCGCGACCATTCCCACCCAAGACACCTACTCGATTACCGCCACCGTGACGGGCACCACCAATACCGCCCTTACGTGGAGTGTCAACGGCACGACGGGGGGAGACGCTCAAGACGGGACCATCGTTCCCACCGGTCCGCAGACGGCTCTCTACACCGCGCCACCCACCAGCATAACCGCGACCATAACCGCGACCTCGGTTGCCGATACAACAGAATCGGGCACTACCAGCATTACGGTCGCCACCGCGGCCGATCCCGTGTTTACGTCGATCGATCCCACCGTCGCATCTCAGGGCTCGGTCCAGCAAGACGTTTATGTTGCCGGCTCAAATTTCTTTTCGACGGACGTGCTTCTCGTGAACGGCACGGTGGTACCGGCCACCTTGATCAGCGCCTCGCTCATCCGCGCCACAATTCCTTCATCGCTCCTGGCGACGGCCGGAAATGTGCCGATTCAAGTCCAGGGAGACAACGGCCACACGAGCGCGACGATAAATCTCTTGGTGACCACGCCACGTCCCGCCGTTGTTGCCGTCGCTCCCAACAGCGTGCCCGTAACGCCTGCAGGTTTCGGAGTGGGTCTAACGGGAGGATTCTTCGCCCCGGGAACAACCACCGCAAATTTTAATAGCTTCGCAGGTCCAAGCCCGGGCGTTACGGCCTCCATCGGCAGCAGCCGGCAGTTGACCGTCAATCTTCCAGCCGGAAGCTTATCGATCGCCGGTCTCTACCCGATCGTGTTGCAGAACAGCGGCGTGCTGCCTCCGGGCTCGTCTTCAACTTCAGCAACGAACATAGCCGTCACCCCGGCTGCCGGGACACTGCTGACATCGCCGACAGCGACGGTCGGCGTCGGCTCAGGCCCATCTGCAATCGCCATAGACGAAGCAGATGGATATGCCATCGTTGCGAACACGGGTAGCAATTCCGTTTCGATCCTCAACTTGAACGCGAATCCTCCTGCGTTGATCACGAATGTGGCCGTCGGAAATAGCCCCACCGGCGTAGCTGTTGACGACGGATTCGTCGCGCCACTTCATCGTCTTGCCCTCGTGGTCAACAACGCCGACAACACCCTGTCCGTCATCGACCTCTCCACACTCACGGTGACTCAAACCGTTTCGCTGGCAGGATTGACTCCGACGACGTCTCTTCCGTTTTCCATCGGCATCAATCCCGTCACGCATCGCGCGTTTGTCGCGGACCAGAACGCAAACTCAGGTACCGTCATTGACCTCTTGAATCCGAACCCGCAGCTCCAGCCCCCGTGCACTACGCCTCCGTGCCCGTTGTTGCAACTTGGCGGCAGCCCAACGTCGTACGGCACCGGTCCCACGCCCGCGATTTCGATCGATCCGCGTTTGAATTGGGCCTTGGTCACGGCGGGGGGTGGCGGGGCCGGAATCGTGAATCTCGTCGACCTGGGCCGTCCCGCGATTCAGGCAGTGGACCCGGCGCGAGCACCTTCGGTGATAGGCACCTTAGTCACGGGCGGGACCTCGGGAACTCAAGGAGTTGGCGTCAATCCGGAAACACATCAGGTCTTACTCACAATTCCAAGCAACGGAAACTTCACTACTTTCAGCCTCCTCGATCAAACGGTCAACGCGATTCCCTTCACGAATAATCAAGTCACGGTGAATCAGCCCGGTTACGTCGCGGCCGCGGTCAGCGCCTTGCCGAATATCGGCGTCGCCGTCAATTCGAACGCGAATACCGCGGCGATTCTCGACTTGCAGAATCGCATCGTCATTGGGAACGTCACGGTGGGCACGCAGCCCATAGCCGTGGCGGTGGATCCGGCCACGAATCAAGCGTTGGTCGTGAACCAGGGCGACGGGACCGTTTCGCTTGTTTCGCTGGGCACCGTGCGCTCGAGTGCATCCCTGGGCGCATCGCAGGCGCCGCAAATCACGCTTTCGAGCCCCGAGATCACGTTCAGTTCCGCGAACCCGCTTGCTCTAACGGTGACCGGCGGCGGTTTCGCGAATGGCGCGCAGGTCTTTCTCGATGGCACCGCGGTTCCGTCTGTGGTTTCGAACGGACGCCAAATTGTCGCCACTGTCCCTGCCGGTATGCTGAGCGCCGCTAGGCGCTATGCCGTTTACGTGCAGAACCCGGGTCAATCTGCAATCTCCAATATCGAGGACCTGATCGTTGTCCAGCCTGTGGTTGTGGGGGCGTCGCCGTTTGGCGTCGCCGTCGACACGGATTGCGACGTCGCTGCCGTGACGAATTCCGGCGACGGCACGGTTTCGATTGTGGCTCTCACATCGAACGCAGCGCCGCCCGGAAAGAATTGCGTCAGCGCTGGAGCCGTCGGGACCGTGGGTTCTCCCGTTCCCGTCGGATCGGCTCCAGAGGGAGTGGCAATTCAGCCGCGCATCGGCGTTGCCGTGGTCGCGAACAGTGGCAGCATCAACGCCAGCGTGGTCGATATGACCGAGATGAACCCTCCTTCGACGGTCCAGTTGTGTGGCGGTGGTTGTAGCGCGGTCACGGGTGGTGTCGCATTCAACCAGGATATCTCCACGGCGGAGCTCACCGATGTTCAGGGCAGCGGCGCCACCGCCACCGGCAGCGTCAGTGCCATCTCGGTTTCCTTGAGTGCTTCCGGGGTTCCTACGGGGACTCCAGCCGGGGGCTTCCAGCCTCTCGACCTTACGCCAAGCGACGTCGCTGTGGATCAGTATCTCGACTTTCTTGGCGTGACGACCGTGGGACAAACCAGCGCCATCGACATCGTGAACATTCCCCAGGGCCAGAAAACAACCGTTACCGGCCTCCTGGGTTTCGGCGTTCAGGTTCCCACAGGAATCATCTTCGATCCGGTGAATCAGGTGTTTGTTGTGGCGAATAGCCTGGTCAACAATGTGATTTTCGTGGATCCCAGCACCGCGATCGCAAGCCAGGCGCAGGTTGGCGTGAATCCGTCGTCTCTTGATTACAACTACCAGACCAGCACCTTGGTCACTGCGAACAACGCAAGCAAGACGTTATCGATCATCGACTACGTGTGTCCGCCGAATATTTTGAATACGTGCTCCGGGCCGCAGGTACGAAGCATCCTCGCGCTCGGCGGTTCGCCGCAGTTTTCGATCGCGATCGATCCGAGGCTGAATCTGGCGGTCCTGGTGGATCAGGACAACAACCGCGTGCTGTTGATCCCGTTGCCGTAGAACCTGCAAACGGGTGCGGCTCTGCGGTAATGTCCTGGGCCAACCCTCCCGGCGAGCGGCGCATCCGATATCGCAAAGGGCGAGTGCGGCATCGGCTGCGCACAAGCAGGCCATCGTAGCTTGATCGGCGGAGTTTCGATGGAACGGATTCTGATTGACCCTTTTCTTCGTACATAGCTATAATCACGGGTTTGAACTGACGGCAATTTTCAATAAGGAGTCGGCGGCATGAAGATTCGATTGGCAGTTACGATTTTGGCGGCGGCCTTGGCCGTGCCTGCAGTCTGGGCTCAGGCCGGAAGTGCTTCTGCCGTGACCGGGAAGATCGGCGTTCTCAACATGGAAGTGGCGATCACCAGCACCGAAGAGGGCAAACAAGCGGCGAATGAGTTGACCGCCAAATTCGCGCCTCGGCAGACGGAGCTCCAGAACCTTCAGAAGCAAATACAAGACATCGCCACGCGGTTGCAGACTACCTCGAATACTCTTTCGGATGACGAAAAGTACCGCCTCTCGCGCGAAAGCGATCAGTTGTCCCGGAACCTTCAGCGCAAACAGACGGAAGCGCGCGACGACTATCAGGAAGCGCAGCAGGATCTGATCAATACTCTCGGCCGCAAACTCATGACCGTCCTCGACAAGTACTCGAGGGAAAATGGCTTCTCGGTTATCTTCGATAATTCCTCGCAGCAGACTCCTGTGATTTACGCTGCGCCCGCAACGGACGTGACACAGGACATCATCAAACTTTACGACCAGAACTACCCGGTTAAGTCAGCGGCCGCGAAACCTGCCACGCCGGGCGCTGCGAAACCAGCTAGTCAGAAGCCGCCACCGCAGCCTCAGAAACAGTAAGCTCGATTTCGGCGATTTCGAAGCCTCTTGGCCCACCGGCCCGGAGGCTTCGTCTTCAAGGGCGCCGCAATGGCCGAAAATCGGCCTCGCCAGCGCGGCCTTGCCTTTTATCGATAGGGAAACTATACTGGGTTGCTTTCATCTAGGTCGCACGGCCGAGTGGGCGCGAGCCCACTTTTTTGTTGGGCGCGGTCTTCGGGCGCTGGGCAAGGCCTGATGGCGGGCGTCTGAACGGCGTAAGAGCCGTAGATGGAACAGAATGGACCTGGACAAGATTCGCGAAGCGGCGGAGCGGGTGGCTCGCTCGGAAGGCCTGGAAGTCTTTGACGTCGAGTGGAAGATCGGCAAGCAAAGGCTGCTGCGGGTCTACATCGACAGGTTGCCGGGGCCCCAGAACCCGGAAGGGCTGGGAATCAGTCACAACGATTGCCAGCGAGTCAGCGAACAGTTAAGCGTGATTCTGGATGTCGAGGACCTGGTTCCCGGACCCGGTTATGTGCTCGAAGTCAGCTCGCCGGGCCTCGACCGAAAGCTGTTGAAGCCTGCGGACTACGAGCGATTCGCGGGAAGGCTCGCGCAGATTTGGGTGAACGAGCCAGTCGAGAACCAGAAGTACCTCGAAGGCCGGCTGGGCGGTTACTCCGACGGCGCGGTTAAGTTGAATGTGAAGGACCGGGAAATAGCAGTCCCGTTCGCCGGGATACGCAAGGCGAACCTGGTTGTGGAGATCTAGGGGAGAAACGAATGGCGAGTCTGCTGGTCCAGACAATCGAGCAGATCAGCCGGGAGAAGCACATCGAACCGGAGATCATCGTCGCGGCTATTGAGGACGCGATGGTGGTGGCGGCGCGGAAGTTCTACCGCACCGAGGAAGAACTGCGTTCGAAGTTCAACCCAGAAACCGGCCATGTAGACGTGTATTCGGTTCATACCGTGGTTGAGGAAGTGCAGGATCCGTTGCGCGAAATCTCGCTACTCGAGGCGCGCAAGCAGAGCCCCGAAATTGAAGTGGGCGGCGAAATCGTTCATTCGAAGCCGACGGACGTTCTGGGAAGAATTGCGGCGCAAACCGCGAAACAGGTGATTCTCCAGAAAGTGCGCGAGGCCGAGCGCGACACGATCTACAACGAATTTCACACTCGCGTGGGCGAGCTTTTGAACAGCATCGTGAAGCGGCTCGAAGGCCCCGACATAATCGTCGACCTCGGCCGCACGGAAGCGCGCCTGCCGAAGCGCGAGCAATCCCGGCTCGAGGCCTACAATGTGGGCGACCGCCTCCGCGTGACCATTCGTGCGGTCGAGCGCGCCGCGAAAGGCCCGCAAGTGGTTGTTTCGCGCGCCGACCCCGCCCTCGTGCAGCGCTTGTTCGAAATGGAAGTCCCCGAAATCTACGATGGAACGGTTCAGATTCGCGCCGTTGCCCGTGAAGCTGGCGAACGCACGAAGATTGCGGTCGAAAGCCGCGACAAGGACGTGGATCCCGTGGGCGCCTGCGTCGGGATGAAGGGAATGCGCGTGCAGTCGATCATCCGCGAGCTGCGCGGCGAAAAGATCGACATCATC
>Ga0073928_10001828_pt1 | contig 39322 bp, 42 predicted proteins | sample PaiPotPPA55metaG_FD_76969 | JGI IMG/M metagenome (GOLD analysis project Ga0073928, IMG submission 76969) | Iron sulfur acid spring bacterial and archeal communities from Banff, Canada, to study Microbial Dark Matter (Phase II) - Paint Pots PPA... ... | reverse complement strand
CGGATAAAAGCGCGTTGCTCGCCTTCAACCCCAAGCAACGCATCCTTCGACAACACCGGCCGGTCGTAAGGCAGTTCGGCCTCTTCGCCGATCATCAGGATGCGGCTCTCCGGCGCCTTTAGCCGAATCGTTTCAGCCGCACGCCGTGCGGCGTGTCCCGCGCCGGCGATCACATACGCTTCATTCGACATGGATCTCGACGCTGCCCTCGTTGATGCGAACCGGATACGTGCGGACCGCTTCCACGATAGGCGCACATTGCGGCGCACCCGTCCGAATGTCGACGAGCCCCTGATGCAGGGGACATTCAACACAACCGTCCTCAACGAATCCCTCCGAGAGACGCGCGTGACCATGCGTACAAAGATCGTGCAACGCGAATACTTCATCGCCTAAGCGGAAGACCGCGATGGGTTTGTTACCCGCAACAACAGCGACGGGTTCTCCTTCTTCGAAGTCAGTGAGTGCGCCAACCGGAAACCACGTGTGAGCCAACTGGTTCATTCTTGTCTCCTTCAGATCGGTGTGGCGAGCAGGGTCTGCACACGCGAAGTGTCATAGATCACGCGCTTTGACCGGTATCGCAAACCGGCATCGGTACGCACCACCTTGTCGTAATACTTGCCCGCCTGGTACACGTTCGATTCACCATTCGTGCGCGTCTGGATCACCACGTAATTGCTCTCGGTCTCGATCACGCCGTCCTTCTCCGCCATCACGCAGAGTCCGGACGTCATGTGCCGGTAGCTGTGTTCCTCGAAGATATTGGCGTTGCGCAACGACACCACGCGATCGCGCAGCATCTTCTGGTTGTTGCAATAGATGATGCCAATTGGAAGGCCCATGTCGGCGTTTTCCTTCGGCACGATCTCGTACAGACAATCTTCGGTGAAGAGCGTCGGCCACGCTTCGAGACGACCGTTGTCGAGGTTGTTGATGTACTGGTCCTGCAGCATGTGCAGTTCGAACCACAGCTTCATTGCTTCCATGATCTCGTTCCTCAACGTTCAATAACCCATCAGCTTCTGGTAACCGACCCAGAACTTGCGGATCAGGCTTTCGGTGATGACCGTGTCCTGCTGGTCCGGATTGCCGCGCGACATCTCGATCACCGAGGTCGCGCCGGCGTCGCGGATCGTGCCGCGCTGGACCAGTTCGGTGGCCTCGGTATCTTCCATCGATATATAACCGGCAGGTCCCACCAGGTTCGCCTGCTTGATACGCAACTCGCGCATCTCCGGCGTGTCGTTGGTATAACCGAAGAAGTGGAAAATCAGCTCGAAACTGTTGGGTCCTTTAGGCAGCAACTGGCGCGCGACCAGCGTGTTGTGGATCTGCTGGATCACGAGTTGCGGGAAGATCGGCTGGATATGATTGGTCGTGTCTTCTTCGTATTCGGAAATCAGGCCGAGGATGGAATCGTCTTCAAGCGCGAAGCCTTCGTCGAAGGAGCGGATGTTCTGCTGCTTGTAGGCGGCCGATGTGTCCTCGCCCGTCTTCGTCACCGTGATGATGCTGTGCAGTCCGTGGGTGGCATCGGGTATGGAACGCGCCTTCATGCCGACGCGGAAAATGTTGAACGTCGTATGGAACAGATGCAGCATGCTCGCGTGATACGGGTCCTTCACATTTTCGAAATAAAGCTTCCAGTTCGACTTTGAAAACTGCCGCGTACAGCCGAGATATTCAATCGGCTTGTGAAAGATCCGATCGATCCAGGGCCGCATTTCCGCGCCAAGATACTCAGGCAAGGGACCGACCGTTTCGCTGAAGGTCGCGAACACCAGCCCGCGATAACTCTCCACGCGAAGCTTTCTCAAGCTGTGATTCTTCGGATCGAAATCGGCGGGCATGCCGGTCATGCCTTTCTGGCCGCGCCGGAACGGGACGCCCAGCAAGTTGCCGCTCTTGTCGAAACTCCACTGGTGGTACACGCACGTGTGCGAGCTTGCGTTGCCACGGGACTTCCTGCAAACGGACGCGCCCCGATGCGCGCAGCGGTTGACCCACGCCGCCAGCGAGCCGTCGTCGTTGCGCGTGACGACCACGGGGGTGTCGCCAACGAAGGTGCTTTTGAAGTCGCCCGGATTCGGGATCTCGGCTTCGAGCGCCACGAAATTCCAGGTGGGTCCGCGATAGATCCGCTCCTGCTCGCGCTCGTACACCGCCTGCGAGCTGAAGACCTTGTAGGGCACGCGCGAGCCGTCGTCGTGAGGAAAAGTTACCGCATCGGAGTCGAACGGGTTCATCGGGCGAAGGGGGAATTCGGCCCCGCCGTCCGGTGCATCCGGTACATCCTGGGCGTTCATCGCATTCGTTTCCACGGCGATTTCTCCTTTTGTGGGGGATTGGTGTCCTGCGATTTTTGGAGCGCCAAAATAGCGGGTCTATCCGATAACGGCTGCGCGCAGGCTCCGCTATCCACTTCCGGCACGTTTTCGCCGGACAGCAGGTGGCGCGCAGCACGGGCCTCAGGCAGAACGGCAAAGTGAATTACCATGTGCCTGAGCACCTGCCTGAGCACCTGCCTGAGCACCTGCCTGAGCATCGCCGTGATTGTTTTCACCGACCGGAACCGTCCATGTCGCAAGCCGCCTTTCGTGCTGACGCGTTGCGGGGCTATCGATTATTCGAATCGACTGACCTCGATGAAACCCGCGAACTGATCTCGCGCGTGATGCAGCCGCACGCGCTCGTCCCCTCGGGCACGGGCCGCGGCCGCTCGCACATGGATTTCGTCAGGCTCGGCGGACTGGGTCTCGGCACCATCGCTTTCGGCGACGCCATGCGCGTGGACGTCAAGGCGGTGGACGGTTATTACCTGCTGATGTTTTGCGTAAACGGCAACGCGGAAGTCCGCACGATGGGACGTTCCATGCAGGTGAACCGCGATCAGGGCGTTTTATGTGCGCCGGGGCAGGCGTTCGATGCCCTCCTCTCCCCTGGCTGCGAACAGTTTGTGCTGCGTATCGATCCGGTAGCGCTGAACGCGCACACGGGACTGGCCGCGCAGGACTTTGCCTCGCTGGTGCCGGTGGGCAGCTCGGATTTACGCAGTTGGATGCAGCAATTGCAACTGGTCGCGAGTTCGCCCGAATTGCTCGCAAGTGCGCGCAGCAATCCGCGTGTGGCCACGCATCTTGAAGGTTTGCTGATCGATCTGTTCGCTACGGGTTACGTGGGCAAGGATAGGGAATCGGGTTTCACTTCGAAGCGCTCGCCCGTGTCACCCGGCTTTGTGAAGCGCGCTGAGGCGTTCATTGAAGCGCGTTGCAGGGAGCCGATGGAATTACTCGATATTGCCAACGCTGCGGGCGTCTCGACTCGCACGTTGCGCGATGGCTTTCAGCAGTTTCGCGGCGTGAGTCCCATGCAATATGTGCGGCAATTGCGGCTGGAACGTGCACGCGATGCGTTGCGTGCTGCGCCGCTGGACGTGAGGGTCGCTGAAATTGCCCTCGATTGCGGCTTCGCGCATCTCGGGCGTTTCTCGATGGTCTACAAGGCGATGTTCGGCGAATCGCCATCGGAAACGCTGCGGGGACGGTGAGCGTGCCCGCAGGGCGTGTCATACAGCGCAGCCATGCCCCTGCACGCGTTGCGGCGGGGCGTGGCAGGCTCAGCTTGCACGAAGCGCTGGGGAAGCCCATGGCGCGCCGATCGTGCCACCGTCGACCACAATCTCGGCCGCAGTGATTCCGGACGCACCATTCGACGCGAGGAACGCAACCGCCTCCGCAACTTCCTCAGCAGCAGCGAAGCGTTCCATTGGAATAGCCCCCGACAACGCTTGTTCCGTGCCGTCGATCGTCGCGCCCGCCCGTGCGCCGCGGGTCCAGATAGGCGTGCGGGTGCCACCGGGGATCACCGTGTTCACGCGAATACCGCGTTGCACGAGCTCGCCGGCGAACACTTTCGCCATCCCGGTGATAGCGGCCTTGGACGCCGAATAAGCCGCCGTACCCGCCCGCCCAAGCTCGCGCATGACGGAGCCATTCAGCACGATCGATCCCCCTGCCGACATCAACGGCAACGCGGCTTGAACCGTCAGAAAAACCGCTGTCACGTTGGTGCGCAGAATTGCCTCGAACGCCGCGGCGGTAGTGCCGCCCAATGGCGTTGGCCCTGAAATGCCCGCATTGGCAAACACGATATCAAGCGAACCGTAAGCATCACTGACTTGCTTGATCACCGAATCGATTGCCGTGGGATCGTCAAGATCAGCCTGAATGCCAAGCGCGTTTGCACCAAGCTCGGAAATCGCCTCGTTGAGCTTTGCACGGTCACGCCCCGTGATCGCCACGCGGGCGCCTTCGGCAATCAACAACTTCGCCGTCGCAAAACCAATACCGCTGTTGCCGCCCGTAATCAAAGCGGTTTTGTCAGTAAATCGCATGAGTCATTCTCCTGTGCTGGTTGCCGCCCGGTTGCGGCTGAAAGATGCATCGGCTTTATCAATGTGCCGTCATCTGCATGTTGAATATAATCCACAAATTCAGTATTATCCTCATCATGCAGATTGTCAAGCGGGGGATGCGATGGGTTTTTCACAGGCACAGAAGGCAGAGAGCAGGCAACGTGTGCTGGACGTAGCTGCGCGGCAAATTCGCGAGCACGGCCTGGAAGCGCTGGGCGTTGCCGACTGCATGCGCAGCGCCGGGCTGACGCATGGCGCGTTCTATGGGCATTTTTCATCGCGCGAGGCGTTGATCAGGGCCGCGCTGGAACAGGCACTGACGAAAGGCCAGACCCGTTTGAGATCGCGCACGGCCGATGCGGCGGAACATGCAAAGACGCCGTTGGAGGCGATTGCCGACGCCTATCTGAACCCCACGCATGCGGACAATCCAGGGACCGGATGCGCACTTTGTGCGCTTGCCGGCGACACGGTGCATGCAACGGCGGATGTGAAGGCGCTCTACACCACCTATTTGCGGCAACTTGCAGAGCACTTGACGCAAGCAGCGGCGGGCGGGAGGGAAAGCGAAAACCAGGCGGTGGGACTAGGGGTGGTGGCCACTATCGTGGGAGCGATCACACTGGCGCGTGCGGTGGACGATCGCGAACTGGCGCTGTCGATACTCACCGCCGCGCATGCGCTTGTCATGACACAGGACGGTGCTGCCCGGCGGACGGATTAGTGGTAGTCGGCGAACTGACGGGTACAGAATCGATGCAACTGCTGCAATAACTCGGAGCCTTGCGCGGTCAGTCGCGGCATGGCCCGGCCATTCGTGGTCGCTTCAATCCGGACGAGGTGCTCGTGCTCGAGACTCGCCACATCGGAACATTGCGGTTCCACCTGCGACGGTGAATGCTGAATCAGGAGCAGTGTCGACAACTCGTGAGGGCTGAGCATGGGAATCTCCTTGCATGAATGAATCGCAACGGTTTGCGTTCATGCATCCTAGAGAGCCAAATCTACATTCGCGCTACAGCCATTTTTCACCGCATTACACAGTTACATTCTCGCAATGAGCAAGCGCCCGGGCGGGGGTAAGCGTTGCGGGCAGAAACTTCCCGTTGCAATTGCCCGGTCAACCGGTCCGGGCTCGAGGCTTTCAGCGGGTAAGGAAGCGCATGCAAGCCGTATGCCGCCGGCGCAGAGCATTGGATCGATGCACCGGACGCAATAACGCAAGACGCCCGCTCGCTTCCTGCGAGGCTTTTCAGGGCGGCAGGTAAGCTTTGCATGATGGCCGGTTCGATTTAGCCAAGTCAAAGTGATGCAGCGCCAACGCTTCTGCAATGTCACCTGCAAGTCGGCCGTCGAGTGTGAACTTCAGCCCAATACTTGCGTAATGAAGAGCAAGCGCTTGCAGCGCGCACCACAAATCGCGCACGACGCTCGGCAGTTCTATCAACACTCAGCTTTCCCCTTGCCCTGTTTACCTTGTTGATGGCGGTTGATAAATGCAGTGATACATTTTCCTTGTGCTGGTCACGCCGGCTCTACCACCTTCATCCGCACCAACAGGGGAACGCTACAACGATCAATTGTCAGCCCAAGCTCGTACACGCCAGCGCCAAGGTGCGCGAGGCGAGACCAGGACGGCATGAAGCCCCTATCGTGTGCGAGCTTCATGAGCGCCACTTTGTCCATGCCCTCGACGCAATCACTAACGAAGCGCGATCCGGCTTCGGGCATCAACGCTGCGGGGAAGGTCGCTGGCAATCCTAATGACTCAAGCTGTTCAATGGGCGATTCCCTGTTTTTCGAGGCCGAATATTCGTCGACAACAACAAATGCTGCGCGATTCTTGCCTTTGATCCAACCAGGTTCCCGCCCCATTCCGCTCCAAGTGGCGCCTGACTCCGGGTCTCGATACGTCGGACCGCTGCGCTTGCGTTGCTTCCTTGTCTTTTTGGTTGAAAACACATCTTCGACCGTAAATCCGAACTCGACGACTCTCGCCTTAATCTCCGCTAAAGCTCCCGCTGCTTCGACTTCGCGGGCCGAGGCAATCTGGCGATCCAGTTCGGCAGCCTTAGCCAATAAGTCTCGATAGTCCAAGTTTCCCCCTTTATCTAGATCGAGCGAGCACGCATTTGTTTTCCGACGTGAATAGTTAGGGAACGGCGCAAAGCATCCAGATCCTTTTGTCCGAGACATTTTGTCCAAACCCTTATTTGGGCGGCGGGCTCTTGCGTGACGCCTTCGGCATCATAGAAGCACACCGCTTCCCCAGCAAACGACGCCCCGCCATATAACTTCCAGTCGACCGTCGTTGACTGAGCGAAGGCCACACCCGGAACCGCGACAAACAGTGCCGCCATCGAGCAACCTGCAAGGCATAAACGGTGTGCAAGGTCGCGGCTCAAGTGCTTTTCCGATGGCTAGAGATGGTCCGCTCACTCCGGTGAAAACCCGAAGGTCAATTGTCGGCAGTCTCGTAATTGACGTACATCGATTGAATGCCAACGCGTCCTGGTCCTGTGAATCTGTTCACGATGAAATTCATGCCGGCTCCGAAGAAACCGCTCGTGAGCTTGTCGACCACCGTCTCCATCTTGACGCCTGGTGTCTTGTACAACCAGCCACCCGGTTCGATATCGATGGTCTCACCGGCCGCCAGTTCCTTCTCGAACACGTTCCCGTAGCCGTGTAGCCAGAGCACACCCTCACTCGAATCGCTCCGGAACTTATCGATGAAAAAACCACTTTTGCCGAAAAGCATGTTGCTGACGCCGCGCACGCGTTCGAAGGTATATTCAACGTTCGCAGTCGCCGCCAGGAACTGATGTTCGCGTACATCCAGTTCCTCGCCTCTTCCGAGGTGAATTGGAACGATGTGCCCGGCTCCATCCCGACTGAAAGCGATCGTGCCATTGCCGCTCGCCTCGGTGACGAAGATCTGCATGCCCGCCATCATGCGCTTCAATGCGCCTTTCATCGGGCGCAAGCCAATCTTCACGTTTGAATTCTTCCAGAGCAAGATGTGGTGCTCGAAGAAGACTGACTGACGCGACACGTCGACCGAGAGCACCGGCACAAGCTCGCCTCCAATGTGATAAGTGACCCCGCCATAGGTTTCGTCGGCGGCGCTAGTAGGCATGAGTGTCGGTAACTGGTTCATTTTGATCCCGTTGTGCACACAGTGGAGTGAGAGTGTTCCTTGTATCGCGTAAGCGAAAATCGCCTTGCGCTTTTCCGTTGTAGCTACTTGTCTCGTTGCTGGATGCCTTCCAGCTTCTTTTGAGGTAGAAGACTGTCAAGTTCTTCTACCTCCTTTGGCTCAGTGATCAGCTTTTCAACGATGAGGTTGACCAGCTTGAACAGCGACATGACAACGGCTGGGTTATCGTCTACGTCCAACTCGCCTGGGTGGACCGCCTCATTACCGATCACCCGTACGGTGTCCATAGCCTCTTGCAGTCGCTTCGGTAGTCCCTTGCGAACCAAGGACGCTATGTCCTGGTTGATATCTTTGCCAAGCTCACCGAAGTGCAGACACAGCTTCTGAATCACAAGCCGGAGCAATGCAGCTGCTCCACGTGGAGAACGAGCAGCGATCTCGCGGGCTTCGAGGAAGTCCGACCTGCAGTTATCTGGGAGGTCAGCGTTGGGCAGAGGAGCGGAGGACTCAGCGGGGTACAGCATTCGCGGCGCGTCTTGATCGCCGTAGACTGTCCGCCTCTCGATGGTGTCCTCATTCAGCCACACCGACGCCTCCGCGCATTTTGCACAGGTAGCCGTCCACACCAAACTATACAAACTGCCGTTCACGAGTAAATTCCGCCACGTCATGTGGGCGAATGCGTCGCAATTGGGGCAAACGAAAGCGTCATGCTTAAATGCTGCGGTGGTCTCCATTCTTCAATTCCCCTGTTTTCTTGTCAGTCGGCGCTGCCCGGCTTTTCCGAGGCCGTCAGCGGGCTTTTGTCATGGCTTGACACGCCATGAAGACCAGTTCGTTGTTGACCGTCACATTTGTTATCGAGACACCGCCCAGCGGTGTCCATCCGTTGTGAATGTTTTCATTGACGAGCCGGTTGAGAGCATCCAGCGTGTCATTGATTGTTCGCTCACCTGATTTGACGACTTGATAGTGCATTCTTTTCTCCAGTAAAACTGTTTTCCTACCAAAGCACCGAGTGCGATTTCTTGTAGGCTTCCGCGCGGGCCATGCCACGCGCATCTTCTCAAAGATCAAGACACCGCTTCGTATCGGTGGTAACCGGACCGCTAGGCGCATTGCGGCAACCGAAGTACACGCCTGCCGTCCAAGAATCGATTTGCTTACCCGCCATCGCGTTTTTCGTTACCGCGAAGGCAATGAAAGCGCCGAGCAACACGCCAAGAGCAGCGCCTAACACGGCCGTTCTATTGATACTCATGCTCATTCCGCGTTCTCCTTGCACTGGTAACACCGGTTTTTCTGATGAGCGATCGGGTGTATCAAAAGACGCCAAACCTAAATGCGTGATCAACTTCTTCGCGAAGCCCCACGCATACCTTCACTACGGCTAGGGCTGAAGAAACCAGATGCAAATCCCTGTCGCGGCTGTTACTGCGTTCGGGCGACCAGACCTTGGCTCCGTGAAAAAGGTTGTTCCGGACCCGTCGCACCATCAGTAAGGACTGGTGGGACTTCGGGAGGTTCACGTCGGGCACTGATTCCTGCCACTCGATACGCCCGTCCTTAAGCACTTGCTTGCGAGGTGGATGCGTAAGGAGATAGTCGACACATTCCTTAAACTCTTCGTTCTTGACGCGTCTGAAGTGCCAATCAATGGTGGTTGCGAACTTGCCCCAATCGGCTTCAACGGATTTTTGGCTACCCTTCGCGAAACCAGAGCACTTCAAGGCGTATTCACAACGAGCGAACGTGCCAACAAACTCGTAGGCCAGCTGCTCCGGAAGTGGTACGTGAGGGAATATGACTTCTTCTCGCATTGTGTTTACCTTGCTGCGCGGCGGGGCCGCTTTTCCTAATTCACTGCTGCCGGTGGAGTCTGACAGCTTCGTCAACAAGCCGGAGGCCGGCAAGCTTTTGCTCTGCCAAAGGCGCCATCCGCAAGCCAGGAAGTCTCTCATCGAGACCTCTTATCACTCCCTCCGCTGCGTCAGCTTGCTCTCCCTCCATATCGCGAGGAAACTCCGTCGCCATGAACCACGTATTAAATGCTTGCACCTCAGGCGGCTGCTGCTCGCCACATAACACTGCACAGTCGTGACACGCAAGAAAGAGCGTGTGCTTGTTGTCAGAGTCGCGCAACTCAATTGCCTCGTCGAGCGATTTGCCGGGGTGTTTGAAAAAATTTCGCGCTCGGTTCAGCACGTTCCATAAATCCGTCTCCTTGTACTCCGAATTTGAAGCTTTGATGTAGTCGAACACGCGATCGAGCTGCAAGTGCGCACAGTGCTTCTCATAAATCTCGCGAGCCGCGCACGACAGCGTATGAACTGCCACCGCGTCGCCATCTGCCAGATACATCTTGATCGCCGTAATCAACTGGCGATGGGCCGCTTCGAGTTTTGTAATCGTCGAACACATGGCGCTTTCCCTTGCGCCGGCCGGGCCGGCTTCGTAAATCGCGAAACTAGGTCCTGAGGATCAGCATCGGACGGTCTTGCCGCACGTCGTGGCTGATCGTAACGCGCTCGAGTGGTTCGGCGATCGTCCAGCCCGGCATCCCGGCGACTGACACGGCGAGACGCACGAAGTGGGCGTCGCAATCCTCGATGCGCGCCTCAGTTTGGTATCGGGCTCCCGGCGCGGGCATCGGGTTTTCGAGGCGACGACCGATGGTCTCCACAGTGATCGGGTGATTTCCCATACGAACGATCGCCCCAGTCTTGCCGTTGCGGCTCGCGATCAGCTTGTCGTACTGCTCGGGTGACGCGTTAACCGATTCGGATCCGACGCGAACGTACGCCGGGCCAGTGAAATGGGGGCATTCGTCGCTCGCGCGGATCACGACGGCCACCACTGTCTTTTCTTCGACCGTCAGGGCATGCGATTCATAGCTGCGAATCGGCGGGAAGCATCCCTCGGCAGCTTCGCGGACACGCTGCTGGATACTGTCGGAGTTAGTGACGCCAGTGATCGCGCCGTCCCTGTCCGCGACGCCAATGAAGAGGACGCCGACGCCGTTCGGTAGTAGCGCGTTCGCAAAGGCGCTGAGCGTCTGCCGCAATTCGTCTCGCTTGACGCCTTCGGATTTGCGCTCGATCAGTTGGTCCTCTTGATCGCCTAGTCGTTGCCTTAGCTCGTCGTCGGTCATCACTTTGTTCTCGCAGTTGATTTCGGCGCGGATGCCAGGCTTTTCCGTTTGTTAGGGTCGCACGGTCCCTGTTCGCGCCGCTTAAAATCAAGTAGCGGAGCCGTGCGGATACGACAAGCTTTTCCGATAGAAGGAGTTACTTGCCGTCGGTCACGCTTATGAAAGGCAGTGGGGCGTTGCTACCCATGTAGGTTGGCAGCTGTCCGTTCCACTTTTTGATCGCCTCAAGAGCGATATATTTCTGGCCGCCTTGATTTTCGACAGCCGACGCTTGGATGGCGATCGCTTTAGCGTTCCCCTCTGCCTCGACCACTCTTTGTTCTGTAGCGATCTTCGCAGTCTCCAACGACTGCTCAGCGGTCAATCGATTCTGGCCCGCGACTACCTTAGCTCGCACGGCTTCAGCGAACTGCGGATCGAAATGGAAATTCTGTACGTTGATATCCGATACGATGATCTTATATTTTGCCAGCTTCGCCTGTAGCGTTAGGACGATCGCCGCCGAGACGGCGCTTCGCTGGGTGACCAACTGCTCGGCCGTGTATTTGGATGTAACTGCTTTGAATGACTCATACAGCGCCGGAACGATGAACTTGGCCTCTATGTCTGAATCGTCACCGAAGTTGTTGTACACGTAAGGGGCATGCAAAGGGTCATACTCGTAATTCACCGTGATATCTTCAAACACCTCTTGAAGATCAGCGGTTCCGCCTTCCGCTTTCTGTGCGGTAGCGCTTTGGAAGCGAACATTAAAGTCGACTACACGAGCAAGTGGATTTAGAAAATGAAGCCCTTCAGGTAACGGCTCATCGCTAACATCACCGAACATCTTGACGACTCCTCGGTGCCCGGCGGGAACAACGTGCAAACACATAAAAACAACCAGCAGCGACAACGCAATAACCCCAGCCAAGGCAATCAACCTTACTTTCATATTATTCCTTTTTTTGGGTTACAAGCAGTGTTTTCCGTCGTGTCTTCATGCCACGGGCGGGTTCTCGATTCCGCTCGCAGACAATTTCATCTGCCGCTGGACGCCGATCACCCCAATCGCACAGGTAACCCCACCTCCCCCGCCACACTTCCTGTAACCCTCGTCCGCAATCGGGGCAACTTGTGGCATCTTCGGTGACCAGTCCAGTGCTTGTCACGTCACTTTTCCTTGTTTCCCGGAGACAAAATCCCTGCGGGAATCTACCGACGAACCATCACAGTGATAACGGCACGTCGACCGAAACCTTGAGGCGGCATCGGTTCAGACGACACGTGTCACAGCGACGGCGAACCGCGTTTCTCGGGCTTCAAACGATCCCGGCGACGATTGTCCCAAGTTTCACGGGATCGCCATCGATGAGGCGCTTTGTTGCCGTAACCGTGGCATGACCCAGAAGCTCGCTGATGAGCTTCAGATCGAATCCCTTGCGATGAAGCCGAACGGCGAACGTTCTGCGACCAGCCAACGCGTTCGGGCCGTGCAGACCCGCTTGGAGAGCGTGCCAATCCGGGGGCTGCCGTTACCCCCGATTTTCGACTGGCAGTTGGCGTTGCCTTTTCTGCGGGCGCGCAGCGGTGCTAAAGGCGAAGACACAGAAGCTCCAGCCCCCGGATGGCGCGCTCTCTGAGTTGCGCCCCAACCGGATTTCAGCATAGCCCGAAAAAATCAGGACCGGACGGACCGATACGCATCACTCCGTCCGCGCTTGCTCAGCACCAACTGCCATAACTGGCCTTGGCCTGATCGGAAAAAGCCGGCGGACGACAAGAGGAAGTATTTCCACATCCGATAGAATCGTTCGTCATACTGAGCCTTTAGTCGCGGCCATGCTTCGTCGAATTTGGCAGACCAGGCCATTAACGTCTTGTCGTAGTCCCGGCCAAAATTATGCCAGTCCTCAATAAGAAAGCGCCCTTCCAGAGAAGTCGCTATTTGTTTGGCCGAGGGTAAATGGCCATTCGGAAAGATATATTTATCGATCCAGGCATCGGTCTTCTTTTCCGTCACGAAGTTACCAATCGTGTGCAATAAGAATAAGCCATCCGGGCGCAACAGATCCCTCACAATATTGAAGTAAATATCGTAGTTTTTAGGCCCGACATGCTCGAACATTCCGACAGAAACGATCTTGTCGAATTGCCCGGTAAGATCTCGATAATCGGTGAGCTCAATCGTCACGGGTAAGCCGGCGCATCGTTCTTGCGCCAGCTTCTGCTGTTCCTTGGAAACGGTAATGCCCACGACCTCCACGCCGTATTCCATAGCAGCATATCGGGCCAGGCCGCCCCAACCGCAACCAATATCCAGCAGACGTTCGCCGGGCTTGAGCTGCAGCTTGCGGCATATCAACTGAAGCTTGTGCAGTTGGGCTTCTTCGAGCGTCTGAGCTTGTTCCCAATAGCCGCACGAATACATCATGTGCGAGTCCAGCATGCTTTCAAAGATGTCATTGCCAATATCATAATGGCGCTCACCCACCTGAAATGCGCGACTCTTGCTTTGCGCATTTAGCAGCTTTTGACGCGCCATTTCAACAATGAATCTGATCTTTGCCGGGCCGACCACGGTTTGTTCAAGGTCAGTACTCGCTATCCGATGAAAAAACCCATCCAGTTGTTCGCAATCCCAGTCGCCATCCATATAAGACTCGCCAATTCCCAACTCCCACGTCGAGAACATCTTCCGGAAGAATGCTTTATCGAGGATCTGAATGTCCCAGGGCGCTGGGCCATTCACCTGAACCCCTGCATGCGCAAGTAGCTGCGTGATAATTCGGGGTGCGGCGCGTCTAAGCTTGGGAGAGGCTGTGTCCGGGAGGACAGCTTCATTGCGGTTCGTGTTGATCGTCACCACTGCCTCTTGAAGTAAAGGGTTGTGGCGCACTGTAACGCAAAAGGGGCAAGCGTCAGAATCGCAGTACTTCCAACCAGTAAGCACTGCCCTCACGGGTCGGCTTACAACGAGCACGACCGGGCCCAACTGAAGGCATTTCCGAGAGGTGGTTTCCAGGGCAAGTTGAGTGCACTGAAGTCCTTGTCGACAGAGTCCTGTGCGTTCGCTTCGAACACCTCGCCCTCATTCACGAAGCGTTCATGAAGATCGCAGCCTGCATCATGTGTTGGCGGCAACTTCAACCTTCATTGTGTTAGCTCTTCTTAGTAAAGCCCGGGAATCAGTCGCGATGTACGGGCACGATAAGCATCGTATTCGGCTCCGAACTGCGCATGCAGCAGCGCTTCTTCCGAACGGATGCGCGCGACGAGCGGCAGGATAGTGAGCACCGTGAGCAATACGCCAACCCCGGAACGAAAGGCGAGTGCCCACCCCAGCGAATTGACGAGCAGGCCCAGATAACTGGGATGCCGGATGACGCTGTATGTGCCGGTCGTGACCAGCGTATGACCGGGCTGAATGGCAACCAGCCCGCTGAACCGGTGGCCGAGTACAAAAACTGGCCATATCCGCAGCACGCCGCCGGCGATGAACAAGGCCACGCCGAACCAGCGGAGGGTGTCGCCGTCGAGTGTCCAGAATTCCTTGCGGTCCGTGTAGGCCGGCAGATATGCTGCCAGCAGTCCGACTATCGCGAAGGCGGCGATAACCCAGCGGTTGCCGCGATCCTCACGTACGCCCGGGCTCACGTTGCCGCTACTGAAGAGTGCCCAGACCGACAACACCACCGTGACCATAGCCACGACGCTTAGCGCAGGGTGCGAGAAGAAAGCGGCAAAACCACCCCAGCCCAGGACAGCAAGTCCGAGATAGACAACGGTGCCCGTCACGGTAGCAAAGGCGAGCTTGGGTGTGGGCGTCATGGCTGTCTCACTTGGTTGAATGCTCCTTCTAGTTTAGGACGTTAATCGATGACCCGACTGAATTGAATCCATTTGGGCAGATACCGTTCCGCCTAAGCTCGCGGCGTCAGGCCAGGCCCAAACTGGCTCACCTGCTCGTTGCAACGCGGCCGCCCACCCGTATTTTGTCAGCGGTGCGAGCAGCGTGAATAACGCAAGGGTTATCCAGATTTCGCCCCTGATAGAGCGTTATATCCGCATCCAACTTGACACTGAGTGCGCCAGCGGCGACGCCGGTAGCAGCGTCTTCCAGCGCCGGGTCGAGATGATTGAAATTTCGGCCTGCATACAGACTCGGGCCGATCCGCGAATAGGCGAAGCAACCATTGACGCCATGCGTTCGCCCCCATTCCGTGATCCCATCCAGATCGGGGCGCAGGGAGTACAGGACCTCTTCGCTCAGCACTTCCACAAGGAGCTTGGGGCTGCCTACGGACGCCACCTTGGGCGACGACACGAGCACGTCCGCATCGCAGCGCAATAATTTTGCCAGATCGGAAATGGACACATCGGGGAAATCTGCCTGCTGTATGTCGACTGACACAAAAATATTGTCATCTACTCTGTCGAACGCCAGCGCTTGCTGCTTCATGCTCGACGTCAGCAACAATGCACCACCGTGCGGCCCTGTCTTCCAGATATGGTCGGCAGCGGCGAGTGACGCATGCAGACACAAGGGGCTCCGTGCATGCGGGTAATAAAAATCCAGCGTGAGCTGGCCGCTCTCCGGACCATCAGCGTCTACAAAAACACACGCGTGAGCATGCTGCTCGATGGTGAATTGCTGCCGGTCCTCAAGCGACCAGCCTGCGAGTTCGGGACCGGAGACAACCAAAGCATCGTTTCCATTCAGCGCGGTTGCGCCGAAGCATCTATATCGTTCAATGTTCATTGAATTACCTTAAGGCGGTCGATGTCACGAATGGGAAAGTCTAAAGGAAGATAGTTCCTGCCGCTAAGCACTCGCTCTAGCGCCTTGCTCGGCAACCGTCGCGCATCTGAATTCGGCGAAATACCGCCCACCATCGGGTAAGCTTCGCTTGACCGACGCTCCGCAGGAAAATCCATGTCCTCCGTCTCCGCCTTCAAGCTTGTCCTGCTCTCGCTAATCGTGATGATCGGCTTGCAGTTGCTAGCCAAGCGTCTTAAGTTGCCCCCCGCTGCCGCGCTGCTGATTGGCGGCATTGCCATGGCATTTGTGCCGGGCCTTCCACCGGTTCACCTTGACCCGGACCTGGTGATTGTCGTGTTCCTGCCACCGCTCCTCATGGACGGCGCCTACTTCTCCGTGTGGGAAGAACTCAAGCGCAATATCGGCGGCATCCTGCTGCTTGCCATTGGTGCCGTTGCGTTCACAACCCTTGCGGTCGGGGTAGTCACTCATCTGGTCGTCCCGGGCCTGCCATGGGCTGTCTGCTTCGCGCTCGGCGCTATTGTGTCGCCGCCTGACGCTGTCGCAGCCAAGGCCGTGCTCGAACGCGTAGCTCTGCCGCGCAAGCTGATGGTTCTCCTCGAGGGAGAAAGCCTGCTCAACGACGCCGCCGGCCTCGTCCTGGTTCGCTTCGCCGTTGCAGCGGCGCTTACCGGAACATTCAGCATGGGACATGCTGCAGCGAGCTTCGCTTTCCTCGGCCTGGGTGGCCTGGTGGTCGGCGGCGTGGTGGGTTACTTGATCGTGCAGATCGTCCGCTGCCTTGATGACGACTACCTCATCATCACCATCAGCGTGTTGACGCCATGGATAAGCTACATTGCCGGCGAAATGCTCGGCGTCTCCGGCGTCATTGCGACAGTAACGGCCGGCCTGACATTGGGCTGGTACCAACACGAAGTCTTGAGCGCTACCGTTCGCATGCGCGGCACGGCTTTCTGGCAGGTCATTGTCTTCCTTCTCGAAGCGCTCGTATTCATCCTGATCGGGCTGTCTCTTCGAGGTGTCATTGCCCGGTCCGGTGGCGCTGGCGACGCCCTGATGACACTCGCGCCAGCCGTCGCGGCCGTGCTCGGCGCGGTGGTGCTCTCGCGCTTCGTGTGGGTCTTCGCCACCGAATTCTTCAACATGTCATGGCACCGCGTGAACGGTCATAAGGACACCACGCTTGACTGGCGAACCGCAACCATAACGAGCTGGGCGGGCATGCGCGGCGTGGTCACGCTCGCGGTGGCGCTGTCGCTTCCGGAGACCTTGCCCGGCCGGGACCTGATCCTTGTCGCATCGTTTGCGGTCATCCTGGTGACTGTGCTGCTGCAAGGCGCCACCATTGGCATTCTCATCGAGTGGATCAATCCTGATCGCAGTTCGGATTTAGCCACCCAGCATCTGACCGAGCCGCAAGCGTGGGCGAAACTGGAGGCAGCGCAACTCGCCGCTATCGAGCCGCTTGTACGCGACAGCGAGGGAAAGGTGATCCATCCCCGGCTGCTCGAGCAGTACACCTACCGCGCAACGCTTACCGAAGCGTATGCGGACCGTGCAGACTTTCCGCAAGAGCAACGTGTCACTCATTTCGATGTCATCCTGGCGGCCGTTGCCGCCGGGCGCAAGGAGTTGCTCCGTCTGCATCGCTCCGGCGCCATTCACGACGAGATGCTGCATGTCCTCGAGCATGACCTGGACTTGCAAGAGGTGTCCGCGCGGCATGGACGTGGATGAAATCGTCAAGCGCTGGCGGGCGGCTCCGGCTAGTCCGCCGCGCTTGTCAGCAGCGGTGTTCCGTGAAGGATCGTGCGTTCGTCCGGTCCCGCTTTGCGAGGGCGGCCAAGCTTAAGGGGCATTCGGATTGGTACAATCCGCCCACGCTCCTTGTCCCTTCTCACTACATGTCCGAAACAAACTGGTTGTCCGAACCCAGCACCGCATCCAAACGCATCATCTTCGCGCGCCACGGTGAATATCCGTGCAACGTCCGCGGGGTTTGCAACAGTAATCCTCGTACCGGGTTCTATCTGACCGAGAAGGGCGAAGCGCAGGCGAGAGCCTTGGGCGAGCGCCTCAAGGACGAGAAAATCGAGCTTATCGTCACCTCGGAATTCCTGCGCGCGCGGCAGACAGCGTGGTTAGCCAACGAGGTACTGAAGGTACCGCAAGTCGTTAATCGGCTAGCGAACGAAAACCGCGTCGGCGCCGAATTCGAAGGTAAGTCAGGCGACGAATTTCAGCGATTCATTGCCCACGCACCGGCGACCACCTCCGCGCCGGACGGCGAACCCTTCACGGGAATGCTCTCGCGTATTCAATCGCTGATCGCTGACCTGAAGCTGAGCAGCCCCCGGACCGTGCTGGTTGTCACACACGGCTGGACGCTTCAGGCAGTGCGAGTCATCCTGAACGAAATCAGCATGGATGATGCCGCTCGATGCGTGGACATGCCGTCCAATTGCGAAATTGTCGAAGGGAGGTTTTAGCTTCAGTCAACCTGCTGCACCACTCAGGCCACCCGAAGACGCATCTCCCCGTTGTCATCCGAGACATGCAGGCCTCGAAGATCGTGAAGATAGCCTCGTGGACCCAGGGCTTCAATCTGCGCCACGGATAAAGTTGAAGTGATGGCGATCACCAGGGATCCTGCCGCCAGTCCCGATGCAATCCCGGCGGCCGAATCCTCGAACACGATTGCTTGCTCCGGCGCTGCGCCTAATGCTCTCGCGGCTGTAATGAAGCCATCCGGCGCAGGTTTCCCGCGTACGATTTCATCGGAGGAGAACAAGACCTTGGGGACCGGTAGTCCCGCGGCCTTGAGCCGTCTTAGCGCAAGAGGGCGTTCCGCCGACGTGACCACAGCCCAACGATCGTCGGGGATGGACGCCAGTAAATCCCGAGCGCCCGGAATTTCCACAATGCCCTCCACGTCGTCGAGCTCGATCTGCTTTAACGCCGCTGTATCGGCTTCAATATCCGTTCCGGGCGGCGCCAACGCACGAACCGTGTCTATCACGCGCCGGCCCTGACATTCGCGCAGGACCATCTCGGGGTCAAGCCCCCGCCGAAGTGCCCAGTCCGTATACGCCCGGATCACGGGTGCATGTGAGTTGAGCAAGGTTCCGTCCATATCGAACAGAAAACACGATGCGCGAAATTCGACTTGAGTAAGCAACATGAGCAGCGGCGGACCGTGTGAGCAATCTGGCAATCATTCAGGGAAGTTGAGCAGCGTCGCCGGGCACGGCCTCTTCCACACTGAGCGTTGTCCATTCGCCCGGCTGCAAGACGACCAGGGGTCCGTGCGACTCGATCTCAAAGTATGGCAGCTTGGGCGCGTTGAACACTTCAAGCGGCGTCCCGTGAGCATACCTCGCCTCCGCGAAAACAGGGAAGCGCCTGCGCAACCTGCGCTTGCCTTCCGGCAAATCGAATTCGACATGAATGACACCGGGCGAATTCGTTACACCCAGCTTGAACTCAACCGCCTCAACGCATTGCGTAGTGACAAGACCGGACGAGCCCGTCACAAATGCCGATTCACGTATGTCGCCCAACGGGCCTTTTGCTGGAAATGGTGTCACCGATACACGCCAGTCTTGTTCGCTCCCGATAGCAACCTCGACCCTCCCCGGCCGGCGCAACATCAGGACATCCCAGATCGCGCATTGCCGCTCCCGTTCGCCCCGGTTACGAAGTTCGTGTGACGTTGTCCATGCACCATCGCGCGCTGAGAGGACAATGCGACGCCGGATCTGCAGGCCGCTCTGCCGACAAACTGCGCTCAGCAACTCGATGCCCATGGACCTGGATTCGAACCACGTGCTCACGACTTCGTAGGGCCCGCTATCCAGATCGCGCTGAGGCGCGCCGCCGGGCCAGTCAGCCTCAGGCGCTACCCAGGTCTTGCCGCCGCCCCAGAGCGGGAAATCCCATTCTCCGCAAAGCGTCCGCCATTGAGCGCCGCTCCAGTCCGGCACGCGTCCGGCCAGGGCATCGTTGATATACGCCAACTCGACGCCCTCATGCCGGATGCTCATCAACCGGCCGCCAATGACAGGAACAACGGTCAGCTCAAGTTCGCCCTGACGCATGGACAGCGCCGTCCATCCGCGATACTCCGTCCATTTAAGTTGGCGATGCCTATCGGCAATGCCGGCGAAATGCGATATGTGACTCAGCATCGGTCAGCTCTTCTCCACCGGCTTGCTGCGCATCAGGCCCACTGTTTCCGGCTGCGCGATCTTGCACATCACCGGCGGCAACCCGCGCGCAATCAATTCGATATCAGCCAAAGCACGGCGGCCAATGTCCCTCAACACGGCGTCAAGTGCGCCAGCCTGATGAGGCGAGAGCAGCACATTGTCGACCGAGCGCGCCCGATGCCCGGGAGCAAGCGGCTCTTCGGGAAAGACGTCGGTCGCGACCCGGATATGCCCCGTCGCGGCCGCGTCGAGCATTGCATCGAAATCCACTACGCCCGCGCGGCTCACCAGAATAAAAGCCGCCCCCTTGCGCATCGATGCAAACTCGTCGTGCGTAAGAAACCCCTGGTTTTGAGAAGTGACGCCTGCCACCACGAACACGACCTGTGACTCGCGCAATACCGTATCGAGCGATGCTGGCTCGCATCCAAGCGATTCGATATAGGCCGCAGGCAGCCAGGGATCGAACGCCCTCACCACACCGCGAAACGGCGCCAGGAGCGGCAGGATCGCACGACCGAGGTCACCCATCCCGATGAATCCCACGGGCGCGTCATACAGCGAGAACGCGTCCTTGTTTGCATCGAGCCCATATTGCTCGGTGCCGCTGCGAAACCGCCTGTCCGCATGACTGATCCCGCGAGCGAGATCGATCGCCATGCCCAGCGCCGCTTCGGCCACGGGTTCCGCAAACACCGGGCTTACGTTCAGCACACGAACGCCCTGCCTGAAGCACTGGGCGTAGTCCACGTTCGGAAGAAAATTCCCTTCCACATTGACGATCGCTCGCAGATTGGCCGCACGCGTCAGACGCTCGGCCGGCATGTCAAACTGACCAACAATGATGTGGGCATGAACAGCGTGTTGCTCGAAGATCTCATCGGTCACGGGACCGTCTTCATGAATGAACACTTCGCCAAGCGCACGGAGACGCTCGAGATCGGCGGGACTGAAAATGTCCGCAACGGTACGTGGGGCAGGCGCAACGAACAGACGGATTTTTCCTACGGCTTGAGTCATGGGTACTCCGGGGGACGAATATCGGAAGCGGCACCGCAGTCAGGAAGGACACGCGGCGCCTGCAGATTGATTTACCGGGACTTGCGGGTGAAGAGCTTGTCGGCCGTGACCGCCGCAATAATGAGTGCGCCCATCACGATCTGCTGGTAGTAGGTCTCCACATTCATGATGTTCAGGATGTTGTTGATCACGCCGATGATCAACCCGCCTATGACGACCCCCGTGACCTGCCCCCGCCCGCCAAAAAAGCTTGTCCCGCCGATAATCGCGGACGCGATCGCGAAGGTCTCGAAACCCACTCCGGCGTTCGGTTCCGCAGCGGCGGTGCGCGCGGTCGTGACAATCCCGGCAATGCCCGCGCAGGTTCCCGCAATGATGAAAACGACCATGGTGTGCAACTTCACGCTGATGCCCGAATAGAACGCGGCCTGCGCGTTGCCGCCGAGCGCGTAGATGTTGCGGCCGAGCTTCGTGAACTTGGTCAGGAACATCAGGAATCCTGCCACCACGACCGCAATGATGATCGGCACCGGCACGCCGAAAACACGGCCCGCGACGACATCGGTAAAGGAGCGGTCAAAACCGAATACAGACCGTGAATCCGACACGATGAGCGTGACGCCGCGGTAAATCGCGGCCGTGCCCAGCGTGATGATGAACGGATGCAATTGCGTGAGGTTGACAAGCGCACCGTTGACCGCGCCGAGCAACGCCCCGACCCCAACGCCGCCAATGAGCACCGCGAGCCACACAGGCAAGCCGGCCATCATCAGCTTTGCCATCACCATGCCGGAGAGCGCGAGCACCGACCCGATAGACAGGTCAATGCCTGCGATCAGGATGGTGAAGAACACGCCGCAAGCAAGCAGGACCATGACCGAACTCTGCAGGAGGACCTGGACCAGGTTGTCGCGTGTCAGGAAATACTGCGGCGACGCAATGCTGCACAAGATAAGCAGCACCACGAGAATGCCGAATGTGCCGTACGTCTGCCATATTGTGGCGAAATCCCGGCGAGGGGGTGCCGCGAGCGGCGCGCCGGACGTGTTGGACTGGTTCATCTTGCCTCCTTCGTTGTCGCTCATGAGGTGGCGACTTGCATGATCGATTCTTCCGTGGCGTCGGCATTGGCAAGCGTTGTCGCTACCGTGCCGTCTTTATATACCGCGATGCGATCGCACACCGCGATGAGTTCCGGCAGCTCCGACGACACCATGAGAATGGCCTTTCCCTCATTGGCGAGAGCACGCATGATCGAATAGATTTCGGCCTTCGCGCCAATGTCAATGCCGCGCGTGGGTTCATCGAAGATGAAGAGATCACTCTTTGCCGCGAGCCACTTGGCGATGATCGCCTTCTGTTGATTGCCGCCCGATAGTTCGGTGATGTTCTGGGTTGAAGATGCGCATCGGATACGAAGCCGCTCCTTGTAGCTCAAGCCGAATTCGCGCTGCTGCGCACGGTCGATCAGTCCGAGCGAGAGTGCACGCCGCGTGCTGCGCAATGCGGGAACGACGAAGATGTTCTCTTCAATATTCAGGTTATGAAAAAATCCTGTCGCACGCCGGTCCTCGGTCACGAATGCAAGTCCTTGCTTGACCGCCTGATAAGGCGAGTCAATCGTAATCTCGCGCCCGTTGAGCGTCATCAGGCCAGCCGACTTTCGACGAACGCCGAAGATGGTTTCCATCAGCTCACTGCGTCCTGATCCCATCAAGCCGGCGAAGCCGAAAATTTCTCCGCGATGCACGTTGAACGAGACGTCGCGCACCCATCCATCGCGTGAGGAAAGATGATCGACGGAGAACACTACCTCGGCGTGTGTTGCATCCACGCCGCCCGGTCGGCCATGAACGATTTCCCGGCCGACCATCAGCGCGACAAGGCGGTCCGTCGAGGTCGTTTTAGCGTCGTAAGTGCCGACGTATTTACCATCCTTCAGGACCGTGACGCGATCGCCTATTACCGGAATCTCCTTGAGTTTGTGGGAGATATAGGCCACGCCAACGCCGTCGCGCTTGAGATCGCCAATTACCGTGAAGAGCTTGGCGACTTCGGTATCGGTCAGCGACGAAGTCGGCTCGTCCATGATGATGAGATGCGCCTCGCTCGCCAGCGCCTTGGCAATCTCGACTTGCTGCTTCTCCGATATGCCCAGGTCGCCAACCAGCGTCCGCGGGTCGCGTGCGAGACCGACCCGGGCAAGCACTTCACGCGCTTTGTTGTGCATGCCCTTGCGATCGACCACGGGAATACCGAAGCGCGTGACGGTGGGAATGCGCCCGACGAACAGGTTTTCCTCGATGCTCAAATAGTCGATCACACTCAGCTCCTGATAAATCAGGCAGATGCCAAGCTGGGCCGACAGCGCGGGCGACAACTTCGAGTATTCATTCCCGCCCGCCACAATAGCGCCTGACGTCGGTTCGTAAATGCCGCTGAGGATTTTCATCAACGTCGATTTACCGGCGCCGTTCTCGCCGAGCAGCACGTGCACCTCGCCTGCGCGTACATCAAAACTCACATCGCTGAGCGCGGTCGTGCCCGGGAAGATCTTCGTGATGCCACGCACGGCCACCAGTACATCGTTCATCTGGTCCTCGCTGAATACGTCAGGCACGCGGGCTTACTTCGTGATCAGATGCGATTCGACCGGTATGAAGACCGGCGCCACGGCCGGGTTGATCGCCGGCTTGTTCTTCAACGCGTCGAGTAAGAGGTCCACGGACTTGGCGCCCATTGCTGCGGAGTCCTGTGCGATAGTCGCCGTCAACTCGCCGCGCTTGACCGAGTCGAGCGCCTCGGGAACACCGTCCGTGCCCACCACGATCACCTTGCCGAGTTTGTCGGCATTCTTGACCGCCTGCGCGGCGCCGAGCGCCATGGTGTCGTTCGCCGCGTAAATGGCTTTCAGGTCAGGATTACGTTGCAGGATGTTGGTGGTCACGTCCAGCGCTTTCGACCGATCCCAGTCGCCCGGCTGACTTGCTACGAGCTTGATGGACGGCACCTTTGCAAAGGCCTGCTTCGCGCCGTCGCGACGGGCGTCGCCCGAGACGTTACCGGCTTTACCCTCGATAATCGCTACGCTGCCGCCTGCGCTGCCGAGCTTCTGGGCGATGTAGTCGCCTGCCTTGTTGCCCAGCGCCACGTTGTCGCTCGAGATGAAAGCGATTACCGAACCGCCCGCTGCCTTCAACTGGCCCTGGTCAATCTTCTCGTCGATATTGACCACATAAATGCCTTTCTTCGTGGCCGCCGCAACAGCCTGGATCAGGCTCACCGGCGAGATGGGCGCGACACCGATAGCCTTGTAATTCTTGTTGAGCACGTCCTCCACCAGACGCTGCTGACCCTGGATGTCATCTTCACTGTTGCCCGCGAGGATGTCGACGGTCACCCCCTTCGCCTTGGCCTCTTTCTGGATGCCGTCGCGCATGGCGACCCAGTACGGATTGGCCAGCGTCTTCAGCACGATCGCAATATCGGCGGCCTGCGCGGGTGTCCATGCAGTTAGCGTCAGGGCCAGCGCTGCGATGCCGGTTGTCGACTTGAGCAACTTTTGAACCTTCATTTTTCGTCTCCTGTTGTTCCGCGAAAGGCGGGTTTTCTATTAGATGTGCAACGTGAACCGCGACTAGATTTGCTCCCATGCGCGCGCTTTCGATGAACGAAGCACCGCATCAATGATCTGGGCCGAGCGATACCCGTCTTCGAAAGTCGGCAAGCCTTCGCGCGCTTCGCCGCGAATCACCGCATAGGTGTCGGCGACAAATGCTTCGAAGCATTGCGCATAACCCTGGGCATGGCCTGCCGGCAGCGTGGCGAGACGCCGTTGTTCGGCACTGCCGCGTGACGGATCACGCACCAGCAGCCGGGTCGAATCCCGTTCTCCGAGCCACAGTCGTTCCGGATCTTCCTGGTCAAATACGAGGCTGGCGCGAGCGCCGTCGAGTTCGAACCACAACCGGTTCTTGCGGCCTGCCGACACCTGGCTCACGGTAAGCGTTGTCAGCACGCCGGTGGTGGTCCGGAACAACGCGCCGGCCACATCCTCGGTCGTCACCGCCTGCCTTTCCAGCGACGCGCCCGGGGCAGGAGACGAAAACGTCCCGACCGTGCCAGTGGGACGGTCGTGCATGATTGTCTGGAGTGTCGCGACAACGGCCTCGAATCGTTCGCCGCTGATCCATTCGATCAGGTCGCACCAATGCGACCCGATATCAGCGAATGCACGCGACGGGCCGCCCAGTGCGGCGTCCACGCGCCAGTTCGTGTCGTCCCGTCCGAGCAACCAGTCCTGCAGATAGCTTCCGTGAATGAGTTGAAGCGCCCCGACGGTGCCGTCCTGCACGAGCGAGCGCGCCTCCCTGACCATCGGGTGATACCGGTAAACGAACGGGACCGCCGCCACGCACCCCGCTTTTTGCGCTGCGGCCGCGAGCGCCCTGGCGTCGGAAAGACTGGTTGCAAGGGGCTTTTCGCACACCACATGCTTGCCCGCGGCGAGCGCCGACATGGCGATCGGGTAATGCGTGGAATTGGGCGTGCAGATATGAATGACGTCGACCGCGGGGTCGGCAATGGCTTCGTCGGCGTTCGAATACGCGCGCTCCATACCCAGGTGAGCCAGATGAGCGGCAGCCGCTTTAGCGCTCTGCGGACTCGATGCCGCTATGCCCTTCAACGTCGCGCCGGCGAGCCGGCTCGCCCTGGAATGAACCGCCCCCATCATTCCTGCGCCGACGATTGCCACACCTAGTGTCTCAGCCATTTTTTTAAACTCCATTTGGTTGACTGGACATTACCGGCGCAAAACCTGGCCCGATATTTTGTATTATTTAATTCGATTTACGACATAAATACTTTACCTATCGCCCTTGCGAGCACGCTTGTGGCTTGCGCGTGGATTAAGTAAGCTCGATTGTCCGAGGCCCCGTCATGAACACGCCAATCCATCAGCCCGCCCCCTCCCGCCTCGCCACCTTCGACCGGGCTTTCCGGCTTGAAGAGTTTGAAATTCAAAGCAAACTGGCCAGGCTGATCGCTTCGTCTCAGGGAATCAGCCGCGCCGACCTTGCGCGTAACACGGGGTTCGCCCGCTCCACCGTGTCGCAATTGATCCAGCCGCTGATCGAATGCAACCTCGTCAAAGAACAAACGCAAAGTGCATCCGCCAGGGGGCGGCCGGGCACGATGCTCGTGCTCAATTCCCGCGCGGGGCTCATCCTGGTGGCGGACATGGGTGCGACCCATGGACGCCTCGTCATCTCTGATCTTGCTCAGCGGCGGCTGGCGGAAAGAGTCTTCGGCATTGACGTTGCGCTTGGACCCGAGATCGTCCTCGATTCGATCGTCGACCAGTTCCAGCAGTTGCTGCGGGAGCACCGGCTTCTCGACCAATCCATACGCAGCGTTGTGGTCGGCCTGCCGAGCCCCGTGGACTTCAGCCGCGGCGTTTGCGTGAGGCCGCCCATCATGCCGGGATGGGACGGCTTCCAGGTCTCCGAGTATCTGCAATCGCGCCTCAAGAGCCCGGTATTGGTCGACAACGATGTCAACCTCATGGCGTTGGGCGAGGCCCGCACGCGCCCCGCTCATCAGTCCCCGTTGCTGTTTGCCAAGGTGTCGACCGGGATAGGATGCGGGATCATTACGTCGAACGGCATGTTGCACAGAGGTGCCGATGGCTCGGCGGGTGATATCGGGCACATCAGGGTCCCCGGGCGTGACGACGTCATTTGCCGGTGCGGAAATATTGGCTGCGTCGAAGCAGTCGCTTCGACTACTGCTGTCCTTGCAAACCTGCAAGCATTGCCTGAAGCCGGCGCACAAAATGTGGATGACCTGGTGCGGCTGGTTCGCTCAGGAGACCGTCAGGCCGTCCGACTCATTCGCGCCGCGGCTGCTGAAATAGGCGAGGTCATCGCAATGCTGGTCCACATGTACAACCCGGCCGCGATTGTCCTCGGCGGCCGGATGGCGAGGATTAGCGACGACTTGCTTGCGGGCGTTCGCGCGGTTGTCTACAGGCGGGCATTGCCGCTCGCGACAAGAAGCCTGCTTATCGAAAATACGGCGCTCAATCAATATGCCGGCGCGATTGGAGGAGCAGTCCTCGGGATTGAACGCGCGCTGTCGTCAAAGGGAATTGCCTCAATCCTGCATTCGGTCCCAAGCTCAAACTAGTCGCGGCCGGTCAACATGGTGGGATCGGGCTGGGACCCGGTCAATGCGTTCCTGGCCTTCGCTGCCCCAGCCCACTCAGTACCCTAGTGTTCCAAAGCGTGTACACGGGCATGCGCTGGCTTCGACTGCTGCCCCGTACCGCCTGCGGGCGCCTCTAGCCAGAACGCCAGTTCGGCGTTGCTCGCGTGGCCAGTCGACGAGAAATAGCTGGCCTGCCACGAGTCGTCTTCATGCAACCCCTGCCAGCTATCCTTGGTCCCGTGCTGAGCGAGCAGATAGCGCCAGCGATAGTGGTCGTACACATCCAGCACGTGGACAGCGTAGGCACACGCCAGGCTCACATTGCCTTCAATGATGACGAGATTTTCATCGTTGGTGGACGACGCCTTGTTTCCCAGATTGTGGCTACCGACTACCACGGTGCAATGCTCGGGGTCGAATGGGTCGATGACCACGATCTTGTCGTGGATGACAGCATGGCCGGCTCTGGCGAGTTCCTTCTCCCAGACGCCAAACGCGTCATTGACGCCTTGGGTGGGAATCACTTGAGCCGGGTCCGTTGGCTTCGAATTGTTGTTGTGAAGGTCAATGACGAAGTTACCTGCCCGGTCCGCGTTGGTGAGCGCACCCCGAATGAAGAGCTTCTGATTCTTCTCCTGCGCGGAAGCGGCGGCTTCAATGATGCTGGGCTGACCCGGGTCGAATGCGAGAAAGAGCACCGCCGATTTCGCGGCCTCTATCCGGGCATAAACATCTGCCATGTCGGGCGGCATAACGCCCTTCGCCTTGTTCTTCTGGAGCGTGTTCGGCGAGAACCAGATCGTGGCTTTCCTCGCGCCCGGAACCTGCACGGTAACCGGCGAAGCGTTTGCCGTGCGGAATGCTTTGCTTTGCAACGCGTGAGGGTCCGTGCCCGCATCCAGCGTGTCTTTCTTGAGCGCGCCCCAGTAGGTCGAGTACGCACTCGCTAGCGACGGCGAACGGAACACGATGCTGTTGTTGGTCTGCGCACAAAGGCCGGTGGGCGTCCAGTTGGTCGATCCGGTCAGTACGCTTGCCGGCGTGCCCTTGGCATCGACATAAAGCATGAACTTGTTATGGCCAATATGACTGCCGTCGGGAAGCATCCGGTCCGTCACGTCGACACCCGAGTGATGCAGCGCTTCGCGTGCCGGCGCGTTTTCCTTGTCATCGTCGTGTGACGTGCTGTCATAGGTATTTGACAGAATCAGGTGCAATTGTTTGTTGCCGACGAGCGACGCTTCAAGTTGTTTGTCGGCAAGCTCATACAACGCGCCATAACAGCTCCCGCCCTGTGCCTTTGCCTCGGCGAGCAGCGACGGAAGCACCGTCACAAGGTCGCCTGCCAGTGACTTGCGCAGCGGGTCACTCGCGTCGGCAATACGTTTGAGCAGCGCACCGGAATCCGGCAAATCGGACTTGCTCTTGGGGAGTTGGCGCGCGACGGCCTGCGTCGCAAGGATTCCCCGGTTGAAATAGCACTTGATGGCTTCGGGGTCGTCTTGAGGGCCATGCTCCGCCGCCAGGCTGACAGGGTTCGAATAGAGGACAGCTGCATCTGCGAGAGCAGCTAGCTTCGGCGGCGCATCTTTGCTGAAGGTGCCTTGGAGCGGGATGATTTGATAAACGTAGGCGCCCTGCTTGTGAGCATCCTTTACAAACAGATCCTTCCAGAAGAATTTCTGGATTGGACCTTGTGCGGTGGTCTGCCCGGTGTGCCCTGAATTGGGGTCACTCGGAAAACCTGCCATGGCGGGCAGGGAAACCCCTTGAGGAGTGCTGATGTCGAGCTTCGCATCTGATGCATTAATGCGCCGGACGTCGAAACCAACACACCCGGACAGCTTGTGGTCGAATGTCCATGCCACAAGAATGACGTCGTTGTTCGAGAGAGCAATACATTTTGTGGACATTCATATCTCCTTGGTGCCGAGGGGCATCCGCGCCATGGTCCCGACTGCTCGTTTGGCAGCGATACAGTTCTTGCGGCGGAGTGAAGACGGGGAACGGACGCGTTGCTGACAGGGTCTGTCAGTCGTCAGATAGTTGCTTAATGGCTTGAACGTTTGATGACGCTTTGACGAGATGCGGGTCGCGCACTATTGCTGTGCAGAAGAATTCTTCGTCACTGCTAGCGGCCCATGCCGTCCATAAGCGCTTACTGATATGAAAATTTCCGCGAATAAAAAATAGGGTGAGACCTTCTTGGCACACCGCCCGCCGCCGTTGTAGGATTCACCGCGGATTCTTAGCGCGGGACAGCCAGACGCGCGCCATTGGCAGTTGATTGAAAACCGGCTTCGTTCCGGGTGCTTCTTCTACACCTTGCATTTTCCGAGGGCGTCCCCAATGGGTTCCCACATTTTCGCTTTGACACCGGATGAGTTGGACTCGCGCAAGGAGGACGCGCCTCCGAGATCGATAAGTCCCGCTACATCCGTGGCCACTGCGTTTGCGGTTCTCGCCACCCAGACGTCTGCAGAGGCCATACGGCGCGCCCATGCACTGCATGCCGGATCTGAGCCCGAAGTTCTGCATAAACTTCGCGTCGCCCTGCGTCGGCTGCGTTCACTTTGGTGGGCTTACGAACCGCTACTCGATAAGAAAGATGCCAAGCTCAAGCGGAGCGAGTTCAAATACCTTGCTGATGCTGCGGGTAAAACCCGAGACTGGGACGTGCTCCGTGACATTCTCATGGCAAACCAGCCGAAGCAGCTATCGCACCGGCGGCTTCTCGTTGCGGTAGAAGAGCATCGGACCCATGCTCTTTCATTCAGCCTCAGAACAATTCGTAGCGCGGGCGTTGAGGAAATACTGCAACGCGCGGTGACAGGCGCCGCGCACCAGCTGGATTCACGATCCACGCTTCCCGTTCTTTCCGAGTTTGCTGAAGAGCGCGTTGCACGGGCTGAGAAGGCGTTGCAGAAGCGAGTCAGGCAAGCAACGGAACCCGAACACTCCGGGTATGCCACGCTGCACGAAGTGCGAATCGCGGGAAAAAAACTTCGGTATTTGCTGGAGTTCTTTTCGCCGGTCCTCGCCCACAGCCACCACTCCACAATCGAGCGCCTGACCTCCGTGCAGAACGAACTCGGCAAGCTTAATGACCTTGTCACGAGCGAGACGTTACTTCGGGAGTATTCGTTCCAGCTCGGTGAACCTGACGGAGTGAAAGAAGCCGTCCAATACTTCGACGAGCAGAAAAGGCGTCACATGCGCGCCGCGCACGAGATATTGCGGACGGCGTCGTAGAGCAGCAAGGCGAGCCCTGGTTACTGCACGGAGTCGGCTCCGCTGCGACCCGCTTCCTGATGAGCGTTCACCGCCAGCACCTGTTCATCGGCATTCATCGATTGCAAGGGAAGCGCAATGAACACGCTGATGCGCCTTAGGATCTGACGGAAAACCCGTTCGAACGCCTGCTTCTGCAAGTCCTCGGTCGCAAACTCAGCGAGCGGGTCGTCAAATGTCCATCGGCAAAATACAGGTGAGCCTGGGAAGTTCGGCGCGTGTGCCTCATCGGCCTCGTCGCACATGGCGACGATCACATCCATACGCGGGGCATCGGCATCGACGAATCTTTGCCAACTTTTAGGCTGCAAAAGATGGATGTCGGCGATTGTCGAGCTAAGTTGCGCGATGGTCAGCGGGTGAACTCGTGCTGCGGGCTCGACCCCGGCGCTGAATGCTTCGAACCTGTCCGGTGCGAGTTGCCTGAGCAAGGATTCGGCCATGATGCTGCGCGCAGAATTCGCACGACAGAGGAACAGGGCCTTGCATTTGGCATTCATAGCGCTACCCCAATATGATGGCGGTGGTTTCTCGCGCGAATCCTACCGCCGCAGTTTGGCAATCCAATGACACTGCTGTGACACGGCATCGGGGCGTGCATCGTCTCACGGGCTTGACCGTCATTCGCGCGGACCCGCGTCAGACGGCAGTTCTGACTTTAATAAGTGACGAAATCTCACGACGCACATCAAGAACCATTGGCTAATTTCACCGGGCGGATGGCGCGTCCTTTCGCACCGGCTCACCGATAGTCACGTTCAATTGGATTTGCCTTATCGACAAGCCTCTACTCGGTGCTCTTACAACGTATGCGGAGCGAGAGCGCCATGACACCGACTGATGCCAGCGAGGTTGTACAGACAATTGCGACCGAGACCAATACTTCGTCCGAGACGGTTTCCAAGCTCTACGCTGACACGTGGGCCGAGTTCGCGGAGAACGCGAGAATTCATGACTTTGTGCCCCTGTTCGTCGCCAAGCGTGTTCGCGCGACAATCAAGGCCGGTCAGAAGCAGCCTCATTAGAACGTAGCAGTAGGCGAACCGGATGGAAATGAAGTAACAACGATTGCGCCGGCCTCACAACAGCAACGGCAGCTTCACGCAGAGGCATGTCAATGTAGCGGGCCGTTAAAGCGCCACCGTTTATCCATGTCTTTCAACAACACCACGTAATCGGACATTGGCGCTCTGGCGAAGCACGCATAGGCGCCTTCATTGGCTTCATCCCACAGAAGCTGAAACCGCCTGGCCGCCTCCGGCCTTGCGAGAGGCAATGCGAGCAGGCTTGCGAACGCAAACGAGATTTCCTCTGCTGTTCGATGCATAGCTGCTGTCACGGGTTTTCAAATCCAAAGAATGTCCAACGACGAATAAAACAGCGATAGCGCAGATGGACTTCAATTCGAGCAGCGAATCCCCGCGGACAGTCGAGATCTTGTAGTCAGGGCTGTGCCTTCTTCGCTTCCGCTTGAAACCACCACTCCATTTCCTTAAGAAGCGCAACGTACTCAGCCATCAAGGACGTTCCCATCACCTCAACCGCCGCGCGATTGACCTCGTCCCACAAATGGTCGAATACCCCGAGCGCAGATGTATAAGGGAGTTCTTGAACGGTCATCGTTTTGAATGCTACTCGTATTTCCGAGGCGCTTCTGCGCTGTTGATTGCTCATCCTGTGTGTCCAATACCTTCCCGTCAATCGCCGAATGGCAAGGTTCGTCTTTCAGGAGAATCGTACTATTATTTCATGACCGTGAACGTCGCTCATTCTGCGAAAAGACGGATTTGCATAGGATAACTGGAGAGCTGGACAATGTATCGGTCCGGTGAGACAACCTGATGAATAACCGGAAGTGCTTCGCAAAGACGGAGCCAACGTACTTGAGTTACCTCAAGTTACGTTAAGCCGACGCTTCAATAATGGCCGGAGTTCGTTCGGCTTTGAGCAAGCCTTCCACCATTCGCGTTTCGGCCCTGGCAATACTCTCGAGGGAGGCAGCAGACAACTGGCGGCCGAAAATCTCGAATGCTACGCACAACCATGCGTATTCGACATCGCCCATCTGCCAGACACCGTCTTCCTTGCTGGTAGCGTCAATCTGCATCATCGCCCCGAGCGCCTCTTGTATGTCCGCAATCTGGTCCGGCTGATATCCGATGAGGCAGAGCTCCTCGGCAACAAGCAACTGGCGGCCGAGGGTCGTAAATAGTTCACGCGATCCGTGGCCTCGCCGAAATGCATCCAGGCCCACATAGCACTGAAGAAGCATGGCCTGGGTGACGGGTTCGTGTGCAGCACGACTAAAGGTAAGTGCCCTTAGCAGCGGCGACATTGCCGGCTGAGTATGTTTGCGCGCTCGCGATTTGTTAGGCATGTCTGATTCAACTCCCTTCTGTAACTTCCGGTATCGCCGTCTATGTGCGGGTGCTGAAACAAGCGCCCTTTGAACACTAGCCTGCATGATCATCATGGCAACCCAAAATTAAAACCCGCTTAAGCGGCTGGGTAAACAACCTGCTCCTGCCGCCAACACGCCCCGAAGCCCACGCCGGTTTCATCGTGTTGCAGGCAGACAAGGCGCACCCGATGTCCGGCAGTAACGCCATCTGCGTGGTCACTGCGCTTCTCGAGCTCGGAATGGCGCCCATGCAGGAGCCGAAAACCACGGCCCTGCCGGATACCCTGCGGGACCGGTTACGGCCCGTGCCGCCTGCAAGGACGGGCGCTGCATCGGCGTCTCGCTGGATAGGGTCCCGGCGTTCGTTGAGCGCCTCGACTTCGAGGTCGTAACAACGGAGGTCGGCAGGATCAGAGCAGACGCCGCCTTCGGGGGCGTCTACTACGCGCTTATCGACGTGAACCGGATCGGGCTCGATATTGCACGGGAAAACGCACGACAACTGGCCGAATCCGGCGTCAAGCATCAAGGATGCTATCAATCGGCAGGTTCAGCATCCACTGTATGAACAGATTAATGACGTGGCATACGTCATGTTCCACAATCGCGTCGGCGATGAGCTCTACCGGACCTGCACGACCTCGCCTCCCGGCCGCGTTGACCGGTCTCCGTGGAGGACGAGCAGTTCGGTAAATCTTGCAACCCTGGCCGCCCGGGGTCGTGTCAATCCGGGCAGTCGTCTCACGTCGCGCTCTATCCTACGAGGAACTGCGCAAGCAGATACTTACGCTCAAGCTCAAGCCGGGTGTCCAACTGGACGAGGTCTCGCTGGCAGCGCAGTTCGGACTGTCGCGCTCACCCGTGCGGGATGCGCTTGCGCGACTCATCAGCGAAGGACTGGTCACCATTCTCCCCAACCGGACTACGCTGGTCACGCCATTCGAAATTGAGGAGTTCCCGAAATATATTTCGGCTCTCGATCTCATTCAGCGGGCAGTCAGCCGGCTGGCTGCCACGCAGCATACCGCGTCGGATTTGGCCCGCATTCGCAAGGCCGACGACGTCTACATGGAGGCCATCGCCAGCGGAGACTTCCAGGCAATGTCCGAGACGAACAAGGCGCTGCACATGGCAATCGCCCAAGCGGCGAATAACCCGTACTTCCTGGGGTACTACGAGCGGCTTCTAGGAGAAGGGCAACGCCTGCTCCACCTGCACTTCGACTTCACGGTGAGGTCGCCTACGGCAACAAAGCTTGGGCGCGATCACGATGAGTTGATCGACGCGATTGCGAGGCGAGACGCTAACGCCGCCGAGAAAGCCGCGCATGAGCACACCATGCTTTTCCAGAAACGTTTCCTCGACTACATGAAACAGAATCTGACGGAGTCCATGGCAATTCTGTAGATTCTGCAATAAAGCATGCAGCCGCAAAGGCCTCTTTCGCGGCTGCCTCACTCAAATCCCGAAAGATTCCCACGGGTCAGCGTGGCTATTAGCTACTCCTTTGCATCGCGAATACCTTACAGTACTTTCGCTCTCTCGAAGCGCATGGCATAGTGCGGGCACATCCATTCAAGGAGGTCGCCATGCCGACACTCGAACAAATCCGGGCGAACATGAAGAAACTGCAGGCCCAAGCCGATGCATTGATTGCAAAGAAGGCGCAGGCAGCAGTCGACGAAATTCGAAAAATCATGCTGGCGCACGGTTTGACTACTGAAGACATCGAGGCTAAAGCGAAGGCAAGACGAGAAGCAAAAGCGGCAAACGGGAGTGCTTCCACGGTCAAGGCGAAGGCTGCCAATAGTCTAAAGGGCGTAACACCTCCCAAATATCAACACCCCAAGACTGGCGCGACCTGGACCGGCCACGGTCGCGCGCCGGCCTGGATTGCCGATGCCAAAAACCGCAATAAATTCTTGATTGACGGTGCCAATGCAAGCACTGTGAGCAAGACGAAGGCCGCGGTCAAGAAGGCCTCGGCTGTTGCCGGTGGAGTGGGTCACAGGGGACAGCGCACAGGTCCGCAGCCAGCCAAATACCTGGACCCCAAGACCGGGGCACAGTGGAGCGGACGCGGTCCGGCGCCTGCATGGCTAGCCACGGCAAAAGACCGAACGAAGTTTTTGATTGCAGGCGCGGCAGCCGTCGCCACTGAGACCACTGCGGCGCGCAAGGCGAAGTCTTCGGCTGTGAGCGGTGCTGTTTCAAAGAAAGCTGCAAGCAAGAAGCTGGTGGCGAAGAAGGCCGCTTAGGTCGCTGAATCGACAACCTGAGCACTACGTATCATCAGGTTATCCGGTGGGTGGCGAGCCGCCAGCACACCGGATAACCGAGCATCTACTACTGCACCTGCATCATCAGCGGCGCAACCGATTCAGGAAATTCTTGCGGGCGTTGTGAGCGACATGGTCCGTCATATGCCGAGTCCCCTCAGGAGCAGGGTCCACCTCTCCTCCTCTATCGGCGTTGGCTTACGGCCCTCAACTCGCCAACCACGCGATCTCAATGGCAGCGTAGCTCAAACCCTGACAGCCTCCACTTAAACCGGGGCGGATCACTCACTCTTAGCCGACGGCGGACAGTTATGGCGCTTGACCACTCCCTAACCCTCAGTTCTAGCGTTTCATATTTGAAACGACATGTTTTGAATTAAGACATAGCAAATCAAATTTTTCGACGATAGCATTAGCCGTCGTTGTGTTTGGCATTGGCAGAGCGGACGTAGAAAATGCATCGACTAAACGTCCTTTCAAAAGCATTAGCTGCATGCCGACTCATATTGGGTAGAACAAGAACGCCCATAGCCACCGGGAGCCATAAGCTCCAGGGAGCGCAACGATACCTACCCCCAACCTCCGGTTCGTCGCATTCGGGCGTTGACTGCTTTTCTCTTCGCCGCCGAGCACATACGCAGTATTGCGTCAAACAATCGTAAGGCACTGCGCGCAGCCATTTCGTGGCAGCGCTGCGGCATAGCTATCCCGTGTAACGCTCACCATGCGGCGCCAGAAACCAGATCGCGGGTTCTTGCTCCACGGACCGGTTTGGCGCCCCGAGCGGGTCGGCCGCAGATGCTGGTTTGGGTTGCCCAACAGGAGAAGTCATTGTCGAAAGAAGCAAAGCAAGGCGCTGTGCTCGTCATGGGAAGCATCAATACCGATCTGGTCGCACGCTCCCTCTATTTGCCTCGCCCCGGGGAGACTATAGAAGGACAGGAATTCGCCCAGGTCTCCGGCGGCAAGGGGGCAAACCAGGCGGTTGCCGCTGCGCGTATTGGCGCGCGCGTCGCCATGGTGGGGTGCATCGGTTCGGACGACAACGGCGCATCCCGGCTTGCAGCCCTTGAGGCCGACGGCATTGACTGCAGCTCGGTCGAGACAGACCCTTCAACGCCGACGGGGGTTGCGATCGTTACCGTGGCCAACAACGGTCAAAACACCATTGTGGTAGTGGCGGGTGGCAATGGCCAGGTGACGCCCGCGATGGTGAAGCGTCACGAAGCCGCGGTAAAAGCCGCCGATGTCGTGATTTGCCAACTCGAGACGCCTTGGGATTCGGTCTTTGCGACGCTTGTGATGGCTCGGCGTTTTGGCAAGGTCACGGTATTGAATCCGGCGCCCGCCACCGGTCCTCTGCCCGCAGAGTGGCTGCCGCTCGTTGATTACCTGATACCGAACGAGGTCGAGGCCGCCATCCTGTCGGGCCTTCCGGTGGAGTCGGAAAGCGGAGCGCAAAGGGCGGCGCAAGAACTCCAGAGGGCCGGCGCTCGAAACGTCATAGTCACGCTCGGTGCGCAAGGTGCGTTTCTGCTGACTGAAACCGGCGAAGGAATCCACTTCGCTGCCGTCAAGGTCAATGCTGTCGATACAACCGCGGCCGGCGATACCTTCATTGGTGTGTTCGCGGCGCAAATAGCTGCGCGGCAACCTGTTGAAGCAGCCGTGAAGCTCGCCCAGCGGGCCGCCGCCATTTCCGTCATGCGTAACGGAGCGCAACCGTCCATACCTACCCGCGAAGAGGTGGACTGTGCGCAATAATCGGGCCCCACAGCCAGCATCCGAGTGTATGCACTACTCTTACCTGTGTAATTGGAGCATTTGTGCAAGAGCTGGTGACTTATTGGTCCCTCGTGGTGCAGGTCGTTTCCCCGGCGAACACCTCGTCCACTGCTCGCCCGGGTAAACCATCACGACTTCTCCCTAGCCACAATCGGGAATTCATCACATTCAGCCTAATTTCTGAATCATAGGCATCCTAATTATTTGCATTTTTTTAACTTGTACTTGCGACGACATATTTGAGTGTGTACGCTACAACTTGAATTGAGATCAAGCGCACAAGCATTAGCATCAGTTGCAATTGAGAACGGCTGTCCTGGGCCGGGTCTACCAAGTCACCAAGGGCAAATCGGCAGACCCGGTCTCACGCGACGCTTGATCGGATGGCAACTCCTGCGGCACGCCGGAGTCCCCGTTCCACCTTGGCAAGGGAACGGTAAATAAAGAAAAACGGTGTCGGATAGCAAGCCGTCTCGTAGAGGGCTGCAAGCCCGCTCGACGAAGACGATGTTCGACATTAAGCGAGACTCGGGCTGTACGGTTGCACAGCCTCATCATCATGGCGTACGAGAATTGATGACCATTTTCAAGCGAATGAAAACCAGAGAATTTTCCACACGAGATCATGGATATGGTCAATAGATTGCGGCGAGTCTTCCCTTCGCTACCGTGGCTTGCCCCTGCACTGATCATTTTGTTGATCGTGTATCTCCTGCCCCTCGCGAAGGTGCTCACCATCAGCGTCATGGAGCCGGCAGCGGGCTTCGGCAACTATGAAAAACTCCTTCTTGACGCGGGAATGCGGCACATTTTCTGGACCACATTCCGTATCAGCGGCATCACAACCGTGGTTTCGGTTGCGCTCGGCTATGTTGTCGCCCTCGCAATGGTCAACGCACCGCGACGCCAATTCCAGCTGATGCTGGTCTGCGTGCTGATCCCCTTCTGGATCTCGGTCCTGGTCCGCGCCTTTGCCTGGATCGTCCTGCTGCGCTCCGGCGGCGTGATCAATTCCGCGCTGCTCTCGCTCGGTATTATCAAAGAGCCGCTCGACCTCCTCTACAACGATTTTGGCGTGGTCGTCGGCATGGTGCATTACATGGTGCCGCTGGCCGTACTGACCATCTACGGGCAGATGTCCGGTATCGATACCCGCCTCGCCATGGCTGCCCGCGGTCTCGGCGCACGTCCCCTCTATGCGTTCGCCCGCATCTTTTTGCCGCTGAGCGTGCCGGGCATCTCAGCCGCGGCAATCCTGATCTTCATTACGGCGCTTGGTTTCTACATTGTTCCGGCCATGCTTGGCGGCGGCAAGACACTGATGCTGGCTGAGTACGTCAGCTTGATGATCAATGCCACCGTCGATTGGGGAATGGGTACGGCCATGGCCTCGACACTGGCCATCCTCGTACTCATGCTGATGTTCCTGTTGTCGCGGATCGTGGATCTGCGCCGCGTATTTGGAGGTGCCTGAGGCCATGAAAACGACTTCGCGTCGAGGCATCCTGCTGGCGGCCGGCTGGGTGATCATCTTCTTTCTTCTTGCGCCGTCCCTGATCGTTTTTCCAATCTCGCTGACCGATACCAGCTATCTCGGGCTACCCGAACACGGCTTGTCGCTGCAACATTGGCACACGGTAGTCACTAACCGGGTCTGGCGCGGCGGCTTCATGCAAAGCCTGGTCATCGCACTCTCGGCCAGCGCCGTCGCAACAGCCGCCGGTACGCTCTGCGCTATCGGATGCTGGCGGCTTTCGTCGCGCTTCGGCGAATTCGTGCGCGTACTCATGCTCGCGCCACTGATCGTTCCCCAGATCGTCTATGCCCTTGGCCTCTATCGCTTCTATGCTTCGCTCCACCTGCTGGACACGTATGCGGGCGTGATCGCCGCGCATGCTGCCATCGGCCTTCCGTTTGTCGTGCTGACAGTCAGTGCCGCGCTGGTGAATTTCGATGTCCGCCTGGAACGGGCGGCTCGCAACCTGGGCGCGACCCCCATGCAATCGCTTCGACGGGTGCTTATTCCCAACATCAAGGCGGGCATTATTTCGGGCGCCGTCTTCGCCTTCATCGCATCCTGGGACGAGCTGATCATCGTGTTGTTCATTGCCAGCCGCAAGATCCGCACCCTGCCGCGAGCGATCTGGTCCGGCGTCAACGAAAGCCTCGATCCGGCGATTGCTGCTGTCGCGGTCATCCTGATCATCGTCACGGTGCTGGTGCTGTCCATCTCGTTGCTCTCGGGCCGTCGCCAGACTGCGCGAAACCCTAACTGATTACCCGTCAAGACAGTCATGACTATTAGCCCCGCCACATTCAGTTTCCGGGCCGTCACCAAGCGCTATGGCGCCGTGACGGCGGTCGACAACGTCTCGCTTGACGTCAATGGCGGAACGTTCTTCAGTCTGCTCGGCCCTTCGGGATCCGGCAAAACGACCTTGCTCATGATGGCGGCCGGCTTCGAGGTGCCAAGCACGGGCGACGTCACTTATGGCACGCGAGAGCTCACGCGTGTACCGCCCGAAAAGCGGAACTTCGGCATGGTGTTCCAGGGCTATGCGCTTTTTCCGAACCTGACGGTCGCCGAAAACGTCTGCTTTCCGTTGGCGGTGCGCAACGTGGGCCGCGCGGAGCG
>Ga0073928_10001827_pt1 | contig 39336 bp, 38 predicted proteins | sample PaiPotPPA55metaG_FD_76969 | JGI IMG/M metagenome (GOLD analysis project Ga0073928, IMG submission 76969) | Iron sulfur acid spring bacterial and archeal communities from Banff, Canada, to study Microbial Dark Matter (Phase II) - Paint Pots PPA... ... | reverse complement strand
CCACCGCCCGTAAGCTCGCCGTGCTGGTCTACCGTGCGTTGTCCGGCCACCTCGTCTACAAAGACCCCGGCGCCACCAGCTATCATCTCATCAATCGCGCCCGCGAGATAAAGTCCCTGCGCAGACGCGCCAAGCTACTCGGCCTTGAACTCATCAACCTCTCTACCGGAGAGGTCTTGCTCAATGCGAATCCTGTTTCTTAGAAGGAGGAGAATGGCCCCAGTAAGTGTGGTCGAACGGCTGAGCAGGGCCACCGGCGATTTGCTGCGGGCCCCGAGCGGATGCACGCTGGTCTTCCGCCATCCGCACGGGCGAGCGCCGCACCCGCTTCATGCTCCCCCAAATCGCAATGATCTGCTCCTCTCGGAACCTACTCCGCTGCATCTGTCCGTCTCCTTCCGGTCACGGACTCTACGTCAATTCTCGGGGATTTTCGGGGTGCACGCCACAGGGGGTTCGCACCTATTTGCGCTTTGCGTCTGAAGTCGGGAAATTTTCGAGAGAAGTTCCAGCCACACAAGCTGCCGCTTGCGCTTGAAGGGTTAGAACCGCTGCGGCGGTGATGGCAGCGCCCACAGTCTTTCGATAATTAACATCTCCCGATCCAAAGCAGCTATTGTCATTTTGCCGACGATGTCATCCGCCTGCGTCTCGTAGCTGTAATTGACAATCTGCCGCTTGCGCTTGAAGGCTAGAACCGCTGCGGCCGTCGAGGGACCGTAGCGGCCTTTGTCCAATTCGGCGAGGTCAATCGACGCATTGTCGAGGACGACCAGCGCACTATGGATTTTAGTCACAAGTTCGCCAACCGCCCCTGTCGTTGCGTGAGCGCGATCATCGATAAGACAGGCCTGAAGCGCCCGATCGTCGCTGAACAAGATCGATTTCAGAGCCATGGTCGGCAAACTCCTAGCTAATTTCTGGTGCAAAAGTCGTCGGCGGCTTTGCAAAGGCGCGAGCAAACAAAAGAACAATATATGAGTGGAGTGGCTTCGACAGCCAAGAGGTTGACAGTCTGGCTGTATAGCTATTATCTGTACAGCTATGGCCGAGCGCGAGCGGATCGAGGAGGTCATCGGCGCGACCGCAAGTATGTTGTGGGGCAGTCTGGGCGCGGTGTACCGGCGCTGTGGTCGAAAAGGCTGCCACTGCGCGATCGGTGAAAAGCATGGCCCGGTCTTCTATCTGACCCGGAGCGAAGCCGGGCGCACACGTAACATCTATGTGCCAGCGGAGTTGCGCGCGGAGGTGGAGGCGGGAGTTGCCGCTTACCGGCGCTTTCGAGAGCTGGGCCAGGAGATTGCGGAGACCAACGCGCAGCGACTGGGATTGGGCAAGAAGCGGGGCGGGCGAGGATGATCCAACGCCAGCACCTGCAACGCAGTATTTTCGAGGCTGCGATTGGTTCAATAGAAAAGTTGATCGAGGGGTTGTTTGAACCGGCGCTGCAGCGGCTGGACCAGGTGCTGGCAGATGAGCTGCTGCTAGAGGTGGTGTTAGGTCGGCTGGCGCAACGCTGGTCGCAAAGCCGCACGCGGGGACGGCCCGGCACACCTGCTGAAGTAGTACTGCGGATGTTAGCGCTCAAGCGCGTCAAGGGTTGGAGCTTCGATGAGACCGAGCGTGGAGTGCGATCGAGTTTGGTCTACCGCTATCTGGTCCGGGTCTACTTCGAGCCCGTGCCTGACGCCAAGACGCTGATTCGGCTGTCAGGTGTCATTGGACCGGAGGGGATCGAGACAATCCATCGGCGCGTGCTTGAGATGGGCAAGCAGCAGGGAGTGATTAACGGTCGGCGGGCTCGGGTCGATACCACGGTGGTTGAGACCAACATCAGTTATCCGACCGATTCTAGCCTTTTGGCCGATGGGGTGCGGGTGATAACGCGGGGGCTGAAACGAATCTAGCGGCTGACCGGTGTGGTGGGGGCAAAAGCTGCGCAACCGCAAGCGGGCCACCACCCGTCGGGTGTTGGCATTTCGCGCGCGGCACGCAGTCGCAATCTGAAGGACAGCCGGGCTCGGTTGGAAGCAGGATACTGCCGACTCTTGTGTTTGGTGCGGGCCACGCTGCGCGATACGGAGCGGGTACTGGCAGAACTCACAAGCGGCGCGCGAGTTGCAGTTGGGCAACGCGCATGTAAAGTGGTGATGCGTGCCCAGGCACAAATCGCGCAGATGCTGCCGTTGGTGCGCGGCGTCACAGCCCGGACACGGCCCGCATCGTGGGTGGCGACAAACATTATCGCGACAAAGTTCTCAGCCTGTTCGAGCCGCACACCGAGGCGACTCGTAAGGGCAAGACTTCAAAGCCCACTGAGTTAGGCAAGCTTGTGAAGATTCAGGAGGCCGAAAATCAGTTCGTGGTGGACTACCAGATTTACGAGCGACGGCCCGACGATCGAGGTCTGACAATCCCGAGCTTGGCGACCCATCAGCAGCTCTTCGGCCGCGCTCCATATCTGTTCGCTGCCGATCGAGGCTTTTGGTCAAATGCCAACAAGCACGCTGCCAAGACCGCTGGCGTCAAAAGGGTGTGTATACCCGCGGTTGGAAACCCTCCGCCGAGCAACGCGAGGAGCAACATCAACGCTGGTTTCGCCGCGGCCAGCGCGTGCGAGCCGGATGCGAGGGTCGCACAGCGTCATGAAGCGGCGTGATGGTCCCGCGCGCTGTCTTTATCGCGGTCCCGGTGGAATGCAACGCTGGGTCCGCTGGGGCGTGGTCAGCAACAACCTCTGGGTTCTGATGACCGCAGACCTCCCACAGCGCAAGCGGACCCTTATGAACTCGTCGCCCACCATGAAAAATGCGTCCGATTATTCTGCACCGGAAATTAGTATCAAACATTCACCGGCGGATGGTGCAGCAACGAACTATTTCTATTTCATGTCCGCATCGTGGCCGGCCAGCTAGCGAGCGCGCGTCGGACGCCGTTGGTCGTTCCGTTCATGACAGATGCCTCATTTTCGGGCATGTCGCCCGCCTATATGTTCTCGACGCGGCCCGTAGAAATCTAAATGCAATCATTTCTGCGGTTCATCTTTGTGTCACGGGTAAGTCCGACTCGGTCAGCGTGGAGAAGATCGGCGTTTGGAGTTTTTCTGACGGAATACGTGCTATGCGACTCTTTATCAGGTCGGTAGGCTCGACAGGTTTAATCGTCGAAACGATCGATCTCGATGGTCCCTTTTATTCGCACTGAACCGAAGATCATAACGACTTGTCCCGGCGCACGGGGCCGCGTGATTACGCAGGTAGAGCCACCCAGACCCATACCCGGCTGGCTCTACCTTCCTGCGTGGAAATTCAAAAACCTTGAAGGATTCAAGGCAGACGGCGTTCATCGGCAGATCGGAAGGATGATGTTTCAAAGCGTAGCGGCGCAGAGTGTGTCAAAGTAGGTATTCGAGTTCGAGGGCTAAGCCTTACCGACTTGACAAGAGAATTGAGGCTGCGCTGTGTTGCCGTTTCGTGACCTTCGGGGATATCGCCACATGCTGGCACATTTTCATCCGCACCGAAGCGTTTGTTTAGTTGATCCGAATTCCACCCTATGCGACTTGATTGCCCTTCAGAACACCGAGGCCTTCCAAAACTCACGACGCTTGCGCAAGAAAGTCGAAGTGTTTTACGTACCATGATCGCGGAGGCAATAAAGCACACATTCGCGTGACAGGTGATCGCCTCTTCTAATGCCTTGGTTAGGGAAGCCGGGATATATTTGTCGCATCGAAGTCCAGCCGCTCCGGTGGATATGAAGCCAACAATTGAAAAGACGTCGCGTCCTCGACAAATAAAATAAGTGCCCTGCAAGACGTGTTCGGGCACAAGCGTAGGCCCGCGAGACATGGCCGGCCATCACGCTGACTCTGTGCATCATTCTGCAAAAATCCGTCAAACGTGCCGATCTGCCGGCATCCAGGATAGCTGAGAGATACCGCTGCACCCCGTCCGACTAGGGACCCTCCTTTCAACGTCATCGGTTCAAATCCCAATCCTCTCGATCTCGCCCACGCTGATGTCATCGTTGCGCCGGTCGTAAAGGCCGGTCGTCTTCGCGTTCGAGTGGCCGGCCATCTTTTGCGCAACCTCGATGCGCCCGCCGTTCGTCAGGTAGTCCCTTATGCCAGTGGCGCGGAAGGTGTGGCAGCCGATAGGCGTTTTCGATGCCGGCGTCGGCCGCGCGCCGGCGCACCATGCACCAAAATATCCTTGGGCGACAAGCGTCCCTCTCCGAGCCTTTTGGTCTCCCGATGGCGGCCCGGAACAACGGTCCCTTGCGGTCTTCCTCGATGTCGGCCTCCTGGATATAGGCATCGAGGAACTATTCGAGCGTATGATGGCAGGGCAGCTCGTTGACCTTCCCGTTTTTCTCGGAGAGGCGCAGCCACCAGCGTTTCTTCTGGGCGAAGTAATCCCCGACGTTCAGCGCCACGACCGCGCCCACGCGCGGGAAGGTATAGGTCATCACCGTGATAATCGCGCAGTCACGCACCACGATGTCCAAGGAAAAACGCCAGTACCTTGCGCCGCGCTCACTCTTCTCATGCTCGGCCCTGGCACGACCATCACACATGCCGCGATTCGTGCGCTTGCCGACAATGGGTGCCTGGTCGCATGGACAGGCGATGAGGGCGTGCGGATGTACGCGCTCGGGCAGGGGGAAGCTCGGTACGCGCGAAACATCCTGCGGCAGGCCTGGCTCTGTTCTCATCGTGCGCTCCGGCTCGGAGTGGTGATGCAACTTTACCGGATGCGTTTTGCTGAGGTGCTCAACCAATCTCTGTCACTCGAACAGATACGAGGCATGGAGGGCGTGCGCGTGCGCCAGACTTATGCGCGGGCCAGCGCCGAAACCGGCGTCCCATGGGCCGGTCGCTCCTACAGGCGCGACAAATGGGATCACGCTGATCCAATAAATCGCGCGCTCTCAGCGGCGAACAGTTGCCTCTATGGAGTCTGCCACGCGGCTATCGTTTCAGCCGGATACTCGCCGGCGCTCGGGTTCATCCATACCGGCAAGATGTTGTCGTTCGTTTACGACGTAGCTGACCTCTACAAAACGGAGATAACCATTCCAGTTTCGTTTCATGTGGTGGCGGAAGGCACAGAGAATCTCGAATCAAGGGTCCGTCATGCCTGCCGCGATTATTTTCCTGCGGTTCGGTTACTCCAGCGCGTGGTCCCGGACCTCGAGCGCGCACTTGGAACGCCTGACATGAGTGCCGATTACGACTTCGACAGCGATCCGGCCGCGCCAGGATCATTATGGTACGATCAGAAAGGCGAGGTCGCAGGCGGCATAAATCGAGGCGATCCGGATGGCGATGATCCAGAGGGAGGAGAAAGCTGATGGTCGTTTTTATTATGGAGCGCGTGCCGGTCAGTCTGCGCGGAGAGCTAACGCGCTGGATGCTGGAGTTGAAAGCTGGAGTATTTATCGGCAGCATTTCGGCGCTGGTGCGCGATCTCCTCTGGCAGAAAGTAGGTCACTCTCTCAAGAGTGGTAGCGCGATATTGATCCATAGCAGCGACACCGAACAGGGCTTCGCGATCAGGTATTGGGGTGATACCTCGCGGAAGGTCAGAGACTTCGAAGGCCTAATGCTGGTGGGCGTCGAGGAAAATCAAGGAGAATTTTAGTGTCGTCCCCACGCGCGTGGGGGTGAACCGATTGCGACCGCCCGAACCGCAGATGCAGCCGACGTCGTCCCCACGCGCGTGGGGGTGAACCGAAGCATCACGGTCAAACTTTTGGAACCTGGAAGTCGTCCCCACGCGCGTGGGGGTGACCGGCAGTAAAGTGGGCGAGCCGAATTCGCACATCAATAGCTCGGAAGAAACCGAAGTCGAGTTGGTGCCGCTGACAGACATCAAGCCGATGATCGCAACGGGCAAAATCACACATGCACTGGTAATCACGGCTTTTTCATTCTTCGACCTCTACAACCCTCCGCCCCACCGGTGATCACAGTCAGTTCATTTCCGATTCCGCAACGAGCCGGAGACCATTAACCTCTTTCGAGTGTTATTGGCAGCCCCTTCAGATGTAACGGAAGAACATCAGCTGGTCGCGGGCCTCATCAACGACTGGAATACTCAGCATGGCGACAATTTCTGTGCCCGTATCGAGCTCATTGAACTGGGGGACACACGCACACCCCGAAACGGGCAGGGGGCCTCAGGCACTGATTAATCGCCAGTTCGCGGACCGTGCCGACATCGTAATCGCGGTTTTTTGGCGACGCCTTGGGAGTCCAACAGGAAAGGCGGCCTCCGGCACCGTCGAGGAGATCGAGCGTGCGCGACGACGGGGCAAAAAGGTAATGGTATACTTCTCCAAGCGCGAGGCTCCTGGCAAAATGGCCCCTGCTCCCAGGGAGCGGTCAAGGATGCCGCGATTCAAGCGAGATTTGGGCCGTAACGCGCTGTTCGGCGAGTACGCAGATCTGCGGGAATTGGAAGCCGTTGTGAGGAAGGATTTGGCATTGGTCATACGCCAAATAGTCAGTCCTGCCGGGGTGAAGCAATGAAGCGAAGCAATTCTATAGGTGACCATAAGACCACGGCCGCGTACAACTCAAATGTCACTTCGATTCATGGAAGCACCATTCACGGTTCAGTACACACTGGTTCGACAACTATCAATCAAATCCACCATGGCCGAAAGTCTCAGCGACCCACCGCATATCCCGACGATCCGATTGGAAGCAATTTGCTGCAACGGAACTACGTCAGATACCTGGTCGAACGCTATCATCGCTTTCGCGAAGCCGAGGCGAGCTTCGGCAGTGGACCGATTAGATTCAGTTACGCGGTTATCTTCAAGAATATCGAGCGCAAATTCAAAGCTCCCACCTACTTTGTTCGCAAGTGCGGTTTGGTGAGCTCGTGGAATATTTGCAGCAACGTGTGGATCAAACTATCCTCGGCAAGCGCAACCGCGCGAGAGGGATTCCCAACTACGCGGGCATCGAGGAGTTCGCAGCCGAGCAAGCAGATCGATCATGAATATGGAATCGTTGCTGTTCCCCGAGAAACGTATACAGTCTCGTCCTGAAGGAGTCCCGTCCCGCGTGATGATTCTGAAGCAAGATCATGATAACGTGATTTTTGGCTTTGTGGAGCGCACGCGTGCTCAACTTTGGCCCTGAACTGACCCGCCTCGCCGATTAGCATTAGCCGTCGATCACGCTGGCTTATGCGGCGGCTACTCCCTCGAAGCATTCACACACAGATTTCCTGGAGGTCCCTCACCGTCGCGCAAAAAATGCGCGACTGCCTATCCCGTTAGGGGCTTTGCCCTACAACTTCATCTTGCCCCGAAATTCGCGTCGCTGCCCCAAAAAGAGGGGAATTATCCGACTCTAGTACGCCGTCCGTTCGCCATAATGTCGAACAACGTGACAGGTCGGCTGAACGTCTACCGCACGGATCGGATGGCACTCTCCCAAAAAAGAACAACGACAAAAGTCATATACCGAGTTATCATTATGACAAAATGTCATCAGAGCGATACAAGCCGTCGGTAGGATGGTTTATGTCAATTGGCGTCGTTACCTTCTTGGGTTGGGTAAGCACTTGGAGGGTTGTTGCGGACAACACTACGGAAATTCGTAAATCGCAAACTGCCGAACGCATCACGATACTCGACACGACCCCATACAAAAAGCTGTTTTCCTTGCCCATTCAACAAAGCAGCAACATCTGTTTGCGAAAGAGTATCGATCAATCGGGGGCTAAGAATAAGATTAGCCTTTTGCATCAAGGTAAATTCTGGTCCAAAGCGCTGTGGGGGAAACTCCTTAGGAACAGGAGCGCTTACTACGGCAATAGCGCTCCAGCACCGGGCTTTATAGGCCGGGGTGTTACCTTCATTTTGTATCCGCACCGCGATAGCGGGCTTCAACTTTTCCCCGAAGTCAATTATTTCGGTGGGCGTTGCAGAGATGTAGGCGCGTTGAGTTATACGCAAGGTCAAATCGGAGGTCTGCCATTGTCTTCTCGACGTGTACCAGAGCAGACCAGTAAAGCAGGCGATCAAGGCGTCAAAACCGATAGTAAACCAGACGAACAGAACGTCTCGACTAACATTGACTGGACCAACTACTCGGACACTGGTGGATTGATTGCCTTCCTGCTGTCCCTGCTGACCGCTGTGTGGCTTATAAGTCGTAACGACTGGCGACTGCGCATTCTGGGCGGAGCCGTTCTTTGCGCCATTACTTTTCTCGGTTGGTACGGGGTGTGCCGGAACTGGAACTGATGATGCCTGACTAGCGAAGCTTGCGCTTCCGTTGTTTAGAAGTAGGCCGACGCGATCAGGATCGACACTAACCAGAGCTTTGAGCGCTTCATGGAATGTCAACGGATGTAATGAGACTGGTTTCGCTTTTGGCATCGTTTAGACATTTACCTTCCGCTGCGCGGATTTCGTTTCGTGACACCAGGATCAGGACGTTCGCCTAGCAAATATATGACGTTGCCACAATGTTGGCAAAATAGCGCGGGGATGCGCCCAAATATCTCTTGATTTTGAAGGTACGATTTATGGCGATTGTTATAACACTCTGTACAAATCAGATGCGCCGGTTCGGACGTATGGGTTCCTTCTTTCGGCGCATAAGCGAAGATGCTCCCTCTCGGATCACCCGCGCGCCGCAAATCCTTCAGTTGATATGTCTCTGCCTCAGCATCCCATGTTTCAGAATCAGCGATCTGTTTTTCCAAATCGCGTATTTGCTTCAACAACGCCGATTGATAATCGCGACTCGCAATCGCGCTCTCTTGTGCGGTCAAGATCCGGTCATTCATTTCTCTGATACGGTCTTGGATTTCCGCGCTGATACCGAGATTGAGAAGCGCCTTGCCGATATCAAACGCCGCCTTGAGCGACTGAAATCCGGCCGCGATAGTCGCAACATCCGTCATCATGCGTGACTCCTCCTTATCGCTAGTGACGCAAACGGAAAATGCAATTGCTCTGGCGTCGTCGTCGGGCTGTCAAGCCTCGGATAATGCCCAAAAAGAGGGGCCTGATGTCTAATTCGGTCATCGCGTGAATCACGCAACGGATATTGTGAGCAAGCGCCTTCAACAGCACTTCGTTGATCGGTGCGGTTTGGGTCTTACTGCGCACAGAGTCCCCGAAGACGCGCTTGATCGCAGAGAAGGCGGACTCCGCATTCGAGCGTTTGTGGTATGCCTTCAAAAATTCCTCGCGGTGCAGCATAAAGAATCCGAACAGCTTATTCCAAGTATGGGACGGCGAAGTCCCGACCGCGTAACTCTTGAACGGAATAAAAGGCTCGGCACCTTTGCTGACTGTCATCATTTGTTTATCCACAATCGGCGTCGATAACGTGAATTAAGGCGGTGTGTTACACGTGGTCAATCTAAAATCTACTAAAAACATTACGATTTTGCCTGACGGGCGAATGGATGCGGCAAAATGCTGCGGCCTATCTGGGGCTGTCGATAAAGACGCTGGCAATGCAGCGATGGCGAGGCAACGGGCCGCCTTTCGTGAAACGCGGGCGAATTTTCTACTATCGGGAGGACTTAGACGACTTGGCTGCGAGCGGGGCGCGCAAGCAGTAACGCAGAGCGCCGTAAGCGCGTCGCGTGACCTAAGATGACACGCTCCGCCTATCGATATCGGATTGAAAGAGCGGAGATGCGATGGCAGACCCCTTTAACATTGGGATTATTGAGGCGTTGTTCAAGGTGATAGAGGAACGGATTCCGTTCGGCAGGCATATCACCACCATCACATCAGTATTGGTGATATGATACTCGGAATCATTGTTTTCGTCTCGCAATTCTTAATTGCCGCTTTGGTCGCGCCCCTTGGTCTAGCGGCACCATATTTAGCAGCATTGGTGCGGGCGGTTTCTCATGGTTATTCGCTGCCCCCATTGCCACTTCGGCTCCGAATGATTTTGTCCAACCAGGCGACTCCGGCCTTCGTGATGGCCTTTTATGTGTTTGTCCTTGTGCTCCTAAGCGAAAAGGGCTCGAAGCACCGCGAGCATCTGTTGGAAGAACGAATAGCAGTCTTAGAGAAGAGGTTGCCTCAATAATCCGATGGCTGTCACCAAAAATCGGCGAGAAGAACGATTTCTAGGGCAAAGCCCCCGTTAGGGAGAGGCAACACCCGAGTGCCGGGTCGACTCGGGCGGACCGCCGTAACGCCGCCGCAGCATGCTGTAGACCGGCCATACGAAGGCCCCGAGCAGCGACGCGATTATGAGATCATCGGCCCGCTGCGAAACGGCTAAACCGAAAGTCGCGAACCACGTAAAGAGCGGGGCGAGCGCTACCAGGTACAGCGTGCATCGGCCTCCGCCGATCATGAACAGCCCGTCACGTCGAGGATAAAGCCGCCGTAGCCGGATTAACGCCGCCATCTCGAGCGTCAACGCCAACATGTAAAAAAATACGTCGAACACCACCAGGGTGATGAATCCGAGCGGAATCAGCAATGTGAAAATGGCGCAGCAAAGCACCAGTGAACGGCCCGGTACGTCGCGGCTGCTCCAAACTGCGGCCAGGCTTGCTGGCAGATAGCCCTCGCGTGCGAGCACGAACGGCAGCCGCGACACCCAGAGCATTGCCGCTTCAAATATGGCAAACGAGGAAAGCGCACCGCCCAAGGCTATAGCGGTGCCAAGCAAGGAGCCGCCAATTCGCATGCCCTGCTCAGCAAACGATCCGGTATGCCAATCCATTCCGCCCGCCCCCTGCACGCAAACTGCGAGCGGCACAACATAACCTAGTGCAACCGCCGGTACCGCGATCGCCACTGCCCGCAAATAGTTGCGTTGCGGATTATCGATCTCGGCTGCCACCACGCTCAGGTTCTCCCATCCGCAGAAATTCCAGATGACGACGGTCAATGCCCCCCCGAGGCGCCCCATCAGATCGCGGCGAGTCAGGACTTCCGGCGGCAACTGCCAATGAGTCAAGCGGGGCAGCCCAAGCGCGACCAGGGCGACAAACGGTGCGGCCAGACCCGCCGTCCACAGTATCGAAGTGTAACCTACCAGCCGCACGCCGATTGCGTTCAGCAGCCCGCACAACCATACGAGCATGATCGCCAGCACCACCCGGGCAGCCGCATTCATTGGAAACAAGGACGTGATGTAGGTGACGAACAGCACCGGGTAGATTGCAGTGTCCAGCGCCGTATAGACTGTGGTCAGGTATGCTTCGGCGAAAGCGGCGAACGGTCCCAGAGCTTCCTTCACCCAGAAATAGAATCCGCCCTCCGCCGGTAACAGCGCCGTCAGTTCCGCCGCCATCAATGCAGTTGGGAGACTCAGAGTGAGGGGAACGAGCATGCACAGCAGCAGCGCCAGCCGGGGCCCAGCAATGCCGACTGCATCCTCGATTCCGTAAGGACCACCGCTCACGACTAAATACATCATACAGACAAATGGCAGGAGTGTGAGACGCGGCTTGAACATCAGCGCTAGCTGCGGAAACGGTATCGATTCGACCGGCGCCCGATTGTAGCCTCTATTTGGCACACCGTCTTGTCACGCGGAAACCCGCCTCGGAGAATAGGCGGAGAGTCTGGCCGAGCCGAAGGGCATGTCGGCCCGCCCTGTTTGCCAGCGAAGCGGACGCGAAATATAAGTACACAAGTGCTTCTCGCAGCATTGTAGGCCAACAAGTGCTGTATCCGTTGCTTAGACGGCCACGAGGTCCTGAGTAAAAGATGAAAATTCGGGTGCTGATTGGGCTTGCAGGAATCACCGTCGCGCTGGTTGGGTGCGTAAACACGGGCGGGCTTGGCAGCCTTCAATCTGTCAGCATCAACGGGCGTCCCTTTGGCGGCACCCCCGCAGTCGATATTCCGCCTTCCGCGTATGCGATGGGTGCATATTTGAAAGCCCAGATGGCGGCAGAGAACGGCCAGCGCGCAGAGGCGTTGAAGAACTACGAAAGTGCAGTGCGCTATGATCCTCATAACGCGGCGCTGCATGTGCAATTAGCTGACCTCTATGTCGGCAATGGACGGCTCAAGGACGCGCTGCCACAGGCAATTGCGGCCGAAGAGCTCGACCCCGACTACATTCACGCGCGACTGCTGGTCGCGGGGATCAGTTCCGCCCTGGATGACGATAAAACCGCGCAACAGCAGTACGAAAAAGTTATGCAACTCGACCCCAAGAATCAGGAAGCCTATCTGTTTCTCGGCACGCTTTACGCCAAGGAGGGCGATTACGAGCGTGCCGAGCAGACGTTCAAACGGCTGATCGCGCTCGACCCAACGTCTTTCCTGGGCTACTACTACGCCGGACGCGTGATGGTGGCAGCGAAGAATTATTCCGCGGCGGACCGCTACTACCAGAAAGCGCTAGAGCTGAATCCACAGTCGCAATTGGTGCTGCTCGACGTCGCAGTGCTGCGCGAACTGCAGAATCGTCCGAAGGATGCCATCACTATCTACCAGAAAATCTTGCAGACCGATGCCCATAACGGAACCGTGCGCAAGCGCCTGGCCGAACTCTACGGCGGCGACAGCAAGCTCCAGGAAGCAATCGCGCAACTCCAACGCCAGGAACAGCTTGAAACCACTCCGGCCGATACCCGGACCAAAATCGGACTGCTCTACTTCGAGCGCGGCGACTTCGATCACGCGGCGACGGAATTCAATCTGGTGCTCGGTTCTCAGCCGGACAATTACCGCGTGCACTATTACCTCGGCACGGTTTATACCGAACTTGACGAGAACGAGGAGGCGATCAAGCAGTTTCAGCAAATCCCCGAGACCGATGACCATTACGTCGAGTCCCGTCTGCAGATGGCTTACCTCTACGACAAGCGCAGCGACTACGACAACGCGTTGTCGAACCTGCAAAATGCGCTGCAGCGAAAGCCCAACGATACCGAAATTATGGGGTTCATGGTCGGTGTATATCAGGAAAAAAAGGACTACACCGATGCCATCGCTCTCGCCCAAAAGATGGTTGAGCTCGAACCGCGTGACGATAAATTGCACTTCACCCTCGGCGCTCTCTATGACGAGAACAAGCAGAAAGACCTGAGCGCGGCGGAGATGCGCAAGGCGATCGAGCTCAATCCCAGTAACGCGCCGGCTCTCAACTATCTCGGCTATTCATACGCCGAAGCCGGCAATCATCTTGACGAAGCCGAAAAGTTGATCAAGCGGGCACTGGGTGTTGAGCCTGAGGACGGCTTTTATATAGACAGCCTTGGATGGGTCTATTATCAACGGGGGCAGTACCAGAAAGCCGTCGACCAACTCGAGCGAGCGGTCAATTTGACCAGCAGCGACCCTACTATCACCGAGCATCTGGGCGATGCCTACAGTAAAGTCGGTAAGTACCAGGATGCGCGCCAGCAATATGAGGATGCGCTGAAAAAGGCCCAGGAGTCAGACCAAGTCCGGCGGCTCAAGACCAAGCTCGCCAATCTGGGCGATGTTGAGCAACACGCACGTCATTAAGGGCAGGCCGTCTGCAGCGCTTGCCTTGGTGCTGGCCCTGGCTCTGGCTGGGGTCGCCGGATGCACCGCGCGGCAGGTTTCAAATCCGACTCCCACTCTTCTGCCGGATGCTGCTGCAAGATCTTTGGCTGACCGCGGCCGCTTACTCACTTCTTTGCAGACGCCGGCGATAATGGACTATTCGGGACCATCAGGCCATTTCAAGGCGCGGGAGCAGTTGACCACGCGCCGCCCGGCCAGTCTGCGAATCGACGCCATGTCGCCATTGGGGGTCGCGCTGATAGTAGCCGCTGATGACGCCCAAGTCGCGGTCTTCGATCCTTTGAACAACACGCTGATGCGAGGTGCCGCGAGCCCTACGACCCTTGCGCGTTTCACCCGGATTCCAATGGCGCCGGCGCAGGCGGTGCAACTATTGCTCGCCCTTGCACCTGACAACGCAATTCTCACGGCCACGCCCTCCAGCTCCCGGACTGAAGGCAAAATTAGAGTCCTATCCTATGCCGGAACCGGTGCAGCCAACTACGAACTAGGGTTTAGCGGCGGTCAACTCGCGTTGGTGCGCGCACGCGACTCGGCTGGCCAGGTGACGTATGAGGTGCGTTACAGCGATTACCGCGACATTGGTGCGATCCAATTCCCGTTTGAGCTCGAGGCACGTTTCTTTGCGAGCGCAACGACGATCAAGCTTCACTACCTGAATCCGTCAATCGACCGTCAGATCGCAGATTCTACCTTCGTACTTTCGCCCGCACCTGGCACCAGGCTGATCGAACTTGGATTTGCGAGACCTTCAACGCTACCAGCAAGTCCGGGTTGAACATCTGCGAACTGTGATGCGCCCGGCTGTCGGTTGCCTGCTCATCTTGACACTCTGCGCGGCGGCAGGATGTAAGGTGAATCGCCCGCACCACGACCACGCGATCACCCAGACGCTCTACCAGGGGATGAGCAGCGATCCAGGCACCTTCAACCCGATCATCGTCACCGATGCGGCGTCAGGCACGGCCATTGGCGATTTGTTCGAAGGCCTGGTGAAGATTAACCCGAAAACCACCCTGCCGGAGCCCGACCTCGCGCAAAGCTGGCAGATTGCCGATGGCGGCAAGACAATTACGTTTCACCTCCGGCACGACGTGAAATGGTCTGATGGCGTGAGGTTTTCCGCGCGCGATGTGCTTTTCACGATGCGCGTGATTTACGACCCGCGCATTCCGAACAGCATGATTTCCTCGTTGACGGTCGACGGCAACCCGCTCAAGGTTGAAGCGCCCGACGATTATACGGTCGTGATGAGACTGCCGCGGCCGTTCGCACCGCTGCTATATGCCATCGGAGTCCCGGTCGTCCCATGGCACGCGCTCGCTAAAGCGCTGGCGGCAGGACAATTCAACCGCACCTGGGGCATCGATACGCCACCTCCAGAACTGATTTGCCTGGGGGCGTATCGGATGGAGCGCTACGTGCCCGGCCAGTTGCTCGCGTTCAAGCGCAATCCTGCCTATTGGATGCGGGACGAGCATGATGGCCAATTGCCACGGTTGCTCGCACAGGTGCAGATGATCGTGACCGACCGCAATGCGATGTATCTGCGCTTCATGTCCGGTTTGCTTGACGTATACCGGCCGCGGGCTGAGGAGGTATGGCAACTGCAGCAGAAGCAGGCGGAACTGCACATCACCGTGCAACCGACGGGGATCGACACCGGTTCGCGTTTCTTTGGCTTTAACCGCAATCCCCGCCATTACGTTCAGCACGGAATCGTCGACCCGAAGTACAAATGGTTTAGCGATATCAATTTCATGCGGGCGCTGGCCCATGCGCTCGACAAGCGTGGCATTATCAATCTGTGCTATCGCGGCCTCGCCGTCCCGGCGGTCGCGGATATTTCGCCGGCCGACAAAATTTTTCATAACCCGAACCTTAAAGACTACGATTACGATCTGAAACTGGCGGCGAGGATCCTCGATGAAGCCGGCTATCGCATGCTCCGCCCAGGCGTGCGCGGCGACCCCGAGGGCCATCCAATCGTCTTCGAACTGACGACTCCAACCGGCAATCCGACCAGCGACCAGATCTGCGCAATCTATAAGCAGGACCTGGCATCGCTGGGCATCACGGTGAACTATCGGCCGTTGGAATTCATCGCGCTGGTGAAGAAACTCGACTCGAGCTTCGATTGGGATTGTATTCTGATCGGCTTTACCGGCACCATCGAGCCCAACAACGCCGCCAATTTCCTGCGTTCCTCTGGCAACCTGCACATCTGGAATCCGGGTGAACCGCACCCCGCAACGCCGTGGGAAGCGGAAATAGATCGTTTGCTGGATAAGGGCACGCGCGTGATGGACCCGCAGCAGCGTGCGCCTTATTACTGGCGGATTCAGCAGATTCTCCACGATCAATTGCCGATAATCGAAACCGTACGCGAAATCGGCTACGTCGCTTATCGTGATTCAATCGAGAATTTCGACGAAACAACATGGGGTCTGTATAAGCCCGAGTGGATCGAGTTCCGCCAATGATTCCGCCTTCACGGTGGCTGGGCGTTTCAGGCGATTGGCTGACAAGGCTCCCTTCTCTCCGCGCAGCCCGGGCGTTTCTGTCATCCTGACCGAAGCGCACCAGGACCAGGCGGAACGAAGTGTAGCTGGTGAGCCGAAGCCCTGAGTCTGCGGAAGGGAAACGAGTCCGCGAACTGCCCGCAAGGGCGTATTGGAGGCGCGCTTACAAAGGATCCACACGGAGCGGTTTCTCTGGCACCCGCGCTCGAAAATCTGTCGTAGGGTAATGAACCAAAATGCTGCGGTTTCTGGTCCGACGCCTGCTGATAATGATCCCGCTGATTATCGGCATAACCTTCGTCTCATTCTGTGCAATGTCGCTGGTGCCCGGCAATTTTCTCAGCGGACTGGCGATGAATCCGCAGATCTCGCCGCAAGTGATCAAGCAGATGGAGGCGGAATTCGGGCTCAACCAACCGCTGCTGCTGCGCTATCTCAAATGGTTATGGCAGGTGGTTCATCTCAACTTTGGAGTTTCGCTGCAGTATCGCGTCGGCGTCACCGCGCTTATTGGATCGCGCGCACTCAATACGGTCATTCTTTCGGTCGTCAGCATGCTTTTCACATGGATGTTGGCGATTCCTCTCGGTATCATCGTTGCCGTCAGGCAGAACTCTTTGCTCGACCGTGCGCTGTCCTTCCTGGCCTTTCTGGGGATGTCAGTGCCGGCTTTTTTTCTAGCCTTCCTCGCACTTGATTTTGCGCTGTGGATGGACCAGCCGTGGCTGCCGGTGGGCGGAACAATTTCTCCCGATTACGCGACCCTTGGGCTTTGGAGCAAACTGGCCGATCGCGCGGACCACCTGATTCTGCCGGTAATCGTGCTGGGTCTGGCGGGAACGGCATCGCTGATGCGGTTGATGCGCTCACAAATCCTCGACCTCAAAGATGCGGAATTCGTCCGCACCGCCCGCGCTAAAGGCTTGCCCGAATCTTTGGTAATCGGCAAACACGTCCTCCGCAATGCACTTAATCCATTCGTTACGATGGCTGGTTACGCGCTCGCCGACCTGCTTTCTGGCGCGGCGCTGGTTGAAGCCGTGATGAATCTGCAGGGACTCGGACTGCTGCTGCTCAACGCAGTGCAGTCGCTCGATATTCCGCTGGTCATGGGCTCGGTGCTGATGGGCACGGTATTGCTGCTGGTGGGCAATCTGCTCGCCGACGTGGCGCTGGTGGCCGTTGATCCGCGCGTCAATTTCAGCTCGATGGCTTCGCAATGAGTGCCCTGCCGCGCCCTGCCTTAGAATCCGAATTGCCGATTGCCACCCCTGGAGGATGGACCCGAATGGGCGGTGGCGCGCTTGCGCGCCAATGGGGCGCGTCGCCCTGGATCGTGCGGATGTCGACTCTCTGCCTGCTCTTGTTTTATCTCTTTGCGGCAGCCTCGCCGTTCATCGCTCCCTATGATCCCATTCGTCAGTACCGCAGTCAGCCCGATTGTCCCCCGATGGCGCTGCATGTGACACCAGCGGCGGAGCGTGCGCACGGGTGGTTCTTCGCTTATCCGATGAAGATGGTCAATCCACTGGCGCGCAAATTCATTGAAGACCGCAGCCGCAAGACTTACATCAGGTTTTTTTATCGCAGCCATTTGTTCACCACCGAATCGGCCGACTTGCCGTGGTTCATGTTCGGAAGCGAAGGGCTAGGCCGCGACCTGTTTTCGCGCATCGTGTACGGCGCGCGCGTCAGCATGTGTATTGGCGTAGTTGGCGTTTTGATCAGCTTTTCACTCGGCATCACGGTCGGTGCGTTTTCCGGCTACGTCGGCGGCGCGCTAGACAACCTGATAATGCGCTGGTGCGAGATCGAGATGTCGCTGCCGCAATTCTATTTCCTGCTGGCACTGGCCGCGGTTATTCCCTCCGGCCTGAGCACGGTGGTTACTTTTTTCATGATCGTCGCGATTATGGCATTCATCGGATGGGCTGGCTTCGCACGGGTAATCCGTGGGATGGCGGCTTCGGTGCGTGCAACGCCATATGTCGAGGCCGGACGGGCGCTGGGCGGCTCACGCAGCCGGCAGCTCCGGCGCCACGTGATTCCGTCGGTACTCGGTTTCGCCGCGATTAACGCTTCGTTATCAATTCCCGGCTATATCCTGGGCGAGAGCGCGCTGTCGTTGCTGGGCCTCGGCATCCAGGAACCGGCTGCAAGCTGGGGCAATCTGCTATCGCAGGCGATGGATCCTCAGAATATCCTGCACTATCCGTGGGTGCTGATTCCCGGAATTTTCATTTCAATCACCGTGATGTCATTCAACTTTATCGGCGATTACCTGCGCGACCGCCTCGACCCAGGCAACGTGCGATGAGGCGTGATAGCTCGATACCAGGTTCTCGGCGGTTAGCGCATCCCGATTGCGCCGCTTATGCTGCCGAGGATTTGAAACTCGCTGCACGATAGCCTTAAACTGAGCTACGGCGTCTGAATGGAAATAAGGCAGCCTGGTGTTGTTCCGCACCGCTGTTCATCCCGACAGCCATAAACGTCGTCTTTTTAGCGTTTCAGTGAGGGGGTTTATGAAAAAAAACGCGCAGCTCGGGTCCGCCCCAAAACTGCTATTCTGCGTTGCCATCTGCCTGGGGGTGCTCGCTTCAAGCTATGTCGCGAGTTCCGCCCAATCGGCTTACTCAGTCGCCGCTACGTCGTCTTCCGGGTCGATCCCGATACCAACGCCTGTTCCGATGCCGAGTCTGCTGTTGGAAGGTAGGGGGCAGATTGCACCGTCTTCACCCGAATGCACCAGCAATACTTGCGCGGGAACGTTTACAGCCACTCTGTCGGGGCGCCCGTTTGGGAAAGCAACCCTTGTGCTGAACCTTTCGGTCAATCAGACCCGGAACGCGTTCACAGGATGTAATGAGGTACTCGGTACAGGCGGAATCAACAGCGATGCGTACATGGTCAATCTGGTCGGCCAGTTGTGTACGCCCGGCATCGGATACACGCTCTTAGGCACTGTACAGATATACTCAGCCACGACGAGCAGCAGCGCGGCGATAGGAACATTGCTAGCCTTTGGGGGGACCAACATTCCACCAAACCCGGTACCCAGCAGCGGGCCTAGTCTGGTCAGTATTATCGGGGCAAGCGGCACGATCCCCCTGCTGCTCCCCTAAGGCAGGGACTGTTTCGTTCCAACCCGCGCTGCCAACGTGCTCATACCGGCCAGCCTTCGCGACGGTATGCCATGTTCCAGAACATCCATTCGTAGCGGCTGGTGGTAACGAAGTGGCGCTGCATCGCTGCGCGTTCGCCCTCTGAGACTGCGGCTGCTGTGGCGTCGGCCGCCTCCAGCACACCGCGGACGACGGCGCCAAAGTCGGCCGAGGCGTACGTGCCGATCCAGCGCTGAAACAGCGGCTCGGGCGAGCCCGTTCGCTCAAGCGCCTTACCCACTTCCCAATAGATCCAATAGCAGGGCAACAGCGCCGCAATCGCCTCGTGAAACTTGCCGCCGTAGGCAACCGCCAGCAGGTAGCTGGTGTAAGCGAGATTAGTCGGCGCGGGTGGAGTCGCCGCGACCTTGAGCGCCGTCAGGCCCCATTGCTGAAAGAAGCCCTCGTGAAGCGCCCGCTCGACTTTGACTGCATTGGCAGCATGCTCGGCGAACATCACGATCCAGTCGTCCTCCGGCGCGCGCGCAGCGGCGATGGCCAGGGCGCGGCCAAACTCGCGCAGATAGAGGGCGTCCTGCAGCACGTAGAATTTGAAACACTCGCGATCGAGCGACCCGTCGCCGAGGCCTCGGATAAATGGGTGACGCAAAATAGCGCTATAGATCGGCTCGATTGATTCCCATAATTCCGCGGTGAAGTTCATAAGGCATTTTAGGGCGGCGGGCTGGATTACACAAAATCAGCGAGGTTATTATTCCGGCCGGGTGGCCGTGTTTTGAGCGCGATCGGCGTTCGTTTACGATGCGTCTAAGACCAGGAGGTCCACCGGATGGCGGTCATCGCAGTATTCACATACGAGGTGAAACCGGGGAGGATGGACGACTTCATGACGAAGCTGAAGAAAGCCGCCCATCCACGCTTTGAAAGCGAGGTGATGCCGAAGTCATTCCGACTCTTTCGCAGCACAGTTCCCGGACCTGACACGGGACCCGTGATCATGATGATCGAGTACGAGGACATGGCGGCTTATGGGGCGCGCACGGCGTTCGAAAACTCTAACACCGAGTGGAAGAAGCTCTTCGGAGCCCAGCCGGATTCGCCGGAGACCTTGCGCTCTGTCGAGTTGCTCACCGAGATTTCAAATTAAGGCGGTTGTGGTCTTGAGCGGCGAAGTCTGCATGTGCTTCGGCAATGACCCGGTAATTCCGTGATAACACATGACGTTGAAGTGCTGGTGATTGTGCCGTTAGCGGCGGAAGGTCTGAGCCGCATTGCGGCGGTTGACCCGCGGGTCAGGGTGGTCGATGCTCGCGCGTGGTTTGACGGCGAGATCGCGAAAACGTGGCCGCGCTGGACTGTCGAGCGCTATCTTGCGCAGCGTCCAATCGCGGACCATTCTCGGCAGGAACTCGATCGCGTTCTGGCCGGCGCCGAAATAATCCTTGGCGGATGGCCTTTTCCAGCTGGACCTGCGGGCGCGAGCGCCGCGCCTGCGCTGGTTCCATCAATTGCCGGCGGGCGCGAGCAATCTAGCGCGGGGCGATTTATGGAACAGTGAGGTGACCGTCACGACCTCGCGCGGCTACGGCAACACCCGGGCGATGGCGGAGTATGTCCTCGCTAGCTTTTTGCTTTTTGCCCGCGGTCTCCATCGCGCCGGCCGCGACCAGCAGCGCCATCGCTTTGACTATCGCGCTTATCGGCCTATCTCCGTCGAAGGGAAAACCGCTTGTGTGGTCGGGGCTGGCGGAATCGGTCAAGAGGTGGGCCGCCTATGCGCGGCTGCCGGCATGCGGGTGATAGGCACGCGGCGTTCAGGTGCGCCGAGCGGCCGATTGCCGGAGGATTCGCACAATTGGGCAAGCCGGAGCAGCTCAATGAATTCCTGGCGCAAAGCGACTTTGTCGCGGTTTGTTGCCAATGGACGCCGGAAACGAACGGGCTCATCAGCCGCGAAGCGTTTACCGCGATGAAGCCGAATACCATTCTCGTCAACGTGGCCCGGGGTGAAATAGTCGATGAGGATGCCTTACTCGCAGCTTTGGACGAGGGGAAGTTACGGGGCGTCGCACTTGATGTCTACGTTGGCGAATTCGAACGCCCGCCCGATGTCCGGCTGTGGGACGATGAACGGATCGTCATCACGCCCCATGTCTCTGCGGGGAGCGATCTCAGCCGGCACCGGGGAGTCGAGCTTTTTTGGAGCAACCTTCGCGCCTATCTCGACGGCCAGCCGCTCGCCAACGTAATCGACTGGGATCGCGGCTACTGAGCAAGACGGCCAGGCGAGGCTCTTAGAGGTTTATTTTTCGTCTTGACAGGGGGGCCTGTCTGACCGACAGTCGTTTAGATTTGGTTTGGCTTCGCTCTCGGGAGCACGTTTAATCGCAGTAGCCGCTCCGGGTGCTCTACACCGCGGAGCGCAGACAAAAGAGGAGCACACTTATGAAGGGTTTGGCTCGTGTGCTTGCGGTAGGGGCGCTGGTTCTGTTGCTGCCATCGCTCGGATGGACGCAAGCAAGCACTGACTACAGTGAGATGGACCAGTGGGTGAAGGACACCCCGAAGGGTGACATCCCGCTCGGCACCAAGATCACGATGCAGAATTGGCAGCAGTACCAACAGTACATGCCGCTGGGCATGATCAAACTGTTCCAAGGCCAGTATTTTTGGAAGATGCCGGCGGATGTCGAAATGGAGGTGGGCCCGACTCACCTCGGCAGCCGCCTCAAGAGTTTCCAGGATTTCACCGAGAAGTACAGCTCGCAGGTCGAGGTGAAAGTCCTGCCCAACGGCCATTATGAACTCCTGAACTACCATGGCGGGATACCCTTCCCCAATCCCCAGGAGCCGTACAAAGGATGGAAGGTGTTGGCGAATATCTACTTCGCTTATGTACCCTCCATCTATGTCAACGCCCCAAGTAACTATGGCACAGTGTGGGCGGTGGACCGTTACGGGAACGTTGCGCCTTCGAGCTTGGATGTAGTTTATCGCTGGAGTGCGTGGAACACCGATCCCGGGTTTGAAAACATCCCCAACTATATGCCCGGCACTTGGTACACCGAATGGGTGATGCAGGAGACGCCGGAACAGGCACGCTACACCACCGCGTTAAATCTCTTTTACCAGGATCAGGAAGCACATCCGTATCCGGACCTCTACGTTTTCGTTCCGGCACTGCGGCGTTCGCTCCGGCTATCAACCACCGCCCGCTGTTCGCCGTACCTGGGGTTCGACTGGACCTACGACGATGGCAAGACCAACGGTTTCAATGGCACCACGTCGATCTTCACCGGAGACTTCCTCACTGATCGCAAGATCCTGACGCTGGCGGTATTTAATCAGGACGGCGCCATTTTCCCTGATGGTTATCTGATGCCGTTAGGATTCCCGAAGCCGACGTGGGGCAAATGGGAAATCCGCCCGATGTCGATCGTCGATGTTCACCGGATTCCCAGCGAAGCGGCAGGTTATTGCTATCGCCACAGAGTCATGTACTCGGAGAAGGAACTGTGGAACGGTGACTGGGCTGACATGTACGACACCAATAACAAGCTGTGGAAATCGATTGCATATTATAACGACATAGGCAACGTGCCAGGACTTGGTTGGACCTGGGACGGAGTGTCATCCATGGCGATGGATTTCCAGAATTCGCATGAGACCGTATGGTCGGGTTTCGGTAACCCGTGGAAACGCAAGCCATACCTCAACAACAACGCGCCTAAGGAATTTTTCAACGGCACTAAGTACGGCACCCCGTCCGGGTTGATGCAGATAATGAAATAGCCCTCGGGGTAATAGTCGAGCGCGATTGCCAACGGGGCGCGGCGAGAGAGACGCCGCGCCCCATCTTTTTTATCTGAATGACCTTTTGCCTTGGCGGCGCAGTCGGTCGCTTCCCATTGACACTCGTTTCCATTGACGACAATGGAGGAAAGGTTTAGGAAACGGAATTAGTTCGGGTTCGAACCAGATGCAGTTCAACTAATGTTGACAGGCGCGGCGCCTGCCCCTGTTGTGCGGCCCAGAGCTGACCGCAGGAGGTGTGAGTCATGGCTGAGTTCGACACCATTATCAAAGACGGGATGATTGTCGACGGCACCCGCGTCCCGCGCTATCAAGCGGATGTCGGGATCAAGGAGGGTAAAGTCGCTAAAATCGGGCGCCTCAGAACCGGTGACGCCGACAAAGTGCTTGACGCGTCGGGGCATATCGTGGCGCCCGGGTACATCGACCTGCATACGCACTACGACGCCCAGATCCATTGGGATCCGTACTGTACGATGGGGAGCTGGCATGGTGTGACTTCGGTGACCATCGGCAACTGCGGTTTCGGCTTTGCGCCGGTCAAGGCGAAGGATGTCGAGCGCTCGATGCTGGCGCTTTCGCGCAACGAGTCGATTCCGCTCGAGCCGATGAGGGTCTCGATGAAGGTGGACTGGGAGACTTTCCCCCAGTACATGGATCGGCTGTCGAAAATGCCGCTGGGGATCAACCTGGGGCATTTACTGCCGACCGCGCCAGCGGTGGCTTACGTGATGGGCGGCTTCGACGAGGCCAAGAAACAATTCCCGGGTGAGCGCGAGATGTTCCAGCTCAAGCGGATTCTGCACCAAGCCATGGATGCCGGCGCTTTTGGCTGGTCGGCGCAGCGCCTGGTGCCCGAGAGCCGGGCTTCGGTTCAGCGTGACTACGACGGCACCCCCATGATCACCGATATCCTGCCCGACGATTTTTATATTGAGCTGGCCAAGTCGCTGGGCGAGAAGGACGACGGTTGCATCCAATTCACCCAGTCTGGAGCCAACAAGGCGCAATTTGGCATCGATGACGACTTCCGCCTCCTTGAACAACTGGCCCGGGAAAGCGGGCGCCCACTGCTCTACAACGCGGTAGCGATTAACGACAAATATCCTGACTCGCATCGGGCTCAGTGACCGGGCGTGCACCGGTGCGGATGACCCTGGAGGACTGGAATCTGTTTGACAGCGTGCCTGCCTGGCGCGAGGCAACCATTGGCACCACCGAGGAGCGCAAGATGAAGCTGCGCCGCCCGGAGATCCGCGGGTCGATGCGCGAAGAGTACGACAAGGGCGGGATGGAGACGCTGGCTTTCATCTTCGGCGAACTGCCGAAATGGATCGCCCGCAAGGTCCATCGGCCTGACCTCAAGGACAAATATGAGGGCCTGTCGATCGAGCAGATCGCCGAGCGCGAGCACAAGCATGTGATCGATGCGATGCTTGACCTGACTGTCGAAGACGACCTGCGCACCGAGTGGGCGGCACCAGCCAGGAACACTCGCGCCGATCTATACAGCGAAGTGCTAGAGCCGGCCTATATGATCCCGGGCGTGTCGGATGGCGGCGCTCATATCAAGTTCATCGCGCCTGGGATTTTTCCGCCTGAGGTGCTGGCGTGGCTGGCGCGTGACGTGGGCGCACTGACGCTAGAAGAGGCACATTTTCGCCTGAGCGGTTTGCCAGCATGGGCGGCGGGCTTTAAGGATCGCGGAACCCTGCGCGAGGGAATGGCAGCCGACGTCGTGGTTTACGATTTGAACCGGCTCAAAGCGCTGCCCGAAGAAATCCTCCACGATATCCCGGCCGGCGAATGGCGCCGGGTCCGGCGTTGCGAGGGTTACCGCTGGATCATGGTCAACGGCCAGCCCATCTTTGAAGAAGGCGAGTGCACCGGCACAACGCCGGGCAAGCTGCTCCGGAACGGGCGCGCTGTGGCGGACCGACGAAGCGCCAATGTATAGCGGCCGCCCCCTCCATCCGACAAGAAGTCACGCCATAGAGCGGACGAGGTTTCAGATATGAGTAACTACAAAATTATTTCGTCCGACAATCACGTGTACGAACCCCCCGACCTGTGGACATCCAGAGTCGCAGCCAGATTTAGCGATCGCGCGCCACACGTGGTCCGCCTCGAAGACGAAGGCGACTGGTGGTTCTGCGATGGCCACAAGATAATCGGTGCTTTTGCTGGGGCACAAACCGGCAGGCGTTTTGAGGCACCGGAAAAGCTCAGTCGCAACGACCTGTTAGAAAATGTCCGCCCCGGAGGTTACCTGCCGGAAGCACACGTTAAGGATATGCAGGCGGACGGTGTCGATGCCGTCGTGGTCTATCCGACCGTCGGTCTGTTGCTGTTCGGTGTGCCAGATAGTGAGTTGCTGACCGAAATTTTCCGTGCCTACAACGACTGGCTGGCTGAATTCTGCCGGCCTTTCCCTCGCCAACTCAAGGGCATCGCGATGATCAACATCGATGATGTTAAGGCCGGAGTAAAGGAACTCCAGCGATGCGTAACGCTCGGCCTGGCGGGAGGAATGATTACCTGTTATCCGCCCGAAGGCAGACCTTATGATTCATCAGAATACGAATCGCTCTGGGCCGCGGCGCAGGATCTGGAGATGCCGCTCGGGCTGCACATCGGCACGAACCGCCCGGGACCGGGCCAGGAATTCGCTGCTATTGACGATTTGACACCGGCCTTTCTTTGCAACGCTGACCACTGGGTGCGGATGTCGTTGGCGCAGATGATCTACAGCGGAGTTTTCCAGCGCTATCCGAAACTGCAGGTCGGATCAGTTGAGATGGAGCTGTCGTGGGCACCTCATTTCCTCGAGCGCCTCGATTACAACTTCAAGCAACGCGCCCGCGATTTGTTCAAGAAGGGTTATTGGAACCGCTACACCGGGAATATGCTGCCCAGCGACTATTTTCATCGTAACGTTTTCGTGGGCTTTCAGGAAGACGCCTTGGGGATAAAGAACAGGCATATTATTGGAGTAGACAACCTCCAATGGGGTTCTGACTATCCTCATCCGGAATCCACTTTCCCGAGAACTCGGCAGATATTGGACGAGATCCTGGCGGACTGCTCTGAGGCGGAGAAAGCCAAGATCGCGGGTGGCAACGCCGCCCGAATATATCATCTGGACTAGGTCCCATGCCTCGTGAGGCGAAGCGGAGCAAAAGAGTCCGCGACGTGCGTATCGAGTGGGAGCTTGCTTCCAGCGATCCCGCACGGTGCAGGGACAAAGATTGGAGCCCTTCTCAAACCCAACAGGGAGCGACTGGCATGAAGACGTTGACTCGCATTGCTGCAAGCGTGTTGTTGCTCGCATTACCGTCGTTCGCATTCGCCCAGGCAGGAACTAGTCGCAGCGAATTCGATGGATGGTTGAAGGCGACTGAGCATCAGGGCGACCTGCCAATCGGCACCAAAATCACGATGTCGAACTGGCAGCAGTACAAGGAGTTCATGCCTTTCGGCATGATCGTGTTTTTCGAGGGACAGTACTACTGGAAGATGCCCGCGGACGTCGAAATGGACATCGGTCCCAGCCATGAGGAGGGCAATCTGCCCAGGAACTGGGTTGAAGCGACCGAGAAATACGGCTCGCAAACCGCGGTCGATCTCCTGCCCAATGGCCATTATGTGTTGAAGAATTATTATGGCGGGACGCCGTTCCCGAAGCCGGAGGAACCGCACAAGGGATGGAAGATCCTGGCAAACGCGTTCTGGGGTTACACCCCCGCGATAATTAACCAAAGCCCGCAAAATAATAATTGGGGTACGGTCTGGGCACAGGACCGCTTCGGCAACATCTCGGCGTCGAGTCTCGACTACGTCTACCGGATGAGCGACTACATTACCGACGCCGGCTTTCAGCACACGTACAACTATGCTCCCGGGACGTGGTACACGGAATGGATAATGCAGGAGACACCGGAGCAGGCGCGCTACACCGCGGTAGTTGACCTCTTCTTCTCGGACCAGGAATCTCACCCGTTCCCCGACGTCTACGTCTTTGTCCCGGCGTTGCGGCGCTCGCTCAGACTGTCGGCCGCGTCCCGATGCTCTCCGACGTTGGGCTTTGACTGGACCAACGATGACGCGAAGTTCAACGGCTTCAATGGCAGCACGTCGATCTATACGGCCGACTATCTTGGCGACCGCAAGATCTTGAACCTGACGGTGTGGGACGACACCCAGGGAGGGAGGTTCCCGGAAGGCTGGGATATGCCATTGGCCTTCCCCAAACCTTCATGGGGCAAGTGGGAACTGCGCCACTCGGCAGTTATCGACACTCATCGTATCCCGAGCGAAGCCGCTGGCTATTGCTACTCCAGCCGTATCATGTATGTGGAGCGCGCCATGTGGCTCGCCGACTGGGTGGAGGGGTACGATACCGCCCACAAGCTCTGGAAGTTTTTTTGGTATGGGAACGAAGTTGGCGACGTACCCAACATCGGCCACCAGTGGAAGTCCATCCCGGAGGCTGTGGCGTGGGATGTCGAGAACTCTCACCAGACGGTCTGGTCTGATCACGGACACCCGGACTGGAAGCACGGCGGGATGTTAATCGACCAGAATGTGCCCAAAGACTACATGAACGGCGTCAAATACGGCAGCCCGGCGGGGTTAATGCAGATCCTGAGATAGTCGGAGCAGTCAGAACGGCGTCGCGAAGAACCGTCCCTGAAGAATAGGAGTTAGCAGGAACGAAATGGTTGGGGCACAGGTTCCAAGCACAAAACACTAAAGGAAGATCCGATGATGGCGGACTATTCTATCATCTCAGCAGATTCACATTTCGTCGAGCCGCCGAACATGTGGGCGGAGCGGATTGATAAAAAGTTTAGGGACCGCGCGCCGCATATGGTCAAAGGGCTGCACGGCAGAGAGGGTGAGTTCTTTGTCTGCGAGAACATCTCTCCCATTCCGGTGGCGGCAGCCTTCGGGGCGGGGGTCCCTTCAGAGCAGTTACCGGAACATAACAAAAAGGGTTTTGAGGCGGCCCCGGCCAGTGTATGGGACCCGGGCGCGCGGCTTAAAGACCAGGATCTGGATGGTGTGCAGGCCGAGGTGATCTACACCACGCTGGGCATGCCTCTATATGGGCTGGACGATGGCGAACTGAGGACTGCGTGTTTTCGGGCTTACAATGACTGGGCGGTGGACTATTGCAGCTATGATACGAAGCGGCTCCTGCCACTGGGGCTGATTACCTTAGAGGATATTCCGGCGGGAGTCGAGGAACTCAGGCGGATCGCCAAAAAGGGGATGAGGGGTGCCATGATCTGGGCGGAACCCCCCGAAGATCGACCGTATAGTCTTCCGCACTATGATGCGTTTTGGGCAGCGGCCCAGGAGTTGAACCTGCCCCTATCCCTGCATATTCTCACCAGCCGTAGGGGTATGGGGTCGGACTTCTTTAAGGGGAACCTGGCCCGTCAGGTCGCCATCCTGCATCACGAAATCGAGCGCTCGCTCGCAGTTTTTGTCCTGGACGGGGTGCTGGAGCGTTTCCCACAGTTGAAGATTGTCTCCGCTGAGAATGATGTGGCGTGGGTGCCCTACTTCATGTGGCGAATGGATTTTGCCCAAGACCGGTTCGGGCGGAGTGGAGCGACCCCAGTGAAGTTGAGTCTGAAGCCGAGCGAGTACGTGAGGCGGCAGGTGTATGCGACCTTCATCAACGAACCGATCTTTATTCATACGGTGAGCCTGTATGGGGCGGACAACGGAATGTGGTCGTCGGATTACCCTCACACAGCCGCGGTCTGGCCGCGCTCCCAGCAGTTCATTAAAGAGACTTTCGGTGGGCTTTCGGAGGAAAACCGCCGCAAGATTGTGCATGACACAGCGGCGCGCCTCTATGGGATCGAGTGAGCTCAATCGAAGCAAGACGCACAGCGAAGGCGGCGCAAAATATCGTGTTCGCGGAGTCGTGCTCCGCGATGGACTGTGTGCCGCTTATTCGCTTCGGCTTCGACTCCTTCCTCACCGCACTGGTGCAACGATCGCTTAGAAACCGATGTCGGATGATGCGCAACCCGCAGTTCAAGCGCGAACTCGAGGCAGCCAAGGCGGAGACACCCATGCGTTTGGCGATTGCGGCCACCGCGGCCGCCCACGGTCTGACGGTGCTAACTGCCAATCTGCGCCATTTCGCGCCCCTGGGCGGTCCGGCGCTTAAGCCGCTGGAATCGTAACCGAGGGACTAAGGCATCGTCTCGGACCGCGGCACTGCTTCTGCTCAAGCCTTTGTAGCACATAATCTGCTTTATGTGCTAAGCGTGGGGTGGGCAAACGGGGAGGGCTTCCAGCCGATGCCGAAAAGCGCCGATCCTGCTAACTGCGAGATAGTACCGCCGCGCTCATCCGCGCCGGCCTGGAGGCGCTGCCGTCACCCTAATACGCTCAACCGTTCCAGATGGCCATGCACCCACGCGCGGTCTGAAATTGATGCCAGCCCGACCTTGAGTCCCGCGTATTGAGCATCTATCAGATACGCCAGAACCCCGGGCTGAAGGGGTTGGCGTAAGGTCAGTTCCATCAGCCGGGCATGTCGCTGGAGCGGAAGCAGTTCTCTGTCGATACGGGAGCCGCTGAGTTGCTCTAAATGCGCGCAGGCATCGAGATAGCCATAGGGACGCCCGATGCAACCAGCCCAGACGTCGATGCGCAATTCCCAGCCGTGCGTGGCAAACATTTCTTGCCAGGATTGGAAGTCCGTGCTTTCTGTATCCAAGATCAACCCGTCAAAATCGACAAATACCGCACGTCATTGGCATGCCGCCGCGTATCGCCGATGATATTGTGCTGGATCTGATTCGTTCCGGCGGAGATCGTGGCGCCGCGGGCATTCAGCTTAATATGGCTGCAGTGGTCAAATCCGAATGGGTGGTTCGTGCGCGCTGGTTATCGACACATATGAGGCGGCGCGGCGCCTTCTTTGTAGAAACTGATCGACAGCAATTCAAAGGAGAAGTTTGTTGGAAACCCCGGGTTCTCACAAATACCTGCTCGTCGCGGCCGTGTTTGCGCTGACCCTCGTAAACGTAGATTTGTTAAGCGCCAAAGCGCAAACGCAATTTGCACCTCAGCCTACAAAGGTGCGACAGGTCGCTTTCACCTATCACACGGACCTTACCGGAATAAATCCAAAAGCCCATCGTATCGAGGCTTGGATACCGCTGCCGCAAGAAGACCGATTCCAGCAGGTGAGCGGGGTTAGGTTCAACAGTCCGGAGCATGTTGAGGTGGTAAATCAGCCCACCGGTGGTAATCGCGTGGCGCATCTGTCCGCCAGCGTGCCGCCGTCGGGTTTTATACCGGTCACTATCCGTTTCAAGGTGCGTCGCATCGAGGAATCGGCGAATATGCAGAAGGCGCAGGCGAACATTTCGGAGCCCACCGGCGGAGCGTTTGCCAGCTATTTGGGTCCGGACCACCTAGTTCCCATCGACGGACAAATAAAGCTGGTGAGCGCGAAGGCGGGCGATCCGCACGGTTCTTCGTACGAACAGGCTCGGGCCATCTATGACTACGTAATCGCGAACATGACGTACGACAAGAGCGGCAAGGGATGGGGGCGCGGCGACGCCATCTATGCATGTAACGTCAAGAAGGGGAACTGCACCGACTTCCATTCGCTGTTCATCGCGATGTTGCGCTCGCGGGGCATTCCGGCGCGCTTTACGATTGGCTTTCCGCTCGGTGCGACGAGCGTTGGCGAAATCCCCGGTTATCATTGTTGGGCGGAATTTTACGCCGGCGGTCAGTGGGTTCCGGTGGATGCATCGGAAGCGTGGAAGCATCCGCAGCTGCGCAACTATTATTTTGGCCATCTCGACGCCGACCGCGTTGCGTTCACGATGGGCCGCGACCTGGTGCTGAAGCCCCGCCAGAGCGGGGAACCGGTTAACTTCCTGATTTATCCGTACGTGGAAGTGGACGGCAAGCCGCTGCCGAAAGAGCAGATCAAAAACCAATTCGAGTATGCGGCGGTTGGTGGCTCGTGATTGGAAGGAGGACTGCCGAGGGAGAGGTCACCCTTCCCTAACTTAAAGCTATTCGTCATCAGGCGCCGCAGTTCGCAAAAGCGCAGGCTCCTCGAACGGTTCCGGCGGCTTTTCATGAAGGTTTGCTAATCGAGGCCTCGATACGCGCGATTTCGATTGTCGCCGTGAACGTGCTGTTGTGCCCTTCGGCGATGAAAATCAACGGCCGCCCTCCAGAACAGTGAGGTAGAGACTCACTATAGATGCTCAATTGTATGTCGCAGCGAGGATGAGGCTCACGTCGGCACGCTATTGCTGTATGCAGTAAACAACGAGGCATCTATCGCCCTTGACCGCCGTTTGCACGGACTTCGTTCTGCCCGGAGATGGGGGTTGACGTAATCCAACCGTGGAAGCCGCGGAAGCCGCACTCTAACATTCCCGTGGTCTGTCACTTTGAGCTTTTGATCGGTGCTGGTTGTTGTTCGATTTATCACCGCACGCTCGCTGGAGGCGTGCGGAAAAATGTCGGATGCTTGGTGGCGGACAGAGGGTTGCCGAGTGCCCTTTACTCTCGGTCGCTAACCCATGTGTCAAGCTCCAAATCAGCTGATGTGCTCTTCTTACGAGATGAGATGGGGGGCCGCGACGCTGATGAAGTCGCGCGATGTGACCACCTTGGTTCGCTTCCAGAAACTTTGGGAATGCCGTTGATTTCCAGTAACGAGATAATCGGCGCGAGCCGCGTCCGCGTATTGTTCGCCCCGTTTACGTCATAGAAAACGCCTGAAGGGCATAATCAGCATACACCCAACGCCGTTGTGACAACTCGAACTCCTGTTGCGCAGTGCTGGCTGAGCTGCGTTCGCGCCGGTTCGGGTTGCGCTGAACGTGTACACTAAAATGATCAAGCCCACGAACGCTACTCAACGCCATCGGGTGACGCCCTTCTCCGTCGCCCTTTGCCTCGCCAACAATCGAAAGGAAAAATGCGTCGAGTTCCGTTGAAGCTGTATAAACCAGTCATCGAAGGGAGACGATATGCCCGAAACAACTAAGCAGCTTGAAACCGACGTGCTGATTGTTGGGAGCGGTCCTGTTGGTTGCGCTTTTGCGCGAACACCCGTGGACGGCGGTCGGTCGGTGTTGATGATCGATACCGGCGCCTCTCTGTCGCAACGCTATGGAGCCCATCTTAAGAACGCGTTTCTCTACCAGCGCAACGTGAACCTGTTTTCCTATGTCATCCAAGGACATCTGCACGCCCTTTCCGTGCCTACGAACAATGCTCCCACCCCGACTCTGGATCCGGGGCGGACAACGGAATGTGGTCGTCGGATTACCCCCACAGAGCCGCGGTCTGGCCGCGCTCCCGGCAGTTCATTAAAGAGACTTTCGGTGGGCCTTCGGAGGAAAACCGGCGCAACATTGTACATGACACAGCGGCGCGCCTGTATGGCATCGAGTGAGACTCAATCGAAGCAAGACGCGCAGCGAAGGCGGCTCAAAATGTCGTATTCGCCCTCAACGAATAACAAGAGGAGCATAACCAGCGGTTATGCGGAGCAACGATTTCTAAAAGTCTTAGTTTAAAAGCTGAGCCTAGATGTTTTGCGGGTTGTCGATCAGCTGATTTTTAACGCTAGATTGTGCCGAGCATCGCTTCTCCTAATTTGCAAAGCGCTCCCCGCATGTCTGGAATGCCCGCTGTCCGAATGACCTACGCGCGGAATAACATCGCAACAGCTGCGTTGCGTGTGGGGTCCGAGCCGCCGCTATGGCGCCCAGACTAATGACCGCACCGAAGCGCGCGGCGGAAAAAGGACAGAGCGTGCTCAGCCACCGCTATAAGCGTCCGCTTTTTCTTGATTGTCAAAACGATGTAACAAGCGAGTTTCAGGATCGGCCTTCTGGGCCATTTGTTCCACGTAGCTGTAAACGTTGGCTACTATTGTAGCTCATCGAGCAGCCGTCTTCGCTCCCCCTTATAATACATCGCGGGTGTCGAACCCTTTGGTGAACCAGCCCAGACGTTGGATCGGTACGCGCCTCGTCGTGGCGATTGGTGTCACGCAACAGCCTTGCGAGGGCTCCTGATCGCGCGCAGCGGGCGCTTTTGCCTAATCGCAACTTCACACAATCGCGACGTTACAACTGGTCTACTGGTCTCAAAGTGAAGTAACTACGTCACGCCCGACCACAGTCGTTCTGACGGTCCTCGTCTCGCAACATTTACTCAGTAACAACTACCACCACGCCTGCTCAGACTTTGCGTTTGCAGAGCCCTTGGTATCGTTGGAATCTAACTCGCGATCGAAAATGGGAAATCCGGCTCAATACGCCCGAGTTCTAAGCGCGCCCTCAAAGTCACGCAGGACATCTACGAACTGATCCGGGCGTCGATTGCAGAACTCTCTCGCCGAAGCACTCGGCGAAAAGGAGATCCGTATGTGGATAGTTCTTCTCGCGCTCCGTCGGCCGCTATCGGTAGCGGTCCTGACACTGCTGATGCTGGTGCTGGGTGTGCTGGCGTTCACGCGTATGAACGTCGACATATTCCCGGCGATCGATCTGCCGGTAGTGATTCAGGTGTGGAACTACCCGGGGCTATCGGCGACTGATATGGAGCGCCAGGTCACTTTCTATAGCGAGCGCATCACCGCAGGTATCGTCAACGATATCGAGCACATGGAGTCAGAGTCGATTGCGGGCGCCAGCATTGTCAAGATCTATTTCCATCCGGGAGCGACGGTAGCAAGCGGAATTGCGCAAATGAGCGCGCTGTCGCAATCCATCCTATCGTTTTTTCCGCCAGGCATGACGGCGCCGAACATCGTTGACTACAACGCCGCTAACGTCCCGGTGGCGCAGGTCAACATATTCAGCGACGCCCTCTCGGAGCAGGAACTTTTCGATTATGGGCTAAACTCGATCCGGCAGCGTCTTTATTCCATCGAAGGTATTTCGGTGCCGTCACCGTTCGGCGGTCGCGGCCGCGCGGTGATGGTGAACTTGAACCCGACGAAAATGTATGCGAACGGGCTGTCCGCCGCTGACATCGGCAACGCGCTCAACAACACCAACATCATCATACCCGCAGGATCGATCAAGATTGGCAACCGCGAATATCGCGTTGAACTCAACGGCAGTCCCCTCCAGGTGGCGAACTTTAACCATCTGCCATTGAAGGTGGTTAACGGAGTGCCGATCTTCCTCGGCGAGGTTGCGCCAGCCACCGACACCCACACGGTGCAGACCAATATTGTTCGGATCGACGGCAATCGCGCGACCTACCTCCCGATCTACAAGCACGCCGCAGCTTCGACGCTAACCGTTATCGATCAGGTGCGCGAAGCGCTCCCGCTGATCCTCGAGACGGTGCCCAAGGGGATGAAGCTCCATCTCGCTTTCGACCAATCGGTGTTCGTGCGAGCCGCGCTGTGGGGCGTGGTGCGCGAAGCGGCGATCGCGGCCGGATTGGTCGCCTTGATGGTGCTGATCTTCCTGGGTTCCGGGCGCAGCATGCTAATCGTCATCCTATCCATTCCGCTGTCGATTCTAACCGCGGTGATCGGGCTCAAGCTCTCGGGCCAATCGATTAATATCATGACGCTGGGCGGGCTGGCCCTGGCGGTCGGGATGCTGGTGGATGACGCAACCGTGGCGATCGAGAACATCCACCGCCATCACGCAATGCACAAGCCGTTGTTGCTGGCGATCTTCGACGGGTCCGCCGAAATCGCGTCGCCGGCCTTCGTCGGCACGCTCGCGATTTGCATCGTGTTCTTCCCGGTGGTGCTGCTGTACGGTGTGGCACGTTTTCTGTTCACACCGCTCGCGCTGGCGGTGGTATATGCGATGCTTACGTCGTACCTGTTGTCGCGCACGCTGGTGCCGGCGATGTCACGCTACCTGATGCCATCCTTGCCTGAGGAGCACGCGGGCAAAGGCCGCTGGGCGAGAGCCGCCCTGAGTTTCGAGCGCGGTTTTGAGTGGTTCAGGGCGAGCTACCGGAACCTGCTGGGTAAGTTCATTGCCCGGCGTGGATTCGGACTGACGTGCGTAGCGATCCTGTTCCTTTCATCGCTGTTCCTGCTGCCGGTCGTAGGCGAGGATTTCTTTCCGGCGGTTGACGCCGGGATGATGAAGATGCACGTGCGGGCGCCGTCGGGAATGCGGGTCGAGCAAACCGAACGCGTGGTGGACGAGATCGAGCGCGCGATCCGCGGGATTATACCGGCGAGGGAGTTGGATCAGATAAGCGACAACATCGGCCTCCCGCCGTTCGCCTATGTCCTGGCCTTCTACCAGACCGACAGCGTCGGGCCCCAGGACGCTGACGTCCTGATATCGTTGCGGCCCGGCCATCATCCGACCGCCGGCTACATCCGCGCGATCCGCGGGATGATCGCGGAGCGGTTCCCCGATGTCCGGGTGTATTTTCAGGCCGCCGATATTGTCAGCGAGGTGCTCAACTTCGGACTTTCAGCGCCGATCGACGCGCAGATCTCGGGGCCGAATCTCGACCTGGACTACCAGGTCGGGCGCCGGCTCGAGGCTGCGATGCGCGTGATTCCAGGACTAACCGACGTACGAGTTGAGCAGCTCCTCGACTATCCGACGATTCAGGTGAACGTCGATCGGGTCAAGGCGATGCAACTTGGGCTTGATCAGCGAACGGTAGCGACCAACCTGCTGACCTCACTCAGCACCAACGTGATGTTGCAGCCGAATTTCTGGCTCGATCCCACAAATGGGGTCAAGTACAACGTGCTCGAGCAGGTGCCCCAGCACATGCTGGATTCGATGCAGGCTTTGGGCAGCACGCCGCTGACCGGAGTCGGCCGCGACCAGACGGTACCGGCGACGCAATTGCTCTCTAACGTCGCGACGATTTCGCAGACGGTCGAAGCCGCCGAAGTCAACCATTACGATATTCAACGAGTCATCGACGTGAACAGTGGGGTGGAGGGACGCGACCTCGGCAGCGCTGCAGCGGCAGTGCAAGACACGATCAATGCGCTCGGCCACTTGTCGCCCGGAATGCGCATCAAAATTCGCGGTCAGAGTCAGGCGATGCACGAATCATTCTCCGCGCTCGAGCTGGGAATCTTGCTGGCGATTATCCTCGTTTATCTGCTGATGGTCGCGAACTTCCAGTCGTGGCTGGAACCGTTCGTGATCATGATGGCGGTGCCCGGCACGCTCGCCGGCGTCCTGTGGATGCTGGCGCTGACAGGAACAACAATCAACGTCGAATCGCTGATGGGCGCGATCATGGCGGTCGGCGTTGGCGTTGCCAATGGCAACCTGGTGGTAATTTTTGCCAACGAACTGCGCGAGCAGGGCTACACACCGGTGGCCGCGGCAATCGAAGCGGCGCGCACCCGGTTGCGTCCGGTCATTATGACCGCGTTGGCGATGGTTCTTGGAATGCTGCCGATGGCGTTGGCGCTGGGGGAGGGCGGTGAGCAGAATGCCCCGCTCGGACGCGCGGTAATCGGCGGACTAGTGGTGGCGACGCTGATGACGCTGTTCGTGGTGCCTGCGGTTTATTCGGCCTTCGGCCGCAACGTCAAGGGCCTGCACGAGCGCGACGCCGAAATTGAAGCGATCACCTCACCCGGCGCCTGAGTGAAGGGTAAGCACCTGGCGATGCAGGTTGCCCAAGATTTATATTCGGCAGCTCAGCCGATTGAGATTCAGGTCAATCTCAAAACTGCGGGGATGATGTGTACACCGTTTACAAGGGCGAGTACGAGGGAACATCGCCACCGGCGATCATCGAATCGTCGGCTCCGCCATCGGCGACAGCACGCGGGTCGAGTTAATGCAGATATTGCGTTAGCAAATCTCAGCAAATTATAAGTCGAGCGCGATTGCCGGCGGGGCGCGGCGGGAGAGCCGCCGCGCCCCGCCCTTTTGTGCCTTGCACCGTTTGGCTCTCCGAAAGGGCGCACCGCGGGCGCTTGAATACATGCTCGCCAACATCCGAACCAACGCGGTTGATGGGGTTTGGTCGGCACCTTCTCTGTTGTGAAGATGGCGAAGCCAGACGGCCCCCACCTAACCTCGCCCCTGGTCAGGGGGAGGGATTCAGATCCACGGAGGCCCCTCAACTTCATGACTGCGTGGGTGGGTCGTAGACACATGAACAACTGCTCCAGCAAATGGAGCATCCGGACAACCTGGCGAGGACAGCTGGGGCAAGAACCAATCAGGACAGGCGGGCGAACCCGATCGGCAATGCCGTCGCCGGGCTATTTTAGGATTCATCGTCGTTCGTCACCGGCGCCAGCCGCCCGTCCTCCCCTCATTTTTGGTACGAGGATGCAGGGATTGTCGTCGTTCGTTTGTAGCGCAGTTGTCAGACGGCGCATATTAGGCGAGAGCGCTAATATCGGAGGGAATCTCGTGGCCAACTGGATACCCAAAGCATACAAGGTGATCAAAGAAGAAAATGTGGCCGCCAGAATGCGAGATGGGGTAACTCTCTATGCTGACGTCTACCGGCCCGACGCACCTGGCCAATACCCTGTGATTCTGATGCGGACACCGTATGGCAGGGAAGCCACCGCGCCCAATGCCAAACGGTTCGTCCCTTATGGGTACGTGCTCGTCACGCAAGATACGCGCGCCCGTTTCGGGTCGGAGGGTGATTCGTATTACCCACTCATTCATGAGGCGATTGACGGGTATGACACCGTCGAATGGGCCGCGCGCCTACCGTGGTGCGATGGCAGGGTAGGCACCTACGGCCAATCTTATCTCTGTGCGGTTCAATACCTAATGGCTCCCACCCGTCCGCCGCATCTGCGCGCGATGTTCGCGACTTCTGCTCCCTCAGACTGGCATGAATGCTGGGTTTACCGTGGCGCCGGCGTGCTCGATTTCGGCTGGCTGCTGCCCTACTGCTTGATGATGACGCCGGACCAGCTCAAGCGCAAAGGTGCGCGCCATCTGCTGGAAACCATCCGCACCTACTATCCCAATCAGGCTGAGATGAACCTATGGGATGGGCTCAAGGAAGAGCATTTCCGCCATCTGCCAATTTACGACTGGGCGGAACGGCTGCAGGATTCGGTTCCTTATCTGAAGGATTATTTCGATCATCCCGAGGAGGACGGCTATTGGCATCAACTCAACGTCAGGCGCCAAGCCGATCAGGTGAGCGTACCCATCTTCCACCTGGCCAGTTGGTATGATGGTTTTCTCGAAGGCGGCCTTCACTACTTCTCGGCTATCAGGCAGCACGGGATGACTGCCGAAGCGCGCGCCGGACAACGACTGATGGTCGGCCCCTGGCCTCACCTGTATCCCTACGACGCGCCGTCTTCGCAAGTTGGCGAACTCGATCTCGGACCGGAGGCGATGGTGCGAGTCGGAGACATGGCCATAAGGTGGTTCAATTATTGGCTCAAAGATATCGATTCCGGTGTCGCCGAGGAGAAGCCGGTCAATATCTTTGTGATGGGCGACAATATCTGGCGTCAGGAAGATGACTGGCCGTTGGCGCGAACGAAGTATACGCCATTCTATCTGCACAGTGGCGGCAGGGCCAATACTCTGAACGGCGACGGTATCCTTAGCCGAATCGCGCCGCAGAACGAAGAACGCAGCGATTCATTTGTTTATGATCCTGACGACCCGGTGCCTACGCGCGGTGGTTCTCAGCTAGGACCCAACCCCACCGGCCCCTGTGACCAGCGCCGGGTCGAGACCCGCCAGGACGTGCTCGTTTACTCCAGCGAGCCACTCACGGACGACCTTGAGATTACGGGGCCGCTCAGCGCCCAACTGTTTGCGGCCTCAAGCGCGACTGACACCGATTTTACGGTGAAGGTGGTTGATGTATGGCCCAATGGGTACGCCCAGAATATCCAGGACGGAATAATTCGAGCGCGCTATCGAAGCTCAAAAACGCATCCGTCGCTGCTCACCCCCGGGGAAGTATACGAGTATACGATCGATTTGTGGGCGACCAGCCATGTGGTGAGACCGGGCCATCGGCTTCGAGTTGAAGTTTCGAGCAGCAACTTCCCTCATTACGATCGCAATCTAAACACTGGTGGTGCGCTGTTCAAGGAAAACAATTTCAAACGGGCGACGCAGACCATCTTTCACGACGTCGCTCATCCGTCGCGGGTGATCCTGCCCGTCATTCCGCGCTAACTACAAGTTAATCAGGATAGGGAACGGCCCTCCAGGCGCATCAATCTGTTAAGAGGTACTCGAAATGGCGCTAAGACGACCGATGAGAGAAGAGTTGAAACAACTCGCATCGGCAAACCACTTCGGCCTGAACGAGGACGAACTCGCTGATTTCGATGCGATGATTCCACAGATGTTCGCGCCCCT
>Ga0073928_10001826_pt1 | contig 39346 bp, 36 predicted proteins | sample PaiPotPPA55metaG_FD_76969 | JGI IMG/M metagenome (GOLD analysis project Ga0073928, IMG submission 76969) | Iron sulfur acid spring bacterial and archeal communities from Banff, Canada, to study Microbial Dark Matter (Phase II) - Paint Pots PPA... ... | reverse complement strand
GAGTCCGGTCCCAATACATAATTGCCCACGTCACCGAAAGCGTAAGCGGCTTTGTCTCTTTCGCTGGGGCCTTGCAGTTCCTGTCTTTTAGACTCACTTCCGGTCGTCTCGCACATCTGAAGTCTCAGCCTCCTCTAAACTGTCGTTCAGAGGCTCCGAGCACAGCCTGCATGCCGTGCATAAAAGCGACAGGCCAGACGGTGGCGTGACCCTCGCCGGAAAACACCTCGGTAGTTAGCGTCAATCCTGGAATCCCGGCAGTCCTCAAGAGAGCTGCCATGCGGTAGAAATTGCTGGTGAACTGCCAACTGGCGATCAAAGGCTCAAACTCTTCCTGAGTTCCGACAGACATATAAAGATGGACGTCATCCATCGGCTTCCCCGCGGCAATGTACTGCCGCGCCCGCTCGAACAAGAAATCGAGTCTTTCATGACGCACACCCAACATCGTCGTACCATGGTAGGCCAGCGCGGGCGAGCTGATCACATACTTTTGAAACAGGCGCGTCTGCGTGAATAGTGTAAACAGGCCGAAGGCGCCTCCCACTGAATGTCCGAAATAGACCCGGGCTTCTTTTTCTGTTTCGTATCTCACATCGACAAATGGAATCAGTTCCTCGCATATGAACTTCTGAAAGTCCTCTGCGCCGCCAAATGTTCTGGTGCCGGACTCGGGAGTCAACACGCCTTCCCATGGCATTTGAAATCCGCTGAGCCAGTCAGGACATCCCGGAAAGGTCAGATCGCGTCCCCTTAGTACTTCACCGGCGACTGGCGACTCAGATGGATAGCCGATCATCACCAGGATAAAGGGCAGGATATCCAGTTTGTAAGCCTGCAGGAGCCAGGCCATGCCTTTGAAGAGATCGAACACCGCATTGCCATCGGTGACATAGACAACCGGGAAGCGGCGTGTCTCCGCGCGCCTTTGCATAGGCCTCACAACTTGGATCTTGAATGTCTGCGCTACGTGCACCGACTGCAAAAGATGAGTCTCCACATTTGGAAAATGCGACAGCGCAGGTGCTGATATCACTGGCAGCATTCCTTGGGAAAGAAGCGTCGGGTCGCGATTAGAATCCCGGCGCCAAGAAGGCTTGAGATCGCGCAGGATAGTGCCAGCGCCTTGGCAACCATAGCTTCCCCACCCAATGCGTTGGCTACGCTGCTAATCACGAGCGGTGCGACACCGACGAAGAAGAGCGCACCGATCGTCACCGAAAGCGCAAGATACACTCCGCGAAGTTCTCCTGGGACGACGATCGTGCCGAGAGTCAGTGCCGCTGTCCCTAGGGTGTAGCCCAGTGTGAGAAAGACTGCGAGCAAAACACCTGCCGTGGTCGCATCGGGCGCGATAGCAAACAATGCCGTCGGTACACTCAAGACCGCCAGCCCGATCAGCGCCGTCACGGTGCGGCGGGGCCCGCCGGTGCGTTGGCACAGATCTGCCAGCGGGCCACCGAGAAGCGGCCCTAATAGGCCACTCACTAGCATTGCAGCACCGATAATGGCACCAATTTTGTCTGGCGGTAGCTGAAATCGACGGGCGAAGCTTGGCGCCGCCCACACCAGTACGGCGCCGTCGGCGATCCACATCATCATGCGGCCCAGCATCAGTGGACCGAGCACGCGCCGGTAGGCCCAGAGTTCATGCCATACCTCGTGCAGGGAGGGGTTGCGTACCTGAACTTGCGTACGCGAGGGTTCGCGAACCCATAGCATCAGCAATAGGACGGGAAGAAGAAGGACGGTCATCCAAAGAAGCGCGCCGCGCCAAGGCTCGAGAGCCAAAGGAGAAGCGGCCGGACCGATTGCAAGCAAAGCACCTCCGAGAGCGAATGCCGCAGGTGCACCACCCACTTCTCCGATTGCCACGATCATGGTGGCGCGCCCGCGCTGCGCAGGTTGATAAAGGTCTGCAACCATGGAATAGGCGGCAACGCTCACCGCCGCGATCGCAAAACCAATGAGACTTCGGCTTGCGAAGAGAACTGGTAGCTTTGTAGCAAAGACACTTAGCGCCGTTGCAGTCAAGGCACCAGCAACTGCGAGCGCCAAGAGGCGTGCACGAGGATAGTGATTGGCGAGAAGTCCGAGGGGAATGGCGCCCAGCGCCATCGGCAAGGCAACCGTCGGGCCTTGGAGCCATGCGACCTGCTGGTCACTCAGAGCGAGTCCGGCCCGCATTGCCTCCTGCAGCGGGCCAAGGGCCGCGCGAGCGAAGCCAACCCCCCAGATCGCCGCAGCCATAAAAACCAATTGCAATGCATCGCTCTTCCAGCGGCGCACTTCAAGAATCATTTTCTGTCAGAGTCGTCAAGATCCCACTTCAGTTTCATAGCAACGCACCCACCCGACCTCGGTGGCCTGGCCAGCTGACAATTAGCACCAAGCCACCGAGGAATTCGCGCCTTGATAGGCCTCAGCTATTGGTACTTACACAACCCCAGGGGGCCTTGATATGGGCCGCATCCGCCTTGAATGCAGCTGTAAGAAACAGCCGTGCAGCCAGGCGGTGCGAACCGCTGACAATCGGCTAGCGAGACGAAACAGAAATTACATCCGCCGTATTGAGGGCACGAAGTCGCTTGGGCAGTTTGCGGAGACAGCACGGCGAAAGCCGCGAATCCATTGAGAATCACCGCAATTGCCCCTAATCGCATTTTGCTAGACGTATTCATAAAGACTCTCCTGTTGCTTTGAAATGCTCCGTTCACTCAAGAGCGATTGATAGGATGCCTTCCTGTATCCCTCTAGAGTCAGAAGTTCGCGCACGTTAAAATTGCTTGGCGAGCGTCAGCCCCACAGTACGCGGCTGAATGTAGTAAAACTCGGTTGGCACAAGACTGCCGGTGCCGCCCGAGAGAACCCCGCGCTTGTCGGTGATGTTGTTCGCGAACAAGCTCAAGCGCCAAGTGTCATAGTTCAGCGCTGCGTTTAAATCAGTCTGCGTATACGCGGGGAACACCTGCCGGTCTGTGCTTCCGACAAGAAACGTGCTCTCTCGCACACCCACGTAACTCACAGCGGCGCCGACGGCTCCGGTAAGTTTTCCGGTCAGCGGAAACTCCTGGCCGAGCGAGAAGTGGCCGGAAAACCGACTGGTGTTCGGCAGCCGATCGCCAGACGCGCCAAGCGGATTGATCGAAGCCGGAGGAATAGCAGCAGAAAGAACCGCGTCGTTCCAAACAACCCACGCCGCCACGCTTGACCCGCGAAACGGCCGCCATTCGGACGATAGCTCGATGCCCTTGCTCTTCGCGCCGGAAGCGTTCGTGTATGCGACAACGCCGGTGTTGGGATCCCGCAATTGAAGTTGAATGTCCTTCCAGTTGATGTAATAGAGCGATGCGTCCAACGTTAGTTGATTGGAAAAGAGGTCGCCCTTGGTACCAATCTCGTAATTGTCCGTCTTGTCAGGCTTGAAGGCCGGCTGCTGAGCTCCAGGACTCGGATTCGCCCCGCCAATTCGGTAGCCGGAGGCCGCTCGAGCGTACAGCATCCAATCCGGCGACAATCTAAACCGTGGAGTCACCAAGTACGTAAACGCGTTGTCGTCGGCGTCCAGCGCGTTTTTGACAAACGGGGCGCCGCTGCCCGTCACAAGGGTGTTGTAGGGAGCTCCCGTGTAATACTCGACAACCGTCTGTTTGTACTTCGACTCACGCCCGCCGAACTGGATGTCGAAGCGATCGGTCACCTTCCATGTCAGGTCGGCAAACACCGAATATTCTCGAAGTGATGTGGGCACATCGAACGCGAAGTACTCGGCAATCACGTTACCGGTTGTTTGGTCTGCTGCATCCACCGCCTGAAAAAGATTTGACTTCTCGTCACTGTAGAAGAGTCCAACAAGTCCATCGAAGTGGGAACCCATAGGCATCGAAAGGCGAAATTCCTGCGTGAACCGCTTAGTTTGGGAGTCGGTTAAGAGGGGTGCACCTGAGACGCCGTAGAGATTTTGTACCTCAGGTCCAAAAAACGACGAGGCCGAAAAATCAAACGATGTGTGCTGATTTACGATGTTGTATCCCGTCATGGACGTCAGATCAACATTGCCGACCTTTCCAGCGATGGTGGCGCTGTACGCCTGATCCTTCAGGCTCTTCCATCCGGTTCCTGGGATCGCGTTTTGCTGCAGGTCGCCCAATCCGGTCCCTACTTCGGCAAAACTGTCTCCGTCCGCGTGGTAGTCCTGAATGAGCGCGCTCAGTTTCACTGAGAAGCTGTCCGAGGGACGCCATAGCGCCGCGACTCGCCCTCCCTCTGCCTGTGCCTCGTTTACGCCTCGTTGCCCGTTCCGTATGTTGTCGAGGTATCCAGGGTCTTCTCGAGCAAAGACACTGCCGCGAACAGCGAGTGTATCGCTGATGGGCACGTTGACCGCCGCGCGGAAGAGGTAGCCGAGATTCGGGGAGTTATGGACGTTGACACCACCCGCTTGGACATTCCCACTGAGCTGTTCGGTGGAAGGGTCGACTGTCACGTACTTTATGAGTCCGCCCATGCTACTGGCGCCATATAGCGCCCCTTGTGGTCCGCGCAGCACCTCCACTCTTGAGATGTCGCTTGGATCCAAATCTGGTGCTGCGAACCCGTTGCCCCATAGAGACGTTGACCCGTACGGAACATCGTCGACCACTATGCCGACAGTTGGGTTAGCAAGGCCGCCCGTTGTGACACCGCGGATTGCGACCTGTGAGGTGCCCAGTCCTGGCACAGGGGAGACGCTGAGGCCCGGGACACTGCTGAAGAAGTCCTGAACGCGTACTTGATTCGTGCTCGCAAGCACAGCCCCGTCGATTGCGGTGACGGGGACGGGGACGTCCTGCAGGCGCTCGGATTTCTTTTGGGCAGTAACGATGATTTCTGAGAGACCGACCGACAGGCCATTTGAATTCTCTGGTGAATTCGCCGTCTGATTCGCTACGGCAGGAGATTGTGAACCTTTTCCTTGATCCACTTGAGCCACGCGAAAGCTATCAGGGCTTTTATTCCCCTCCTTTGGGTCATCCTTCCCCGGCTCTCCACTCGCCGCGCTCGGCGAAACCCCCTCTCTACTCGACTTGCTTCCAACCGCGCCCGCCTTCGCCAATACAATCGTCGTTTCGTTCAGGAACTCATGCTTGATCCCCGTGCCCGCCAACAGCCGGGTCAGCGCCTCATCCGCTGTCACTTCTGCCTTCAGCGCCGGAGCCTTTTTCCCCGCCACCAGCGGTGGATCGAACAACAGGTTGACATTTGTCTGACTTCCCACGGCCCGCAGCGAATCCGCCAGCGGCTGAGCCGGTAAGTCAAACACTGCTTTCGCCTGAGCCTGCGCCATTGGAGCTGCCCAGACCAGAACCATCAATGCGATTGCCGACTTCATGGTGCAACAGAATCTACCGTTCATATTTTCTTCCCACGGGCGATCCGTCGCGCGCTTGTTGTTGAAAAATCTCCCCACCATGTATGTAGACACGCGAGAGGCGGGAAAACCTCAGGCGAAGGTCGGAGATTCTTAATGGAGGACGAGCTACGGTGTCTCGACTTGAACGCCAGCGCCGGCGAGGATCACTTCATCCGCCTGGTCGCGAACCTCAAGCCGATAAGACTTGGCGACCGCCTGCGCAAAATTCGCCGAATCCCCAGCGCGGAAGATGCCGCTGACCCGGATGGTGGCGGCAGAAGGGTCTTCCACCACCACGCGCACAGCGCTGTAGCGATTCATCTCGGCCACCGCATCCGCGAGAGGCGTGTTATCGAAGGCCACCTGGCCCCGCTGCCATGCGGTGACCCGCTCCAGCGGCGGTCGATCCATCTTGGGAGGTTCGCTCTTGGCCAACGTCAGGCGCTGTCCCGGCGAAAGGGTAAAGACCGCAGCGGCTACTGACTCCGGTGTTCTCTGATGGACCGCCGAACCGCCCGACGCGCCCCTGACAGGCGAAACCGTGATCTTCCCTTCCACCAGCGTGACAGCCAAATCCTTCTCATCCCTTCTGACGATGAAGGCCGTCCCGAGCGCCGTGACTTGTCGATCGCCCGCTGTGACGACGAAGGGCCATTCCGGATGCTTCGCGACTTCGAACAGCGCCTCGCCTTTCTCGAGATTCACCTGTCGAAGCTTTTTGTCGTAGTGGACCACGGCACGCGAGTTGGTATTGAGATAGACGCGCGTCCCATCCTCCAGCGTCAAGGTCCGCTGCTCGCCGACAGCAGTTACCACGGCATCGCTATGCAGATAGAAGATTGTACCCAGCACAGCCACTGCGGCCACCGTCATCGTAGCGATGGCCGCCCGCGAAAAACTGACCCTGAAACCAACCTTCTGCCAACTCGCGACGCGCTCGATGGGACGCCGGCGCAGCCGCGCGGACTTCTCCCAGGTGTCCGTGAGCAGCTCGAATGCGGCTTTGTGCTCAGGCGATTCCGCGAGCCAGCGTCGAAGCCCGTCTTCAACCTCCTCCGTCCGATTCGGCCCGTGCAAGCGCGTCACCCACGCCGCGGCTTGCGCGCGCAACGCTGGGGACGGCTTATCGGCTTTCTTCAGTTGTGAAGTCATGGTTGCTCGTTGACATCGGCCAGGACCGCGAGCGCGCTCGCGACATGTTTTTCGACCGCGCTCACGCTAATCCCCAACTGTGTCGCAACTTCCGCGTAACTGTAACCATCAACGCGCTGCATGAAAAAGATGTCGCGCGTGCGGCGGCTAACAGCATCCAATGCATCTCTCATCCTCTCTAGACACTCATCGCCAGCCAAAACCTCATCTGGCGTCGGGTTCGAGTCCAAAATAAACGTCAAATCTTCGAGACGCTTATCAGAATAGAGCTCGCGATGCTGATCGCGAGTGGCGTTGGCGGCGAGCCTCAGAACCGTGCGCACGAGAAAGTTCTCAGGTTTTCGGACCTCGCCTCCCTTTTGGCAATACTCCTGCATCTTGAGGAACGCTTCCTGAATCAGATCCTCCGCCTCCGCGCGCGTGCGTCCTCTGCGCAACAGGAGCTTTCGCATGCGGCGGAAATACAGTGGGAGCCGATCCATGACACTACGATGACACGACTGTTTCCGGAGTCAATGTGCATGGCGTAGGTATCTGTCGAATCAATAGAATTCAATCTTTTAACATCAGCCAGCTGAGGTTTTTCACCTGTTCGCGTGTCTATGTATTGGATGGGCTCGATCCTTCTCGCATAGCGCCCGCGGTATCCCTCGCTGTGCTGTGGTTTTCCCGCCTCTCGCGTGTCTAATGAGTACCGGCGATTCGGTTTCGCCCGTCGGTAGGTACCTGACCCTGGTGCATGGGGTAGGAGACGACCGGCTTCCTCCTGAAAGCGCTTGCCTGTGGCGAACGTTTCCGCCGCTGGAGGCGCTTTTGTTGTTTGGATGGACGGCCTCGTTGTGTGGGAAAAGGACTTTCTATGGAAACTCGCGAACTCCGCTATTTCGTCGCCGTGGCCGAAGAGTTGCACTTCGCCCGCGCGGCCGCGCGCGTGGGCATCGAACAATCCCCGCTTTCGAAAGCGATCACTGTAATGGAACGCCGCTTGGGCGTGCGCCTCTTTATCCGCACACGTCGAAGCATCCAGCTGACCGCGGCCGGTGAATCCCTCCTCGTAGATGCCCGCCGTATCCTTGCAGAGGTCGATGCGGCCCAACGCCGATTGTCCGACGTGACCGCGGGGCGCCGCGGTCGCCTACGAGTAGGCCTCGGCGAGGATCTTGCGCATCCTCGGATCTCCAAACTCATCGCCGACACCCGCCAGGATGAGCTGGAAGTGGACATCGAAGTCATACGTGCATCCTTAGATGTTCAGCTTGCGGAACTCCGGGCCGGCAGGATGGACCTCGGGTTCGCGCTGGCAGCCATCGATCTGTCGGCGCTCTTTCAGCAGGAGGAGGATAGCGAGCGCTCGCCCACTTTTGGCAAGGATATTCATGTCGCCCCCTTGTGGAAGGATGCAGTGGTCGTAATTGCGAAACCGGGCAGTGTCTTAGCTTTGCAGTCCGTAGTAAAACCGCCAGAATTGACCACTGGACCAATCATTCTCGTCGGTGAGCCGACTCCGTCTCGATCAGGGCATCGACGCAGCGTTGAATTCGTCGCGAATGTGGACGTAGTGCTGACGTTGGTCGGCGCCGGCCGCGGTATCGGATTGATCAGTGCGGCGCAGGCCGAGACGCTTCAATGGACCGACTTGGTTGTCCGTCCCTTAGAATCGCCGGCCGCGCAGATCCAGACGTTGCTGCTTCGCCGCGAGGAGGACCGATCAGCATTGGTGATGCGCTTTGCGGAGCGGGCACAGAGAAACATCAAGCGTAAGGCGAGCTGAGCCTATCTCGGCGCGTACCCCATCTCGCGTAGTGCATCCCGAATCTTCTCGCCCGCGTGCACCATCGTGTACGCCTCACCATCATTGGTGGCGTTCTCCCGGTAGTGGCTGAAACAGACACGCTTGAGGAACTGCGCGTACTGCCACGCCTCCAAACCAGTGAGCGTCACCGTGATTGCAACCTCCTTCATTCCTTTCCCCGCATGGCGCGCTGAAAGCCGCGATCCTTCGCCAGAAACGCACTCAGCATCAGCGGAATCAACGTCTGCGCATCAACCGGCGTGCCGAAGCTCTCTGAATGAACCTGCGCGTAGCGATCCAATTGAGCCTTCAAGGGGGCCGGAACGGTCACTGTCAATTTCACCGTGCCCGAATCTGCCAAAGGCCCGAGTCTTAGCTTCATGGTCAAGATCCGTAGGGCTTCAGAATGAGGTCGCGACTCAGCACAACCCGAAGCGGCAGCCCCGGCCGCTCGGTGAGCGTGGGCTGAATGTCGAGATTTCGCCGCGTGATCTCCTGACCGATCTGATTGACCGTGTCTTGGGAACTCTGACGCGTGGCAATCACGACCGAGCCGTTGTTGACCGCAGCGTTGCCCGTGACGAGTTCGGCATTCACGCCGAGAAGCGTGGAGACCGCCGCGCCAGCAATCAAGCGTCCCCAGTGCCAATTCACTTGATCCTCGAGGCCTGCGTACCCCTGACTATCCGCCGCGGGCAATCGGTCCAGAACGATGGACGATCCGTTCGGCATGATAAGGCGCGTCCACACCACCAACACGCGCCGCTGACCGTAGGCGACCTGGCTATCGTACTGCCCAATCAGCCGTGAGCCTTGTGGGATCAGCAATGCGCGGCCGGTCACGGTATCGAAGACGTTCTCAGTCACCGAGGCGATGGTTTCGCCGGGGAGGTCAGATTGAATGCCGGTCACTAGCGCTGCCGGAATGATGGAACCGGCCATCAATTGAAACGGCGAGCGCGGCGTCTGCAAAGTCGCGGAAGCGTAGATCCGTGAATCCGGCTTTCCGTCGATGAATGCTTGTTTGTGCTCCTGATCGCCTCTCCGACCTGGCGAGCCGGAGGGATTCTCCGCGCCGGATGAAGTCGCACCGTTTGGAGCGCCAGAATTGGAAAGCCCTAAGTTGTCTTCGCGAAGCGTGCCCAGCGTCGACAAGCCGCCGGCGGATTGTTCGGACGAATCCGCGCGGGATTGACCGCTTCCCCCGGATGATGATCGTTGCTTCATTTGCACCAAGACCTGTGCCTTGCTCGCCTCGTCCGCTTCGCTTTGCTCCTTTAAGTGTCTCGCCCGAATGGCGTCGTCCTCAGCGGTCGGTTGGAAGTTCGGCCGCTCAGGTAATTCCGGAATACCGGCCTCGCGCTCCGCTCGAAGCACGGGCCGCCCCAGCTCGCCGATCGGCGCTCCCAATGGCGGAGCTTTGGGGAGACTTCCGTAGTCATGAGGCAGTAACTCCAAGCCCTCGGCGTGCGTGACGCGTTCGACATTGCGCTTTTCCTGGGAGACGCCTGAATCCTTGGGCTTCTGCTGACGCAGTCCCCACATCAGGGCGAGGAGCAGACCTAAGGCAAGACCGCCTAAAAGAACGGCGACAGTCTTGCGGTTTAAGCGCGTCACCGCTTTGGGGCGTGCCCGAAGCTCCAGGTGCTCTGGGTTTTCTTTAGCCGGCGTTGTCATGGGACTTGGGCCTTCGCTGGGGAATCTTTGCGGATATCGTTTCGACCGATCCGCACGACTTGCGCCTTCTTGGCACCTAAACGCAATTCCGCCGCGCCAAAGAGTCGGTCGACGATGTAGTAAGGCGAGCGGACGCGATAGTTAACGAGTTGGGTATCCCCGACCGGCCCGATCACGAAGAGCGGCGGCATTTCGCCCTGGCCAATGCCGTCTGGGAATTGGATATAGACCTTGGACCCGTCATCGAAGGCCCGCACGGGGCGCCAGGAGGGTTTGTCTCCCGAGATCTCATAGCGGAATTTAAGCTGTTCGAGCTGCACGCCCGTGGCCACGGGGGTGAGGGATTCACGCTGTTGATTGATGGTTTTGAATGCCAGCAGCCGATCGTGCGGATAGTCCCAGGACACGGCGGCCATCCACGTATCCGGTTCGGACTTGAGTTCCAAGTAGTAGGTGCGGCGATCGGTCGTGACGATGAGGTTCGCTTTGAGCCCCAGTCGCGTCGGTTTCGCGATCAAGTGAATCTGCTCGCTCTCGCCGGTACCGCTTTTGGTATCCCCGATGACCCAGCGCACGGGGTCCGATATGGAGACATCGGTGAGCTGTTCACCGGTTTGAAGCACGATATCGGTGACCTGTCCCGGACTCGCATAGACCTGGTAGAGCGCCGCTGGGCTATAGGGCCATACTTGCATCGCGTTCACGTAGCCCGCGGTGCTCGGCTCGATGCGGGCAGCGGTATTCGCTTGCTTGACTGAAGCCTCCGCGGAGCCCGATTCGGGCGCGTCGGTGTTGCGAGAGTCTTCGGGCAGCCGTTTCAGTTGTCCCGGTAATGGTAGCAGTTGGGGAATGGTGACGATTTGAACCGGGCGTGGCGCATCGGTCTCAATGGTCGCGGGGATCGCCGTATCCAACGGGATGTCGGGCGCCGGCTTGGTGCTCGAACAAGCACACACGAAAGTCATGCTCGCGATGGCAATGCTACGCAGAATCATTTGGTCTCTCCAGCGGGTAAGTCGTTGCCCAATTCCCGGCTCCAGTCGAGACTGTCGACGTAGATGCCTAAGGGGTTCGTGCGGATGCGAGCGACGTCCTTCGGTGGCTGCAGCACGATGGAAACAATCGCGGTCCAGCGTTCGGTGGAGCTTAAGGACCCGTTCTGATAGCTGCGTTCGATCCACCGAAGCTGAAAGGAATTCTCCGAGGCGCGTACGACGCTCGTCACTTCAATAGCAACGGATGTCCGTCCAATACTCGCAAACGGATCTTTGACGCGCGCGTAATCGTTCAACTGCGTTGCGGCGCGGTCCGTGGCGTAGTCGTAGGCTTCCAGCCAGTCATCACGCAGCACGATGGGATCGATTGGAATAGAGCGCACGTTTCTCAAAAAATGCGACAAGTGGAAGTCGATCTGCGCATCGGTCGGCCGATACGCCTCCATCGCAGGTCCCACGGCGCGTACCGAGCCTTGGGTGTCGACCTCCACGACATAGGGCGTGACGATGGAGCGTGTGGAGAGCCACAAAATGCCACCCGCCATCAACAAGGCGAGCACGAGAGTCCCTAATGCCATGAGCCGCCAGTTCTTGGCTTGCACACGGGCGGAACCGATTCTTGCGTCCCACTGTTGTTGGGCGGCCTGGTACGGCGTGATCGGAGGCGGAGTTGTCGAATAGCGGACACTGGAGCGACGGAGCAGCATGAGTTATTCGTCCTGGTTAAGATTTGGATTTGCGCCCGAACCGCCGTGATCGGCGGAGCGTGCGACGTGGGCCGCGGCGCTCACGCCTTGGCTTACGTTTTGGCGTTGTTGCATGCGGCTCGCCCAGTCAGGCTGGGATTGAGTGGCATCGGGTTCTGACGTCTCCGGCACATTTCCTGCGAGTCCGAATCGCTTTCTGACAGCTTGCCGCGCGCGCGTCGCCGCCGACTCGATTCCGTCCGTGGCCGCCTGTCCGGCGGTTCGTGCCACATTGGCGAATCCCGACGCGACCGCGCCCCCGCCCGTCGCGCCTGAAGCCGCTGCTCCCTCTCGGAATGCCGAATAGCCACTCACCGCGGCGGGACCTGCGGCACGCAGAGCCGAGCCACCGAGCGCTCCCGCAAGCCGTGCCGTCCCGACGGCGGCCGTACCGCCGGCGAGCGCGAGTCCTCCGGCGGCCAGCGCGGTTCCCGCCGCGGCACCCGCACCTAGTTGCGGTGCGCCGCTCACGAGGCCAGTCGCGATTGAGGGACCGAACAACCCCAATCCAAAGAGGGCGAGGCTCGCGAGCATGATGGCGAGCGCGTTGTCGATGGTCAGATCCACACCTGTCGGCGTCGTGAACTGCCCAAAGATAGTCGTGCCGATGCCGACGATCACGGCAAGCACCAAGACCTTGACGCCGGAGCTCACGACATTGCCGAGCACCCGCTCGGCGAGAAAGGCGGTCTTATTCCAGAGCGCAAAGGGAATGAGGACAAATCCCGCGAGAGTCGTCAATTTGAACTCGATCAAGGTCACGAACATTTGCACAGCGAGCGCGAAGAAGGAAAGGATGACGACAACCCATGCGATGAAGAGCACGACGACCGTATCGAGGTTCTTGAAAATATCCGGGAATCCAGTGAGATCCCCGATCTGAGTCAAAATGGGTCGACCGGCATCGATCCCGACGCCGGCCAATCGTCCGGGGCGCAAGAGATCGCCAACCGCTAACCCTGAGCCGCTTGCCGTCAATCCCAGGCCGGCGAATGAATGAAAAATGATTCCCGAGAGCTGGTTGAAATTGTTCATGATGAACGCGAAAGCACCGACGTAGAGTGTCTTCCTCAAGAGCTTGACGATGACATCCTCGGGCCCAGCCGCGCTCAACGCCCAGAAAAGTCCGGCGAGTGTGATGTCGATCGCGATCAGGGTCGCGGCGAGCCATTTCACCTCGCTTCCTAAGAGCCCGAATCCGCTATCGATGTATTGACCGAAGACGTTCGTGAACTGATCGATGATGCCGATGTCATTCATGGACGGTCACGCGTTCGCTTAAAGGTCGGCACGGGTTTTGTATGGCATTGCACGTGTCGGGGTCTCGGCTCTTTTAGAAGCTGCTCAAGGAATGCGGCGTGTAGTTCGTCGTGGTGCTCATGAAGCGCTGTCGCAACTGAATCGAGCGCGGGTCCGTCTCGACGGCGCGCGCCTGCTCGAGCGCCATGGCGCGGTCCTGGGTGATCTTCAATTGCTGGCCTTGCATGAGGAGTCGTATTTGCAGGGCGAGGATCTGGTTGGTGACCTGAGTCGCCTGCAAAGCGCCGGCGGCGGATTGACTTTGCCCGACTAGATCGGAGAGCGTGCTTTGATCGGCAGGAACGTTCTGCGCGGCTTGCGCCTGCACCTGTAAAGTCGTTCCGAGAGCGCTGTGGGAATCCGTCCAGCGTTCGAGGGCATCGGCGTCGAGCAGGGCGCGTGAGACGGAGGCGCTGTAGGAGGTGGGATACGCGCGGGTGTACACACTTTGAGTCTGCGAGAGCTGCAGCGCGATGCCCTGGGTTTGGGTCAACAGCCGCTGCGTATTGTTCAAGGTCGATAGCAAACTCGGCAGGCTATTGAAATTGAGGTTCTGCAGATTCTTCGCCTCATTATTCAGCATCTGGCCCTCGTTGGTGAGCTGCTGAACCTGGTTGGCCACTTGCTTGATAGAGTTAGCGGCGGTCAAAATGTTCTGCACCAAGTTCGTGGGGTCCACGACGACCCATTGGGCGGATGCGGGGCCCGCGAACCCCAAAAGCCCAAGGCTCATGACTAGTCCGAAGAAGGATGTCTTGTTCACGGTTGATCTCCTGTTTCAGTGTTTGAAGGAAATTGACTGATGAGGCTCGCCGCCCAGTCGAGTCCGCGGCGACGAAGCCACTGCGCCGCGAAGCTGCCCGGCTCGCCGGCGCTCACAATTGCGTCGATCTCGCGCTGATCCTCCGGGCGGGATGCGGCGACGAAGCTCAACGCGACAGGTCCCAGCCCCAACTCAAAGAGGCGATTGCCGAGTCGCGACTGGTAGTAGTAGTGCCGTTTCGGTTGGGCGCGCGCGATGATCTCGATCTGGCGTTCATTCAACCCAAAGCCCTCGTAGATGGGCCTTAATTGCGGCTCGGTCGCTTGCGGGGAGGGCAGGAAGAGCCGGCTGGGGCAACTTTCAATCAGTGCCGGTGCAATGGAGGAGCGCTGAATGTCGGCCAAGGATTGCGTGGCGAAGATGACCGAGACATTGAGTTTGCGTAAGGTTTTCAGCCACTCTCGCAGGCGCATGGCAAAGGTCGGATCATCGAGATACACCCACGCCTCATCGAGCACCAAGAGCGTCGGCGCCCCATCGAACCATTGCTCCAGCCGATGGAAGAGGTACGTCAACACCGGAAGAACCGCGCTCGGTGTATGCATGAGCTCTTCCATCTCGAACGCCTGAATACGTGATCGTCCGAGCCGATCCTCATCCGCATCGAGCAGTCGTCCGTGGGGGCCGCTCAACGTGTAGGGCTGAAGTGCCTGACGCAGACGATTCAACTGCAGGAGCGCGCAATATCCCGTGAGCGTGCGCTCGGCCGCCGGCGCCGTCGATAAGCTCAACAAGGCCGACCAAATCGCATCCTTGATGTCGGGCGTGATCTCGACGCCTTCGTGTTGAATGCGGCTGCCGATCCAATCGGCGGCCCAGCTGAGTTCGGTCTCATCGCTCAAATGCGCGAGCGGCTGAAAGGCAATCGATCCGACGGCGCCCAAGTCATAGTGCTGACCGCCTAAGCCCAAAACCGTCGCGCGCACCGAGCGGCCTTTATCGAATGCAAATACCCGTGCGTTGGGATAGCGCAGGAACTGCAGGATCAGAGTCGCGAGGAGCACCGATTTGCCGGACCCGGTGGGGCCGACAATTAATGTGTGCCCGACATCGCCCACGTGAAGGTTTAAGCGAAACGGAGTCGCGCCATCGGTGCGCGTCATCATGAGCGGCGGGCCACCCAAACGTTCATTATGTGCGGGGCCCGCCCACACGGCCGAGACCGGCATCAGGTGCGCGAGATTCTGTGTCGAGATCGGGGACTGCCTCACATTGGCGTAGACGTGACCTGGAAGGCTGCCTAAGGTCGCTTCCACGGCGTTGAAGGATTCTGAGATGGTGACGAAGCCTCGATTTTGAATCGCGCGCTCGACACTCAAGCGCTTCTCCTCCGCACGCGCTGCATCAGGATCAGTCACGATGACGGTCGAGGTCACCAGCCCAAACGCCACGACATCGCTGCCAAGCTCCTGGAGCGCGGCGTCCGCATCCGCCGCCTTGTTGCTGGCGTCGTTATCGACCAGAGGACTTTCGGTCTGAAAGATGGTCTCTTTCAACAAGGTCACGATGCCTTTGCGCTTTGCGAACCACTGGCGCCGGATCTTTTTGAGTTCCCGCTCGGCTTCCGCCTTATCAAGAAATAGAAAACGCGTGCTCCAGCGATAGGCAAACCCTAAACGATTGAGATCATCCAGAAGTCCCGGCCAGGTCGATGTCGGAAATCCCCGCACGCTCACCACCCGAACGTGTGCCTCACCCAGCACCGGTGCGAGCCCCCCTGTTAGCGGTTCATCGACCAGCAGCGCGTCGAGCGGAAATGGAACCTCGGGAACTTCGATGCGATGCCGCTTGGTAGAGATGGTGGCGTGCAGGTAGGTCAGCGTTTCCTCATCGGTAAGCCACTTAATCTCCGGCAAGACATCATCCAGCAGCGATAACAGGCGATCCGCCTGCGCGATGAATCGGGCGAGATGTTCTTGCCAGTCGACTGATGTCACCCGCGTGGTCTCGAACAGCCATTGGCTTGCCTTCGCGGCCGCCTCGGGAGGTGGGAGAAACGTGAGCGTCACGTGATAGGCGCTCTCGAAGTGCGAACCAATTTCATCGAAGGCCGCCCGGCGCTCCGCGTCGACTAATCGGGACAGCGGATCGGGAAAGACGGATTCCGGGTAGTCGCCCGCAGCGTGTCGTTCCGCGTCGATGAACACCGCCCAGCCAGACCCCAACCGCTTGAGCGCGTTGTTGATGCGCGCGGTCACGGTCACGAGTTCGTGCTCAGTGGAGCTGTCCAAGTCCGGGCCGCGAAATCGGGCCGAGCGCTGAAAGGACCCATCCTTGTTGAGGACGACGCCCGGCGCGACCAAGGCCGCCCACGGCAGAAAGTCTGCGAGGTTTTCCGGTCGGCTGCGGTATTCGGCGAGGTTAATCATGTCAGGAACCCAAGAAAGACTTGTGTTTCATGTGGCGCGAGAACACCTCCACGTACTGGGGATCGCTTTTAGCTCCCCACACCGCAAGGAAGTGGCCGGCAGTCCATAGGAGTAGCCCAGGAATCCAGAGGTGCAGCCCAATCCCTATGGCTGCGGCGAGCGTGCCGTTCAAGACGGCGACCGAACGTGGAGCGCCGGCTAAGAAAATGGGCTCGGTGAGGGAGCGGTGGAGCGGCGCCTCGAAACCTTCGATCATGTGACGAGTGCTCCGCCGGCGTAGCCAAAGAACGTTAGGAAGAACGAGGTCGCGGCGAACGCGATCGTCAAACCAAAGACCACTTGCAGGAGCTTACGAAATCCCCCGGAGGTGTCGCCGAAGGCGAGCGTGAGACCGGTGATGATGATGATCAGCACCGCGAAGATTTTGGCGACCGGGCCTTGAATGGAATCAAGGATGCTTTGCAGCGGACCCTCCCACGGCATGTTAGAACCGGCCGCGTAAACCGGCGCGCTCACGATCGCGCAAACCAGTAAACCCGAGAGTACGGCGATCCGGGGTTGTGCTTTTCTGTAAATGTGCATCCACGTCATGGGGAGACTCCGTTTGGCTCAAAAATGGGCTCCAAGCGATACCCCTCCGCGTCGAGCCCGGTCACGCGAACGATTTCCTCGACGCGGCGTGCTCGACCGCGTCCGCAAATGAACACCACGACATCGACCGCTTCCGCGATGAGGGGCCGCGGCACAGTGACGACGACTTCCTGAATCAGCTGCTCAAGGCGGGTGAGAGCGCCACGCGCAGATCCCGCGTGAAGAGTGGCGACGCCTCCGGGGTGTCCGGTGGCCCACGCTTTCATGAGATCGATCGCCTCGGGACCGCGCACCTCGCCGACGACAATACGATCGGGCCGCAGGCGCAGCGTCGAGCGCACAAGCTCCGCCATCGAGGCGACGCCCGGCTTGGTGCGCAGGGGCACATGGTCATCGGCCATGCACTGAAGCTCGACGGTGTCTTCGAGAATGATCACGCGATCCCCGGTGGCTGCCATTTCCTGCAGCAGTGCATTTGCCAGCGTCGTTTTGCCGCTCGATGTGCCGCCGGCAATCACGATGTTGCGTCGCTCGCGTACCGCCTGGCGTAACGAGATCGCCTGGTGCTCGGACAGGATTCCGTCGAGCACGTACTGAGCCAACGAAATCACCCCGACGGCACGCTTGCGGATCGCGAACACGGGGGCGCGCGTGACGGGAGGCAGAACCCCTTCGAAGCGCTCGCCCGTGGCGGGAAGCTCCGCTGAGACAATCGGCGCCCCCGCGTGAACTTCGATGCGGACATGCGCGGCGACCAGTCGAATGATCCGCTCCGCATCCTGCGGAGTGAGCTTCAATCCGGAGGGCGTGCGCCCAGAACCTAAACGGTCAAACCAAAGCGCTCCGTCCGGATTGAGTAGCACCTCGACGATTTCGGGATCTTCCAGCGCGGCCGCTATGGCAGGCCCCATTGCCGTGCGCAGCATCCGCGTTTGACGATCGAGTACCGTCGCGAGATTCCCGACGCGCTTTACGGCCGCGTCGCTCATGAGGCGAGGTCCTCGGGCTGTCTTGCGCCATTTGAGCGGCCGGGCTCGCCCGTAGGCTCCGGGGCGATCTCGGTAAATACATCGCGCACCAAACTGTGTCCGCGCTGCAGGTGTCGTGCGAGCTGCTCGACGAATTGTTCGAAGCGCGCTCGACCTTGCGCCCGCGCCGCGTCCTGATGCGCTTCCGGGATCGGCACGGTCACGGCGAGTTGGTGGCGGACAAAGAGCGCCACCGTCTCGATCAGGATGGCCTGGTCGCGCTCCAAGCGCTCGAACTGATGCGAGAGTTGCCCAAGCCGCCGTGCGGTGAGCACTTCTCGCCGATCCGCGCCGTCCGGCGAGAGGTAGGACGCCAGCGAGGCGGCAACGATGCTGGACTTCGACATGCGCTTCATCGTCGCAAGCTCCTGCAGGAGCTTGGCGTGCTCGTGTTCGAGGAAGATGTTGAGACGCGCGCGGCTCACAGAGGGATTCCGTCGTCGGGAGCCAAGGCGGCGATGCGCGCCGCACGGCCGAACTGGCGTCGCCGCTCATGGGGCTCGGCGCCTTCTGGCATTTGATCCAAGTCATCCAACACGGACAGGTCATCCTGTGTGGTCGCCGGCTCGCGTGGGATACCAGGCGCAGGTCTATGTGCCGGGTCATCGAGCAGATTGGAGAGCGGCACTTCCTGCAAAATGCCGCCGCCGGCATCCGAGAACTCCGACGGGTCCGTCATACGGTGAGAGCGGGCAGGCACAGAGGGAGGTAGGGAGAGACCTGCCCAGTCATCGGGACGCGCGGGGGGACGGTCGACAAAGCCCTCGGCAATAAGCGCCGGCGGCGGCAATAAACGAGCGGTGAAATTGCGGTCTTCGTAGTAACGAAGCTTGGTTGCGCGAATTGGCGGGTGCCCTGAAACCATCACGATCTCATCGCCAGGCGGCAGTTGCATAATTTCGCCCGGCGTCAGGAGCGGTCGCGCGGTCTCTTGGCGCGAAATCATCAGATGCCCAAGCCACGGGGAGAGCCGGTGGCCCGCGTAGTTGCGTTGGGACCTCAACTCCGTCGCCGTGCCGAGAGCATCGGAGATGCGTTTCGCCGTGCGTTCGTCGTTGGAGGAGAACACAACGCGCACATGGCAGTTATCGAGGATTGAATTGTTAGGGCCGTAGGCTTTCTCGATCTGATTGAGGGACTGGCCGATGAGTAGCGCGCGGAGCCGATAGCCCGCCATGAACGCAAGCGCCGCCTCGAAGAAGTCCAATCGTCCGAGTGCCGGAAATTCATCGAGGAGGAACAGGAGATCCTGTCGCGGTGCCTGCGCGTTCTGCAGCGGCAGTGTTTCGGTCAATCGTCGCCCGATCTGATTGAGCAGCATGCGAATGAGCGGCTTGGTACGGCTGATGTCCGCGGGTGGAACGACGAGGTAAAGCGACACAGGGTTTCGCGTTTCTACAAGATCTGCGATGCGCCAATCGCAACGGCGGGTGACCTGCGCGACCGTGGGATCGCGATATAAGCCTAAGAACGACATCGCAGTGGAGAGCACACCCGATGCCTCATTCTCACTCTTGTTCAAGATTTCTCGCGCCGCCCCGGCCACCACGGGATGTGGCCGGTCGCCCAGGTGGAGGGTCTCCATCATCGACCACAGCGTTTGCTTGATATGTCGCTTGGGGTTGGAGAGGAAGTTGGTCACGCCGTGCAGCGTCTTGTCCTCCTCGGCGTAGAGAACATGCAGGATCGCCCCCACCAGCAGGGAATGACTGGTCTTCTCCCAGTGCGAGCGCCGCTCCAACATGCCTTCCGGATCGACCAAGATGTCGGCGATGTTTTGCGCGTCGCGGACTTCCTGCGGTCCCTTACGGACCTCAAGTAGCGGGTTGTAGGCGGCCGAGCGCTCGTCCGTCGGATTGAAATAAAGGCAATGCGAGAAGCGCGACCGCCACCCCGCGGTGAGTTGCCAGTTCTCGCCCTTGATGTCATGAACGATGACCGAACTCGGCCATGTCAACAACGTTGGCACCACGAGCCCCACGCCTTTTCCGGATCTCGTCGGCGCGAATGCGAGGACATGCTCAGGACCGCCGTGCCGCAAGTAACTGGAGCCCGCCCGCCCAAGAAAAACGCCAGAACCTTGCGAGAGGCCGGCGATCTTGATGTCGCGGGGTGTTGCCCAGCGGGCCGAACCGTAGGTGGTCACCCGCTTCGCCTGGCGAGCTCGCAAGATGGACCCGGCAATCGCCGTGCAGGTGGCGAGCAAGCCGCTTGAAGCGACGATAGCCCCGCCACGATTGAAAATGGCCGGTGCGTAAGACTCGTAGGCGTACCACCACTGCCACAGCCGCCACGGGTAGTAGATCGGCAATTGGTGAATCCGAAGCCACGGCATCCCAAGTCGAATCTGATAGCCGAGTTCCGCGGCCGTCCATTGCGTGCCACACCACATGCCGATGGCAATGATCGCGAAGACGATCATGACCTGGCCGAATAGCACGCCGCTGGAACCCATGCGAAACCTCTCTCCCTTGACCCTGTCGGATGCGTGGGAACACCCCACGCAGGCACGCAGGATTTGCGAGGTTTCGAAATGCGTCAAAGATCGGCGCGGCAACGAGAATGACCGCATGAATCTTTCGCGAAGCTCGGGCGGCCTAGAGCGGGAAACATCGAGACAGCGCGGGCAACGCAAGCGCGAAAAAATATTTTCGCTTTGATGTCCGCGAGACCACTCCCTGGTCGTATTGAGCGAATATTGCGGAACGCAATCTGTCTGCTGATGGAGACGACTAGCGGAAAATATAGTTCAGATGGAGAGACCGCGTTGGCGACCGAATTCCCAGGAAACGAAATCGCCGCGAACAACCGCGCTCATGGATTGTCCCAAACGCTTGTCGATCACAGGTCGCCACGGAACGAGGGAGAAGCCGGTCGCATCATCGAGCATTGCGAAGCGTCCGCTCGCGAGGTTAAGCGATCGGCGATAGGTGCCGCTCAGCGATTGCCCCTCGACCACAAGCCGATGAGTGAGGCCCGTCTCCGTTTCAATGGCGCGTGCCGTGGCTTCGATTTCTTTTGTGCGCAGCGTCTCCAGGAGATTTTGCGCAAGGAGCACCCGCTGACCTCGCCGCTGCGCGAGCCCTTTTTCGACCAGAAAATCGGCTCGCTGTGCCAGCGCGCGGCGAACCTCAGCCCCGAATCCACTCGATATCAGAACCTCCGGCCCATCGAGGAGTTGCTTATCGAGCCAGGTGGCCCCGAAGGCGCGAGACTGCTGGTCGACGTCAAGCGCCGAGCGCAGCAGCACTCGTGTTCCGCCGGCTCGTTGAGTGTCGTAAGCACTGCCGCGCTCGGTGAGGTCCGCGGGCACGCGCCAGACGCCTTCCTCAAGGCGATCAACAATACCGACGCGTCTTAAGGCCTCAAGTCGGCGGACGTGTGACTGAACGAATAATTGCGGGTCAAGGTCTTCGCGGTGCTCATCGCGCGCGGCGCGTAAGTGTCGCTCCGTGCGGTAGATCCCGTTCTCCGCCATCTGAGCGATTCGGCGGTCCGACGGTCTCACGTCACCTCCGCCACGTACTTCGACAATACCGCCCATCGGATAGTTGGCAAGATCCGCCTGGGCGGAAAGCCTCACGTAGTGCGCGCGGCCATCGACACCGTCAATGACGAGATACGCGCGGTCGCTGAGCTCATCGGCAAGCCCTTTGCCGGCAATTCGGCCGACCACGCGAGCCGAGAGGTCCGAGGCATCGAAGATGGAGTGTTCACGATGCGCATTCGTGAATGCGCGCTGCAGGGTGCGGATGATGTCGCCCCGCTCACCCATCTTGCGAAGTGTCGACTCCCAGTCCGGATCAAGGCGATAGACGCCGGCGGCGGTCTTGCTGGCGAGCCCCATGTCGGTGAGCTGGTCCAGTCGTCCGATTAGAAGAGCGCGCCGGAATCTGCCTTGCGCATCCGGCGGCTCGTATCGCAGAGCGATCTGTCCGTCGCGTAAGTTCCCCTGAATTGTTCGGTCCAAGCTCGTCCAGCGCTCCTGGGTAACCTCTTTCGAGAGCGTCTCGCGAATTTCCAGTTCTGTGCGTGGCCCGAGCCACTCGGTTGCCAGTTCCGAAGCCCGGTGACGCATCCCGTGTGCGATGTAGTCCGGTGCGATGATGAGGTCGCGGCCGTGCTCATCTTTGCCTCGGAGCACCACATGCGTGTGAGGATCGTTCGTGTCCCAATGATCCACGGCTACCCACTCGAGCTGGGTACCCAGGTCGCGCTCCATCTGACTCATGAACTCGCGCGCGAAGGACTTAAGGTCCAGAAGATCGTTGGCGTCCTCCGGTGAAACAATGAATCTGAACTGATGCCGATCGTCCTTTCCCCTGGCTTCGAACTGATCGGGGTCGGCCGCGTCAGCGCGCGGTCCATACAGTTGCCCGCGCCCGCCCTCGCGAGTGACGCCGTCGCGCTCGATGTATCGCAGGTGTTTCGGTGTCGAACGCGGGCTCGCGTTCCGAAGATTGACCAATCGCGTCTTGATCACGACGCGGCGCGCACGGGACCCAAGCGATCGGCCGGCGAGACCTGCGGCGACGTGACCGCGCCCAAACTTCGCCCCAGGACGCGAGCGCGAGGCATGCAGCGTGTTGCCAATGGTGCGGCCAGCCTTAGAGGTTGCCTTCAGAACGCGACCGATGAATTTGGATGTCGGAGCGCCGCCGCGAGCTTTCGGCGGTCCGATTTTCGGCTTGAAACGATCCTTGTCGCCAGGGTTATCGCGTCTCGACATAGTGGAGATGCATCAAACCGCGGCGGGGATGGGCGGGCCAGAAGCACGTCGTGTCGCAACCGGCACGGAGCGCAGGAGCGCCGCGCTTGCGAAACCCATGTGCAGACCGTCACTTGCGCGCGCACGAGTGCCGCGCCCTTTTATCTTGCCTTCCCGTTCTCCGCTCCTGTCCGCTCCCCTCGGTGTTGGTGCCGTAATTACTGGACGCGTCCCGAGTTTCTGGACTGGTGCATCAATTGCTGGACTGCTTCTCATTGTTCATCGCCGTCAGTTAGGCTGCACATGACCTGAGTCCGGCGTGTTACGTTCCTGCTGACGCTTGCCGTGCCGAAGCGAGACAAACAGTCCGCCATTCTGTGTGTGATTGGATGGCTCATCTGTCGTCGAGTCGGAGGGCTTCGGCTCGACGAACAGCTCTCGATTCGCGTCCGTTGGAGATGCGGACGTTGTTGCCGTCGGGCTCGATTCACTGCTCAGTCGGCCAAGCGATCGGTCGATGCGCACGAGGTAATCGAGCGTCGCGCGGGGAAGTGTTCGTCCGCTTGTGAGATAGTCGTCATATCGTGAGGGGCCTGCGTGATAAGCGGCGCCGGCGCCAGGCCAACCGTAGCGATCGATCAGTTCGCGCAGGTACGCCGCTCCGGCCAATATGTTGTCGTGTGGGTCGTAGGCGTCGGTGCCAAGATTGAGCGCCTGCCTGAATCGTTCCCAGGTCGCCGGCATGAGCTGCATGAGTCCCATCGCGCCCGCCGGGGAGGTCGTCGGCCGGTCCTGCATGGACTCGCAACCGGCGCTTTCGGCGGCGATGACTGCGTGCAGGTATAGCGCCGGGAGATTGGAGCGAGCGGCCGCTTCGTCTATGAATATCTGCCACTGTTTCGTGCCGCAGAAAGCGGGCGAAGGGGACGCCGATACCGCTGCCGAAATCAAGCATAACAACCCGCAGATCACGCGCGGCGCAAGGCGCTTTACCAGGTCCATATTGGGATCGCCTCGCCGATGGCTTGCGCGCGGTGGATGGGACCAAAGTACCGACTGTCGAATGACGCCGCGTTGTCTGCGCTGAGCAAGAGCAGCTCGTCGTCGGCAAGGTGTCGGCAGCCCATCCAAGCTTCCAGAGGACGGCCCAGGCTGTCGCGAGCCAGTGCTCGAGCAATGGGCACACCGTCTACCGCGAGACCGCTCGTCGTGTTACACACGAGTTGCCCATGTATCGCAGCGACGCGCTTTAGGAGCGGAACATTGCGCGGTAGATAGCGACGCTCATCGGCGAGCAACGCGGCGGCGGCCGGCAGTCGCGTCAACACGTAGGCGTCCAGCTGCGGATCGTGAGCGGGAACGATCACGTACCAGCCGAGTGGCGCGCTGCGGCTGCTGTTGTAGCGAAACTGGTAGGTTGGCGTAGCGACGGCTCCGAACAGTACGCCGACAACGCCCGCTGAGGTCGCGACGAGCATCCGCCATCGAGCGCGCCGCGTCGTCACGATGTCACCGACGGAGTGTCGTTCGGGAACTCGCGCTCGAGCAGTCCTCGAGTCAGCTCCGCCACCGTGACGCCGCTCTGAAAGGCAGCGACCTTGATGCGAGCGCGCAGCTGAGGCGTAACGTCGATCGTAAGGCGCGCGGTATACAGCACCGATTTAGTGGCGGGACTGGATGAGCGGACTTCCGATCGTTCTTGGACCCAGGCGTCTGCGCTGGGCACTGCAGCGGGTCGTGCGCCGATGGTGACGCGCTTGGCGCTCATGACATCAGCATCCGAACATCGGCTGCGAGCGCGACGATCTCGCGCGCTGCTGCACTTTTGCGGTCGATCTCATCCACCAGTTGACCGCAGGCCGCGGACTCGGGAAAAAGGACTCGCTGGCTTACCGCCGCGTTTAACGCACGCACTGGATACTCGGCGAGCGCGGCGCGAACATCGCGTCCGATGACGGTTCCCACGATTCGGCGATTGATGACGAAGGCGGCCTTGAGAGTGGGCTTGAACAGCTTCGCTTCGGTGATCAGGGAGACAATTTCGTTGCTTGCCCAAATGTCATAGGGCGATGGTTGAACCGGAATCAGAACGAGATCGGCGGCGAGGATGGCCGAACGCGCCAGGGCAGTCACGCGGGGTGGCCCGTCGATGATTACGTGATGGGTATGGCGGGCGATCTGTGGAACCTCCTGGTGCAAGGTCTCGCGTGCAAGTCCGACCACGCCAAAACGTCTTGGCAGTCCGAGCATGGAGCGCTTCTGCGACCAATCGAGCGCCGAGCCTTGCGGATCGGCATCGATCACTAAAACGCTGCTCTCAGGGCTCGCCAACGCGCCGGCGAGGTGCGTGGCAAGGGTGGTCTTGCCTCCGCCGCCCTTCTGTTGCAGGAGCGCGAAGATCATGGTCGCGGCTCCTTACCCACAGAGTTGTAAACACACCTTCTTCCGTTAGGAGCTTTTCTAGAGTTAGAAGAAGAGTTAGAGGCGCCGGATTCTGATAAGCGGCACAAGGACTTGCGCGCGCCGGCATTCCTGATAGCACGAGTCCCGATTCCTGTTAGCACGAGGCCGCGCATTCCTGATAGCACGTGGCAACTCACAGCTTCTCCCCAGATTTGAGACTCTCGGCGAGGTCCCGCACGAGTTGGCGGATGTTTGGCTGAACCGGTTGATGGGCGGGATGAGAGGCCGCGCGAAAGTGCAGCACTTCAATGCCGCGTGTCGTCCGCTCGATCTTGAGGCGATAGCCGGGAAGCCGTTGAGCCCGGGCAATATCGCGAACCTCGAACGCAAAGCGCGGGAATGGCGCGAGGCTTCCTGATTTCGCGTAGAGATGTTTGAAGTCGAAGCGCCAACCGTTGGGCTGGCGTCCGGCGTGCTTGCGCACAACGCGATACAGCCACCGCTCGATGCCGCCGGTGAGCGTGAAGTACTCGCGGTCGATAGTCAGCACCAACGCTTCATCCAGAACGCCGGCGTAGAACCAGTCCGGCAGTATCAGCTCCAAGCCCAGCGGCCTACCGCGTCCGTCGGCGCGCTCCTTCCATTCGTTCACCCAGGAGAATCGATGCAGACGGCGACCGGTGATTTGCCGGATCGAGGTCGCAATGCTCGTGGATTGCAATCGATCGAGCGCGGCTTTTAGACGAGTGTAATCGCGCGCCGATGTTCCACGGCGAACAAAACCGAGAATCTCGTAGGGTGTGGCAACCATGAGCCGCGAGGTGGGAAGACCCGCATCGCGAGCTTCGACAAGTTGCGATGCTGCCCAGATCAGCACGTCGGCGTCCCAGATGGTCGCCATGCCGTGCTCGGCGGTCGCCTCGACGCGGATCGACACGGCGCCTGCGCGGAAATCGATCGGCGTAGTGCGATGGGTCTTGGCGAGGCTAAAGAAGGGATAAGCCATCAAGTCCTGGGCGTCGCGAGGAGCTAGATCGCCCGGTAGCGCCTGAAAGATTTCAAGTTGCTCTCTCATCGCGCCCTCAGACAGAGTGGCGCAGAGCCATGTAGGCGGGGTCGGAGGTGCTTTCGCAGGTTCTCGCGTTCGACCAGGCCTCGAGATCCTGCAGGGTATACATCACGCGTCGACCGAACTTGCGGAACCGTGGACCGCCCCCGATGGTGCGCATCTTCTCCAGCGTGCGGGGACTCAACTTCAGGTGCGCGCCGGCTTCGTCGGGCGTGAGATAGGTGCTGGCGGGCGCTATCGACTGGTTGTTCATGTGAGCTGTCTCCGGTGTGCCATTGTCGCCGGCAGTCGGGTTGCAGGCGGTGCGAGACAGCTTGGGCGAATGGAAGGATCGTCTAGGGAGGATCGGACGGCGCCTCGGCGTCTCCCTCTCGGTCCCTCACAATTAGGCGGCGATACCCACCGTCAACGAGTTCGTGCCCGCGACGCAGGAGGTGTCGCAGTTGCGCGCGCAGTTCGCTGTTCGTTGTCCATCGCTGCCACACCTCGCTTTCGCCGTATATCACACGCGCGATCTCGCGATGACTTGCCCCCGCTGCCTCCCCGTCGAGCGCCTGCAGCGAGCGCGCATGGAAGAGCGCATATCGATTGGGACGGTGCGCAGATAAGCGCGCTGGACGACGGCGAGAGGCGAGGAGCGCAAAAGTGTGGGAGACCGCTCGCCAGGCCTCGGGCAGGTCGGCCGATGCGGGCACGCCAAACTCAAAAGCGCTGCCCTCACCGAGGCGTGCGTCGATCGAGACACGAGAGGTCTCATGATTGCTACGCGCGGTCAGAAGGAGATCGGCGCCGTCGTGGAACAGTGTTTTCTGGCCTGGGATCTTCCATAGGGAAAACGTAACGTTTGCGCCGGGATCGGTGCGCTCGTTCAACCGCGAAATAGACGCCGGGCGCGGAAGCCAGCGCGGCTCAACTTCACGCGAGTCGAGTGAGGGATCTTCGAGGCCAGGGAAACCCCCAGTTGCGCGCTTCGCGCGCCGGATGTTTCTTGCCTGATTCCTCCCACTCGCGCCGATAGTCGGCGTTGCGACGCAGATACTCCCAGGCGAGCGCAGTGGGGTCGAGGTGCAGGATGTAGAGATATGCGGCGCTGGGTCGCCAGTCCGTTGCGGTCATCGCAGAGTCCGTTCCGAAAACCTAAGATGCACCATCTTGGCGCGACCCAAGCGAGTTGCACCAGTGTGACCAATGTGCGACACGCGCAGTCGTGAATCAGTAGAAGCGGAACTACTGTAAGTACTGAAAAAAGCAAAAACGGAATGACGTGTGATCGAAGAGATCCGATCTGATAGATCAGATAGGAGTCAGATGCTAACTATCAGAGTCCGCGTCGTCGGCTTGAGGAAGAATTGCGCGTGACTGCCGTGACGATCCCCAGGGCGGCAAGAATGCTGCGCAGAATCCCGAGCAGTATTCCACGCGATGCTGGGACCAGAAGAAGAATTAGGATTATGGTGATGGTGAACATTGGAGATCCCACCGTATAGCAAGGTATGAAGCAGTGTCAAACCGTGTTGGTCGTAGCGAATGCATTGGATGCGAGCAATCAAAGGCCGATCAATCGTTAACCGAACCATCCGCCTGCGCCCGCCGGGTGTATTCAGAGAGCGTGAATCGGGGGTTGAAATGCAAGTCGCGTAGTACCGGCAGGTTCCGAGGTCCCCGGATCGTTTCCAGATCAGAGAGTCGCACTGTCCCGAGCGCCGGCATACACAAACCGAGATCGCATAACCCGTAAGCGGTGTCGCCGTCGATAGGATCGAGTTCCGTCAACAGCCAGGTCGCGTGTGCGTCCGGGGTGAACAGCTTGACCACCGGCAACGGATCGATAGCTTGACCCCGCGCGCGGGCGGCAGCGTTGGCGAGCAACTGTTCACGTTCTTCGTCGGTGATGAGTTTCTTCACGGCCACTATGATAGAGAGGTCACTACGTTTGATATCGCCCACAAACTGCATATCCACCGATTCACAAATCCGTTTCATCGAAAACTCGCCGTCGATTGTAAAACTGACTTGTGCCATTGTTCGGGCCATCCGTGACGCGCTGCACGATGCCGCGGCGGCGTGGACGACATAGTCTCTACATTACCCTGGAAGGTCAATAATTACCGTGCATGGTCCATATTCCCCTGTCGAGGACACCATTGTGTAAATAGTGCGCCCGCCAAGATTATTTTTTGGAGGCGCGCGGTGTCATCAGAGCTGGACAAGAAAAAACCTGCAAAACAGAAGGAAAGGGACCGGTGGAATCGTGCGATCGTCACGGTGATCCGGGCGGCAAGAGATGATGCGGATGTGACTCAACAGGAGTTGGCGAACCGTCTTGGATTTACGCACCGGCAGGTCGTAAATATGGAGCACGGACGCCGGGCAATTCACGCGAGCGATCTGATCATGATCGCGAAGGCGCTGAATGAAGATCCGGAGACGCTGATGCGCCGGATTTTGAGGTGGTGAGGTTGGGAGAGAGGCGGAGAGTCCGCGGCTGAACGGCTCCGGTCGGCGGCCCACTAGTGTTCATCCTTCCGGTTGGTCGGGCGACGGATAGCTGCGCTTCCGGAACTCGAGGGCTTCCTCGCTCCGTCGTTGCTCTCCCGATATCTGCAGTTCCAAGTGGTGTATGTGCCGCCCCGCAAACTCACGGACCCGTTCCCGGGAGTCTGTGAGCCATGGCTCCATCTCTTGCCGCTTGACCCGGTAGGCTTCTACAAGGCCGAATTCTCCGCGCAGCAATCCCGTTGAATCGAGGGCCATACCAATGTGTTGTAGGAGGGGATCGTTTGCCGGTAATGCTTCCACGACACGCTTGGTGAGGTCATGGGTGAAAGCTTGCCCGTTGTAGTTCGCGAGCACTTGCGCCAGAAACTCGAGGTCGTCCCGCGCTCCCCTCTCGCCAACAACCTGTAGAGCACGTTCATACTCCGGCGTAAACGTCGGGAACACATTGGCAAGCAGGCGCCCGCCGCGATACACGAAATGCTCATCATCCTCGGTAAACCATTTGCGAGCAGCAGCCACTGCATACTCGGCAATCTTCTGCAGCGCGGGCTGCAGCAGGTAAAACTCGCATGGAATGGCTTCAAAGCGATCGCCGTCGAGGCCCTTACGTTCGGCCGCTAAACGCTGGCCAAAGAAATCCACAACCTTCGTAGGGTGGGCGTTTGCGATCTCATTCAGGATTTCCTCTTCGCGATACTCCACGGCCGCGCGCGCACCGAGGCCGATTAGGACGAGATCCACCTGCTCGGGAGACAGGTCTTGCAGAATTGAACTCCTGGTAGTCAGCACTGCGGCTTCATTCACCCATCTGGTGTCGCCTTTCTCGCTCAGATACTTCAAGGCGGGTAGAAAGATAAGGCTAATAAGCCCCCCGTCGACTTCACCATGGCGCGCCACGGATGCCGCAATCGCCTTAAGTACCGCTGCGTCATCTTGCGTCTCAACTGCCGCTTTAAGCGCGCGCTCGAGTAATTGAGGATCCACTTCGGCTGAATAACGCTGGTACCAAAGAATCTGGCTCACATAGCGATGAGCTGCGACCCACTGAAGGAGCTTCTTGTGCAGCGAGTCCCGTCCCACCCCGATCTCCAAGCCGCCAAGCATCGCTGGCAAGAATATCGCAAGGCGCTCGTCCAACCGATCCAAATAGGACATCAGAATCGCGGGCTTCGACTTACCGAGCTCTCCCAAGAACCGGTTGAAGCTGATGAAAGTAGCTCCATCCTTCAAGTCGGCGCGCGCGCAGCGTGACAGGATCGATAGCCACTTGTCGGCGCTGCCTTCGGTAACCTCGGCGACCAAATCAATAATACGTGCCGTCTGATAGGCCTCGCGCCCCTCTACGTCGAGGGCGTCGGCCTCCCATTCAGGGGCAAATACCGACTCGAAGCCGACCAAGGTTTTGAAGATAACGAAGTCACGAACGGCGTTGATTGCATCCCGGAACGCAAATATCCGCTCGGTTAGCGCTGCCCGCAGGGCCGCGAGGTCATGATCTTCCTCCTTAGGCCCTGACTTCCCCTTGTGCCGATACTGCCAGAGGAGGCTGTGCTCCAGGTGCTCAAGCAGCTCATAGCTCAGCCCCGGAGCAACCTCCGTGTAGAAGTCCACGATATCGACCGTATCTCGAAGGATCATCTTTGCCAGCGCATCCGATACCCCGCGATAGGGCGGTTGCATCGCGTGCGCGAGCGTTTGGACAACCCAGAGTCGATCGCCCTCAGAATCTGCCTTTCGGAAAAATACCTTTAGGAGATTGATGGCTCCCTTCCGCGCGGTCTCGAGAGCATCGTTCGGAACGGCCGCGCCGCGATGAAGGGTAACAGCGTTGTAGGTAGCTGACGATCCGGTCAGCTCCGACTTCAAGACTTCCCTGAAAACCCTCATTACCATGGGTTTGACGGGCCCGAGCTCCTGCGGGTCCATCCTGCGAACATGCTCCACCAGCCGCAGCTGCACAACAGGCCCCGCCTCCTTCCAGATATCGAGTTGATGCTTGGAAAGAGTCTCCGCGGAACTCAGCAGGCGCTTTCGTACGTGGTCATTCGGCGCGCCTGCGAACAGGACACAAATCGCATCGAATGCAGCCTCGACATCGAAATAACGGAGGTAGTCCAGAATGTCCGCGGCGACCTTCAGTATTGTCTCGATGCTCTCACCAGGTAGACTCGCAAATGGCGTCTCAATTGGTCGCGGCTCGGTCACATATGCCCGCTGCACGGTGGCTACAACGGCCTCGCGCACCTCTGCCTGTACCTTCCCAAGGTCGTCATAGCTCGGTAGCACATACTCTTTGAACCTGTGGAGAAGCTCATAGCGCGCGTTGTTGTCCTCACAATTTCCAAGCTGCTGCAACGCACCTGCATCAAAGAGCTGCTTGCCGCTTGACAGCCGCTCGAAATCATCGACGATCTTTTGGAACTCGTAGCCGGCCGGCAGCAAGTAGTCGCGCATAATACTCTTCATACGCTGCTCGATCCCTTGCATCAGCGCTCCTCCGAAGCCGTTCAGCGTTGGCATCTTGTAGATCATGTCGTGCTCCATCTCGGACCACGCATGATTGAGAGTCGTCTGCACCTGCAATTCACACCAGATATCGCGGAAATCGGCGTACTCGGCCAGCGCAAGGCGCTCGTCCTTTAGCCGGATGACGTAATTGTTCGAAATGAAGAGATTGGCGTCCGCCGCTGTGGGGTGCGGATGGTGAATCTTGGTGCGCGCCCAATCCACGACGAAGTTGTCGGTAATGATTCCAGATGATTGAAAGCGGGCGACGTCAGAATTGGTGTAGAAGACAGCGCGGCATCCGGCCAAATCCTTTGCGGCCGCGCCAATGTCGTCGCTTTCGAGCGCGCCGGCGTGCCCCAACTTCTTTCGCAATGAAGACGGGTCTTTCGCGCGATGCTGGATTTGCTGCAGTCGGAGTTCGGCTTGCTCCCGAATGACAGTGTTCAGTATCCCCGCGACGAGCTCGGCCAACCGAGCGTACAGCGCGCGCCCATCAGTCTCGTAGGTTCTGAGATTCACCTAGCTATAATACCGGACCGACCCAGGGCACCGCCCGTCGCGGGAATGACGGGCTCTCGTTGGTTGACGCGGGGCCAAATGGGCGGTCCATTGAGACGGTATGCCCTATAATTAAGGTTTCGTGCGCAGAAGTGGCGTGCATATGAGCAATTCATTCTCGTGGCCTAAGCTTCCGGAAACTGACGCGGAATTCGAAGCCGTGATGCAGGCGATAGATGGTGTGCTCGCGGCTCGCGGACTCAAGCCGGCGCAGCGACCGCTGAACGTGTCGCCACTGCTTTGGGAGGCCTTTGGCTGGGAGGGTAACATTCTGCCGCCGCGCGATCTCGCATCCAGACCGGGGTTTAGGGGGCAGGTGCTGCTCGCAAAGGCCTACCGATGGTATGACCAGATCTACGCCGACAAGATCAAGATGGACTCCTCGTTCGCGCACATCCCTGTGGTTCTGGGGCATGACATCTGGCGCGCCCGCATCATTCTCATCTACGGAACTGTGGGGATGTTCGTCGACCGCGATCTCAACAATCGCGGCAATCTGATGAGGTCGGGTCAAAACCGCTCGACGTTCAACATTCTCTGCGCGGTTGATGGGTTGTCTCAAGAGCTCTCAACTCGCCTCAGCGAGACCGAGTTGGAGCGGTACGCCAAATTGACACAAGCAGCGTACAAGGCGCTCGTGTGGCGGGAGGGACTCCCTCAGAATGAACTCCTCACCAGTGCGCGCAGCGACTACAGTTCCTCAACCGATGACGTGCTGGCTCGCCGGACCGCCCAGGCACGATGGGCAGCCCAGCAGGCCGTCGAGAAGACCTTCAAGGGGCTGCTTGCCATCGCAGGTCTCGCCTTTCCAACGGGCGGCCCCAAAGGGCATGATTTGTTGCACCTGGCGGAGCTTCTGGAGCAGGGTGCTTCCATTGCGGTTGATGGTTCGGACCTGACGGCGGCATCCTGTTCTCCGCGTGTGCGCTATGGCGAGGACCCCTCTACAGAGAGTCAGGCTCTGAATGCCAATCACGCCGTGTTGCGGATCCTGCTGCAGTTGGCGGACTGTCCACTCTCGGCGTCGCTTCTCAGACGGCAGCCGACATCGGCTTCGGCGGCTCACTAACCTATTGCCACGGATCGGTCAGCGGACATGAACTGCGCGCTGTGCAACGAGATTCTCGACGAATCGCTGGATTCTTGGGAGCATCTCATCCTAAATGCCATCGGCGGACGACGGAAAGTGCGCGGTGTGCTGTGCATGCGGTGCAACAACACCTCGGGCGCGGGCTGGGATAGCGAACTGGCAGATCAACTGAATCCACTTGCACTTCTCTTTGGCGTTGAACGTCAAGCGGGCCAGGCGCCAGCACAGAAATTCGAGACGGCGACTGGGGAACACTTCTGGCTCAATCCTGATGGCACGATGAGCCCAGCTGCCGTGCCATATCGCAAGACCCCCAAGGACGGCGGCGGTTGGCAGATTCAGATCAGCGCGCGGACGCTGGCGGACGCCCGAAAGATACTGAAGGGTGTGGCAGAGAAGTACCCCGAGGTGGACTACGAGCGGGTATTGGCTACCGCTGAGAGGAAAGCGGACTATCTGGACGATGCGCTTAAAATGTCTCTCGGCATCGGCGGCAAACGTGCCGGTCGCTCTATCGTGAAATCCGCCCTCTGCCTCGCCGTCGCAGTGGGCGTCGATCCTATGCAGTGCGCGGATGCACGCTCGTACCTCAATGACGAGAAGGCTGAGCCATGCTTCGGCTTCTATTACGCATGCGACCTCGTGCGCGATCGGCCGCGTCACGTGCCGTTGCATTGTGTCGCCGTGAGCAACCGCGGATGCGATGGACAGCTTCTGGGGTACGTCGAATTCTTTGGATTTCATCGCATGCTGATATGCCTTGCAGACACCTTTCAAGGCCCCGATGTGCATGCTTCTTACGCTGTGAACCCGATGACGGGGCAAGAACTCATGCTCAACGTTGAACTCGCGCTACCGCGCGCCGAGGTGGCTGCAACTTATGCCTATGAGCGGCTTCCAGACGGCGCGTATCAAGCGATACTCGGTGAATTGATTCCCGTCGCACAGAAACTATCTTTCGAGCGGGAGAGAGACCGGGCCATTTTGCGCGCATTCCAAAGTGCCATGCAGACGTGCGGAGTGCCCGAAGGCGGGGAACTCCCGCTGGAGAAGCGATGGGAATTTAGCCGATTGATGGCTGAGCAAATGATGCCGTTCGTCACGCGGCATCTGAATCGACGTCGTGGCAGCTAGAACATTTCTACACCATGACGACCGCACATAGTCATCGGGCGCCTTCAATATCCGACCGCCGCCCATGACGGCGCCGGACGATAGCAAACCCCTCGCCAACGATCCCGCCCGGGAAGCCAGCGACTCGATGCGTGGTTATTGGGCGCAGGTCTGGCGCAGCGTTTTGGTCTGGCTGGAACTGGGTGCTTCCGAACGGCTCTATCTTGAGGGTGCTGAGGATCTCGACCGGGTGAGCGGGCGTGACGCGGAGACCATCCAGGTCAAGGACACTGCAGGTAATATCACACTGCGCTCGCCGGATGTGGTCGAAGCAATCGACAACGCGTTTGGACACCTACAGCGCAATCCGCAGCGCACGATCCGCTTTCGTTTCCTGACCACATCGGGCATCGGTTCGGAAAAGGGCGCGCCCTTCAGGGATCGAACACCCGGGCTGGAACTCTGGAGGATTTGCCGGGAATCGAACGACTCAGCCCAGTCCGAGGTAGACGCGCGCGCAATTGCCGATTTCCTTTTGGCCGAAGGCAAGATATCCGGAACGGTTCAGGCGTTTCTGCGCAGGGCCTCGCACGCAGAGATCAAACTAAAGCTCATTGACACCATCGAGTGGGACACGGCGGCCGACGATGCGTCACAGGTCATCCAAGCGGTCAAGGACCAGCTCATTCTTCTAGGCGAAGCCAAGGGTGTCCCGCCAGAGAGTGCTGAGCTGGTGGCGGACCATCTTTACGCCACCGCCTTCGAGACCGCCACGCGCCGCGAGGACCGTTGTCTGACGCGTGCGGAATTGTTGCGCGCGTTTGCGGAGAAGACGCGCGTGTCGTTGCCGGCCGCGACCGTCACCGCGCTCATGGCCGCGATCCCCAAACATCTGGTGCCCGAGGGGGCGTTGGCCTTGGCCGTGGGCGGGAGAAGCAGTGTGATCGGGCTTCCGCCGCCGCTGCCCGCGCGATATTACGCACGCACCACGGTGCTAACAGACTTGTCGCGGCGGCTGTCCACATCGACAGTTCTGGTTATTCAAGGCGGCACCGGCGTCGGCAAGTCGGTCTCGGCCGCCGGCCACGCCACGAATTCGACTTCATCATGGGGGTGGGTCGATCTGAGGGGCCTCCCGGAACTCGCCCGCGTGTTTGATCACGTCGCGCGCGAGCTCACGGTCGAGAGTGGTATTACACATCTCGTTCTCGATGACCTCACGCTGCCGGCCGATGCGCGTACCCTGGAACGGTCGCTCGTGGCGATCAAGGACACGCTCGGCGGCCGTGGCGGACAACTCGTGATCACCTCTGCCGTGGAGTTGCCGCAGCGTTTGGCGCTCGCACTAGACTTGACCGCATCCGACACTCTGCCTATCCCCGCGTTCATGCATGATGAGATTGCCGCATTCCTGCTGGCGCGTGGGTGTCCCCCCGAGATGACCGGTCAGTGGGCGACCATCATTCAGGTGCACACCAGCGGTCACGCCCAACTCGTGCATGCCCGGATCGCGACCCTGGAGGCACTGGGATTTCCCGCACCCGGGCTGCAGCAGCTTGCGGCCACACCTACCGATGTGGTCGAAGCGCGTGCCGAAGCGAAGCGCCTCATCGCCACGCTCGATGCCGCGACGCGTGAACTCATCTATCGATTGAGCCTAACGCCGCAAGCTTTGGTGCAGCGCTATGTGCTCGCTATCGCCGGAGAACCTCCACCGATCGCGGAACCGGGTTTGGTCTTTGCGAGTCTTGTCGGACCGTGGGTCGAGCGCGTGGCAGAGGGCTTATATCGCATTTCGCCGCTATTGATCCGCGTCGGTCAGGAGGTCCAGGGGGAGTCGTGGGCCATGGCGATGCACGGGACCGTGGCCCGCACGATGTTGGCCCAGCGCACTCTCTCCCCAGGCGATGTCTCGAACATTTTGCTTCACGCCACTGCGGGCAAGGACTGGCTCACGGTTGCCCGGCTGTCCTTTGGTCTACTCACCGCCGACACAGAAATATGGGACGCCCTCGCGCAGAGCGCTGGCTGGTTTCTGTTCGTGGGCACAGGAAGTGCGCCGGAGCGGCCCCAGGGCGACCCCTTCATGCTCTTCCTTATCCGCTCGCTGCAACTGCGCTTGGCGACGGCCGCCAAGAACATTGAAGCGGTGGAGGCGGTCATCGCCTGTGCGAACCAGGAATTGCCCGCGACCATCGAGGGTGAGTCAGCGCGACTTATCAGGTACCACTTTCTGACCCAGATTATGCGCACGGAACTAAACCTTCCCATCCAGCAGATTCTCACGACCGCTCTTGAATTCGTGCGTCTTGGTGACGAGTTGGGCGAAATGCTCGCCGAATTCAAGAAAGCCGATCGTATCTTAAAGGGTCCTGACGGCGCGCCCGATTTGGCCGGGCTCGCCGGATTCTCCTTGATGGCGCATCTGACGGATCGCGCCTCACTCACGACACTGTTGGATGCCTGCGAGGCCATGGAGCCCGCGCTGGCGAAGCGCCTGCTATGGTTCATTGGCGGAACCGAATCCACCTCGCAGATGGTGTACGAGCGCATCTGGATGGCGGAGTTCAAAGATCCGATGCCCGACTGGACCGCCTGCCGCACCGCTTTCCAAAGGGCGTATGAGCTTGGGCGACAATCCGACTTGTCGGGACTCGCGCAGGGCGCCGCGCGCGCGATTGCACGTATCACGGCGGAAAACCTGAAAGATCCCGATGAAGCCCTCCGGCTTGCCGAACAGATGATCGGCGAGATCGGTCCTTCTCCGGGGCAGGAGGATGGACGAGCCACCATCTTGCTCGATCAGCGAGATGATGCCGGTGCGCTTGCCATATGGCGTAACGTGCTCCCGCATTGGAAGCCCCGAGACGAATTTGATCTGCAACAAACGTTCTCATATCGTCGAGCCGCCGTCGCCGCGGCGCGCCTCAACGAGTGGAAGGAGGCCGCCGAATGGCTGCACGGCGCGTGGGAGTTGGCGAGTGAGACAGATCAGGCGATCTATCGCGCCGGCCTGCTGATTGACGAAGGCTACGCGTGGTGGAAATCCGGCATCAATAACCAAGCACTGCAGCGTTTGGCTGAAGGACTGGTCGCGATTGAGCGATTGCCCTCTGATGACATCGATGAAGGAGCGTACTTGCTACGCAAGCGCGCCGGTCACACGTTGATGTGGATGGCGCGTGCCACGACGGGTTCGCCTCCCGACGACAAATTCGCACCACCGTCCTTCGCTTTATGCAGTGGCATGGAGCCGGTAAAGGAAGCGCGACTGCCCTCAACGCCCGCGGATGCGATGTGGGTACACCTTCTGGAGTTTGAATTCTTTGCGAACCTCGGCAATCGACAATACCTTGAGCACGAGCCTCGGCTAAGCGCCTCGCGGTATGGGCTGGTGCGCTTCTCATTCGATCGATTGAGAATGCGACATCGCACGGGGGATCTTGCCTTCCATGATTTTGTTGAGGTGGTGACCCACTACGCAGAAACGCTTGTGCTATGTCGCCGCTACTATCACGAGGGAGGACTCCAACTCGCTGATCCGCTTCCGGCGGATGCAGATGGGAGTGGTGTACAAGGACTGGACGTTGAGTTTGTCCTCGTCGGCATGTTGAATGCAGTTTTTGCGTTGGCCGCAAGGGGCTCGATCACGAAGGACGTTATCGACCAATGGCGTGCGAGCCCAACGCCCGCTGGGTTGTCTCCCGTGCTTGAATCTTGGTTGGATTTTGTGGACGCGTTGTTTGTCAGTCAAACGCTCAACGCAGGCGCGGAAATGCGAGACGCGTCGCGAGCGTGGCCCTTGCAGGCCGCAGCATCCATTCGCTATGCGATTGATAATGGCGCGGGCCCCGGGACGCTGTTGATGACGCACGACTATTGGGCGAACGTGATCCCCCGCTCCGATTGCCAGACGTTTGCGCTGGCGGACATCGAACTATTGGTGACGCGTGGATGGCTCAGCATGTGCGATCGACCGATGCTGCTGCGCGCCCCAGCCACCACGGTCCCGGCATTGCGGCAGGCGTGCTCAGGCCCTTCGAGAGGATGGCGCAAGATCGGTGAAGTGCTGATGGCGGCGTGCAACGCCGTCTCGGGCAGCATCCCGGAGGACATGCGGGACAGAATTCAGAAACTCGCGCATGGATCGTGATCTCAGCCGTCGCGGCTCGTGGGCTTGACCTTACGCCGAGGGACACAAGTGCTTGCGGCCCTCGCGGTGTGAGGCAATACGTGAGATCACGATGCAAAGACCGGCAGAATTCCTTTCAAAATCAAATAGATGGCGCGCCCGGAGGGATTCGAACCCCCGACCAATCGGTTCGAAGCCGATTACTCTATCCAGCTGAGCTACGGGCGCAAATTGCTACCGAAAATCGTCAGATCCAAAATCGAATGATACCTGCGAATGCCACGTCGGCCACCACGGTCACTTTCTGGTCACTCCAGAATTGCCCCGTTTAACGCCAGTCCGTAAGTCGCTAATTGTTTTACCGATTTCGACCATCCGAACTTCGAGTCTTGACGTTCGAAGCGCGGTGCTCTATCCAGCTGAGCTACGGGCGCGCAGGGGGTGCAGTGTAGCGTCCCCCGCGCCTTTCGGGAACCTTAGAAAGTGATTCTCACCCCGCCGAAGTAGGCCCGCGGCATGGCGGGGCTCTGGAACCGGTTATCCACACCCGATCCGTTGGTATCCACGTCCGGCACCCCAGGTGCCCCTACCCCGGTGGGATCGCCATACAGTCCGAAAGTGCTATACCGACGGTTCGTCAGATTCTGGACACTGGCGAACACCTCGACCTGCTTGGTGATCTTATAGGTCGTTCGCAGGCTCACCACTGTATACCCCGGCAGTTGCGGGTTTTGGTTCGCTTCGTCGCCTCGATAGAACGAGGGACCCGTGTAGTTGAGGCTGCCGCCGACGGTCCAGTCGTGGATCAACTAATAGTCTGCACCCAGTATCCGGCGTACACCGTCATATCGGGCAGCAACTTGTACGTTGCACCGACGGCGGGATCGAAATGCGTAAATCGATTGTTGCCGTCCAAGGAGTTTCGCGCAAGTCCGTCAAATCGACCTTCGCAAGGTTGTAACGGCCGCCCACGGTCGTCGAGAGCTCATCGGTCACATCCAGAGTATCCGTGGCATAAGACCCGTAGTACTTGTTGTTCGCAACTCGAATCCGAATGCTTCCATAGGGCGAATATGTTGGGAATGGGAGTTTTTCCCGAATATGTTGGCAATGACCGTGGTCAAAGCCTCTCCGCTGCCAGCACGGTCCCAGGTGACCCGCGCCTGCGACATGTATCATGGGCAAATCAATAGCGAGTGACTCTAACGAGATGACGACAACACGACGAGCGGGCACGGTATTCGCGTCGATGCTGCTGGCCTTGGGCGCAGCTTCCTCGGCGCGCGCGCCCGCGGCTGTCGCGAAGCCCTACGGCATGGATGAGCGCGTCGTCCCTGCGGCGTATCTCCACATGCCGCACCAGGAGGACGGTCCGCTTCCCAAGTTGCTATCGCAGACCGGT
>Ga0073928_10001821_pt1 | contig 39398 bp, 41 predicted proteins | sample PaiPotPPA55metaG_FD_76969 | JGI IMG/M metagenome (GOLD analysis project Ga0073928, IMG submission 76969) | Iron sulfur acid spring bacterial and archeal communities from Banff, Canada, to study Microbial Dark Matter (Phase II) - Paint Pots PPA... ... | reverse complement strand
TGCCCGCGACCGAAACAGATCTACGACCATCCAAACAATGAGCCTGACATGATCTTTCATCCCGCAACAGCATCGCCCGATTCTCGATCAACTGCTAGTCAGATTGAGTTTGCGACAGGGACAGGGGGCGGGCGTTGCCCATGTTGCCATCACGGCGCTGAAAATCATAGTCTATTTGCCGCGCTTTCATTGATGCACACCGAGTGCTGGACGGGTTATCGTAGCAGCTTTGACAAACCCGAAGCGGTTGATGGGTTCGGGCGCCGCGGCATCGCGGTTCTCCAACTCCGCTACCGTCAACGGCACCAACGTCCTCGCCGCAGTCGCGTGCGAGCTGATTGATGCATGTATGAGCGCGTTATCGCAACGGCTCCTGAAATTTCAGCAGCCGCCCGGCATTCGCCATCACCGCCAAGGTGCTGAAATTGTGCAGCAGTGCCGCGACGAGCGCCCCGCTCGCACCCAGCACGCCAGTCGCGGCACAAACCACAATGACAACTGTCCAGCCCAGACCGACCGCGACATTGGTATGGATCGTCCGCCGACAACGCCGGCTTAACCGGATGCAGGTGCCGAGGCGTCGAAGATCATTCGTCATCAGCACCAGGTCGGCTGATGCCAACGCGACATCTGACCCTTGAGCACCCATCGCAATGCCAACCGCACCGACCTTGAGCGCCAGAGAATCATTGATCCCGTCCCCTACAACCAAAGGCCGGTAGCCCGTGCTGATTTCGTCGAGGACGTAGGTCATCTTTTGTGCCGGGAGAGCTTCGGCGCGGACGCTTTGCAGGCCTAAAATGTCTGCTATGCGGCGAGCAACCGCTACGCGATCACCGGTGAGCAGGGACTGTCGTTGCACACCGAGTTGGCGGAGATCGGCTATCGCCTCTCGGGCCTCTGGGCGTGGCTCGTCCGCGAGTAACATCCAGCCCAGAAACTTCGAACCGAGCGCGAGGCCGGCGATTGGACCATCGTGGTTTGGAGGCGTCGAAGGTTCGACGCCCAGTTCGTCGAAAAGTTCGACTCGGCCAAGCGCGACTGTCTCCTGCCCCAATCGTGCGACCACGCCGAGCCCTCTCGTTTCCTTGACGTCTTCAAGGACCATTGGATCGCTGTCCTTCGCCAGCGTCGCAAGGGCGCGGCTAACCGGGTGATTGCTGGCGGCCGCGAGATTGCCGGCCAGCCTCGTCAAATGCTCGCGATCGACGCCTGGCTCCGGCCTCGCGTCGACGATTTGCAACTGACCGATCGTCACCGTACCGGTCTTGTCGAACACCACGGCGTCGACAGTGGCAAGATTTTCAAGGAAAGCCGCGCCCTTCACCAAAATTCCGTGTCGACTCGCGACCGCAATCGCGCAAATGGCCGTCGCGGGCGCCGCCAGCACAAGCGCGCAGGGGCACGACGCGACAAGCACGGCGAGCGCCGCCATTGTGCTGCCCGTCACGAACAAAATGCCAGCCGCAAGCAGCAGAACGAGCACCATGTAACGTTGCGCATAGCGCTCGAGCAGGCGGCTCACCGGCGGCTTGGCATTCTCTGCCTCCTGCAGCAGGGTGATCACCCGGCCGAGGGTCGATTTCTCGCCGACTCGTGTGACTTTCACCACGAGATGGCCATCGACATTAATCGAGCCGCTGAAAACCTCCGCTCCCGGTTGGACCTCAACGGGCACCGATTCGCCAGTAATCGAGGCGGTGTCGATGCTCGCGGCCCCGGCCTGCACGAGACCGTCGGCCGGAATGACGTCGCCTGCGCGCAGTTCGATCAGATCACCCACATGCAATTCCCGCGTGGCCACCTCTTCGACTTGGCCGCCAGGCAGCAACCGGCGCGCCTTGGTTTGCGTCAGCCGGCTGAGCGCACGGATCGCCTCTTCCGAGCCCAGTAGCGAACGCTCCTCGAGAATGTGGCCAATGGTCATGACGAGCGGCAGCAGGGCGGCCGTTATCAAGTCGCCGGCAACCCACGCGGCGATCAAGGCCAGCGCGACGAGCTGATCGGTAATGCCGTGCAGGTCGGGATATCGGAGACTCTGCCACGCGGCCGAGAGCGCCGGCACGGCGACGAGCAGGGCGGCGACCCCGGCGACGAGCTGGGCCACATCGTGCTGGCTCGGTGCCAGAAATTGCAGTGCTGCCGACAACACCAGGCAGCCGCCGGCTGCGAGCGAAAGCGTCAGCCGCAATCCGAGCGAAATTTGCTCCGATCGGCTCAGTAGTCCGATGCTGGGTGCCGTGGGGCCGGCATCTACAGCTGTATGGTCGATCATTTGGGCACCGGTCCCGGCAGGATCAGATTGATACCGCCATTTTTATCGATCGTGTCGACTCGCGCTGCCTTTGCCAGTAACGGCCCAACGCGATCATAGTAGATGCGGTTGATCAGCATCTGACCGGACAGCCCCGGGGAGCCCCGCATCAAGGCGGAGATCGTGGCGGTTCGAGACTTTGCTTCAGTCGCCCGCTCCTCAGCTTTGGCCGCGGAATCGGCAAAGATTCGATCTTTTTCCTTATTTGCTTGCAGGGCCGCTACGGTCGCGCCGGTGCGGGCCTGGGCGATGTCCGCCTCGGCCTGTTGCGAGACCATCAGCACGTAGTCGAAGGCAGACTTGGCGCCGAACGGAATCGATGCGGCGAGATCCACCCGGCTGACCATGACGCCAAGGCCGGCGCCCTGCACCGCGAGTTCCTCCAGGCGATGATTGATCGCGTTCATCAGATCTGCGCGAAGCTGCTCGCGGCCAGCGCGCGCCGCTGCATTTGAGCCGAGATCCAACTCCGGGCGCGCCACCAGAATTGTATCGAGGTCTCTCTGAGCGCATACCGACACGGCGCTCGCCACGAACAGACGCTCCAATGCAGGACTGACATGATCGACGGACAACACATAGGCGGCAGGATCGACAATTTGATAGAGCAGAGTCCCTTCCAGATGAACAATGCTGGCGTCGCCCGTCAGCAGGAACGCAGCGGTTCGTCTGGGATCGGGATTCATCACAAAGTCCTGGCCGGGCGGGCTGGGCTCGAATTGGGGTATCTTGAACTCCATCTGGCGGTCGGCCGAGGGCAGAAGGACCACGCGCTCGATCGGCGACGGCCACGCCATCAGGAGCCCAGCCTCCTGCTGGCGCGTAATATTGCCGAAGCGGAAAACCACAGCTCGGCTATCGGGCGGCACCTGGCGGAAATTCGACAACGACCATCCGATAGCCGCGACGCAGACGGCGAGGAAAAAGAAGCGGAACGAGAGCTTTGCCGCTTGCGCCCACGGCCCATTCAGCTCGGCGGTGTCCTTTGGCGACGAGCTTTCCATCACTGCACTCCAGCGCTTGTCGGTGGTGGTGGCGCAGTCGTCGCGCTCGGCGGCCCATCGACCAGCGCTCGGAATGGCGCGGCGTCGGTGCGCAGAATCAACCGGGTGTTGGCGCTCACAACGGTCCCGAGCGTGTCGAGCGAGCGAAGCAGCGTATAAAGGTCAGGCGCGCTGTTATAAGCTTGGCCATAAATGTCTGCTGCCTGCAGCCGCGATTTGGCTTCGATCTCGGCTGCCTCGGTTTTTGCCTTCGCTATCAGCACACGGGAATCGCGATTGGCGCTGGAGGCGATCTCGGCTGCGGCGCGCTGGCCTTCGGCTTGCCGCTCGGCGGCGACGATCTCTCGCTCTGCCCGCATTCTTGATACGGTGACGTTGAGCGTCTCCCGGGGCAACGTCAGTCGCTCGACGCCGACCTGCCGGATGGTAATCCCGTACACCTTGAGCGCCTGCTGATCGAGGCGCTCGCGCAGGCGGCCTTCGAACTGGCTGAGCTGAACCTTCGCCGGATCCGTGTTGACAAGATTCGATAGATCAAAACTCGTCGCGGTGATCTCCAACGAAGATCCGATGAAGCTCCGCAGCTGCTGCGCCGCGACATCAGGCTGGTTGCGAACGGCGCGGAGGAACTGCCGGATGTGGTCCGCCTCGGCCGGTACCTGCCATGCGACGTACGCCTGCACCAGAATACGCAATCCGTCGCGGGTTCCGACATCATGAAGACCGCTCGACGTGGTCCGCAGGCGCATGTCGACGTCGATCGTGCTTTCAATGGGTGCCGGCATCTTCCAGGCAAGACCAGGTTGCGCGATCACATTGACCGGATCGCCAAATCGCGTCACCACAATCGCATGACCGGCGCCGACGAGAATGACGCAGGCCGATACGGCAGCCGCCGAGGCGATGACCGCGGCGACCAGAAACCGGCCATAGCGCGCGAACCAGCCTCCTGATGGCGGTGCTGCTTGACGGCCGGCCCCATGGTCGTGATGGTGATGACCGTGATGATGATGGTGGCCGAGCGTCATTGCGTTAATCCTGGTTCGTCGTCAGTGTTCTTCGTCTGGATTGGGCATGTTGTTTTCGAATTGGAAAACGTCGGGTCTTCCGGCCTGGTTGCCGCCGCGAATGTCGAAGCTTCGAAGATCGATGGTCGGCGGGTTCCTGCCGGTTGCGCGGTGATCGATCACGATGAGCTCGGTTTTTGCGAGACCGCTCACGAGACGTTCAAACCGGCGCTCGAGCAAGAATGCCTCACCATTGCGCTCTCGCGCCGCACGATCGGACTTGAAAAGAATGCTTTCGCTTTGCGCCTGACCGATTAGCTCCGCGGCCGCGGCGGCCGCGCCGTTACGAGCCTCGGTTGCCAGTAGTGTGGCGAGTTTCATGGTGCGAATGGCGTCAGCGCGTTTAAACGATATTGCCAAGTTCGCCTGAATTTCGGCCGTCTGCACATTGTGATACGCGCTCGCGGCGCCAGGCGGCGGGTGGATCGCTTCCACGACGACTGCAATCGCTTCGATACCGCTCGATAATCGATCCAATTGGTCTTGCAGCGAAACCCGCAATTCATTGGCGAAGGTTTCCCGGTTTTGTCCGAGCACTTCGAGCAAAGTGTTTCTTGAAAAGTATCGCACCAACAGTCGGCCGACTGCCGCTCGAATGAGATGCTCCGGACTCTCCACCCGATAGGCGGAATCCATGGCGGCTGCATCCGACAGGCCAACGTGATAGACGACCCGCAGGTCGGCGTCGACGATTTGAAAACTCTGCTCGCCGCGCGATTCGCTTGCGATCAGATAGCTTTGTTCCGAGGGGTGTGACGTGTCCCACAGCCGATCTGCCGCCGCAGGCGGGAGACCTTCCGCGGCGACCAACTGCTGTTGTTGATCGACGCCTGCACTTAGCTGTGACGATTGACTGGAGCCATCGACCGGCGAAAAGGCAATGGGGATGTCGTGGATGACCCCAAATTCCACGCCGCGCATCACCCCCAACGGCCAGGGGAGATGAAAATGAAGGCCGGGTCCGAGGACTGCCACTGGCGTCCCAAATCGTTCGTAAACTGCCCTCTCGTTGAAGGCCAGCGCCGTAATGCCGGTAACGCCCCAAGCCATCATGCCCATTACGAAAATAATCGGAACGAGGGCCTGTTGAATGAAGGCCAAAGCCCAACTGCGTGATAAATCGATACCGAACTGGCGCTGAATCGAGCGGTTCAACGCAGTGAAATTCGGCGCAGAGAACCGCAGCAGGCCGGCAATGGTGCTATCGGCAACCGCTTGGCGTCGCTCCATCGGGTCAAAGGGAACGAACACCATCGCGGCGCTGCGAAGGATCAACTCGAGCGATATCACGGCCATCAATATGGCCAGCGCCTGGTCGAGCCGGGGCGCCCAAGCGAACCCGAATGACTGCAGAATGCTGGAAATCCCGAGAATGGTACAGGCGGTCAACGGGACCCGTAGGAGGCGATCAATTTGCGAAGCTTCCGGGAGCACTTCGGTGCGGGTGTTCGCGAAGACTCGCTCCAAGACCAGCAACGGAAACGCCGCAATCACCAATGATCCGCCAAGCACCTGCTGGATGATCGGATTTGCAATGGGGGGAACCGACATCGGCCAGCAGATCACAATGCCCACCATCGCAAGCGCACCAAACAGCATCGCGACAAGAACTTGCGGCCAGCCGGCAAGCGACGCGAACGGAGGGATCAAAGACTTGGACCGCGCCAGAAGGCGCATGATCCGCCGGATCCTACCCTGGCCATCCGACGTAGCAGGACGATCCTGCGACAGTGCATTTCGTTGCAATTCGACAGTCAGCAGCCGGTGACGGACGAGCGTTATTATGCCCACTGAAAACAAGCCTGCCGCGGTGACCGAAAGTGCGGCGCCCAGGTAACCTAAGGACGGCGGGACAGGTATACCCGCTAGCAATTGTCCGTTCGCACGTGCCGATACGCCGATGATGAGGGCAATGCCAAGGGTGGCGAAGATTGCTCCGCCAATCAGCAACGGCGCACGATAGCGCTTTGCCGTGTTGAAATGGGATAGTTCGGACAACATCGCTCGCAAGAATCCTTAACCCAGACGACACCGCCCAGCAAACGCCGGACAATTATCAAGCTCGAACATCTGGATGATCAGGCGATTGGCGGAGCGCGCGCCCTAAAGGAAGAATAGCGAGTTGGCGTATCCTCGGACTCGCTAACGGCGTGCCAGGAAACATGGCGGAAGACAATCGGTGTCGTAAGTACGGGAGGCTGCCCAATCAGGGCGCTACTAATCAAATAATTGCTTGCACAGATGGGACAGGTGTCGTGCGGGCAGCCCTTGCCGCGGTGATCGGTCGGCGTGGCCGGCAAACTTGCGTCACCATTCAACAATTGGGCAGCGTCGAAGCCCAGCGCGGCCGCACCCCCTGACGCCCTGAAGCTTTCCGGATGAAGGTGCGCAAAGGACGCAGCGAGTTGGAGGCACAGCGCAAAGAGCGCGAGACTTCCGCCGAAGCGTTGGCCGGAACACCAACGCCACCACCACCACCACATTTCTGGCCTTCCCTGTTCCGGCTCAAGTCAAAAAGCCGCAACGACACGATGCTACAAATCGCTGCAACTAAGAGAATAACACCGTCGGCCGGCATTTGGCAAATGCGCGAGATCTATCACAGCTTACTGCGCGGTGAGCCGGATGTACTCGCATTCATGAACTATCCAACCTCGCATCGGGCCAAGCTGCACTCCACCAATCCGATCGAACGCCTCAACGGTGAGATCAAGCTGTGCGTCGACGTCATCGGCATCTTCCCAAACGAGGCCGCCATCAGGCGCCTCGTCGGCGCTATCCTGCTCGAACAAAACGACGAATAGACGGTCCAGCGAGCCCGTTACATGACGCTGGAAACCATCGAGCCCATCAGCGATAATCCCATCGTAGGGTGGCCATAGCAAAGCTCCATGTGAAATATCGAAAGCGGTTTGAAATCCCGGGGCATCAAGAAGACATGACCTTGTGGCTCTGAGATGCGACACGTCGCGCGCCCGAAATTCCATCGGCACCAATGGGCCAGCTATGTTGTCCTCGATCTCCAGCCCCATAATTCGGAAGCCGAACCTTTCAAAGATACCGATGAGGTTACGTCGGGTCGTCAGCAATGCCCTTTGAGCACCGGCCAGAAGGCCAGTTACGATCTTCGCCGAGCTACAGCCCAGATGCTGGAACTGAGTGGTTTCACAGCGCGCGTTTTCTCGTCGGCAAAGCAGGCTCTTATGGGCGACGCCAGCTTGCAATTTGGCCCAGGATCGAGTCTGATTAGTGCCGAGTGGTTCGACCTGCCGTGTCTCCAACACGCGCAGCAGATTGACCTAGGCTGCAGGGGGCATAGACTCTGTTGGATGGACAAGCGGCCGGGGCTTTTACAATCAGCGACGCTGTCATCGAGAAGGACTCGGGCCGCTCTTGGCGCGGCCCCTGAGTCGCGTTTTCGACCTTGGAACGTAGTAGGCAGCCCGCCGGAGCGGCCAGCTTTAATGGCCTCCTTCTATATCCGGAAACAAAAAGAAAAATGAAACAAGGGGGACGAAATGACGGTGATCGGCTACGCGGTGGGCACCATCGATCAGGACTTGTCGATTCAGAAGGCGACACTGCGGGCCGCCGGCTGCAAAGTTATCCGAACCGAAAAGCGTAGCGGTGCAACGACCGGAAGCCGGAAGCAGTTGCGTAACATCTTGGAATTCCTACACAACGGCGACGTGCTGATGGTGACGCGGATTGACCGGTTGGCACACAGCATCCGCGACTTGCAGGACATCGTCCAGGCGATAAAAACCAAGGGCGCTTCTCTGAAGGCGACGGAGCAGCCCATCGACACGAGCACCGTCGCCGACAAGGCGTTCCTCGACATGCTCGGACTCTTCGCGGAGTTTGAGACGAACTTGCGGAAGGAACGTCAGCTTGAGGGCATCGCCAAGGCCAAGGCGGAAGGCAGGTACAGGGGCCGACCGATCTCGATAGACGTCTCGAAAGTGTACGAACTCAAGGCGCAGGGCAAAGGCGTCACCGATATCGCCAAGGAGATGAAAATAGCCCGGTCGTCCGTGTACAGAGCGCTCAAGGAGCGACGTGAAACGAGCCTGCGGCAGGGATCCAGTGGCCGTCGCCAAGTTCCAGAAGGGTACGGACGTCGGGGACCTCTGTTGCGACGCGGCGACGGCGAAGGGCCGGTCCAGGAAGGCGAGCTGCAGAAAGTTTGTTCGGAACAAACGATTAAGCAGTACGACGTGAGACAGGCATCTATCTTCTCTCCCGACGCCTGCGGGAGCGACCGGATCTCACGAAGGGAGAAGGAGGAAAGCTGCGCAAAATTCGGATTTGAACCGGCCCTAACGTCGCAACGGCCTTGTCGTCTCGTCGACTGACCGTTCAAGGGGACAAGCACCCGTTGGCGCGCAGCGACAAAGAAAAGGAGGCTCGAACCGAACCGATTCAGGACCAAGACGTAGCGCGGCGCGCCTCTGCGAAATACGGCTGAACAACTCTTGCTGTTCGGAATCGAAGCTGTCGCCGAGATAAGCAGCGACCAACAGCGCAATCGTAGCCGCAGCGCCGGCCGACAGCAGCACAGCTCGCAGCACGCGCGGCGTATCCATCATACGGCCGGACCCGCTTCGCAGCGGCTGATCTAACACCTTAATTTTTCTAGTGATCTTACTCGCGGCCGGAGGCGCGACCAACGCGGCCAGTGATTGAGCGTTGAGGGTTGCTGCTAACCGAACAGCGGCTCAACTTCTTGCTTTGATGCCGCGGCCAGCGTCAGTTCAATTCTTCCTTGAGGAGTCGCTAATGGCGTGCTCCAGCCGAACACGACAGCATCCGCCGACCACGGCATCAGACGATCGATCTGGGTTCGGATCATGCCGTCGCCTGCTTGGGAAAGTCGAGAGTTCGGAACAGCACCTGATCTGGCGCCAGTTCCGTTTCAACGCGGCTGCCGCGGAATGCCGCCTGCCAATCCGCGGGCAGCGATGGGCTTGGTTGGCCGTCCGAATTGCGAAAGGAAACATCTGAAAGCGCCTCGCCCTTTTGCGTTGATTTCAGCTTTGCGGTCAGCAGGCCATCGCTCTCTGCCTCGAGCACGATATGCGGCCCGCGCGCATATCGGCCGATGGCGGAATCGACAGTGATCGCCACGATCGCCAGCCACTCGTCGAACAAAGCTCTCGCTTCCGATAGGATCGACATCACCTGCTCGCCCGCCTGAGAGGACGCTCCATGGTCTCCGCCTGGTCCCGCCAGAACAATATGCTGTAAGGGTCTTTGCCGTCCTGCTTGACGGCGCTCTGGACATTTGTGGCGCTTTTCTTACCGCCGGCCCCGGCCAACAAGATTACGGCTTCGGACGCGGTGCGACGGTCATTGTCGAACCGCAACATAGTCCGAACCCGATAGGCCTTGTTATCCGGCAAAGTTGCAGCGGCCTTGGCCGGACCGAGCGCGGCCGCGATTGCCTTCTGATCGCGCGGCAACGACGGCCGCTGCTTCAAGAAATCGTTGAGCGCCTGCGGCGTCATCCCGGGCAGCGCGGCAACCACTTCCGGTGGCGCAATCAGGGCGTCGATATCGGCCGACTTGCTGAAGACGGTCACAAACGGCAGCACCCGCTCGACGATGGCGGGCGATGCGCCCAGCACCAGACTTAGTTCGTTCACATGGGCAAAGGGCGCCTGTCTTGGGGAGTAGTTGAGGCCCGCGGCAAGGTAGAGCGCAGCCTCATCGTTGCCGGCATTCGGCTTGGACTTGGTCCGCCAGCCGACCACGCGATCAGCCAGTTCGCCAGCTGCAGTTTGTTCCGCACCGAGAACCTCGAACAGGCCCGCGAGCATTTCCTTCGGGGCTTGGTTGAGATCCACCCGTGCCGCTTCCGAACTAAAGGTGACGAGCACTTCCGCATTGTCCATCCGGAAACTGAACGAGCCCTGTGAAGGCCGCTCTTTTTCATCAGCCGACAGCAACCGATAGGCCGTCAGTTCCAAACTGGCCGAGACCAGAGCATCCCTCTCAATACTTATATCGGTTGCTCCTAACGCGCGCGCGGAATTAGACAAATAGACTGAAAAGATCATCGCAAGGGCCGCCAAAGCCGCCAGAATCCACAGTACGGCAATGATGATGAAGCCGGCTTCGGACGACCGCGCCGCTTTTCTGGGCCGTCGCCTCATCGCGCGTTACCCTGCCCTACAGCCTATTGCGACGGGTTGGACGAATTTGCCTGCGGAGCGCCGCTTTGACTACCTTGCACGCCGGCGTTGCCGTCGTCTTGTGAAGAGGACTGGACGTGGATTGACGTGACGGTCGAAATTGCGCGCCCGTTTGAGGAATCCCGGACGGTCAACCTGATTTTACTCGGCAGTTTGCCAGGATCCCGCCAACTGCTTTGCCATTCCTCGTCGTCTTCGCCCGCATAGGCAAAGGACAGCCGGTACGGCGCGCGCAAGAGCACCACGGGCTCACTGAAATGAAACTGATTGGAAGCCGATGCGTTCGGCGGCACGGGCCGGAACGGCGTTCGCGAGCGAACCGTCGCGAGTCCCGCTTTATCGGTGGTTTCACCGAGGTGCACTACGTCGAGCTCCGGACCGGCATTCGGGCCGAACGCGGTACGCACGAAAGTGACGGACTGCTCGGAGCCCGTGAAGAATGGTCCCATATCGCCAGCACTCGCCGGCACAGGAAGGGCATCGGCAAGGTCGTCGGCAAGCCGCTGCAAAGTGATGCCGATCATTTCGCTGCGCTGGATGCGATCGAGGCCGCGATTCCAGTTCGGAAGCCAGTGCGCGGTGATGTTGGCGAGCGCCGACAGCACGAGCCCCATCAGCACCAGCGCCATCAGGGCTTCGATTAGCGTAAAGCCGCCCTCACCTCTTCGTCTGTCTGCCGGCATCGTCATTGCTGCAACTTATGCACCAGGCGAACCGTCTTGAGATCCGTCACCGCACCCGACGGCGAGCGGACCTGGACTCTGACGAGCGCTGGAATCCAGTCAGCGTCCTTGCTTGGTGCGCCCCATTCGCTACCCATCGAACTAACGTCGATCCGCCATTGATGATCACTGGTCCCGCCTGACCAAGTCCCGAAGCCGAGCTTCGCGTGCGAAGACACCTCGGTTGCCATCACCGAGCGCACGGTCTGGATCAGCGTCACGTGCTGTTCCAGCGAACGGACCCCACGCACGTTCGTCGACATCACCGACCCAATCGCCACGATCGACACAGCGACGACGGCCAGCGCAATCAGCACCTCGAGAATCGTGAAGCCGGCAGTCGGGCCGTCAGTTGGCGACGTTGCGCGAAACAATTTCGATCCTTCCGGTCAACCAGTTGACGCGGACCTCATAGCCGACATCCGCGCGCGTCAGCGCAACCGCGCCGCCGCAGGACATTCCGCTGACAAAATGGACATCGTCCGGAATGCGGACCGTATCAGTGGTATTGCCAGACCGGATCACCCGGCTACCGGGATCGACAACGGTCGCAACCCCAATCCCATGCCGGATCGCCGCGTCGCGATCGTCTTTCAGGAGTGCCGCCGTCTGTAGAGCGTATCCGTCCAAGCGCGACTGGGTGGTTTGGTGCGGAAAACGGGGTAGCAAAACGGCCGCCATCGTGGCGATCATTGATCGGCTACTCACGGCAAAAAATGCCAAACGGTTTCTTGCTGGCGACGATTGGATTTTCAACTGCGCCTTTCCGGCAAGGAACGCCGTTCGCAACGCTTACAAACACCTGGTGATAGTGAGCAGCCTTATAAATCCGCCCCTCGTTCAAACGTGAGTACAACCTCCCCTCCGGAGTCCCAGAGACGCCGGACCGAGGCCAAGTGCAGGGACACGATCTCTATCCGTCAAAAGCGAAAGGAGCAAGATAGTCCCCTGCAAGTTTAATCCTTTGCGGCATCGCAACGGCCCGTCCGCCTCCGCCATGCCAACGATACCAATTGCGGAACTGCGTCGGTCGCGAGAAATCCTCCACCTTCGATTGTCGCGTTTTACAGCCTAATCGAGCTCACTGGTCGTATTATACATCAACCGAAGCTCAACAACGAGCCAGCGATCCTCGGTCGTGAGCGCCGCCTGCCGTCGACCGGATAATCTGGACCTTCATCCCGCGAAACCACCGCTGGTATATCGTACTGCAACTTATTGTACTTCGCGGTTCGATCGGCGGATCCGCTATGCTCTACGCCCGGCTTTTTTTATTGTGATACATATTTTGCGACGTTGATTGCGTTCGCATCACGGCGTATCCATACCGGCGTGTCCCCCCTTGCAGCCCGAACGTGCGTATGGGGACGGCTCTTAGTCGAAGAAAAATAAGGGGGAGGAAGCGACGTTTAGTCGTTTTAGCAGCCCGAGCCAATTTATTCGTGCGGGCTAACCCGGCGCCGACGGTTTTTTCGTTTACCATTCCTCTGAGCGAACACACTTACGAACTCACGACGCGTGATCGTACAAAATGCGATAACAATCTTACAAAAGGGAAACACCTATGCGAGGATTTGGCTTCACGATAGCTGCTGCGGGCCTGTTGCTCTGTTCGCTAAGCGAGCCGGGATTCGCGGGATCTCATTCTTCCGCCGCGACCACCGCCGCGAGGCAGAAGATATTCGGTCTCGAAAACGTCGATCCCGAAAGCGGTGAGGTCCGCGACGACCGAGTAATCTTTTCCTGGCTGACGAACGCCACTTTTGCTGCGGCAGTGAAGGGCCACGTGCTGTTGCTCGACACCTTCGTCACTCGCCTGGAGGTTCAGCCTGGCCGCACGCCCTTTGTGATTCAGGACCTCGTCGACCTAGATCCGGACTACATCTTCATCGGTCACGGACATTTCGACCACGCCGACAACGCGGCCTATATCGCCCAGCAGACCGGCGCAGTCATCTTCGCCACCCCGGAAACCTGCGACAACATGGCGATCGACGCGCAGAACAACTTCAACAATCACTTTACGAACGTGAAGACAGTGACCTGCAAGCCGCTCACCGGGCGCGGCTCGCTGCCGGGTTCACAGATCGTGTCGATCCACGACCTTGACCCGCAAGTAAGCATCAAGGTCTTCAAGCATCTGCACTCGACCAATACGGGCGTCACCGATCAGAACGCGGTGCCGATCGCGGCGAGCTCCAACGGTACATGTCTGCCGACGCCATCGAAAGGCAACACGTTCCCCTGCAACCTGCAGGACCCGCGCGATCCGCAGCTCTTCCCGGCCGGCACGCCGCTGTCAAGCGTGATGAACATCGCCACCAGCCGCGCCGGCGCCGGCGGCCCCATCTCGCTATTCTACGTGTTCACGGTCAAGGGCACTGAGAACGGCCACGATCCGTTCACCTTCATCTGGCACAACACCACCGGCGACATCTTGGACAGTTGCGCGCTACCCAACAACAATCCTACGACCGGTCTGCCTTTTGAACCGGGTCAGGCCGCTAACGGCTGCTTCCCCGGAGTGACGGTGAACGGCAAGTCGGTCGGCGACAATCTCGCCTCGATTATGGACAACCTCGGCCCGGTGAACGTTGAGCTCGGCTCGGTGGTCAGCCTCGGCTTCAGCCAGAACGGCGAGCGGGATATCGTAAGCTATCTCCAGCACGTGCGTCCGCGCTACTTCATTCCCAACCACGTCACGGCGGTTGCGGTCGAAGGCTCCTCACTGGAATGGAAGGTCGGCTTCGCCGATGCCATGAACGCGGCGGGTGTGCCCCAGGCGTCAAGGCCTCAGGTTCTCTGGATCGTTGACCCCAACGATTACTTGCGGCCGATCTCTTTCGATCTCGCCGATCCAAACCACACGCGCTTCTGATCTCGTAGAAGTCGGACAGGCCAGCGGTTGCGATAGCCACTGGCCTGTCTATCTCGTCGCCTTTGACCCATTGAAAATCTTAGATGCAGATTTCTACGTTCCCGTTCCGGCACGGCCGCTTTCTACGGCGCCCCCGGCAAAGCCTCCCCGACGGCTGCAGCAATCACACCTGTTTAGTTCGCTGTTATTGAGGGGTAACGTCGATTCTTTTCGCTGCCGAAAGATGAGGCATCGGCCTGGCGGCATGCCCGTACGGGGCCCTGGCCTCACCTCTGACCGGGAGGCGCCTGGGCGTTCGCCTTGTTCGGATCGGTCTTGTTGGCTTCGTGGTGGCCGATGGCGCAGCCGGCAGCCGCGCCCAGCTTGCCGTGGCCGGCCATGTGCCCGGCGACTCCGCCAATGACGGCTCCCTTGATGCATCCTTTCGCCCCCGCCGCGCCGGAGGAGGCGCGCGCGGTGGCGGCAACGCAGACTGCAGCTAGTATTGACTTCATGACAGATCTCCAAATTCCATGTCGACGAGTCAATTCGCCATGAAGACCGTCAGTTCCTCGGCTCGGCCACCGATGATCGAAGGAATCCACGATACGTCCAAGCGGCACAAGAGGTCGAATGCATCGAAGGCTCCCGCACACTCCAAGAAGACGGCGGAGGAACGAGCATTTGCCGAGCGTCGTTGTCTCGCATCGATATTCCAGAGAAGGAGGACGACGATGGAGATGGAAAGGCGTGAATCCTTATCAGTGGCCGCAACTGATGTGTCCCAATTAGTGAAGTAGCCATCCGCTAATGCGAGCGACCCAGCGCACAAAGACAGTACCGCCAAAGAGAACCACAACGAAATAAAACAGAAGTCCACGCTGCCCGGGACGGCCGAACACGAGCGGAAATCTTTCCGCCGCGGCGTTTGCGTATCTAATAATCAGCCAGTTGAAGCCGAATGCAACTGGAACAATTATTTTCGACTGTATCGACAAATGTCCGGGTGCACGCGTGCGTCACCCCGTACTGCAAGCCATATGCCGACACCGAAAATTTTTTAATCATTTCTTTTCGCGATGTGGACGACAGGTATCGATGCGAACGACATAGCAGGCGCAATCATTGGTTGACAGATTTTGAAAACGTGGCTAGCTTTCTTGCGTTAATGACATCGAGTGCCGAGATAAAAAAGCAATAACGGGGCGAGACGATTGGGGGGAGGTTTGACTTTGGTCGGCGCTCCGCGGCGTGCAGGCGTCGACGTTGTCTGAATCTTGCGTTTGCGTCAGCTGCTGAGGACGCGGCTGAGGTAGTTCGCCTAGTTAATTCTTTCCCACCAAGCATCAGCGCGAAAATGAAAAGCTGCACCGCATAGCGGTGGACGGCGTACGTGTCGATTCACTTCGAACAGGGGATGAAGCAACCATGTTTCCCAAGAGGAATAAGTTATTCCGCCAGACGCTTGTATCTGTTCTTCCAACGATTTCGGTTAGCGCCGGTGCGTTCCTGTTCGGGGCGTACGCCCTTGCGCAGAGCTATCCGCCATACGGTCCTAATCTTCCCCTGGCGCATTTCGATCATGGCAAGCGGCAGAACGTGACACCGCCGCCGCCAAATCTCATGTGTCCTGTTCTGTCGCCGACTTGTGAGGACGTGAGAACGGCGCAATCCGAATGGAACACCCAGTTGCTCGGCTACGACAGTCTGGACGGACGCTCGACCTACCAACCGGTCGTCGTGCATCAGGGCAACCGTTACATTGCCTACATGGCCCATCACGCGGGCTGCGCAATCAACCGGCTGAACCTCAACAATGAGGTGAACGGAACATCGCTTCTCGATGTAACCGATCCGCAGCACCCAGTTTATCTGGCGCACATCCCGAACTCGCCGTCGGATGGCGCGACTTGCACCGGCTCTCTCGACGCTGCCGGCAACCAGATAGTCCACGTATGCGGCGGCGATACTTTACCGTCCAGCTCGCAAGCCGAAGCTAACCGCAAGCGCGGCCACTATTACATGCTCCGAACCAACGGCAACTCGTCCGGCCAACCGGGCACGGAATCGCACGAAGTTTGGGACGTAACCAATCCCAGCAGTCCGACTTTGCTGAAGACAATCGATTCGGGCGCAACGAACACTCACAAAGATTGGTGGGAATGCTATTCGGGCGTTGCTTACCTCGTGGCTAATGACGGCCAAGCCTCGGCCGGTAGCGCCGACTCTGCGCCGGGCTGGCAGCAGAGCGGCTCCACCCAGCACATGAAAATCTACAACCTGCACGATCCGGCAAACCCCGAATATATTCGCGACTTCGGCTTTCCCGGCCAGCAGCCTACGGCTACGGGCCAGGCCATCGAAGGGCTGCTTACGCCACCGACCGGCATTCACGGACCGATTTCTGCAGGTAACCGCATCTATGCCGCCTATGGCGTGGGCAGTAACGGCGTGATCCAGATACTCGACCGCAGCAAGGTTCTAGACGGCTGCAAGGCGCCCGGCGCGTCAGCCAACTGCGCCAAGAGTCCGACCCAAAGCGAGATGTTGGCCCCGCAGCTCGGATGGTTCACCATACCCGGCACCAGCCTGCAGGGCGGACACACCTCATTCCCGATCTACGGCGAAGAAGACGGCAAACCCCGCAACCTGATCCTGGTTACTTCAGAAGAAGGAGGTAACGAATGCACGGCCGGCAGTGCGCCACATGGAGGCTGGCTCTTTGACGTCACTGACGAAGCACATCCGAAGTATATCGCAGAAGATCCGAACGACCCGGCGCGCACTATGATGGATGTGCCAAACGGGTTCGATAACAAGTGGGTGGGGATCGTTCCCGGAAATGGCGTGGCAGACAACCACTGCGGCACCACGAACTGCTCGCAGTCGGGGATCTACGGCGCCAGCGTCACACCGCAGGATGCGCCGGTGGGGACAAATCCGAACAACTTCTGCAACCAGGGCGCCCGTTTCGGCATCCACTCCTCCACGGAGCTGTTCTACCCGCCCTACTATGGCAGGTTGGCGATTCTGGCGTGGTTTGCCGGCGGGCTGCGTGTGTTTGACATTCGCAATCCTGACGAGCCACGCCCCGTCGCCTATTTCATCCCGGCACCCAACGACAACGGCTGCGGCCCGAAAGGCGGACCTTCGCCCGGTCCGGGCTGCACGATGGCCAACACCGGTCGCAACGGTCACACCGTCAACGCCATACACACCAACAACGTTGAGGTGGACGATCGTGGTCTGATCTACATTGCCGATCGCGCTGGCACCGGGATGCACATCATCAAGCTCACCGGCCAGGCGGCAGCAGCGGCCGGCAATGGCAACGACAACGGCCAAGGCAACAATACCGGCCAAGGCAACGACGATGGCCAGGGTAACGGCCACGGCAATGGCAATCAACGATAGCAAGAAAGACCATCGCAAATGAAAGCAGGGATCCCATTGATCCTGGCCGGAGTATTCGGGCTGGCGTCGTTCTCCGTGGCACAAGACACGGAGGTCGCCAGCCTGGCCACCTGGATCTGCGCGAGCCCGGTGGTGGCACTGGATGAGCCCACGAGGCAGGCGTTAAAGATCGAGGTGGGCAGTGCCACCCGCGAAGACGTCGCGCGCTTGATGGGCAAGCCGTGGCGAACCAGCAACGACGCCGATTGCGAGGCCGAACAATACGGCGAGGCGTGGGAATATTTGGTCGATGAATCAAACGGCAAATTTTCCCGCATTCACGTGGCGTTCGACAAGGACGGTAAGGTGAGCGTGGTCGCCAAGATCCAGCAGGGCGGTAAACCCGTCGTGCTGGCATACGCGGCCGAGAAAGAGCACCAACATTAGAGGATACTCGACAGCAATCTTCGAAATCGGCTCGTTGTCGTCCTCGCGAGTGGCCGTCGTTGCGGTCGCATGTATGATTGAATGAAACCAGGTCGCTTCTTTTTATTGTTGGCAAGCGTCGCGCTGCTTGGCGCGCGGTCCAATGCGGAGCCTCCCGCATCTGCGGGAAATCCGTTGTGGGAGCTGCCGCTCGAGCGATTTTCGGTCACGCGCGAGCGGCCAATCTTTTTGCCATCCCGCCGTCCGCCGCCACCCGCGCCGACCTATGTCGCGCCAGCGTCGTTTCGGCAGCCAGCCAAGCCGCCGGAGCCGGAGCACCCTGCGGTGTCCTTGCTCGGAACGGTGATCGGCACCGACGTCCAGATCGGAGTTTTCCTCGAGGAAGCGACGAACAAGGTCGTCCGCCTGCACCTCGGTGAGGAACATCAGGGCTGGGTGCTGCGCCTGGTCAAGGCGCGCGAAGTGACCCTGGTGAAGGACGTCGAGGAGACCTTGGCGCTTGATCCGCCGCCGGGAGGAGCGCCAGCGGTGCGCGGTCCGGCCATGCCGCCGCCCGTCCCTAACTCGATCGGAACCATTCCGGTCGTCAATACCGCGGATTACGTTGACGAGCAGCCTCTACCCAAAAGAGGCGCGCAGCGGCAGCGGAATTGATGTGGCCGTTGATCCTGCGTCTGCGCAATCACAACGTCTGCTCGCGGTAGCGCAGCGAGGTTTGCAACGCCAACGTGGTTCAGGACCTCCAAATAGTTTACTGCCGGTTTCTTGCACATGCGGTTGAGGCCGGTCCTACGCTGCGCGATTATCCTCTGATCAGACGCCGATGGACTTTGCTGCGTGCATAAGTCTGCTTGTGGCCGATTGTGTTTGAAAAAGTCGAAAATCGAACGTCTCCGAAAATCTCGCCGAGGTGGATTTTTAGACACTCCTGCTGCCGCAAGGCTCTCTGGGGCCAATACGAAGGTCGGTGCTTGTTTTGGTATGAAACGATGTGGTCCCTTACGTCTAAGCCGCGCGAAGCGGATCAGCGGTCTTTAAAATTTTCGCGCTTCACCTGAAAAATACTTTTGCAACAATATCCGCCAGAAGCGGCCGTTCACCCACGGTCCCTATTTTCCCGGTGAGACAATAAAAAACGAAAGGCCACGCGGGCATTACACCGCATGGCCTATGCGAAATGGAATTTCGATAGAGCAAGCCCGCTTTGTGTCAAAGCAGAAGCCGCCAAGCCTACCGCCATCGCCACCTTGGCTCGCATGGAACGGAAGGCGGCACTACGACGTCTAATGCTCGATTGCCCTAATCAGGCTAGCCTTCTGCGGCAAATCGTTCAGCGCTCAGCGTCTGCCGCTGCGATCACTCAGGACCACGGGCATTGCGCTCCACTGCTGATCCATGCTCGGACCAACGCCCCGGCCGATTCCTGACTTCCCGGAGCGGGTTCGCGGCCTGCTCCGGGGTTCCATCCCCAGGCCACCAGATCGTCCTTGGCGACATGCTCCTGCAACATCGCTAGATCGCGTCCGCCATTGCGAGTGGTATCTTTGAGTTGGCGACAGATGTCACCGATAGTTTTGCCTTCCCAGGCCATCGATAGTGGCGCCAGACCCCAACGTGGATTTCCCGGAATGCTCTGATAAGTGGCGGACCCGCTCAAGGTGACATTGTTGTCGGTGTGACATTCTTCGCAATGGGTGCCGAGGTGTCCGGTGTCGCTGCGCCAGACTCGCGGCATATGCTCGTGGTGGTCGGCACCCTGGAGCGGGTGATCGCCCGCGGGATGACAGCTCATGCACCGCGGATGCGTCAATAATTTTCCAATCTCGGCAAAAATCGCGCGCGACCGTTCTGCCTGGTCTGCGATCGATTCAAATTGCGATGGACTTTTGAGGCTCTGGCGGGCCATAGACTTCGGTTCAGTTTCCGCGAATACGGCTGAAAGCGCGGTGGCCGCCGAGCAGCCTATTGATACAATCAAAAAAAATGAACGCAATAACATCGCTGGCTCACCTCAAATCCGAAAGGTAAGCGCGACGCGCACGAATTGTTCCGCTCTGCCTTCCCCATTTGAAAGGTTTGGTTGAAGTCCGCCACAGGCTCGTCGAAATTTATTGTCCCATCGAGGGAAGTGAAATCGACAAGCCGTGCAGTTTAACGGGAACCAAAGGAGCATGACCGAGGCTCACGTCAATTTCGATGCTCCGGCTGTTCTTCGCAAAGGGCCCTCACTCCACAACGAGCGTCGCCCCGAGGGCACCGGCCCTTACCTACTCGTCGACTAGGCCACAAGCGGTCGCCTTGGGGCGGGATCAGGCTGGCACTTGCATCGCGTATTTTCTGCAATGTTCAAGATATGCCGTCTCGTGACTGCCTATCATGTCTAATCTCCAGAACGGGGTTTCAAAAACAATCGCTGGTAGTCATCTTCGTTCCGAAGACGAACGACGAGAGAGGCGACGCAACTTCAGGGCTTTAAGTGATTAGTGCTTCGAGCAAGAGGGCGCAGGTTAATCGCGGAACTATCAACCATCTCCGCGGTTAACCCCAGTGGTAAGTCCTGCTGTCTGCTGAGGTTCGGTTATGCATGGATCGATTTGGACGCCAGGGCCGACCCAGGTTATGGAAAACAGATGAGGCCTGTGATCAGGCAACCATTCAAAGCGCGTACCACTGAAGAACTTCTGGCACTGCTCAGCGCGGTGGCAACTGCGATCCTCGCTGTCATAATTATCGCGATGCTCTATTTTGGTCGTGAGATCTTCGTGCCCATTGCATTGGCGATTCTGCTCAGCTTCGTGCTGGCACCGCTGATCGCAATGCTGCAACGTATCCGTGTGCCGCGCGGGTTGGCGGTCGTGAGCGTGGTTATCCTTGCCTTCGCGCTCATTTTTGCGATGGGGAGTCTTCTCGCCACCCAACTGACGCAGCTCGCCGGAGATCTCCCACGGTATCAGTCGACGATAAGCGAGAAGATCCAATCTTTTCGGGATACAAAAGCTGGCAGAGGCACGCTGGTACGCGCCTCCGACATGCTGAAGGATCTCAGCAAAGAACTGGATAAGCCGAAAGACGCCGCATCTGCGCAAGTGCCAAGCTCGACTGTTGGTCCGAATGTGCCGCCACCACAGACGCCGGTTCCGGTAGAAGTTCGCCAGCCGGATCCTGGTGCGCTGGAGAGCTTGCGAACCTTGATCTCCCCGCTCGTTCATCCGCTCGCGACAACCGGCATCATCATCATTTTCGTCATCTTCATTCTGCTTCAGCGCGAAGATCTTCGTAACCGGATCATTCGGCTGGCGGGCTCATATGACCTCCAACGTACGACAGCGGCGCTTGACGACGCGGCGGGGCGCCTTAGTCGACTTTTCCTGACTCAGCTTATTGTGAACGGCGCCTTTGGAGTGGTAATTGGGATAGGCCTTTGGTTCATAGGCATTCCAAGCGCGATCCTGTGGGGCATCCTGGCAGCAGTGCTCCGCTTCGTACCATACATAGGCGCCGTCATTGCGGCAGCGTTCCCCCTCGCTCTCGCGGCAGCCGTCGATCCCAGCTGGTCGATGCTTCTGTGGACACTTGCGCTTTTTGTCGTTGTGGAGCCGGTCGTCGGCCATGTCATCGAGCCGATGGTCTACGGCCGCAGTACTGGGCTTTCTCCCGTTGCTGTAGTCGCATCGGCGACGTTTTGGACGGCACTTTGGGGTCCCATCGGGCTCGTCCTCGCTACGCCTCTAACGGTGTGCCTTGTTGTGCTCGGGCGTCACGTTGAACGCCTGGAATTCCTTGACGTCATGTTTGGCGACCGACCAGCTCTCTCTCCTCCCGAAATCTTTTATCAGCGGATGCTGGCAGGTGATCCGACGGAAGCCGCCGAAAAGGCTGAACAGTTCCTGAAGGAACGGTCCCTTGCTTCTTACTATGATGAGGTCGCTTTGAAGGGTTTGCAGCTGGCGCAAGTTGATGCTGAGCGCGGCGCGCTTGATCAAGAGCGTCTCATAAAGATTCGAGATGCCGTCACCGAATTTGCCAGCGACCTTTCCGACCAGGATGACCGGCCGCCGGCGAAAGTCGGTTTAACGACCGACGCAGAAGCATCTTCTGCGGTAGATACCGTGGCCGATAATGCCGCGCATGAAAATTTGCCTATTCTCAGCAAAGAAGACTTACCGCCCGAATGGCAAGGTGAACATCCCGTCCTCTGCGTGGCCGGACGTAGTCTCATCGATGAAGCGGCGGCGATCATGCTGGCTCAGCTCTCGACGGCACACGGTCTGGCGGCGCGGGTCGAAGGGGCAGAAGCGCTCTCTACGACGAATGTCTTCCGACTTGAGACCGCAGGTGTTGCGATCGTCTGCCTGCTCTATCTCGATGCTAGCGGACCGGCTCACATGCGTTATTCCGTGCGGCGCCTAAGGCGGAAGTTGCCAAAGGCAACAATTATCCTGGGCTGTTGGGTCAAGGACATCGACACAGCGGCGTTGGAACTATTACGGGAAGGCGCGAAAGCCGACCTCGTTGCCACGAGCCTAGGCGAAGCGGTCAAGCTATGTATCGAGGCTACGGGACTGGAAGACCAACGTCACGCTGCCCCCAAGCAGGAAACGTCTACAACGGCCGCTGCGTGAGATTTCGGCGGTGAACCGCCGATGTTGGCACGTTTGAGAGAAGCGCCGAGACCGCAAAAAACTCCGAGTATTCCCTTACACTCGGCAATCTCCAAAAATTCCAAATGATTTCGGCTTGGAGGAATTGTCTCGCCAGATACATGCTTTGCCCCTTTTAATTCTTCCGCCGACGTAGCCCTCTGTTCTACTCACTGAGAGTTCTCTTATGTGGATAAAGCGAGTGCGACTCCTCCTGGAACGAAAGGAGCGGTGTTGAAATGAAGCACAATTGTGCCATGAACCAATTTCAGCAACAGGCCATTGAGGCCAAGCTCAAATATTTTTTGGGCGAAGAGGAATATGACCGCCTGTTTACGGGCTTTGAAATTTTACAGTTCGATAGAAACATACTCACGGTCTGCGCAGAAGGCGCTGATGACGTCCAGAGGAAGTATTCATGGCACATCGCCATCGTCGCCGAGGCTGTATTGAAGCGGGCGGTTCGTTTTGTTAACGTTGTCCCGGTAGAAGAATATAAGGCTTCTCAAGCGCAATAATTCAGGCTCGAGATTCACGCACACTGAAGACTCTTACTCTTTCAACGTGGCCCTGTTCCCGCGCCGCTTCGCGATAACTGGAACGAAAACTCGACTCACCTGTTCTTCTTGAGCTGCAACATTTCTCATATGTCTGGGTCATCGTGCAGGCCAATCTAAGGTATTGCAACATGGCCCTTCCGCAAGCACGATCCCACTCATTTCTCTCAAACTGTCTCGCTGTTTTCAGGCGATATCCCGTAACAACGTCCGTCGCTGCGGCAGCTGGCATTTTGGCGGCGACAGCGATCGTAAACCGGCAGCTCGCCGAGAAGGCGCAGCGCGACAATCCCCCGCAGGGGCGGTTCATCGACATCGACGGGGTTCGTCTGCACTACGTGGAACGCGGCAATGGCCGGCCGCTGGTCCTCTTTCACGGCAACGGCAGCATGATCCAAGATTTCGAATCGAGCGGCCTGATCGATCTGGCGGCCGAGAATTACAGAGTCATCGTGTTCGACCGTCCGGGTTTTGGACACAGCTTGCGGCCACGGAAGGTGGTTTGGACCCCGGAGGCACAAGCAGATTTGTTCATCAAGGCACTCGATCGGCTGCACGTTCAGCAAGCGATTGTACTTGGGCATTCGTGGGGAGCATCGGTTGCCGTCGCGCTGGCAATAAAGCATCCGGCTTTCGTCGAGGCTTTGGTGCTCGCGTCAGGGTATTTTTTTCCGACTGCTCGCACAGATGTTGTCGCCCTGTCGGCACCTGCGATACCGGGACTTGGTGATATCGTCAGTTTCACCATCGCACCGATCGTCAGCAGGTTGATGTGGCCCGCAATGTTACGCAAGATGTTCGGGCCGCGCTCTGTCCCCGAGAAATTCGCTGGCTTTCCCAAGGAAATGGCGGTCCGTCCATCGCAGATCCGCGCCAGCGCAGCGGAAACCGCTCTGATGATCCCCGCGGCGTTTGCGTTTTCAAAAACTTATGAGGAGCTTGCGATGCCGATGATCATAATCGCGGGCGAAGATGACCGTTTGATCGATATCGACGAGCAATCGGGCAGGCTGCATGACGAAGTCAAGCAGAGCAAATTGCACCGCATCGGCGGAGCCGGTCACATGGTCCAACAATCCGCGACCCGTGATTTGATGGCGGCCATTGACGAAGCGGCTGCCGAGACATTGCACTAATCCATCTGCGGCGCGGAGCGGCTCATGGAAGATCGCTGCACTCCCGGTAGGATCGATCAGGCTAAATTGCTTCGTCCCGGCCACATCGTGTGGAAGAGGCTGGAAAACCAGTTTTGGGCAGGATCACGTCGGTAGGTCTTCTCAAGCGCGCTAATTCTCGCAGCCGCCTTTGCATACGCGAAGCGGCAGGACATCAGTGTTTCACAGCTGCTGCACGCTGCCGCCGCCCCCTGTAAACCGCACCTGCGGGCCGCTTTTCTATCCTGCAGATGTCGCCGTGTGGCCGATCAAGCCGGTAAGCGTTGTTGCGCCGCCTGCGAATATTGGTTGGCCTATCCAGCCTTGCGCTTTGCTGATCGCTCGGGTTTGGCCGCTTTCTTTTTCTCGACGCGCCGCTTTCCCTCGATCGGGAGAAGCATCTCTTTTTGACCTGCGGAAGCCTTACGGGCCTTCTTACCTTTGGGGACGGTCTCGTTTGTGATGCTCCTTTTCAGGGCATCCATGAGGTCCACCACATTGTCACCCCGCGGGCGCGACTTGGCGGCCACCGTCCTACCATTGCGCTTAGCGTTGATCAGCTCCGTCAGGGCCTCTTCGTAGTGGTCCTCAAACTTCTTCGGATCAAAGTCCGCTGCCCGCTGATTGACGATGTGCTTTGCCAAGTCGAGCATGTCTTTCGTGACCTTCACATCCTGAATTTCGTCGAAATACTCTTTCTCGTCCTTGATTTCGTAGGGATACCTCAAGAGCGTACCCATCAAGCCCTTTTCCAGAGGCTCCAATCCGATGATGTGCTCACGGCTGGTCAGGACGACCCGACCGATCGCAACCTTGCCCATGCTGCGAATGGTTTCGCGGATCACCGCAAATGCGTCATGGCCGACCTTGCCGTCGGGGACCAGGTAGTACGGCCGGATGAGATAGCGCGGATCAATGCTGCTCTTGGGGACAAACTCATCAATGTCGATCGTGCGTGTGGATTCCAAGGCGATGTTTTCCAGCTCATCCTTCGACACCTCAACGTAAGTGTCGGTATCAACCTTGTAGCCCTTGGTGATGTCTTCGCTGGAGACTTCCTCACCCGTATCGGCGTCCACCTTCATGTACTTGATACGGTGACCGGTGTTTCGATTGATCTGGTTGAAGCTGATTTTCTCGGAATCGGAGGTGGCTGGATACAAAGCGACCGGGCAGGTAACGAGGGAAAGGCGCAAAAAGCCCTTCCAATTGGCGCGGGGGGCCATGAGAGACTCCAAAAACGCAACAGAATCCTGGATTCAAGACGATCACGGACGAATCGTTCCGACACCAAAGTTGGTGTTTTTTCGCTGCTCCCCAAAATCCCTTGTGGCTGCCTTTCGCCGAAGTCCCAAAACCTAGCGCGGACACCAATTTCCAGCAACTTTCGCGGTCACTACTCGTTGGTAATTACGAAAGATCACGAAGGGATTTGGATCATGAAAAGAGTGGCGTTGATTGCCATAGCCGGGACGCTGGCTGTAACGCAGTGGCAACACCCGCGCCCGCGGAAGCGCGGGGCTTCGGCCCCGGCCTTGCTGGCGGATTAATTGGCGGCGCTTTGATTGGCGGCATCGCGTCGAACGCCTACGGTTACGGCCCCGGATATGGCTACTACGGCGGATATGCTCCAGGGTACTATGGCGGTTATGCTCCTGCCTACTACGGTGGATATGCGCCGTACTCTGGTTATGGATACGGCTATCGGCGAGTTTATCGTCCAACCTACGCTTACTATGGTGGACCGCGCTATTATGGCGGCTGGCACCGGGGATGGCGTCAGGACCCAGCGACGCGCACCCGCAAGAACGGTCACTCTTCGTCGGCGTGTGCGGGCAATCTGCGGCATTGTACTACGTCTCTAATGTAAAACCGATTTTGATCGTCAGTCTCTGGCAGTGCTGTTGGTGCCCGCGACGTTAGTTGAACCAATAAAACTTATAGCAGTATGGGCTGCTGGCGAAGGACATTGGCTTTCCGGCACCGGGATGCTGATTGGGCTTACGCTGTGAGTTTGCTGTTCGTGGAACGACTCTTTAGGGTGGTTAAGCCCAAGCTAATGACGTTGCGATGGTTCGCCAAATCGTGGAACTGGTTTGTTGCCCTACGTAACAAAATCGTCCCGTGGGCAGGCGGTCGGCCATCTGCAGCCGACCAGACGGGCTAATGGGCGAAGGTCGGCTGTCAGGAGCCGACCTTGCCATCCATTAAAATTTTTTATTTGCCGCGTCCGCAACTTTATTGACGCCATCCTTGATGGCATTCTTTGCATCGCCCTTCAGCTGCTGTGCGTCGCCCTTGGCTTCCTGTCCGGCACCTTCACTCTGCATTTTGTCCGAACCTACGGCTTTGCCGACGCCTTGTTTAACTTTGCCAGCGGCTTCGTTGGCCATCCCGGCGGCCTTATCGGTGTTTCCACTCATAGCGAAATCCTTTCATCGGGCCTGCGTGGCCCGCCCGGTCAACTTCGGGCCAGGGCGAACGTTCCTGCGGGAGATACTATGCAATCAAAGAGCCGGTTGACGAATATCGGAACCTTATTCTCTTCGGGAGGTTACGAGCGTTCTGAAACCATTGGAGGAACGCAATGAAACGCTCGATTCTTATTCTGGTCGCCGGACTGATCGCCGCGACGGCTGCTTCGGCGCAAAACCCGCCCGCTCAATCTAGTCCTAACAACAACGCTGTGAACAGCTCGGGACAGAACAATTCAAACGCGCCTGTTGCCGGCCGAAACAGCTTCACAGAAGGCCAGGCCAAATCAAAGATTGAGGGTGCGGGCTACACCAATGTCAGTGAACTCAAGAAAGACGACAATGGCGTATGGCGCGGCAAGGCCAGCAAAGGCGGCGCATCCGCCAACGTCAGCGTCGATTTTCAAGGCAACGTCAACACTGCAAAGTAACGAAGGGAACTCGAAATGACGGTTACTATTTCTCGTCTCTATGACAATTACGCCGATGCCCAAAGAGCTGTTCAAGGCCTTGAGGCGGCCGGGGTTCCTCACTCCGAAATCAGCATCGTGGCCAACAATTCTGACAACTGGTACGGCAGCGGCAAGAAAGTGGACCGCGACCACGATGGTGTTGATGATCGCGCCGAAGGTGCTGGCAAAGGTGCGGGCATTGGTGCTGGGGTCGGCGGTGCAGCGGGCCTGTTGGCGGGCCTTGGCTTACTCGCGATCCCGGGTCTTGGCCCGGTAGTTGCGGCCGGCTGGCTTGCGGCAACAGCAGCGGGCGCGGCTGCTGGTGCAGCGACAGGCGGCATTGTAGGTGCCCTGACGGAAGCAGGCGTATCCAAGGAAGACGCATCCCTGTATGCCGAAGGCGTTCGACGCGGAGGTACGCTAGTTTCGGCGCGAGTGCCGGATGCTGATCGTACACGGCTTGATGCGATCCTCAACCAGTCCGCTGTTAACCTACGGGACCGCAGTGCAGCTTGGCAAACGTCTGGCTGGAAGACATTTGACCCGGCCAGTAAACCCTACGATGCTGACGAAGTGCGCAAAGAACGCCAACTTTACGGAGGCAGCGTTCGCTGAACATCAAAGAACGGCTCGCTTCGGCGGGCCGTTTTCTTACGGCTCTAAAATCGAACTTTTTATTTTCTCCATGGAACCTTCTATCAAATTAGCGATTTATTGGCCGCACAGACTTTTTAGAGCGGAAGTCGGCGGCAACGGGAGGAACGAATGTCTATTATTGGTTGGATTGTTCTCGGTCTTATTGCGGGCTTCATCGCCAGCAAAATCGTTAACAAGCAGGGTGAAGGGATTGTCCTCGATATCGTATTGGGTATTGTTGGCGCTATTGTTGGGGGCTATCTATTTTCCATGTTCGGTGCTCAGGGTGTGAGCGGGGTTAACATCTACAGCATGTTCGTTGCTGTCGTGGGAGCCATCGTCGTTCTAGTGATTTATCACTCGGTCGCAGGTCGGCGCACCGTATAGGCTGGCTAAAGCGGTAGCGTTCCCTACGCGTGGTGCCCGTCGGCAACCAGATTGGCAGATCGTTGGTTACGAGGGACCGGAGTCTAACGGCACGTCGAGTTGAATAGTGGCGCCTTGCTGTCCCGTCGTGGATACAGTGATACGCGCGTCTAGCTGGCCAACAAGGCTCTTGATCACCTTGAATCCAAGGCTCGCGCGAGGCTGGTCGATGTCGAAATCTTTCGCGAGTCCGACGCCTTCATCGGCGACCTCCACGTGAAGGTCTCGGCCGCGCTGTTCCCCAGAGACTCGAATCTCGCCCCAACCTTTAGGATAAGCATGCTTGGCGGCGTTGGTCACAAGCTCGTTGATGAGGAGCCCGAGCGGTATCGCCTTGTCGGCTGAAATCATCAGGTGGCCGAACTTGCAGCTTAAGCTATGGCCTCGCGAAGTTTCCTGTAGCTTGTGGCAGAGTTCGCCGGCGAAGTCGGCGATGTCGACGAATCCGATCTGGTTGCTTCGCCACAGATGGTCATGCACCTGCGCTATCGTAGTAATGCGCGCCGCTGCGTCCTTGAGCGCATTCTGGACGTCTTCAGACCGAGCGTTGCGGCTATGCAGGCGCAACAGTCCGACGACGGAGGCCAAGCTGTTCTTGACGCGATGGCTCATCTCGCGCGTCAGCAAGGCTTGGTGTTCGAGAGCGTCCTGACGCTCGGCGTCTGCGTGTTGACGCTCGATGGCGATGCCGAGCAATCCGGCGAACCCCGCGAGAAAATTCGTATCGGCAAGGTCGAACTGGCCGGCGTCAGGACTGTCGACTTCGAGTACGCCGAACGGCAGATGGCCTTCGCCGCCCCGCGCGATCAGGACGTTAATCGCACGTTTGATGCCGTGGTCCGCCAATAATTTCGGCGTGCGGAACCGGGTTTCTTCCTGAAGGTGGTTTGAGATCACGATTTGTGCGGTATGGAACGCATAGCCCGCGGGCGATTCCATATCGATCCCGAGAACGACGTTTCCTATCGTGTCCGGCGCCCACCCAACGCCTGCTCGCACCAGCAGCCGCTTTTCGTCCGGCATATATTCCAGGACCTTCGCAAACGGAGCATCGAGACCTTGCGCGCAGAGTTCGGTGGCACGCTGGAGGATCAGTGTGATGTCTCTGGTCTGTAGGGCGGAGCGTCCGAATTCGCCCAGCAAAGATTGCTGCCGCAAACGGTACGGAAGCTCCTCCCTCGACTTCGCGGTCGATGCCGTAGGAGCCGTTACCGTCTCTGGTCCCGCTGAGGTAGGCATAATCCGTCCAGTCTAAACCGTCGACGTCCATCCAGGTTGAGCGCCTGGCACCCTATAGCATGACCCCGTTTGCCTATCATAGGAATCAGGCGGGAGCCGTCGCAGGGCCGCGCCTTACGGGGGTTGTTAGTCAGGAAGAAATCGCAAAATTACGGACGTTGGCTTCAGCACGTTCGGTTGAACGGCGTCAGAAGGAACCTTACAGCTTCATGGCTCGCCCCCGGCCAATAGGCAACGTCGTGGGTCGCGCCGGGGCGCACGCCTTTCCGTCCGAAGGAGGGACAGCGACGTCGGAAAGGCCGGGCCGTTGCCGATCAGAAAGAAAAGCCCGTATCATCGAGGCGCCGTCCTCCCCGGAGCAGATGACCAAAAAGATCTCAGGATGAGCGGGACGATGTACCAAGGCACCGTCAGCATCAGAAAGCCGCTCAGACTTGCGATGAGCGCCAAAACTGAATTTTCCAAAACCTTGTCGAATACGACATAAAGCTCTGCCGCGATCCCCAGTGCCAGAAGCATCGGCGCGGCGATAACCAGCCCGCTACCAAGCCGCAGGAACGTCTCGGAATCCTCACCGGCGAACGAAAGGCGGTGTAACGCCGCCGGCGTCATCAGAACGATCACGTTCAGAGCGACCAGGCAGAGTGCGGCCGTATGTACAAGCTGGGAGCTGTGGGGCAGTTGATCAAAACCCTTGGTGAGCATCGCGATGAACTGAAATCCAAAGAGAGCCTGCCCGCCCGGGATGATGACCCGGGCTTCCGTCAACAATTGGTCCACCTGGGTCGCCAACGGTGTTGGAGTTTCCTTCATTTGATGTGCTCCTTCGGACAATCCGACGAATGCTTCAATCCCGAACCAAAACAACGCGCAGGCCCCGCCCATAATAAGGCCCGACGTGGCGCCTGCCGTCATGCCGTAACGCCGGCCGATCACGATGTATGCCGCCAGCGCCATGCTTGTTGCGAGAGGGACAAGACTTGCGGCTGCGAACAGCGTCGCCACTCGAAGCAGGCGTTCCGACGCATGGCCGCCTTCGACCAGACGGTGCTGCATCGCGGGAGCGACCAATAGCGCGATGGAAAGAACCATGAGCAGCACCCCACACAGGCTTAGGTACGTTGCCGAGCCTGCAAGCGTTGAAAAGCCGTCTTGAAAGAATGCCTGGAATTGAAAGCCCAGAAGGACTTGGCCACCGAGCAAAAGTAGCCTCGTCTCATCAAGGGCCGTCTTCAGCTTGCTATCCAGTTCTTTCGACATCATCGGTCCAGAATCATGACAGTTTCGTGAAACTCGCGTCCGGTCCGTTCGTTCCATTGCAACAAGGAGGTGACGAATGCGGTTTGACGGGACGATTTTCGATATCGAGGGGACGTTGATCGATTGCGTTCCGCAGAATCTGAATAGCTGGCGGGAGACCCTTTCGAGCTTCGGCCTAACCGTGCCGCTGGAGGTCCTGCAGCCTTATTCCGGCATGGACGGCGACGACATGCTGCAGATTCTTGCGCCCGATATGGACAAGAAGCTCAGAAGGCGGGTGCTTGAGGCAGAGGGAAAAAACTTCGAAGCGAAATACCTGACATCCGTCCGGGCCTTCGCAGGAATCCGACCGCTTTTTGAAGCCATCAAGCGCGAGGGCGGCAAGATCGCGCTTGCGACGGATTGTAAAGACCCCGAATTGAAACACTACCGCGCCGTGCTGGGTGTCGATGACCTGATCGATGTAATCGCCTGCGGGGAAGACGTCGTGGAAGGCAAGCCCAGTCCCAAACTCGTTTGCCTGGCGGCGGAACGTTTGGGCATCGATCCAGCTCGCGCGGTCATGACGGGGGACACGCCGTACGATGCCGAGGCTGCTCGGGGCGCGGGCGTCTCCGCTTTGGGCTTGCTGACGGGAGGGTTTTCTCGGAAAACTCTTAAGGATGCCGGCTGCTTCGCGGCGATAAAAGAGGTGGGCGACATGCGCGGCATTTTGGCCACGTCCGAAGGAGACCCCCGCGGCGGAGAAACTCCATCGCTGACGCCAAAATCCTCATGACATCGTATGCCCCGAAAAGTTACGACTGCGCGATTATCGGCGGCGGCCCCGCGGGCTTGACGGCCGCGATCTACCTGGCGCGCTATCGCCGCAGGATCGTGGTGTTCGATAGTGGCGATAGCCGCGCCGCCCTAATTCCGGAAAGCCATAACTACCCTGGTTTTCAAAAGGGCGTTTCTGGACCAGCGCTCCTTCGCATCCTGAGGCAGCAGGTCGAAACGTACGGGGTCGCCATGAGGGCTGACCGGGTAACCATCCTGCAGCAAGCGGTCTCCAATTTTGTAGTCATTTCCGACGCGCACGAAATCAAGGCCCAGTTCGTCCTCTTGGCGACCGGAATTGTCGACAAAAGTCCGCGATTGCCGGGACTTCAGGAAGCTATCTCGGACGGCTCAATCCGGTATTGCCCGGTCTGTGACGGATATGAGGCTACCGACCAACGTATCGGGGTCTTGGGCTGCGGAAACGATGCGGCGAGCAAGGCGCGATTCCTGCGCACCTATTCAAAGGACGTTACGTTGCTCAGCGTGGACGGCCCGCCTGTGGCAAATGAGGAAATCATGAACTCCCTGTCCGAAGCGGGCATAAAAGCCGCCGGACCGGTACGCGCCATCCAGCGAAGCGGGACCGAAATCCGGGCGGTTATCGGCAGCGAATGCCGAAGCTTCGAGGTCATCTACCCGGCGCTTGGATGCAGTGTCCGATCCGATCTTGCGTCCGCTCTGGGCGCGAAGACAAACGATGTGGGGTGCGTGGAGGTTGATGCGCATCAGCGTACCACAGTGAATGGGATCTACGCCGCCGGCGACGTCGTTTCGGATCTCCATCAGATTGCGGTTGCAACTGGCCATGCCGCCGTTGCCGCAACTCACATTCACAAATCCTTGCAAGCGAACTTCCGCTGATTTTTTCCAGCGCGCTCCGCTAAGGCGGTGCGCGACGGCATCACCAAGGTCATGGTTCATGGACCTTGGTAGATGGAGACGCCTCGTCAGGCAGAAGCCTTAGCTTTTTTCGCTTCTTAGTCGGAGCCTCCTGAGCAGACTTTATGCTGTGATCACGCTCAACGGCTTTCAGGTGAACGAGACCCCCCATGGTTAGCCGCTGTTCGTTGTGCTCGCCCCGATCAACCATTCCGTAAATATACTGGGTTAGGATCTTTCGTGCCTCCAAGAGAACGGATGGTTTCCGGTGGCAAGCGCCCGCTCGATAGCAGCGGGGGCAACAATCTCTTCGACCCGGTCGCTCATGGTCTCACCTTCAAATCGGAGAACGGCCCCAGCGCAGTAGACTGCACCGGGACCTTGCGTTGTGGGTTCGCTTTTTGTTGGCACCTTCGAATTTCAATGGTGCAACAGCATAATCAGGATAATCAGGGGGATCGGTATTCCAACGAGCCAAAGAAGAATTGGCATGATGTGTTCCTTTCGAGTTTAGTTGTTAACGACGCAGTGCTTTTTTGCCCCATGTGCCATCCCGCAGACCTCCGCCTTCAGTGGCAGCGAGTGATGCCGATAACGCTCCGATGAACAGCGAGAGAGTCAGCCAGATCGCGAGTTGCATCGCGTTTTTCCGAGCCTTATCGAGGTCAGATTTAATTTGGGTTGTGACTTCGTTGACGCGCTTGTCGGCATCGGCCTGACTAAGGCCGGTTCGCGCCGACACCACCTTTGCAACATACGTCCGCTCCGCAGGGTTCAGGTCGCTGTCGTTATGAAAGCTAGTGGTCAACAACAGAACTAGTTCGCCGCGCGAGTCCGTGGGGTTGGCGGAGTTCTGTGCTGCAGGAGTGTCCGACCTCAACAGCGTATCGACGTAACGACCCATCGGCCCTGATGGCTGGGTGGAATTACCCAGGGCCTGTGTGGCCCCTGATGCCGCGCCGCCGAGCAGCGACGTTGCCGGGGACGCCAGTAAGATAGCGCCAAGCACTGACGCGAACGCCCATGCCAGAAAACCATGGGCGGTGTCTCGGAAATAAACTTCATCGGTATGCACGCCCGTCCATTTGGTGCGCAGACGGCCCGCAAGGTAGCCGCCTATGGCCGAGGAAATCATCGCCATCACGATGAAATACAGACCGGTGCCGACTTTGAAGGTCGTTGTCGAGACGCCCGAATTTCCCCACGGGGACACGACTGCAAATCCAAGGCCCGTGCCTAACGAGAGTAGGACCAAAGTAAGAGCACAGGAGGCGATGGCCCCGGCCAGTACTGCTGCCCATGAGACACCCGAAACGGAGGGTTCGATGACGCCTGTGACTGGCTGTTCGGTTAAAGTGGCTTGAACCATTTTTCGCTCCCGCGGCATGAAATGACCGCCTAGAAAATGAGCGAATGGAACAAAGGTTCCGGGAAAATTTATATACTGCACTGCAGCAACCTTCGCTTATTCAAATAGTTAAAGAGCCGGTGTCACAGGAGAACGCGAGCAACATCGATTTTCTGCGGCATCTACCGAAACTACGTTCCGGGATGGCGAGGTTCAGGTCGGCGTCAAATGACGGCGCTAATAGTCGCTTGCTGGAAGTTGCAAGCTTCGGGCCTAACCCGGGTAACCTGCAGATGTTTTCGTTCGTCCCAGATGATCTCAAAAATGATTCCGCTCTTGTCGGTGTTCTGCATGGATGCACTCAAAACGCGGCGGGCTATGACGTTGGTGCTGGTCCGCGATAGCGTGAATGAGTTTAACCGGCCTCGTGAAGTTTCGCAGCCTTCGCAATTTTTTGGAATTCCGCAAATTTGGAATTCCGCAAAAGTGTCGGCGCATCCAACACGCCAAGGACCAGGTAGTCCAAAAGCAAGCATGATTCCAATGGCAAACGCTCAGTTTGCCAGGTTGGCCGAAGTGGGGCCGCCAAGGAAAGTCGATTTAGAATTTTCGGTCAGCGTCCCAGGCCACTATCTAAGTGCGCCGAATGGGCTCCAGCCGAGCTCGGGCATCTCCCTGAGCAGCGGACAGCCGCCATGGCTTACCCCTGATCCCAAAGGCGATCGATTTCGATCGAACGCCATCCCGCAGGCAGCACGGTGGGTCTTTTGCACCAATCTTTAGGATCCTGGGGCCGGGAAATTCGACGCGCATAATTGCTTCGGCTGGAGCGCGGCGCGCGGTCTGAGCTTCACGAGATAGGCAAGTCCGTGACCCGCTGAATTGGTCAAGCCACAAGGACCCGAGACAAAACGTTGCACTCGGGAACTGATTAGTTTAGTCCCTCACGCAGTCTGCGCGTCTCGTGTTCTCCGCGGTTCGGCGGGTGATGCCCTGGCGAAGGCGCAAAAGCCCCGGAGGCTCAGCTCCGAGGCTTTTGCGGGCCGAAAAGGTACATCCGCTTCCCGGCCAGGGTCTAGGCCGCCGCTCGTACTTCGCGGTTGAGATAGGCCAGCGTAACTTCCTCAACATTGGCATCGATCCACTTGGCCATCTGCTCCTCTTCCTTTAGCGAAGCCTGAAGGTGTGGTCGTGCGTTGTCTGAACCAGCTGGTCCGCAAAGCGCGAGCAGCGATTTGTAGGCTGCGATTTCGAAATTTTCGAAAGCATTGTTCGCGAAGGTATTCTTGAGTATCTCGTCACCGGCCATGGCATGGTTCATTGCCATCACGTTAGCCATGACTGACTGGGCAGTGTCCTTCAGAGTGGACGTTCCTTCACCAAGAGAATCAAGACATTGCTCCAGTCGCTTAAGCTGCTCATTTGTCTCCTGGAGATGGGCAGTGACTTTCGCCTTCACCTCGGGATATTCGTCCAGCCGCTCCGACTGCCGCTCCATCAACTCGCGCGCTTGGGTCTCCATGGCGTGCGCGTTGCGCAGGCCAACGACAAAAATCTCTCGTGCTGTTTGTTCCATCATAACTCCAATCACATTGTTTGTGGACCATTAAACACGCACTTCAGACTGTTGTTCCTATTTTCGTGGTTGCAGCGAGAAAAAAGGACCGTAGCCCTTTCTGGGCCTACATTGCTGCAGTCGCGTACTGCTGCATAGAAAACTGTCAGTGCTTTGACGTGTCACCGAAGGTAACCTGCCTCCCAACAGGTCCCGCCAATTACTTAACTTTTGTTATAGCGCCTTCACTGATTCAGGGCACAAACTGTCTCCATCATCGCATCGTCCCATCGTTCTATCGGTGATGAGGACGCTATTAGCGCTCCCGCCGCACGCAATAGGCATCTAGGCCATGCAAAGAAACCGTTTCAAACAGACTATCACATTGGGAGACCGCCTAGCTGATGAGGCAGAGAGGCTAAGACAAGAAGCTCGCACGGTCCCGGTCGGCAAAGAGCGCGACCGCCTTTTGCGAAAAGCTCGCCAGTTAGAGACCGCCTCGCACATCAATCGATGGCTATCGTCTCCGGGGCTGCAAACGCCGCAGTGAGATGTACCCGCGTCATGGCTGCCTCAAACAAGCATGCATCTGTTGTGGAACCCTCAGGCCGATCCTGCGATAAGATGACTGAATGGATCAAGCGTGCTCAGCTAACGCGCTGTCGAGTGGCACGGCAACCAAATTCGCCGGGCCGCGCTTCCGAGCGCATGGTTTAAGGAATTTGAAATGCAGAGACCCGCTGAAATGGACATCGTTCGCCGCGCTTATGAACTTTGGGAGCAAACGGGAAACCCTAAAAGCAGAGATCAGGAATTTTATCATCAGGCAGAACAAGAATTGAAAAACGCACTCGAACAGGCCATCCCAGAACAACCGCGTTAATGCCGCTTCGGCAGCTTCCGCGTGGCAAAGGAATGGGTGTCAGCGATTTCTGAGAGCAATCAGGAACGTAATTCATCTGCTCGGGTTGCACTTCATCCTCCTCCCGAACTCAAGCGAGGCCAGTCATGTATCATCACGTCAAGAAGCTCATGTTCACCGTCCGTGTCGACGAACCTGACCCGCGTTTTGGAAATATGCTCCTTGAACAGTTCGGAGGCGCGAACGGCGAACTCGCAGCCGCGATGCAATATTCGATCCAGGGCCTCAATTGCGAAGACCCTGAACGCAAGGATCTCCTAATGGATATCGGCACTGAGGAACTTAGCCATCTCGAGATCGTCGGATGCCTGGCCCGGATGCATCTCAAACCATCCAAATTCGATCGTCAGGCCGCCGAGGCCGACCCCTTGATTGCGATCGCAGGCGGCGGCGGGGTGAACCTCTTCAATTCGCAAGGAAATCCCTGGACCGCCGATTACTTGAAGATCACTGGTGAACTTGACGTTGATCTTCGCAGCAATATCGCCGCGGAAGCTCGTGCCAAGATCGTCTATGAGCGGCTCATCAATTTTTGCGATGACGCCGGGACTAAAGATGCCCTGCAATTCTTGATGACGCGGGAAATCACGCATATGAAGGCCTTCGCGATGGCGCTGGAGAGCATGGGCAAGCCGGCCTTTAGCATCGGCCGCGTCGCGCCCACACCCGGTCTCGTCAATCAATACTTCAACGACTCGACAGGCGCCGGAGATCACGGCGAGATCGACACGCGCGGCCCCTGGAACGAGGGCGAGGAGTGGGTTTTTGTTGAATCTCCCGCAATCCAGAGCGGCGGGCCTGGCGCGGCTTCTGCCATTGTGACCGAGAGTTCGCCTGCGGAGACTCCGGAAGGTCTGGATGAACTGCTGATCGAAGAGCTGCGCGATATCCTACACGCCGAAAAGCAGTTGACCAAGGCGCTTCCCAAGATGGCGCAAGCTGCGCGCTTCGACCAGCTTCGCGAATTGTTCGAGCAACATTTCGCGGAAACAGAAACGCAAATCGAGCGCCTGAACGAATGCTTTAACCTGCTCGGCAAGACGGCGCGCGCCAAGCCCTGCCGGGGGATGGCGGGCCTTGTCGAGGAAGGCCACGAGGTTATGGAGGAAGGCGAAAAGAAAGGAAACGCGGCCGCGGATCTCGCCCTTATTGGCGCCGCACAGCGGGTGGAGCATTATGAGATCTCGGGCTACACCACGGCCCGGAATCTCGCGCAGCAGCTCAGGCAGAGCGCGATCGTGGCGCTGCTGTCCAAATCCCTTGCGGAGGAAGAAAACGCCGATCAGCTTCTCAACCAAGTCGCTCGGTCACTAATGTCGGTCGCCAAGATGCCGGCAGCGATCGAGCGGGCAACGATTGACGGAGCTGAATAGGCAGAGCTCCTCTGTTTGGAAGCGTGCGGCGCCATCACTCGAGGCGCCCACGCCTTCCCGAGTTCGTGCAAAAGCGTCCGGGCCTATTTTCAGCCCACGATTGTGAGGAAAATGGACACTTTCAAGAACAGCTCGTCACCTTTCCGCACATCTACGATGACCCGGCTCGCGCTCCCTCGGATGAACGCATCCCTGGCAATTGAAGCGCCGGTTTCCAATGCTTCCCTGCGAACAGCATTTCTTTCGGTTAGCTCTTGGCCTTCTTCGTCTGTGATGACGCGACCGTCCTCTACGATGTGGAAGTGAAACCGTGGCATTCGTTTGCCCTAGAGCGATGGCCTCTGATGCAAATAAAGACCATCAAAGTCGGCTAGTTCCAAAAGCTTTTGTTCGTCGATGACCCTGACGCTGCCGCGGCGGAACTCAACGACCTTGTCGTCACGTAATTGTTTCACGGTCCGATTGGCGTGGACTGGGGTGATTCCCATGGCTTCCCCAAGTTGTTCCTGCGTCAAAGGCATTTCGAACCATGCGCCTTGAACCTGCCCGATGACTTTCAACCGTTCTCGGAGTTCAACGATAATATGAGCAAGCCGGCTTGGTGCCGGGCGCTGTCCTACATTGACGATCCAATCCCGAAACAAAGCGGCGTCGATTAAGGTGTCTCGCCAGAAGATTTCTGCGATGTTCGGCCTTCGGCGGGTAACCTCTCGAAGGGAAACGTGGCTGATGAAACCCAAGGTGCATTCGGTTAGCGTAGTGAGATCGTGATCCAGCACATGCAGATGCAGGCTTTGGAGGTCCGGCACTTCACCGGGTATGTGTATCGAGAGAATTTGCCGCCTGCCACTTGACGTCGTCTTGGACCGAACGCAAAACCCTTTAGAAATGAGGCAGCACTCCGCTGGCCTTTCACCATCTCGAACAATGGCCTGACCCGGCTGATAGTACTTCACCACGATCGGCAAGAACCGAACCGCATGGACATCATGGTCGTCCAATGCCGATATCGTCCGAAGACGTGTGATAAGCGCGTTCGTTATGGATTCGTTGGTCAGGGCGGAGCTCCAAGACTGCAATAGAATGATAAGAAACTGTAGTGGCTTTTCTCGGTTCCCTAATAGAAGTTAGGACGTCGCTTCAAAAGGGGATGCCAGCTTCGGTATGTCGGGAGGCTGCGCACGGCACAGGCGAAATCGGAAAAGGATTTTCAAGAGCAGCTGAAGGGGCTCCATGGAGCGAGCTCCTGGTACCGCTAGAAGCTGCCGCTGGGGCGACTGACCGAACGAGCTGATTCAGAGGACCACACCACTGACAACGAATAGCCGCCGACCGTTCGCTGTAGAGCGCCCGAAATAATCGGCAAACGAGTGGACGCAGCGGTGCCCTGACTTTCAGCTGCGGCGCAAAAACGCGGTGCCCTAGGCGGGGTGTGTTGGGCGTGTTCCGGCAGGGCGCCGTCGCGCTCCAAGTGCTTTTTGGCTAAAAGCGGAAGGGCTGTGGCCATCCCCCAAGCGCACTCGTCAATTCTGGATGCGTTGCGAACCAGTTGGACGACATCTGTGAAAACCCCGCCGACAGCCAAGCCGAGGAAGGTCGCAAAGAAAACATCGAAACGGAAAGCCAACTAACCTAGGTCGGCTGACGCCATAAACTCAACTAG
>Ga0073928_10001820_pt1 | contig 39419 bp, 34 predicted proteins | sample PaiPotPPA55metaG_FD_76969 | JGI IMG/M metagenome (GOLD analysis project Ga0073928, IMG submission 76969) | Iron sulfur acid spring bacterial and archeal communities from Banff, Canada, to study Microbial Dark Matter (Phase II) - Paint Pots PPA... ... | reverse complement strand
TTAGCCCTTTTTGGGCCGTTGTTTTGGCTCACCTCTTCGGTGTGTGCCGAGGTTGGTATAATCATATTGTCAGGTTGCTGTCTATCCAGCAGCCTGGCAATACCCATGGCATCTACCTTGATGATATCTTCCCACGCTCTCGATTCCGCATTCCATTTGGCCGTGCCGCACTCTAGCCTAGCGGAACCCGGTCAAAAACATCCTGCGAAATGGCAACGACCAGCAACCACCCCGAGCTTCTGGCGGTTTATGGAACCCTGAGGCGCCGTTCGGTTTTTCGGAGTATGCCTGGCGTTGTCCCGCGCCTCCGGTTCTTCGGCCATGGCTTGATCCGAGGACGCATATTCTGGCAGGGCAGGTTTCCTGCACTCGTCGATGAATGTGGACTTGCCAAAGTAGAGGTATTCCGAGTCGTCGAGCAGACCGTTTGGCACGACCTCGACCGCTACGAGGGATATGATCCGATGAATCCTCTCGGTTCGTTGTTTACCCGGCGCCAGGTCCTTCTCGTAAACGCTCGGCACTCGGCGTGGGCGTATTTTCTTAATCGCAACATTCCGTTGGGCTCGCCGGTCGAAGGATGCCTTTCAGGATTTTAATCGGACTAAAGGAGCAAGGAGCCGATGGAAGTCCGGTAGGCACGTTGATGAACGTTGGCAACCCGCTTGGCGCAGGAGTGTCGGGAAGTGTGCGGCCCTCACAAGGCGCTTCGTTCTCCCGACTTCGCTGGCCAGGAGCGGGTTCGCGTAACAGACCACAAGCTACGTCGGGCAGGCTGTCCTCGTCGTCGTCCTCGTCCTCGAATCCGGCCGCACGGAGTGATGGAGTGTTGGAGTATGGGAGTACTGCGCCAAGTCCGAATTGCACCCGCGTAGCGGGTGGAGGTGCCCCAAAGGGGCAAACAGAAATAGCCCAGGGCTTTAGCCCCTACGGCGCAGGGTGCCCGGCCGGACCGGACCAGAGCGGCCCCGGTACATAGGGTCCATAACATCTGAGCCCTTTACCCCAGCCAAAATCGAATTCGATCTCCCCGTGAATTTCCGGCCCCTTAACCGGCGCTTCTAGTTCTGTCCCTTTAGTCACGTCCATCGGATTGGCGGTCGCGGTCAGCCCTTGCCTAGAAATCTTGGGCTCGACGACCGATCCATCCGGCAACACAACGGAATAATACGTTCCTGTCTTTGAGTGACCGGGTACGGTGAACGCTATCAGCCAGTGATGGACCGGCATCGCTCTTTCCTGTGCGATGGCTACGGTTAGCCCACCAACCCCGTAAAATTGACCTGCCCAGACTAAGGCCGACTTAATGGCTTTCGATTGCTCGACCATTGACGTGGACGAAACTGACTTGGCCTCAAAACGGTAAACGGTCTCTTCGCCATCCGCGACGGCGTGGCGATCCTCGAAGAGCAGCGCGGCATTAGCTGACCCGGCGGCAACGCACGTTAGTAATACTAGCAGCAAGGGGCGCATGCTCGGTCAGCATACCTGAAGAGTGGTATTCCTCCAGAGACAATTCCGATTCCCAGATTCGCTAGCGTTAGGGCCGAACCCTCCCATTGGAGGAACGCAGTATTCAACCAAACGGAGTGAGCGTTCATGAATGACACGTTATCGGCCAGGCGACCTGGCTAGAAAATCTAGTTGACAGTTATCATTGATATTAAATATATAATGATTCTTGTAATTCTGAAAATTTCTAGTTCCTATGGGCTTTGTGCTGCGCTTAAGGACAAACTTCCGATTTCTCTTAGGTGCCGCTTTGGCGGTGACTTTAGCTGGTTCCTTCCATTCCGCTCGTGCGCAAACGAAGGAAACTGCTTCTGGGATCTTCGCGTTGTTGAAGACCAACACGACAGCTCATCCAATCAAGAATCTTTCCTTCCGGACTTGTTGGAACAATCCGAATATCGCCGGAGTGGTTCTTCGCACCGACTGGGCTACGGTTGAACAGGCTCAAGATCAATTCTCTTGGGCCTTCCTGGATACCGGGCTCAGCTTGGCCCAATCGCACAATAAAAAGATTATTATTAGCATCGACGCGGGAAACTCGTCGCCGTCCTGGATCTATTCTCTTGGAGCCGCGCAATTCACCTTGACGACTTACGGCATAATGCCCTGTCCGTGGGACTCCATTTTCAAGTATCGATGGGAACTCTTCCTGACTCAGTTCGGCAACCGATATGACAGTAATCCCTATCTGGTGTGCGTGACTCTGACGAGCCCAGGCCGAACCGTAGAATACTTCTTTGCGCAAACGACCACGGATGCAAAAGAACTTCAAGCTGACGTCGGAGTACAGGGCTGGATAGATGCAGCAAATTACAATACTGACAGTTTTGTTGAAGCGCTGCCAACCACACCCCTTTTCTGCGCCACTGGGGTTCCGGTAATCTGGAAGGGCTCCGTTGCCATGACGTCAGTCATTAACTACGGGTTCACCAAATACCCAGGCCAATTTGGCATCCAGTCAAATGAGCTAAGTGCCTTGCCTTTTCAAAACGGTATTTTCCCCCACACCACGCTTACCGCCGCCGGGCTGTCTCCGATGGGCTTTCAGATGTTACAGACGGTTGCCAGCGGAAGGTTGCACGGTACTCTGCAACAAGCGTTGGCTAACGGCATTTCGGTGGGCGCCCATTTTATTGAAGTTTACGATATGGACTGCGAAGACCCGAATCAACAGTCAGTTATCGCCACCGCGAATCAACAGCTGCTAACTGCATATCCCTGAACCGTTTACCTGTCCGACATAGCTAAAGGGGGAGATGGGGCGACGTCGGATCCTTATAACCGTGAGTGAGCAATCTCTCACGGCAGGGTGCAAAATCGATAGAGCCCCGGTTTGTCCTGTCGGCCCACAACCAGAGGCAAAACGCATTGCACTCTTTTAGGTCGCAATACGTCTGAACACTTGCCTTGACTGAGTTTTTTTCTGAGCAGCAAAACCTGAGTTGACATCACGGCTTGCTCTTCTAAAGGAGCCTATGAAGTTCTTCTGCAGCCACCGTATCTCTGCAGCCGGCTCGATGGCGGCAATCGTTTTGAGCAGCTCATTCCTGCTTCTTGAGCCAGGGAGAGCACAAAACCCATCGATCCCGATCGAGCACTTTATCTATATCATCCAAGAGAATCATACCTTTGATAGCTATTTTGGAACATTTCCCGGCGCGAATGGAATTCCGGCGGGTACTGTCCTTCCGGACCGCCCAGGAGGGCCTGGAAAATATAAGCCGTTTCACTTAACCGCGGATCATATCGTTAAGGATCTGGGTCATTCATGGGCCGCAGCTCACTTGGCTTACGACAACGGGAAAATGGATGGTTTTATTTGGGCCGAATGGCCGCAGGCCAGTCACTACTATTGGGGTGGTCAACCCGTCCCTACCCCGATTCCTGGTTTAGTTCATCTGCCGCCCCGGCAGCGTCCCCAAGCCGTGACTAATGAAACTCCGGCCGTTCCGACGGCTGGCGAAGCGGAGCAAGTTGTTTCACCTCACGGGTTCGTGGATGACGAAGACGACGCCGATCCCTACGTAGAAGAGAAAAACGAAGCTCTGCTCGCAGCCCAGCCGACCAAAGCGCCGCGCGGTCGGGCCCCAGGATACGTCCAGCAGACACTCGCTTACATGGATTACAATGAAATCCCGAACTATTGGGATTACGCGCGCAAGTACACACTGTGCGACATGTTTTTCTCTTCGTTAATGGGACCAAGCGAACCGAATCACCTATATACAGTTGCCTCCCAATCCGGTGGACTGGTTTATAATCCTCCTGGCAAACAAGAAAAAAGGGCAAATGTGTTCAGTTTCCCGACGATGGTTGATTTATTTACAAATGCCAACGTGACTTGGGAGTATTATGTGGGCGGTGACCCTACCACACCGGGAAAATGGAACCCGATTCCAGCGTTTACCCAGTACTACAACCATCCGGAGGTACTGTCTCACGTCGTTGCGACGGACCGGTTTTTTTCTGATATTAACGGTGGAACCCTTCCTCAGGTCTGTTGGCTAGTACCCAGTGCTGATGAGAGTGAACACCCACCTCATAGCGTGAAGGCTGGAATGCACTATATCACCGGCTTAATCAATGCGGTGATGAAGAGCCCATACTGGAATACCTGTGCGATAATTTTGGTTTGGGATGACTACGGCGGCTTCTATGATCATGTTCCTCCTGTCCAACCGGATCTGTACGGCTTCGGATTTCGGGTACCGGCGATGGTGATCTCGCCTTACTCAACGGGTCTGGTCGATCACACGCAATTCGATCTTACTTCCCCGCTTAAACTCATCGAAACCAAGTTTAACTTACCGGCTTTAACCGGCCGCGACGGGCTGGCCAACAACATGCTGGATTGTTTCAACTTTAATCAGCCCGCGCGCCCCGCCGATATCATCGAGGACGATACCAAGCTCGACTTCAGCGACATGGTCACAACTGTCCCTTAAGGTTGTTAGTCGCGATTACGAAAAGGGAGCCGGCCGGCCTTCTTACCTTCTACACTGCGGGCTCCATTCAATGCGCACGCATTGCTTGATTGGCGCGGGCCAAGACCTCTTGGCCCGCTGGGTTCCTGGCATCGCCCTGATAGCATTCGAATGCTTGCATACCCATAGTTTGTCCATTCGCCAAAACCGCCGCTAACTCATTGGGATCCTTAACCGGCCGTAGCCCCTGAAAGACAACCGGGCGGGTCTTAGACATCTTCAGGGATATCTGCCCTTCTTGAACCGAGGTGTTCGGAAAAAAGCGAGAGAGGCTGTCCGCCTTGAATCCGAAATTACCGGGCACATCGTAGATATCCGCCATGAGCTGATTTAGCCTTAGAGAGGGTTTACCCCACGCTAACACCCATGGCGTTGTTTTGAACGCGGCGTTGTAGTAACCCACGATCTCCCGGGCCGCTGCCACCCACTTGTTTGTGTCAAACTGAGCCGCATCTTGAGGATCATCAACGACGTAACCTTCTTCAGCCCGGCCTGGCCCAGTGGCGGTTACGTACCCGATGGCTGGATTACCGTCATACCGGGCGCCAAACGCCTCTACGAAAGTCTTCCAAGCGCCCAAGTACTTTTGGTCCCAGGGCGCCGGGGCAGTGCGGCTTCGTTTGGCATCTCTGCCGGTCAGTTGCAAGAGGCTCACTGAGCCCAAAACCCAGTTCGGGCTGTAGATTCCAGCGATGACGCTGATCGCAACGAATTTTTTTTCAGTTCCGGCGATTCGTATGGCTTCGTCCAGGTAAGACCAATCGAATTGGTCTGGCGAGCGCTGAAGCTCGGACCAGGCAACTCTAATAGCAACTCCAACCACACTCGGGTTATCCCAAGCGTCCAAACTCGCAAGGTTCGTGCGTCGAACGCCTTCGACCGGCGTTAGATAGTAGACACCTCGTGCCTCCGCCTTGAGTGGGTCAGCCTCGCACGCGGACGCAGCCACGATAGCGAGCACGGGCAGCACTAAACAGAGGACGCTTTGTTGAAGTAATCTTATAAAGAGAGTCCGATTCATATCGATCCAATGGAGATTCCTTGAGATTCTATTAAAGCAGACTGAACACCAGGTTCCGACTAAGCAAGCCCCGCAACCAATCGCGATTTTCTCGCACTGGTCCTCGACGCACCATTGGCTGTCTGCTCGCACGGCGCCAAGGACCGAATGAAGGACGGTCTAGGGAGTTCTCTCCGGCATGTCGCTGAAGTCCAACTGCGTGTCCTTCTCGATAATCGCCGGCGCTAATGCGGGCTGACTAAAATCGAAGCATTCCAGCATCGTATTGGAAGCTCCATCTCGGGCAGTCAGAGAAGGAAGCCCGAATTTAGTTTCGATCAACTTCAGCGGTGAGGTGAAATCGTACTGGGTATGGATGACAACCCCGGCACGGGAATACGGCGATATAACCAGAGCCGGAACCCGCAATCCATAACCGTACTGATCAATATTTGGCGGTGGAACATGATCGTAGAAGCCGCCATAGTCGTCCCAAGTAATAATAATAGCGCAGCTCTGCCAATAATGACTTTTCATTATTGCATTCACCACGCGAGTTACATACGTCATTCCCGTCTGTATGTTCGCCGGCGGATGTTCGCTATCCTGGAAACCAGGTACGATCCAGCATACTTGCGGCAGTTTCCCACTATGTAAATCTTCATAGAACTTTCCGATTGCCTCAATCCGAGACAGCAGAGTTGGATTGTTAGCGATCTGCGGGAAACCCGGTAGCACGTTTCGAAAGCTCTGCCTTTGAGGGTTTAGACCGGTGTAATACTTCCAGGTAATGCTGGACTGGCCGAACAAATCCACCATGGTCTGGAAATTAAAGACAGCGGTGTAGCCACGCTCGGTGTTGTAGACCAAGCCGCCGGCTTGTCCCGCAACTGAATACAAATGATTGGGTTCGCTCGGACCCAGCATCGAGCAGAAGAAGTCGTCGCACAGTGTATATTTGCGCGCGTACTCCCAATAGTTCGGGATAATGGTGTGATCGTAATAGGCTAAGGCATTCTTTACCCAGTACGGACGATCTTTTGGATTCGGCGTTCCACTGGCCTGGGGTTGTGGATGAGCCGCCCGCCACGCCTGGTTTTTCTGTTCCACAAACGGATCCGCTTCATCCTCATCATCAGCAGCGCCGTTTGGCGAAAGCACCTCTCCAGCTACAGGTGATTCTAGATCGGGTTGAGACGATGCACTGCTTTTGGTTCGCGTCGTCTTTTTCTTAATTGTAACCAGCGCTGGGTCAGGGGTTGGCATAGGGATGCTTTGCCCGTAATACAAAAGTGCTTGCTCCCACTCCGCCCACATAAAGCCATCCATTGCCCCGTTGTCATAAGCAAGGATGGATGATGTCCATCCATGCGGAAGGTCAAATGGAATCGTGGGTTTATGGGAACGGAAGGGCCTATGGACAAGAGGTCCTCCTGGAAAATCGGGAAGTAGCGTTCCTGCAGGAATCCCGTTCGCGTTCGGGTAAGTGCCAAAGTAGTTATCGAACGAATGATTCTCTTGAATAATATAGATGAAATGTTCGATCGGAATACCGGCGCTACCCTGAGCCCTCGCGCGCGAAGCTCCGAAGGAAAACAGGACAAAAACGAGGCAGGCGATAGTCGCCCGGAGATGTTTGGACATGTCGTTCGCTTGGGTTATCGGCCGCAAGCCTAACAGCCAGATTCGGATTGGGCGACTGCTTAATTGCGACAATTCTGTAAATTTTGCTAAGTTGCAAAAAATCGGGCGATCCTGCCGGGCCACTCCGCGTCGTCCTAAGGCAAGCGGTGCGCTAAATGCTAGCAGGCGTCTTGGATAACCTTCCCTTCCATATCGGATGGAATGGGAACACCCAGGATTTTCAGGATGGTCGGCGCGATATCTTGGATCTCCAAGCCCTGCAGCTTCAGGCCATTCTTGGCGGCAGGAGGCCTCACAATAAAGATACCATATTGGCCATGATTAGCGTCGTCCGGTCCCGTGTCATTCTCGAAGGTATAAATCGAGTTGCGCCCCACTGTCCCCGCCGAACGCCAAGCAAGATTCCCAAAATAAACCATCAAGTCCGGCGGCATCCCGTTTCTTACTTCATAAAGCTCTTCTGGCCGGTAGACTTTCGTTCCAATCGGCTGACCGTTCTGATCCGGGATCGCTTCGAGTTTACCAATCAGCTCGGTCCGGAGACTCTCATATTCCAGCGGTTCTACAATACCTCTCGGTTCGCGACCACGCACGTTCAACGAAATCCGAGAATAATACCCACCGTCGCCCCACGCTTTCGTTTTTGACCAGTCAACATTGAGTTTGGCGAACGGCGTCGGAACGGAAGGTCGTTCAAACAGTGTGAGATACCCCTCCCGGATCAACCACTCATTGACACAGACCGACCCCTCCATCTTTTGAGCGCCGTGGTCGGACACAATGAAGACCGTCGTATCTTTGTCTGCTAGCTTCAGCAACTCACCGATCTGAGCATCAACAAATTGGTAGTAATCAAAAATAGCGTTTTCGAAAGGGTTGCCCGGACAATGATTGCGATGGGTCTTATCCATGTAAGCCCAAAACGCATGTTGAATCCGGTCCACCCCGATCTCGACCATCATGAAATAGTCCCACTCTTTTTCCGTTAAGAGGTAACGCGCCAGCGCAAATCGCTTCCGCGTCATTTCGAAGATCTCGTTGAGGATGGCTTCCTTCTTGTCAGACCGGAACTCCCGAACATCCAATAGATACTCCCCAACGACTTTGGCTATTTCATGTTTAAATTCAGTCGGGTAAGTGTAGTCGGCCTTAATATCGGGCGTTAAGAAATCGCCCACCAATATTCCGTTAACGGGCATCGGTGGAAACGTCTGCGGGATACCGATCAGAATGACCTGTTTACCCTGACGAGAAAGAATATCCCAGACCCGATCGGCTTTGATCGCCGTTGAATTAGCGATCACGTGTTTGTCGTACGAATGGTCCGCCCGGTTACGAAAACCGTAGACACCAAGCGTGCCGGGTTTCTTCGACGACGTCATGACTGCCCAGGCGGGCACCGTGATCGGAGGATCGCATGAGCGCAACGGACCGTAAGCTCCCTGTTGAATGATAGAACGAATATTTGGAAGTCGATCCAACCAACGGTCGAAAACTAACTGCGGCTCGGCGCAATCTAGACCGATAACCATGACCCGACGCCGACGCCGGTTCCACAAATTCAACGCCATTTAATTGACCATCCCCTATCTAGCTTCCCAAAGGCAATCACAAAGCAATGGATCCGCTAAGCCGGTTACGAATCGTAGTCGCGACAACAAATCTCGCTGACGAACAGACAATCCCCCCGGAGCGAAACCACTTCCACTAAGGCCCAACCTCCTCAGCCGTATCACTGACCGTGACTGCGCCGGTTCCACCGGCAATCAAAATTCTTCCATCGGTCAGCTGAGTCGCGGTATGCCCCCAGCGGGCGTCCACCATCGTTCCGAACTTGTCGAACTTCTGCGTCCGTGAATGATAGATCTCGACCGAATCCAAGGCTTGAAAGAGTCCGCCGAAGATACCGCTGCCTTGAGACGATCCCCCAATAATTAGCACGTCTCCTTTGAGCGCCCCCCAATTGGAGTTCAGTAGAACCATGCGATGCCGCGAACGAGTGTTTAAAAGGCGGTCAAGCGCGAGGAACCTCGCGCTCCCTGGATCATATAAGTCTTGGGGTCCGTTGTCTTTGTTCCCACCGGTCACCAGGACGCTACCGTCCGTCAGCATGATCGAGGCGTTGTCCTCCCTCTCTTGGTGCATTTTGCCAACGAGCGTGAACAGCTGGTTCGCGTGATCAAAAACTTCGGCGGTATCGGTTGAGCGGCCCGTTGACCCGCCTGTCCCGTTGTTAAGCACTTCGCCTCCAGGAACCAATACCGAGCCGGTCGTCAGCAAGGTCGCCGGCATCCGTTTTCGCTTCTTGTTTAAAGTGCCCTTTGTATAAGTGAACGTGCGACTGGTTGGGTCATAGAGCTCCGCGGTATTCAACTCGCGCCCGCCGTGGCGCCCGCCGACAACGAGCACCTCGCCACTCGTCAGTAAAACCGCCGGGTCCAAAGATCGTCCATCGTTCATCGAGCCGGTGGCGCTAAATGTCATGCTACCCACGTTGTATAGCTCCGCCTCGGCTAAGTCGCCGCTATCACTCTTTCCTCCCGCGATTAAAACGTCGGTCCCGCTTTGCAGCAGAGTGGCGGTATGGCTCTCCCGAGCGGCAAGCATCGATCCGACCTGCGTGAAAGTATTGTTACTCGGATTGAAAACCTCAGCCGTTGACTCGAAGACCGCCTCGTTACCACCCCCGGTCAACAGCACCATCCCATTCGGCAACAGCGTATCCGTATGCAACGCGCGTGGGAAATTCATTGGGCTGGTTGGCGTGAAGCTCGAGTTCGCCGGGTCGATGATCTCTGCGCTATTTTGGGTCAAACCGCCGGTGATGCCCCCGGCTACGTACGTGTTTCCGTCAGGGAGCAGCGTGGCCGTGTGACCGGCCCGATTAATAGTTAGAGAACCTTGAGAGACCGATTGCTGATTCGACGGGTTGTATAGCTCGTTGGTGCTCAGGATGCCGCCCTCAAAAGTTGTGCCTCCAATGATCAGGATTTCTCCGTTCGACAATAATACCTGACGATGACTCGCTCGCGGGAAAAGCATATTTCCGCCCGCGCTGAACGTCTTCGTGGCCGGATCATAAAAATCGATCTGCGCATGCGGACTAGTGCCGGAAAAACCGCCTGTAATGACAACCGTCCCACTACTGAGGAGAGTCATGGCATGAAGCGCCCTCGGGATTGTCATCACGGACTTCAACAGCGCAAAGGTTTGCGGCCCGGGAGAGAATAACTCAGCGGTGTCTTGCGACTGATTCCCATTGTACCCACCCGTGATCAAAACATCCCCAGACGGCTCGGTAAGCAAAACTGCAGCATGATTTTTCCTAGGGACCACCGGCGCGCCGAGCGTCTCGGTAAATTTTGGTTTCGTGCCGATATTGTAAATTTCGGCGACGGCGCCGCCGACGATCAGTACGTTACCGTTATTAAGGCGCGTCGCGGTGTGATCGGTATGCGTTCGGTGCATTTGCGCCGTCAGAGCAAATTTTTGTGTGCCCGGGTCATAGATCTCGGCGGTGCTCAAAGCATTGCCTTCTTGGTCTCCCCCGGTGATTAGAACCGTTCCATCGAGCAACAACGTGGAAGTATGATGTTCTCGCGCATTCATCATACCTCCGGTCTTTGCCGAGGTATGCGTTGCCGGATTGTAAAGCTCGGCCGACGCTTGCGACCTACCGGTCTCATCTACGCCGCCACTGACCAGCACTAGCCCCGACGGCAGCAGCGTCGCAGCGTGACCCGCACGGTTGGTCACAAGGTTCGATGTCTGGGCAAACCCGGGCGCAGCGGCCAACAACAAAAGTAGGCCGGCGGCACTCCGTCGCCAATGTCGATAGAGCCGGTATGAACTACCAAACTTTCTATCATCGTCCTCGAACATGCACCGTCGTTTCGTAAGCATAGGGGAGTCCGGTAAAGTTAGGTCTTAGGGGAGCCCGAGGTTATACTGAATTGCCAACGCCTGCAACCCTTCTTGGGCCGCCGTAACGTAGTTGCTTTGCGATTCGCGCATCACTTATATCGCGGAATGAATGCGGCTGATTGCTTTCCGCGTCGCCGAAGCGGTGAAATAGTAGAGCGATTCCAGCTTCCTAAGCTCTTTAGCCTGAGTGATCAGATCGATCTGTTGTTGCACCGCGTCCCCGTATTTCGCCCTGGTCGCCTCAAAGATGGGTACGGCGTAGTCGTACAACGCCACATCGTACTTGTTGCGTTCTGCGATCAGTTCGACCGTCGCGGCCGGCAGGCTAGTCTTTTTTAACCTGCTTTTCGTGACATTGAACTTGGCATACTTAGCGATCTCCCAGCCAAACATGATCTTGAGAATCGCTAATCCTTCATCAAAACGTTCCGTGAGCCCAACCAATGAAAAATATTTGTTCAGATTTTCTTTGGCTGCCTCAAGGACTTGCTCGTCACAATCTCCGGAGTGGTGATCACCCACGAACGGTCGCCCTGAGATATATTTGCACTGAACGTTGTGGTTGGGGGATACCCTCACGTATTCTTCCAACGAAAGCTTGCTGATCCAGTGGTGTTTCGGATGCAGAAAATAATTGCGCGCAAAGTAATAGGCCGAAATCACACGCTCAACTGGGTCACGCAGAAACGTGATATAGGTCGATGGCTGCGGTAGCCGGCGATGAATTCCCAACGGCATGTGACCTTTGAAGACCTGCATCTTCGCCAGGCGGTCGGTGGGCCACCGATTCAACTTCTGATAGGACCACAGGAACAACACCGGATCGATGCTGAATACCCGCATGGGATCATATTCCCATTCGATAATCCGGTTCAGGGTTGTCCCCGCGCACTTGGGCAGATGAATAAAAATCAATGCTTCATCTTTGCTCCGAGCCGTCGTTACAGTGCTTGTATCCATACTTAGTTCAGAGCAGCGAAACCACTCGGCTAGCGGCAGCCCGCCAGGCCGCAGAACCCAAATTGCGGGCGGCAGTTACCTGATTGGTGGGGTTGTGCACCCGGAATGCCGCTGCCTCTTTTTCCAAATTGAGCCCAGAGCCGGCTAACAAGTCTTCGAACATTTTTTTCCCAGACTTATATAGCTCCCGGTCGAATTGGTTCCGTTCTTCCACCGCGGCTAACATCAGCGGATCCAGCGCTTCCGTCTTAGGTCGATTCCGAGATTTCCTATAGCTCGAGTAGGAGGAAAGTTTCCAGCCGAAAAGATGTTTCAGAGCGATCAAGCTATGCGTAAAACGGTCGGTTAAACCGATAAAGCCAAAGTAGCGGACCAGATTTTCCTGCGCCTTCTCGAGGATCGCCGCGCTACTCCATTGATCCATGTCGGGGGCGACCTTACCGGCGCCCGGTTGAGTCATCCGCCGGAAAAGCTCCACCGGACGGAACTCGCGGCGATCGATGCCGGCGATGGTCTTGCATTGCAGATTATTATTCCAAGGTGCGATGTCCAAGAAGGCCGGAATGTCCAGATTCTCTTCGCGGATCCGCTTATAGAAAGGATTGAAAGGGTTGCCCTTAGAATAATAATACGACGAAATGCAACGCTCCACCGGATCACGCAGGAACGTGATGTAAGTCGACGGTTGCGGCAGCTGTTCGTGCAGCCCGAAACTCATGTGCCCTTTTACAACCTGCAGAGCGGCTCGACGACGTTGCGGCAGTTTCTTTAGATGGTCGATAGACCATTCAACGCGGCTTCCTTCAATCGTGTAGATATGGAAGGGATTGTATTCGCGTTCGATGATGCGATGCAGCGTGGTTCCGGCCGTCTTATGGACGTGCAAGAACAATAACGCCTTCCCCTGCAAACTCCTGTCTGTTGAAGCTCGATCGCCCATGGTTTGCTGCTCCCGTCAACCTAATCCGGCCGGCTTACGTCTCTTTCCCCGTCAAACAAATTGACAGTCGATCGATAACTCTGAAACACCACTCGAGAATGCTGATTAAAGTATTGTTCCACCGCCGGATTGCTCCAGGTAGCTCCCGTTCTAACGATCCAAAGCCGTTTATATCGAGAACGGACATCCTCTAGCTCATCGATTCCCCGGATTACCGGATAGCCCCGGAACTTGTCGATATAATGAGGCACGTCAATCGTGCCATCATAAGTTATCTTATTATTGAGCATGGTGTTGATGGAGTAGTCACCTGTGAGCTTCGAGTAATACTCAAATATGTGGGGAATCGCCACGATGACTCCATCACCCGGACGGATATGCTCCGCCACAAATTGCGAGGGCGTGCGAGCGTCCGCCCGATACAGTCCCATGCGTTCACCATAGAAAGGCTCGTAAGGATTGGTAGAAAGCCGGTAGGTCTTTAGAACAAATCCGTTCGCGCTGAGTAGAAACAGGGCCAAGAGCGCGGTCGCGGCAGACCATTTGAGCCAAGTCCCGTCTAAACGGGTAATCGAGTCCCAAAGCTTAAAGAAGATGCCGACGGAGACGAGAATTAATGTGGCCTGATAATCGTACGAATATCGAACCGCGTAGGCCGGCAAGAATTCGATGTAACAAAACAGCAAAGTCAGGGTTAGAACAAAAAGATAGCGAATGGCCCGATCGCGCCAGCAAAAAGCGACGCCCAGAATGCAGACCACCGTCATGACGCAGTAATTCTCTGCAAACAGCATCCAATAGAAATAGTAGAACGGGTTGAACTTAGTGAGGTCCAACGGCACCAGCTGCGGGGTCGTGACTTCAGATAAGCTATTTCCAGTCTGCAAGAAGATAGGGAGCGAAGCTACCTGCCGGTGCGTCAACTGGATCAGCACCACGAAACTCATAAAGATGCAGCACCGCCAAAGATGCCAGTCCTTCATCCATTCGTATTGGCCCCACCTAACCGCAAACATGCAGACAAAAAGCGCCGGCAGTAAAAAACCTGATCCCTCCCAGGTGAGATAGGTTAGGCAAAATGCGATCGTGCAAACGGTGAGGAACCCGGCCCGGAGCGGTCCAGGCCTGGCTACCGCCTCATAGAAAGTCCAGAGGCAAATCAGCGCCAGGAACTGATCCTGAGATGGCCAAAATGCATTGTGTCCCCAGAAAATCCCAGCTGGGAACAGGGCGTAGAGCAATGCGGCCACCAAGCCAACTCGCCACCCCATCATTCGATATCCAACCACCCCCATCAACGCGATAGTCAGAGTGCTGTAAATCAAGGCGGGCGTCCGACAAGCCGCTTCGCTATCCCCGAGAAACTGCCGCGCCGTGGCGATCGAGTAAGAGACCAGCTCGTAGGTGGTCACCTCTCTTTCGAACGTGCCGATTTTGATAAACGGATACCCTCGTTTTTGGACGCCGTGAGAAAACTGGATTACGCCCATTTCATCGACGTCCAAAGACATCACTCCGATGTTGTGTACGCGTAGACCGAACCCTAACAGTACAATCCCGGTAAGAGCGGCGATCTTCCAATAGCGAGACCACAAGCCGGCCTTCTTAGTGACGGGCGGCGCTTCCTCCTCGGGTTCCGGAGGTCGTCTCCTGGGTAGGAATAAGAGCACATGTCCTGCCAGAAGCAGTGCACCAAATCCGAGAACAAACTTCGGCTGGTAGCACCAATCGCTGCGGAATCGCACGTCAAAGGAAAGCAGCCAGCAAAGCAGAATGACAACCAGCCCGCAGAGATGAAACACTGCACTGGAATTCCAAAGCCTTTCCACCGGATGCCGGATGAGAGCGCCGGCAAACCAAGGAACGACAATCCAAAGTAGAATCACCGCAAGCTCCACCGCCCCCATCACCGCACCCCAGGTGATCACCATGTGAAGATCGTAGGAGGGGCTTATTACTGCGCCCGCCATCGACTGCTGGAGCTCGCCCCAAGGCTGAGCTCCGTAGTCCGCAACCGCTACCGCCGGCGCCGCCGTGGTTTGGCCTGACAGAATCGTCTGCCAAGTACCGTTGGTGCCAAATCGCGCCGTCTTGCCATCGGGCAGCACCGTATAACCTTCGACCAGAAGCATGGCCGGTTGGACCGATGACCGCACCCGCACCAGCACTGAGTTTTCTCCGCTGTGCAGCCAGCGGGAAATGTCGTACGCCAGAAGCAGAGGTTGCGTTGAATAGGGCGGCGGCGAAACTGAATCTTCGATCGACTGTTCGGCCGTCGGATTGGATTGAACCACCGTACCGCTCACCAGCAAGCCAAACGGCAACGGTGCTTGATTGCGGATTACCGAGAGCGTTGAGAATGGCTGAGTTGCCACCAGCCGCCCGTTGATAATAAGGTCGTAGTCCCCGGTGGCAGCGACTTGCAGCCAGGTTTCCCGGCGATTCGCCGGTACCTCCAGCTTGCCGAGAAAAGAAGCTTGGTGCGTCCCAGGCACGCTTGGCCCGATCCAGTTGGCAGTCGGCACCGTTTGCAGTAAACGTGGATCGAGGGTTACCCAATCCGGGGTCGGGAATCGCCCCTCCGTGCTTCCCCGTTTGGCGTGGGCCCAAAAAGTGTCGTCCAGGATAGTGGCATGCCAAGTGTAGCCCCCCACAATGCCATCAGGCGTACGAGATGCCCGCCAGGTCTCATCGGACACGAACTCTTCCAGCGGGGATCCTTGTACTGCGTAAAAACCACTTACCAAAAGCTGGGCTGACCCGGGAAAAGAAATGCGACTCACGCTCACCGCGATGGTGTTCTTTCCCGGCCGCAGAATTTTCTTTAAATCATATATCCCCGAGACCGAGATCGAATAGAAATTACGGATGTCTACTCTCCTATCGTTGACGTAGAGGCTATAATTGTCCGTAGCCGCGATTTGCAGCCAGCCCCGATCTACCTGACCGGAAATGTAAATATCTTTCCGGAAATAGTTAACCGGAGATGGGTTAGCCGACTCCAGCCATTGCGCATTCCCAAAATCCAGCGCGTAGGTTTTCGCTGGAGGATCGAAGTAAGTTCGTCCGACAAAGAAAGCGAGAACCAAACCGCAGACGGCCACCAGCAAGAATGAAAACGTCCCTGGGCGCGTCTTCAGGTAACTGAGAAATCTAGATTGCCGGACCATCTCTTTAAGACCCAACCAGCGACATAAGCGCCCGCCAATTCAATATGTTATCGACCAAATAGGAATATCGATAGGCGAGATGAGCGTGCTGATAATCCCCTAGCCTCATGTAGGCATCGCCCATATTGCTGTTGAGGTTGGCCCGCAACTCCGGGTCAGCCAAGCCTTTTAGCAAGCCCTCTATCAAATCGATCGATTCTTGGTAACGGCCCGTATCAAAATAGGCGGTCGAAAGGCAGTAAAGAGTTAACCAATGGGTTGGATCCAGCGCTAACACATTCTGCCAAGCAGTGCAGGCGGCTCCGATCGCACCGGCTTCATACAATTGCGTGCCGTACGCATTCGAGATCTCGGACGTTCGGGCTCTCAAAAAATTAGCGTGCTCCCCTTCGGTAGTCACCAACCGATGATATTCAGCGATGGCCGCCGCAAAATTGTTTTCCCCAATCATCAATTCCGCGTGATAAATCCCATAGGCAAAAGTATCGAAACGGCCAAAATTAGCGTCGATGGCTCCGATGCGCTGATAGATCTCGGTATTGATTGCATACCAGGCGTCGAGCTGCATCGCCTGATGATATTCGTTGATGGCTTTGCCTGGGTCTCCCTTTGATTCCGCTTGTTGTCCGCGAACGTAGGCGAGATGCGCCAATACCGGTCGGGCGGAGCAAGCGCCGGCCAGAACCGCCAACGCCAACCCCGTCCCGGTCAACATCCGCAGTCGACCACCCACCGTGGGAATCCGCGACGTACCATAGATGCAAGCAGAGAGTCCGCAGGTGACGGCGACCCACCAACCGAACCCCATGAAATAGAAGGCTGCGACGAAGCGCTGCCACACTGTGTCGGTGGGTAGACCTTTGAAGCCGATGACATCGCTGGCTTCGCTGCCGGCGTTGGTCGGCAAATACCGTTTACTAAAATCGGCGGCTCCGCGGGCTTGAATTTCTTCATCCTGCAGGTCCTTGAGCAAGCTGCTATGCAGAAAAGCAACCTGCATCACCGCGAAGAGTGCGACTAGCAAGATAATTGTCCCGGTGCACGCCAACAGCCTCCAGTAGCGGAGAGAATAAGTTAGTGCAGCTATCGCTACCAACACTGCCCCGACGGCGCCGTAAGATAATAACGGGTTAACGTGATGCCCAGGGATATAACCAAGAACCGACAGATGCAGTCCCTGTATTTGCCGGCTAAGTGTGAAGGCCACCCACTTGGTGAGCAAGAGCAGGCCCATTAGCGGTAGGGCAAGGAAATAGGCCCACTGGCGCAAGGTCCAAAGCAAAATCGCTTCCCCTATACCGGCGAACCACAAGATCACCCCTAGGAACCACCGCACCGCCTTCATTTCGAGGTTGCTGGCTGTCCTGACCATTTCGCCAGGAACGGCCGTAAAAAGCCTAGCCCTTCCCTGGCTAATTTAAGATCACTTTCGCTAAAGGCTCTCAATAGTAATAGAATCCCGACGTAGACCAGAAGCGCGAGCAACGTTACCGGAACCAACCACAGCAAGGACAGGCCTTTCACGAAATAAAGGGCGACACCAATGCAGCCACTCGCCACCAAAGGCTTCCAAACAACCTTAACAAGGCCAAGCGGGAACCCAAGACGATGGAGCTTGTCAGACCAAACGATCAGCATCACCGTTTCGCTCGCAAAAAACGCGATGCAAGGTCCCATGTAGCCGTAAAAAGGGATTAGCAAAAAGTTCAAACCGATGCGCAAGGCCAGCGAGAATAGCGAGCTCACCATTAGGAATCGCTGCTTATCGAGGGCGGTCAGTAAAAAAGGAAACGGGCTGGAAACAAAAAATGGCAGAAACGCCACTCCCAGGAGCTGCATCGCGGGCAACGCGACCTGATATTTGTCGCCCAACAGCAGCGTGATCATTTTGCTTGAGAAGATCAGAAACAAGGTCGCCACGGGGAAGCCGGCAACCACGAAGAACCTAACGCTGCGCGTGTAAGCCGTGTGCAACTGCTCTTTGGCTTCTGGATCCATGGCTAGCCGCGAATACATCGGATAAAGCGGGATAGCCAAAGTCTGAGGAATGAACCGAAGCGTCATTGAAATCCGGTACGGACCGCTGAACAAACCAACCGTGCGGAGATCGCTGAGCCAAGACAAGATCATGACGTCGACCTGCTGGGCCAGCAGCCGCACCATGGTCGCCCCGCCGACCGGAATCGAATTGGTCAACAGGTACTTCCACATCGCTAGATCAATTCGCATCTTAGGGCGCGCGTATCGTCGCACCACCATCCACCGATAGTAGAAGCATAACAGTACATTCGGGATGAGATGCGCGAACACAATGCCGACCAGAGCCAAGCCCATCCGCAGGCCAATAAATATTAGTGCGCAAAACAAGACCTTATGTATCAGAAATCCCAATGCGTGGAGCTCGTTGTCTTCCTGCGAACGCAAAGCCGACCCATATCCGGCACAGTGAAATAGCGACAGCGTCGCAGCTCCCATAGCCAAGGTCAGCAGTTTCACCTCCAAGCTGAAATTGAGGAAGGGAACGATCGCTAAGATAATCAGCTCGACCGCAATCGAGAGTGTCCAGATCAGCGACAGCGCAGCCCCTAAAATTTCGGCCAATCTATCCGGTTGCTTGGCCAGTTCGCGCATCAAAATGTTACTTAGCCCGGAGTCGGCCAAAAGCTGGAAGAAGACAGCGAACGCCAGAATAAAAGAGTAAATACCGAAGTCGGACACGCTCACCGAGCGAGCGACCATTACGACTGCACCCAGCTGAAGCAGACCGCCCAAGCCGACGGCCACCCCGCCGGCTAACACATTCTTTACGATGCGCTGTGATTGCTTCATCGGTTCCACGCCCATATTCCGCCTGTGAGTTTCTGTAATTGAACGTACTCCAGGCGTTGTATCAGCCTGGCTAGAATCAACTCGTCTTTGGCCTTTGCATAGGCCTCTTGCGCATCCACCAAGCTCAGCTGCGTGGAAATACCTTGATCGTGTTCTTCCTGGATTAGAGCAACGTTGTTCTTGGTTTGGACAATATCCCGTTCCAAACCCGCGATAGCGCTCTCGGTCGTATGGATGTCGCTTAACTCGTTAAGAATCGATTCCTTCAGATCGAGGCTGACCTGTCCCAATTCCTCTTGGGCTGCTCTCAACTTATCCTGCTCCTCCCTCTCTTGGTCACGCCCATGACCCCAGTCGAAAATCGGAACTTCCACTCGGAGCAAAAAATAAAGCAGATCCGGATTCTCGGAACCAAAGGCAGTAGCGCCTGTATAACTGGTCACAAAATTAACCGAGGGTAACAGAGCAGCTTGCGCTAAACGCAGATTCTGTTGGGCCACAGTAATACTGGCCTTCTGCGCCCCCATAGCGGGATGCAAAAGCGCTACTTGATCCAGAAGGTTATCGAGCGGCGGTAACGGAGGAATTCGCGGATCAGTTGCGTCAAGCTTGAGGTTCGCGTGAAGTGGCCGCCCTATTAGCTCGGCCAGTTGCATCGTGCTGTCCGCCGCTCGTTGCTGGCTGGTAGCCAGCATCTGTTCGTCCGCCTCTAACTCCGCTTTCGCCAATTCAACATATTGAGGAAGCGTCAAGTCGAGCGTCAGCTCTTGTTTCAGAATGGCGAGTCGTTTCTTTGACAACTCCACTTTTTCCTTGTCGACCTCGGCCTTTTGCAAATAGGTGGTCGCATTATAGAAACAACCCGCCACGGTTTCGATCACCGCTTGCTCGGAAAGACGGAGTGTCCATTGCTGCCGGGCATACAGGCCTTTGGCTGAGGCTACCGCCGGCGCGTTATTCAACCCAAGGATGCTGCCATTTGCATACAGCGGGTACCGCATTTGCAAAGTGCCGTTACCCACACTAGCCAAGTTCACCCGCCCCGAGCCTGCGCTTTTCGAGTTGACCCGAAACGAGCCCGGCACCCCGGTTACGTCCGAGTTATTAACTCCTAGAGTCGAGAACGGGCCCGTCGGGCTGCCGGTAAGGTTCTGGAACTCACCGGAGCCAGTGACATCCGGCAGGAGCCCGGCCCTCGCTTTCTTAATCGCTTCTTGATCCGCTTTGAGAGTGTACTGGTCGGCCGCCATTCTAGGGCTTCGCCCTAGCGCTTCATTGATGCATTCGTGGATGCTCAACGACTTGTTGTCAGCTCCCAGCGCTGTGACGGGAACGAGGCACAAAATCAAAAATCGGATACAGGAAGGTACTCTCATTTGTTCCACGGCGCCGATTTGTTAACCGACACTCGATCGTTGTCGCGTAGTTCCTGAGTACCAACTGTCACTACTTCCTCGCCTTCTTGCAACCCCTCGAGGATCTCAGTCATTCCCCCGATTAATAGTCCCCGCCGGACCTCCCGAACATGCGCGCGATTATCGTCACCAACCACATACACGATCGCTTTGTCCCCAACCGGATTGATAACCGCAGTACTAGGTACCGCCAACGCCATGCGTTCATTCATCAATCGCGCGTAACCGGTGATCCCAGGGATTAAGCGTAGATCATCATTCGCGAGCTTGATGTAAACCCCAAACGTCCGCGTCGTATCGTTAACCTTTCCGTCAATCTTAACGACTTCCCCTTGGAACAGCACTCCCGGAAATCCATCCGTGCTCACCTCACCATGCATTCCCATATGGACGGAACCGATTTTCTCTTCCGAGACCTGCGCCACCATGAACACAGGCTGAATGATACCTAGTTTGAATGCCTCGTTCCCAACTGAGCTAATCTCTCCGGGATTGATCACTCGCTCCAGGATGATCGCCGCCGCGGGCGCCGTAATCCGCGTATTGGTCAGGTTAAACTCAGCCTGCACCAGCCCTTCTTCCGCCGCAGCTTTTTCGGTTCGTGCTCGCTCGATTTCGACCATCGACGCGAAGCCTTTTTCCTGCATGGCTAGCATCCGAGCGAGCTGCTTCCCGGCATGATCCAGATTAAGCTTGGCTCGGTCCACCGCAGACACGAACAGCGTGTTGTCCATCTCCGCCAGCAGGTCGCCCTGCTTTACGATATTTCCTAATTCAACAGGTACCTTTTGGACTTTAGCGATTACCCGCTCGGTTAGTAATACATCCGTACTCTCCGCCATCGTCCCGCTAGCGCCGACTACCTCGTGCAGCGACGTCACCTTCGTCGCCAACGTCTGCACCGGAATCGGTAATCCGACCGGGCGCGCTTTAAGCCCGTCGGTCTGTACGAAGTATTTCAGCATCACCACGATCGCGGCGCACGCGACCATGATTAGGAGAACACCTAAGAAGATTTCCCCGCGCCGTTTTGCGAGTACATTTAACAGTCGGTTCGATTCTATCATGAAGGTTGCCCACAAAGATCGGCGGACTTTTATAGCACAAAACTCTTTACCACAAGTTACTTCGTATAGACTTCGTGCGCATACCGGATCACGTCCGGCAAACTAATAACGTCACGCTGATAAATCTCGATAAAACGCAATCCATATCCGGCTCCGATATCGATGGCCCGGCGCAGTGTCAGCGCTGGATCGCAGGGCGCTCGTCGACCATTGTTTCGGCAGGTTGGATCGCCGTAAGTAAACCAAAGCATCTGCGCTGCGATATTCGGGCGGTTGTCCCATAACACCTTGAAGTGCTTCATCCGTCCAGGCACAGCCGGGGGTGAGACCGCGGACAGCGAATTCCGTTCGAAAATCATCCTCCCCGGATACCGGGTACGTCCGTACTCGATCACAAGACCGGAAAGATAATCGGGATTCAGATCCAGCTTCCCGTTTGGCGCTACCGACATCAACACGTATTGATTCGGGAAGCTCTCCATCGTGACGTCGATAATTTGTTTGCACACATCGAACAGCTTCTCGGTGCTGTAGCCGACCGCATGCCAATGTTCGATATCTGCGGGCGTATGTGGGACGTGCCAATCACCGCTACGCGAGCTCGCCGTGACCGCTGCAATAATCTTGACCCATGAGTTCCCGGATAAGTGTTGGCCCACCGCTTGGACCATTCGTTTCTTCTCCGCCAGATAGGTTTTGTCCCAGAAGATCGCAAATTGGCCGACTCTCTGATGGTGGTAAGGATTCCGGTCTTGGTAGGTAAAAGTTTGAACACCTTCAGCATAGACCCACCCAGGAGTCGATGGCCCCTCGGAAAGAATCCTAACTAGGACGGCCTTCCCCCACTTTTGGGCTTTCGCCACCTCGGAATCGAGGAAACTCCAATCAAAATTCCCCTTTGATTTCTCAAGTTCGTTCCAGGTTTGCCGAATGCTAATCCCGTCCACGGAAGGATTCGCAAAGACGGCAGGATCGGTGGGGTCTCCCGCTTTTCCCAAACTGAAGACTCCGCGGGGAACTCCTGCGGTAGTCTGGGCGGAAATTGCACCCGGCAGAGGCAAAGCCCCCAGGGCTGCAAGCGCCGGAGCTAGCCCCACCCAACGCATCGGATGAGCCAGGGAAAACCGCCTAATTTTTTGGCAGAAGCCCGGCATAAATAGCCTCGATTTTCTTGGCCAAGATTCGCCAGTCGAAGTTGTTCAAAACCGTTTCGCGAGCTTCGGCTGCCAGCCTCTTTGCCAGGGCCGGATCGCGTATCAGGGTTACGATCGCTTCCCCCATCTTCTCCCAGTCGTGGTTGGGCACGATATAGGCATCATGCAGATGCCGTACTCCCTTGGCTCCCGCCTCAAAACAAACGATGGGTTTGGCTGCCATCATGTAATTCAAAAGCTTAATCGGATGACCGTGGCATTCGGGGCGCGGCACTACTGCTACCGTTGCCATCGCGAGATAGTCCGGCAGCTCCTCTAACTCATGCGGGCCGACGAAAATCACGCTCTCAAAAATCCCCAGAGACTTAGCCAGCTCAATATTCGCGAGACAGTTCGGTTCATCCGATAACGGGCTCACCACCATCAGTAAAGCCGACGGCTCTTCTTTAAGTACAACCGTAAAAGCGCGCAACAAATAGTCCACGCGCTGGAACGCACTGTGGATTCCGGTATACATGACCACCGGTCTCGAACCCACGTTGTACTTCAATCGAAAGGCGGTAGGATCAGCCCCGTCGAACATGGATGGTTTAACTCCACACGGCACGAAGGTGAGTTTTTCTTTTTTCACTCCGTGGGTTGCGAGCCAGTCGTAGAGCTCTTGCGTGACCGCGATGATGTGGTTCGGAAAGATGGGGACAAACCAGTCGAGCAATGCTGCCAGCCATTTCGCTAGAAACGCTGGTTTGATGAACCCGTACGAGATCAACTCTTCCGTCATTAAATTCACGGCGTTGTAGATCAGCGGCTTCCAGGTGACAAACTTTGCTAATATCCCCGCTAGCCCGCCCTCGTAGTTGTGCGCGTGGATGATCTCGATCTTCTCGCTTCGGACTACCTGGCAGAGTTTTATTACCAGCAAGATATCCACCAGCAGTTTGTGCCGGGTCGGTCCGACCTGATGACCGCCGGAACTGAACTTGCGGACTCTATGCAGTCGCGCGTTCCCCACAGGCAGGTCATCCCCTTCCCCGTACGTAACCACGTGCAGGTCATGCCCCATCTCAGATAGCGTCTCCGTAAGTTCCCGAATTGCTCCTGGCGACCCGTAATTTACGGGAAAAGGACACGCCGCTACCATCGCTATCGAATACGATCTCATGCTGTTTTATTACTCGATGTAACCGAGTGCCTTGAGACGCGCTTCGATTTGAGCCGCTTCTTCCGCGGAATACGAGGCGTTTTGATCGCCGGGAGATGTGCTCCCGGACGGTGCGGCATACTCGGCGGAATGCTGCTGCAAATACAGAGGATCGAACGCTTCGGTTAGCACCCGACCATCCATGTCTTCAGGAACTTTTTGTCCCAGCAGGTAGAGCACCGTGGGAGCCATATCGATCAACCGGGCACCCCGAATCTGGGTACCTGGCTTTAGTGATTTACTTTTGGCGATGAAAACTCCGGATTTCCGATGCGTTCCTCCCCATTCAGGTCCCTTCACCGGTCCGCGAGGCAAAATTTGTACCACCGGTTCGTCGTTCTGTTCCGGAAAACTCGGTTTGGCCGAAAACGCGTTGGCGCTCCACCAGTCGAGGATTAAATCAGGGGCCTCTTTGGCGTATGGGCCATGAAACAACTCATCCCGCCGGTATATCCGGGAGATGATCGGCTCTCCCGTACGCGGATCTTTTAACTCTCCCAGCTTTTGGGTGATCTCGGCCAATAGAGGCTCGTATTCCGTCTCCGAGACGATTCCCGCCGGTTTCTCGCCTTTCTTGTTGATCCAGATACTCGGCGGCGACGCCAGAATCTCGCTGCAGTACGCTCTAGTCCCGGCCCAATCGATATTGGCAAACGAAGTATAAGCGCCTTCGAACCGCTCGCGCACTCCAGGCAGCAATCCTGCCAGGAATTTCTTGGTGTTGGGTCCTAACGTCCCGTAAAGGATCTTGTAGACCGACCGAACCAACTTTTGCTTCGCCTGACCAAAAGCCGATCGATTTTGCTGCTGGTAACTCAATAACCCCAGCTGCGCCAGAAAACGATTCAGATAGACCACTCGATCTGAGACCGGTCCTCCGCCATGATCGGAGACAACCACAACCGAAGTCTCCTCGGGCAACCGCTCCAAAAATTTGCCGACGATCGCATCCAGCCTTTGATAAACTCGCAGAACCGCATCTCCAAATTTCGGCGCGCTGCGGGCATCATACATGAAATGGTTTTGGTCCAGGTACTGCCAGAAATGATGCTGCACCGTGTCAATCGACATGAAGGTGAACATCATTACGTCAGTCGGGTGTTTATCCAGCAAATAAAGCCCGATCTTGGCCCATTGCTCATCGACCTCTTTCATCTCCGCTAGGACCTGCTCGCGCCGCTCATCCGTCGACATGAATCCAAGGTGGGTGATGTCGAACCGGATTTTGCCAACCACTTTCTCCAACTCCTCTCGGAGCGCCGGCGGATGAATAAAAGCACTTTTCTCCGAAGGTGTATCCATTCCGGAGATTTGAAATCCGTTCAACGGTTCAGGCGGATAAGTGAACGGGATATTGACGGAACTTACCGACACGCCGGCATCGGAAAGCAACCCAAAAAAGGTCTTCGAGCGCCGCGAACCCGCATTGGCATAGCGCATGGCGTAGCTTCCAGGTTGCGGCTCCAAGAAATAAAATATCCCATGTTTACCTGGATTTTTGCCCGTCATGAACGAAGTCCACGCCGGCGGCGTCAGCGGCGGAATTGCTGACTCGAGTTCTCCAGAAACGCCTTTCTCGGTGAGCTGCGACAGGTTGGGCAGAAGGCCTTGTGCGGCCCACGGCTTAATCAAATCCCACGTCGCAGAGTCGAGCCCAATAATGATGATTTTCGGCTGTGCCATTACGAATTGCGGATCATAATTGGTTTCAACTCAGACGCTATACGCTTTCCTTTTAACCGGATTTCCGGTACCCAGATACTTGTTAGCTGAGCAGAAAATGCCGAACGCCATTCGTGATCCGCGTGACATGGAATACAGAAGTGCCCCTCATTTTGCAATCATTGGATGTGGATTAGCGGGCAAAAAACGCGCAGCCGCCCTTCCTCCGGGGGCCCTGCAAGTCACGTGCGATTCAAGCCTACTTCGCGCGGAGGAAATAGCTCGACGACACAAGGGGTGCAGGGCAACGGACAACAGCAAGGAGGCGATCACAGATCCGAACGTCGATGTGATCATCGTGAGTACACCGCACGCTGCGCTAGGTAAAATCGCGCTAAGTGCGGTGCGAGCCGGAAAACATGTTTTGGTGGAGAAACCGGGAGCCATCAACTCCACCATACTAAAGCATGTTGAAGCTGAGGCGGCCAAAACGGGGAGCTTGGTGCGCATCGGATTCAATCACCGCTACCATCCGGCCTTCCAAAAAGCCTATGCCCTCGTCCGAGACGAAGCCTTAGGTCCACCCATGTTTATCCGCGCCAGGTATGGTCACGGCGGCAGGATCGGGCTACAAAAGGAGTGGCGCGGCCAACTCACCGGTGGCGGCAACCTCCTCGATATGGGAGTTCATCTTATTGACCTCGCCTCCTCTTTTATGGGGGAATTCACCAGCGTGGATGGGCGTCTTTCGACTTACTTCTGGAAAATGCCCGTTGACGACAATGCCTTCCTCAACCTATGCACCGCCGACAATCGTAACGCCTGGCTTCACTCAAGTTATACCGAGTGGAAGAACCTATTTTCCTTCGAAATCTATTTCCACGACGCCAAGCTGCACATTGACGGGATTGGGCGCAGCTATGGGACCGGGCGCCTCAATTATTACCGGATGCGACCTGAGATGGGCCCCCCGGATACCGTCATTTTCGAGTTCCCTCTTGAGGACCCGTCATGGGAGCTCGAAATGGCTGATTTCCAGAAAGATATCGAACTCCACCGAACTCCTACGCCGGGCCTCAAAGAAGGTATCCATGCGTTGGAAATCGTCGAAGAGATCTATCGGAAGAACCGAGGCCTCGTTGCGATAGCGAAAGCAGGGTAACAATAAGTTTAATGCTGATCAGTCGAAGTAAGATCTTCGGCACTGTCCGATCCCTTGACACTGACCGAGGGCGCAGCTTTTCCGCTGGCCTGAGCATGTTTCCCGGCCTGCTCATTTTTCCGGCCGGCGGAGCCGCCATGCCCGATCTCCGTCAATAGCCACATATGAAATACGATATAGGCGCCCAGTATGCCCACCAGGATCACTGGGAGGTAACTTAGAAAACTAAGAAGCTTTTTCATTACTGCCTACCAACCCTCTAAGGACATACTGAAGAATCCCTCCGTGTCGATAGTAGTCGACTTCGATCGGTGTATCGATTCGTAGAATCACTTCTACAGTTTCCGAGCGCCCGTCCTTCCTCTCAATAGTGAGCGGCAATTTCTGCCGCGGCTTAATCTGATTGCTCAGACCGCCAATCGAAAAGGTCTCTGATCCGTCCAGAGCCAGCGATTGGGCGCTGACACCATCGGCAAACTGCAACGGCAATACGCCCATTCCCACCAGATTCGACCGGTGGATTCGCTCAAAGCTCTGGGCGACCACCGCTTTGACGCCCAACAAGAGCGTGCCTTTCGCCGCCCAGTCGCGACTGGAACCCGTCCCGTACTCGTGACCCGCGATCACCACCAGCGGGACGCCTTCTTCACGGTAGCGAACCGCGGCATCGTAGATTGTCAGTTGTTCTCCGTCCGGATAATGGATGGTAACGCCGCCTTCGACCCCAGGGACCATCAGGTTTTTGATCCGCACGTTCGCAAATGTACCCCGCGTCATGACGAGATCATTCCCACGCCGGCTGCCGTAACTGTTGAAATCCACCGGCTTAACTCCCCGGCTGATTAAATATTGGCCAGCGGGCGAACTCTGTTTAATGGCGCCGGCCGGCGAAATATGATCCGTCGTTACCGAGTCACCGAAAATCCCTAAAGGCCGGGCTCCTTTGATATCGGAAATATCGCCAATTTCTAGGGAGAAACCGTCAAAATAAGGTGGGTTATTGATGTAGTCGCTTTTTTCGTCCCACTCGTAAACCACTCCGGTCGAAGCTGGGATTTCGTTCCACTTCGGGTTCTGACCGGCAAAATCGGCGTAGAGCCGGCGAAAGACCTCGGGCGAAAGCGCCGAAACCATTGCATCCCGCACTTCGGCCAGGCTCGGCCATAGTTCGCGAAGATAGACCTCCTTGCCCTCCGCATCTCGCCCGAGCGATTCTCGCGTGAGATCGATATCTACTCGGCCAGCCAGGGCAAACGCCACCACTAACGGCGGTGACATCAAGAAATTCGCTTTGATGCTCTGATGAACCCGAGCTTCGAAATTTCGATTGCCCGACAGAACTGAAGCCGCCACTAAATCGTTCTCGGAAATAGCCCGTTCAATATTCGGGTGCAAAGGTCCGGAATTCCCGATGCAGGTGGTGCAACCGTACCCCACAATGTTGAAGCCCAATTTATCCAGGTAAGGCTGTAACCCGGTCTTCGCTAAATAATCGGTTACCACGCGCGAGCCCGGCGCCAGCGACGTCTTCACCGTCGGATTCACCTTCAGCCCGCGTTCGACCGCTTTCTTGGCTAGCAAGCCGGCGGCCAGCATCACGCTCGGGTTACTCGTATTGGTGCAACTGGTGATCGCCGCAATCAACACGCTGCCATGGCCCACCAAGCCAGTTCGGCCGGAACCCGACGCCGGCTGCTCACCATTGACCGACACCGTAACCTTTTCACTCAACGCATCCGCGCTCTTCCCGTAACCACCCTCTTTAGCCGGCTTGCTGAAAAGCTCTTGAAAATTGGATCCCAGATGATCCAGGTCAACCCGATCCTGGGGCCTTTTTGGACCGGCTACGCTCGGCTGGACCGTGTCTAAGTCCAGCTCCAGATCGACGCTGTAGTCGATTTGCCCTGGTCGCGGCATCCCAAACAATTGCTGCGCCCGATAATACTGTTCGAAGCGGTCGACCGCCTCCTCGGAGCGGCCCGTCAGCCGAAGATAGTTAATCGACTCGGAATCCACCGGGAAAAAGCCCATGGTAGCGCCATATTCCGGAGCCATGTTTGCGATGGTTGCCCGGTCGGGGAGCGGCAATGAAGCGGCGCCATCGCCATAGAATTCCACAAACTTTCCGACCACCTTGGCCGCTCGCAGCATTTGCGTAACCCGTAGGGCGAGGTCTGTCGCGGTCACCCCTTCTCTCAGTTTACCGAGTAGATGCACACCGACGACTTCCGGTGTTAGAAAATAGACCGGTTGGCCGAGCATTCCTGCTTCTGCCTCGATACCCCCCACGCCCCAGCCGACGATCCCGAGACCATTGATCATCGTGGTATGCGAATCCGTGCCGACCAGCGTATCCGGATAGCAAACCTCTTCGCCTCCAATGGTCGTACTGATCACTCCCTTCGCCAAATACTCCAGATTTACCTGATGGACGATCCCGATCCCCGGCGGCACCACCCCAAAGGTCTCGAAGGCTTGCTGGCCCCACTTTAGAAATTCGTAACGTTCCCGGTTACGTTTGAACTCATAATCCAAGTTCAAACTCAGCGCTTCGGCTGACCCGGCAAAATCAACTTGAACCGAATGGTCGACCACTAGATCCACCGGCACCAACGGCTCGATCAACTTGGGATCTGTCCCCAGTGCCGCCACCGCGTCGCGCATCGCCGCTAGATCCACCAGCAAAGGCACACCGGTGAAATCCTGAAGCACAATGCGAGCGACCACGAACGGTATCTCCTCTGGCGCCGGATCTTTTGCGTTCCAACCCGCTAAGGCGGTCACATCTTCTTCCGATATCTTCTTGCCGTCGCAGTTTCTCAGTACCGATTCCAGAACAATCCGGATGCTGACCGGTAGGCGGGAGATTTTTGCGATCCCAGCCTCTTCCAACGCCGGCAAAGAATAAAGCTTAGCCGTCTTCCCTTTATGATAGCTGAATGAGCGTACTGTTTGCGAAGGCAACATCTCTAGGCCAACTCCTTCAATTTCTGCTCGATCGCTTCGAAGTTAGGCAGAACTTTTGGATTGTCCGAACTCTCGGAATATTGGATTACCCCGTTGCGATCGATCACAAAAGCGGACCGCTTCGCGACCCCTCCGAACGGAAGATTCGCATCAGGAAGAAAACTCGTATAGGCAATATCGTACGCTTTCGCCACCGCGTGATCGTAATCGCTGAGCAAGGGAACGGTGATTTCCGCTTCCTTGGCCCAGATTTCCTGAGAAAATGGGCTGTCGCCGCTAATGCCATAAACGGTTGTATTCAGCCCCTCATAGGTGGCCAATCCGCCGGAAATGCTGCAAAGTTCCGACGTACAAACGCTCGTAAAAGCCATCGGAACAAAGAGCAATAGCGTGTTGTTCTTGCCAAAATTGTCGCTGAGTTTAACCAGCTTAATGCCCTCGGCATTCTTGGTGCTGAGCGCGAAGTCAGGGGCTTTGGAACCGACTGGAAGTGCCATATTTATTGAAAACTAGAATCTCTGAAGTGGGATTCAGCAATTGAAATATAAAAAGGCCACACAGGGGGTCAATGACGCAATAAAGGAGCCAGGAGCCGGGAGTCAGGAGGTCGTGGGACAGGAAAGCGCGGCGCCGCGGGGATGATTGGTAGGGCGAGGCTCCCGAACAGTCGGAGACGTCTAACAGGGATTGCAGCGGTTGTCCGTGGATGCGTGGGTAACGTCGAAGAACGCGCCGAGCCGTGACCGTATCGTGGGCTACGCGGCTCGGCACTCTTACGGACGTCTCGCCTTTCAAGGTTTTATAAGGATCGTTTGCGCTGCGAATCCTTTGGGTTTCGGGAGCCTCGCCCTACCGACAATCTCTTACTTCCCAGCGCGCGCCTCGCCCATGACCCCCTGGCTCCTGACTTTTCAGGAGCGAGCCGCCATCACCCAGCGCCACCCACCGCCCCACTCCCACGACTCACCACTACAAACACCGTATTCCTCCCTCGTCTAGGGCTCTCCGCAGGGCGTCGATATGGGCTTGATCTCGCGTCTCAACGACGCAGCTGACTTGCACGGCTGATACATCGGCGGCGCAAAAGGTCCGGTCGTGGGTGATCTCCTTAACACTGGCGCCGGTGCCGGCGATGACTTTCGTTAGCGCCGCTAACCCGCCGGGACGATCGCTGATGATGGCAACAAACCGGAAAAGGCGGCCGTCGGCGACGAGACCACGTTCGATCACGCGATTGAGTACGCCGGGGTCGATATTGCCTCCACAGAAAGGTAATACGATGCGTTTCCCGGCCAGTTCATGCAATTTGCCACTCAGTAACGCCGCTAACGTAGAAGCCGCAGCGCCTTCCACCACGCTTTTCTCGAGTTCTAGAATCCGCAGGATCGCCAGAGCGATCTCGTTCTCCGAAACTTGGACGAATTGATCGATGACTCCCCGAGCGATCTCGAACGCGTTCACGCCCACAGCCGGGACCGCTAAACCATCAGCCAGGGTGGCTCCATTCTGTACCCCAACCGGTCTCCCGGCCTCCAGAGCAGCGGCGAAACTCGGCGTATTCTGCGCCGCAACCCCGATCACTTTGACAGACGGCTTCAACGACTTTATGGCGAGACCGACCCCCGCAATCAGGCCCCCGCCGCCAATCGGCACCACCACCGCGTCCAAATCAGGTACTTGATCGAGGATCTCAAGTCCCATCGTTCCTTGCCCGGCGATAATATTCCAATCGTCATACCCATGGATATAGGTCAGCTTCTGTTCCCGGGCCAATTCGTCCGCTCGTTGCCACGCGTCTGCGAAGCTATTGCCGGCTACCACGACGTTCGCATGCAAACGCTGGCAGGTCGTGATCTTGATCAATGGCGCATACTGGGGCATCACCACCGTTACCGGGATACCCAACAGTTTCCCGTGATAAGCAAGTCCCAGCGCATGATTGCCCGCCGAAGCCGCCACCACTCCGAGAGCCCGGCGTTCGTCATCCAAAAGTAGAAGCGCGTTCCTGGCGCCTCTTTCCTTAAAACTTCCGGTTCTCTGGAGATGATCCAGTTTACAAAAAATCTGTGCGCCAACCGCTTCCGATAAAGGTTCGGAGCGCGGGCATGGCGAATAGTAAATCCCGCCCTTGATACGCCGCTTAGCCGCTTGGATGTCCGACAGCGAGAGCATGCGGATACAATAGAGGAGCTAGGAGCTAGAATCTAGGAGCTAGGAGTCGTGGGTGAGGCACGCGCTGGACGGGTGGCACGAAATGGGTCAAAAGTGAAAAGTGGAAGCCAAAGCATTGGGCCGCTCAATCGTCATTCGGGCGATTATTCGCTGGCATCTGCGACCGTCTTCGTTTCTTCGTGGTGCGATTACACCAGGCTGAGCAACAGCGCCAACATCCGCTTAACCTTTCACTTTTCACTTTCACCCAACTCGCCCCATAAGTAGCCAGCCTCCGGCGTACGCCTCACCCACGACCTCCTAGATCCTAGATTCTAGCTCCTAGCTCCTCTATCCTTCTCCCGTGCTTTCCACCGCCCAACTCATCGATCTCGATGGCGCCTGGCCTACCAACGCTCTGGATAACGGTTCCACGCTGGACTGCCGGGGGTGGGGCCCAAAACTCCGCTACTGCGCTCCCGCGAGCATCATCGAGTCGTTTTACCAACATCTCTCCGAGAAGCTGACCCCGTTTACTCTCTTTGGATCCGGGGACTTCCATCATCTAACGGCTCTTTGGCTGCGGCAGTTTAAACAACCTTACGTTCTGGTTTCTTTCGATAATCATCCGGACTGGGACACACGACCGCCGCGGTGGTGTTGCGGCACCTGGATGAATCAGGCGCTTAAATCCACCTTACTTCGCAAAGCCGTTATTTGGGGCTGCGCCAACTTCGAGCTGAACCCGCCGCATCGCTGGTTTGCCAACCACTCGGCTTTACGAACCGGCCGTATCGAGATCTGGCCCTGGATCGAACGTTTCGGCTCGTCCGCCCGAAGGCGATGGACCGGTATCGCCGCAGAGAATTGGCGGGATCGATTCGCTGACTTCGCCGCCGGCCTAACCGGCTCACCCGTGTACGTGACCGTCGATATGGATTGCCTAAAATCGGAAGTGGCCAGTACCGATTGGGAACAAGGTCTCTTTACCGCCAAAGATGTCGCGTGGGCACTTCACCAACTTCAGGGAGCAACCACTATCATCGGCGGCGACCTTTGCGGAGCATCTTCACCCCCTAAATATAGTCGTTGGACTCAACGCCAGACTGCCCTCATCGATCATCCGAAAAAGCCGGCACCCGATCCAGAAGCCGCCCAACGCCTGAATCTGTCGGCAGCCGAACGGATCTGGCCAGCTCTGGTTGGAAATGGCCTAAGTTGAGCCCTGCGATCGCAAAAGGAGCAAGGAGGCGCTCGGTCGGAAACGCGGTGTTGGGATGACAGATAACAGCTGACAAATTGGGGCGTTTGCCAAAACCCAAAAGGTAGGGCGAAAAACTCGGCGCGGGACAGGTGCGTATTGCTCCATCGTTCGTCCGCGCCGGTTTTGAGCCGCACCCCTGACAGCCGACAACCATTTCGTGACCGTTCTTCAAAAGACGTTTTCCCCGGCGCGCCGCCAAAAAGGTTCGGCCATACCTTGGCAGAGGACAAATCGAGGGCCGCGGCTCAAAACCGGCGCGTTCGATTCACGTGGAGAAATACGCTTTTGAGTCGCGCCGAGTTTTTCGCCCTACTTTTTGGGTTTTGGCAAACGCCCCAATTTGACGTCTGCCATCTCCAACGCGTCCCGGACCCAGCGCCTCCTGGCTCCTAGCTCCTTCCGCTATGTCGCGGAGACCAATACCGCTCCGACGGTGATCACAGCAATTCCCACCAGCAGCTGTGGCGTCAGCTTCTCTCGTAAAAAGACGGAAGCGGCTACCGCCATCATGGGACGATCGATTGCTTCGATCGGAAAAATTTTGCTTAACGGAAAGTGCGGCAATAAGGCCAGCCAGAAAAAGAATCCGATGGCTCCGCCGACCAAGCCGGCGCCTATCCACCCGGCTCGATGCCAACCCACCACGTCCGCATGTCCCATTGCCCGTTTGAAACAGACCTGTCCGGCAATCGCGCTGCTGTTTGAGATGAGAAGCAAACAAAAGAAAAATAAGGTCATAGCCTCTCCTCCAGTCGCGCCAAGGGCCGCGCGATAATGACGATGCCCAGCGTAACCACCAAAATGCCGGTCCAGCGGATGAGCGAGATTTGCTCACCTAAGAAGAACCAGCAACCTAACGGAATGAAAACTTGTTGCGCCGCCGCCAGGCTGAAAGCGATAATCAACGGCACAAACCGAAGCGCCTGCAGCCAAGCAATCAGACCGGCAATCATGCAGGCGATCCCCAGACACACGGCCACCGAACCAAAGCTAGAGACCCCCAGCAACGATCCGCCGGGTGTATGGTCGCTGCCAACCTTAAACAGGATTTGCGCAACCGAGCACAAGATCACATTCAGACCAATGTGCACATACGGGTTCAGGTACCAGGCGGGTTTTCGGACAATTTGCTCGGAGTTCAGAGCGGCGCTATCCGGTTCGGACGTAAGAGAAGCCATCGTAGATTGCCACCTCCGGCGAGGAAGCAGTTGCAAGTCTTCTCGTTTATATCTAGCCTGTCAACGGGTATATGAAGATTTTGGCATTCACGAAGTTTGACGCCATTCCGGTGCTTTGCGCTATGGCTCACGCGGGGTATTTGGTTACGCTGTTCCTTTTATTTCCACATACCCCCTTGTGGATCATGCTGATTTTGGGATTCATTTATTCCGTCAGCATTTCTTGGAACATCAACGGGATCTCGCACAATTTCATTCATAACCCGTACTTCAAGTGGAAGCCGCTCAACTACGCCTTCAGCTGGTTGCTTTCCGTGACCATGGGATTTTCCCAACAGTTTTACGATCTGGTGCACCATAAGCACCATCAGGGAAACAGCGATCGCCCGGATGACACCGGCGAGACCCTCGACCCGATTTCGATCTACCGGCACGGGCATGACGAAGAACCTGAAAATGTTTGGAGCTACGTTTTCCTGAGCTTTTTCCGCGACGATCCCAAAGAGATTTATAGCGAGATCAAAAAGCGTAAACCGTTCAATGCCTATTTCGGAGTTTTTGAAATCGTATCCTGGGTCACGCTCGTGATCATCGCCGGGATCTTAGATTGGAAATTCGTTCTCTTTTACGTGCCGTTCTATTATGTCGGCCACTCGCTCTCCTACCTAAACGGATACTACCGTCATTTTGGCGGCAACCCTGACGAACCGATTGCTTGGGGAGTCAGCAGCTACGGCAAACTTTACAACGCGATCTGGTTCAACAACGGCTATCACGCGGAACATCACTACAAGCCGAAAGTCCACTGGACCAAGATGCACACGCTGCACGCGCAAATCCGGCAAGAACAAATCAAGGCCGGCGTCCACGTCATTAAACCGCCGCACGCTCTCGGATTTCTCGATTCCAATCAACCGAAGCCGACCGCTCAAGTCGAGACCCAAGGCGCGCCCACGGTTTAGGGAAGAGTAATCAGTAGGTCAGTGACCAGTATGATTCGGGGCTAAGGTCCCGAATCACTTGGTAGGGATGAGCTCCTGCTCATCCGCGCATGCCTTACCCTTTTCGTATCGCCTTCGGGCGTAGCCTCCAAAACGAAGTCACGGATGAGCGGGAGCTCACCCCTACCGCCGCTTCTGGCACGCAGCTCATTACACCCCAATAATCTGTTCCAACACCTCCGTCCCCATCACTTCCTTGATCGACCTCGGCTCGTCCGGATTCTCTGTTTCTGGCGACAAATCCATGCCCCACCACCCCACATCGTGCCATTGCCCGAGCTTGAACCCAACCCGCCGATAAACTCCGATCGGACGGAACCCAATCTTCTCGTGCAACCCAACGCTTGCGGGATTCGGAAGGGTAATCCCGGCAAACGCGCGGCAATAACCCAAGCTCCTGCAGATCGCCGCCAACGCCATGTAAAGGTCCGTCCCGATACCCTGTCCTTGCGCGGCCGGCGCGAGGTACGCAGTGAAATCAACCGACCACTGGTACGCAGCTCGTTCACGATGTTTGCCCGCGTAGGCATAGCCCAGAACGCTGCCGGTCTCCGAAACCGCGACCAACCAGGGATATCGATCACTCACATTGCTAATCCGGATCCGCACAGTGGCTTCGTCGGGCGCTACGGTCTCAAACGAAACCGCTGTCTCTCGACAAAACGGAGCGTAAATCCGGGAAATTTGCGCAGCATAATCTGCCGCAACCAACCGCAACCGAGCCCTGCTCTGCTTCATTGCCTTGATTCTCATTGCTTCCCGAAACCGATAAGAACGTGCTCCCGCTCGTCCGGCAGATCAGCGACAGGTTACGGAATACCGGACGCGCCGGACCTCGTGCCTAGCGATCCTCACCCCACCCGTGACCTCGCCCAGCGGCATCTCGCCTTTTCACCTTTCACTAATCACCAATCACTAATCACCCGCCGCGTCCCCTGCCACCCACTCAAACAAAGCGTCAACGCCGCGTGCAAACGCGCTCTCCGGCGGACCCGACGAACTGACGCGCTTCGCGGCGGAGATCGCACCTTTGTTCCCATGTCCCATCGCAACCCCCATCCCCGCCCACGCCAGCATCGCCATATCGTTTTCTCCATCGCCGAAGGCTAGGACTTCTTCCCGGCGAACACCGAATTCAGCCGCGACTTTCGCCAACGCTGTGGCCTTGTTGATTCCGCGCGGCATAAACTCCAGATTTTCGTGTTCAGTTGAGAGGACATCGACCTTGTCGGAATAGCGGGCTGCCATCTCCGGCCGAGTTTTGGAAAGCACGACCGGATCACCGTACCAAACGATCTTCAACGCTCGGCGACCGTCGAGTTGCTCCAAGTCCGGCAAGACCTCGGCCCGTTCGCCAACCCGCGACTCATAAAGGTCGATCCAGCGATCATGCCGCGCCGGGACGTACAGATGATCCAGGTGATAGTAGATAGCCTCGACATTATTCTTTTCCGCATCGCTGAGAATCTGGCGGGTCACACTTTGCGGCAGAAAATGGGCTTCAACCACGTTGCCACTTTCCCCGTCTCGGATTAGACCGCCTTGGCAGGCAATGATCGGCCCACTCAACCCCAGTTGCCGCTGAAAGCGAACACTGTTCTGATGGCGGCGACCGGACGCAATGATAACGGTTACCCCATTCTCTCGCAGCCGCTGAACCGCTGCCGCGTTTTCGGAGCCGATGTTCTTGTCCGGTCCCAGTAATGTCCCATCCAGGTCGACAGCCGCCAGGCGAAATGGGAACCGCTTAGCCTCACTCTGGTTGGTTGTCTGTTCCATACGGATCTTTTGCAGAAGATAACGAATGTCCTCCCCATCGCTAAACGGTAGATGCTAAAGATCAACTTGATCTTTTTCCGTCTGGAAGTCGAACCTGACAATTGTAATGAAGAGTTTACCGCGTCTCTTGGCGCCCAAATCGTCAGCGTCCCGGCTAGCCTGGCAACCCAGTCCGCCAATCACGCTTGGCAACGGGTTCTCTGGTGGCTCGCTGCCGGTTACGGGGTCGTGTTCCTATTCGTGAATTTAGGCGTCTTTCTTGTCGGCCGTCGAGCGGGATAGGGCTGGTAGGCAGCTGGTGTCCGGAGACGTGTCGCAAAGGATGTTCGGAGGGGCGTTGCCTTCAGCTCACCAGCGCGTGCGGTTCTCGACGTTTGAAACCGTTCACAGTTATGGCGCTTGTTTAGACGCGACGCCCGGGAACCCAACGCACGCAGGGTTCGCGGGCGTCGCCTCTATCCGGGCATCATAACTACCAGCGATTTGAGGCGTCGATAGACAGATGAACTGCCTAGCCGAATGCAACGCCCCTCCGACTCGGTGGGCGATGACCGGTTGCCTCTTACTGATTACTGACTCACTGACTACTGATTACTTCCGCACCACTCCGAAGACTCACCAACAACACAATCACGTCCCAACGACCGGCGCGCTGTGATGGCTGGCGGTCGCCTGCGCCACCTCAAACAAGCGCATCCGAAAGGTCTCCGGCTCGACGACGCTAACCCGCGAGCCAAACGACAGAAACCAGCCCATATACCAGTCCCAGTTCCCGGACTCGATCAGGAAGACAACGTGATTTTCGGTGCGCTCCTCTTTGATAATCTTAAAGGGCGCTTCTTTTCGAACTCGCTCGGCCGTGACCGGATCGACGCGAATCGTGGCCTTAACCATCGCTCTAGGCCGGTCGTACCCCGCCAAGAATTCGTCCAGATTAAAATTCGTGCGCGGTTCGAATCGCTCTGCCACTGCCGCCAGTTCGTGGATTCGATCCGTCCGAAAGTCGCGATAATCCTGTCGCATTCGACACCAGCCGATCAAATGCCAACGATCGCCATAATAGGTGAGGCCCATCGGCTCGACTTCGCGCGGAAACGACTCGGCTTTGCCGGCGCCACGGTACGAAATCCGGAGCACGGTACGTTCAGCCAAGGCTTTTTGGATCAGGAACAGGCTGGCTGATCGGGTAGGTCGCGGGCTGGTCGGCAGCGACATCCGGCTCTCAAGCCGTGCGATATGATCTTGGTGGTCTGGCGGAAGGACTGCTCGAATCTTCGCCAAAGCTGATCCCATTGGCGACATCAACGATTTATCCGCGAAGCGATCGATCAGCAGGTTAGCCGTGATCAGAGCGGTCGCTTCTTCAGTAGTGAAATGCACAGGTGGAAGATGGTAGCCTCTTACGATGCTGTATCCGACGCCGGCTTCTCCGACGATCGGGACACCCGCCTCCGCCAAAGCTGCGATGTCCCGATAAACCGTCCGAATACTGGTCGCAAACTCATCGGCGATATCCTCGGCGCGGGTCACCCGGCGCCCTTGCAGATGAATCAAGATCGCGACAAGTCTGTCGATGCGGTTCACTCGTCATAGTTTATCTCCTTTTTCAATTAGGACGAGCGCCGGGCTGCTCAAATTGTCCCTCTAAGGACTGGCTACCAGCTCCGGTCAATACCTGGCTCGCCTGAGCCGAAGACTCCCCGCCTCCTCGCCGGGCGAAATCGGCCATGCATAGGAATCCCATCAGCAAGGCCACCAAAGCCGCGGCGGAGATCAGCGAATAAACAAAATGCTCAACCGGGTCCAGCAACTGCGCTGAGTGCCTTCGCTGAGCCGCAGTTAGCCGGAATTCGAGTTCGAGGTCGTGCTGGTTGACGTTCTCGTCCGGCTCAGCAAGCCGGCGATCACGCGTTGACAAGAAATCGGTGACGCAAAGCGACGAACCCACCCGCGGTTCTTTCCAGTACGCTTTCCGACCGACAAATAGCCCTGATCTGGTGATAGTGGTCATGGTAATTCCTGTTGGTTCACTTCGGTTTCGCCAATCGGCACGACTAGCCCGATCAACAACAGGAGCAGGTTATCTCATGGCCATGACAACCCTATGTCAGGAGGTTTTTAGAGCCTTAAAAAGGCTCTAAATTCGTCCTCGTCCTCGTCCTCGTCCTCGAAAACGTCTTCTTCCCAGGGTTCAGGAACACCCCTGAGCGCGGTTCGTGTAAGGCAGCACGCGTCTGAACTTGATGATGGGCTTCGATTTCGTGGACAGGTGTTAAGAGTTTTTTGTCCCGAAGAGGTTAGAGGATGGTAGGCAGGCAACCCGGTAGTCTCAACGCGCAGTCGCCATCCGAGCGCTGGGATGGCGACTGGGCGTTGAGTAAAACTGCGCTCAGTCTCTTCGGTTAAAGCCTTGGGTTGTCAACACCCTCGACCTCCTCGGACAGTCGCCGCTACC
>Ga0073928_10001819_pt1 | contig 39428 bp, 45 predicted proteins | sample PaiPotPPA55metaG_FD_76969 | JGI IMG/M metagenome (GOLD analysis project Ga0073928, IMG submission 76969) | Iron sulfur acid spring bacterial and archeal communities from Banff, Canada, to study Microbial Dark Matter (Phase II) - Paint Pots PPA... ... | reverse complement strand
TCACCGGCTATATGTGCTACCTCAAACAAGCCGGCGTACGGCCCTTCAGTCTGTTTCATAAAAGCGTCGCTAACGGAGTCTTGAGTGATGACTCGCTATCCAGGTCGAGTTCGTGTTGCATGTTGAGTTCGAACGATGCGCTTGCCCGACTGAAATCCCAGCGCATGACAATTGCACGGCGAAGCGCACCGGCCGCGTCCGTCTTGGACCCGTCGTAGTCAATCACGTTCACTGAATTGGGCACGCGCCCGCGCACGCGCGAAGACAACGCGGTTCCCGCCTGCACGGCCCATATCTGATGCGGCAAGTCCTTATACGCAACATGCAGCGGCGTCACATACGGGAGGTGGATATGGCCGCCCAGGATCAGGTCCGCGCCCGCTTCCGACCAGCGTTCAATCGCATGTTCGCGGCCGTGCAACAGGTTCCTGAGGTCGTTGGTACGCGCCGCCGCCACAGGCTGATGCGTGACGACAACCCGCAACTGACGCGGCGTCGCATGGTCGAGGCGGCGCACCACGCGCTCGACTTGTTGCACAGATATTTCGCCATCCTTACGACGATACGCACGCGTAGTATTGACACCGATCACCAGCAGTTCGGCCGATTCGAACACAGGTTCGAGATCGTCTCCGAACACGCGCTGATGATTGGCATACGGATGGGCAATGCGAGCGAAGAGGTTGTACAGCGGAATGTCATGATTACCGGGAACGATAATAAAAGGCGTTGCACCGAATGTATCGACGAACGCCCGCGCTGCACTGAATTGTGCACGCCTGGCGCGCTGGGTAATGTCACCGGACATGACAACGAGATCGGGCTGCAGCATATTGGCAAGCCGGTGCAACGCTGCCACGACCGGCGGTTGTTCGGTGCCAAAGTGCGGATCTGAAATCTGGAGCAACAGGGTCATGAGGGATTGGCGTTGGCCACGTCGGCCTCGGGCTTGAGCAGGAACAACCGCTCCGGGGCGACGCGAAATTCGAGCGGCGTAGGGATCCAGTTTATCTCGCCACTGGTCGCAACCTTGACGGGTCCTTGACGTTTGTACGGATGCGTCACCGTGATGCGCTTGAACGCGATCATGAAAGGCGCTCCTCTGAAGCCAGGGCCGAATGCAACCCGGCGAGGGAAACAGGCGCCTTGAATCAGGTCAACGCGTCAGGCCAATGCATCAGGTCAACGCATCAAGCCAATGCGTCAGGCCAATGCGCGGCATCGACCAATTATAACAATTAGCCTACAGAACGATTGACTGAACGAATCCGCCGCAGCGGTCTTGACGGAACGAACAATGACTACGGCGGGGTAACCCGAGCCGCGCACGAACCGCGTGAGCGCGATGCGCACGCAGCAACACCAATAAAAACGCAGCGCGGCGTTTTCACGCCGCGCTGCGCCCCTCCCGGGCAAGCTACATGTGCTCGCCTCGAATATATCCCTCGAGCTGATGAATCGTGAGCTGCTGCTCGGAGATAATATTTTTCACCAGATCGCCGATTGAAATCATGCCCACCAGCTTCTCGCCGTCAATCACCGGCAGATGCCGCATGCGGCGCTCGGTCATCAGGGCCATGCAGTCGTCCGTGGTCTGGTCGGGACGCACGAAACGCACTTGCGAGGTCATGATTTCGCGCACGGGAGTCTGCCGCGAGACGCGGTCCATCAGCACGACTTTGCGGGCATAGTCACGCTCGGTCATGATGCCGACGATCGCCTCGCCGTGGGTCACGATCAGGGCGCCAATGTGCTTCTCCGCCATCATCGCGATCGCCTCGTAGACCGATGCCGTATCGGCGATCGTGAAGATGGTGTGATCGGATTTCGAATTAAGAACTTGTGCGACTGTTGCCATCGAACGCCTCCGTTGAACCGCGCGACGCCTGCCGGCTGGCGGGCGTTTCACATGGGTGAATAGCCGGCTTGCCGGTCGCACGGCGCCTGTCACCACGGGTTCGGGCGACACTCCGCACCCGCCGCGTTGAATCAATCGCCTTGCATTGGCACCTTACATCCAGATTACCCAGCCCATTCAAAAAGTATAGGCCAGACACCTGCCGCGTGAACGCTGGAAAACACTGCTTTTTATGCGTCCGAGGGTCTATCCCGATGCTGCCGCGCGCGCGAGCCGGCCGGCATGAAACAGTCTCGTCACAAAGCATCGAAAAACGCTTCAGTTTCCCCGCACCGCGCCGCTAATCAGGAACCGGCTATTTAGAAGCCAGGCATAAATCGATCAGGAGAACCACCTTGAGCAGTTCACAACACGACATCGAACAGCGGGTTCGGCTCGCCGGCAACAACATGTTCGAACTGCTCCTGTTTCGCCTGGGCGAAGCGCCGGACTCCGAACAACGCGAGTTGTACGGCATCAATGTGTTCAAGGTGCGCGAGATTCTGGCAATGCCGACGATCACCGTGGTGGCCGGCGCGAACCCGGAGATTCTTGGCGTTGCCGACATCCGCGGCCAGATCATCCCTGTAATCGACCTGGCGAAGGTCACGGGCTGCCAGCCGAAGAACGGCCTGAAGATCCTGCTGGTCACCGAATTCGCGCGCACGACGCAAGGGTTCGCCGTCGAGGAAGTCGACGACATCGTGCGGCTCGAGTGGAATCAGGTTTTGTCCGCGGAATCGCATTCGAGCGGGCGGACGGTGACCAGCTTCGCGCGTCTTGACGGCAACGTGGACGGCTCGCGGCTCGCCCAGGTGCTCGACGTCGAGCAGATCCTGCGCGACGTGCTGCCGTCGACTGAAGTGGAGATCACCGAATCGAGCACCGGACGGGTGATTCTAAAACCGGGCACCAAGGTGCTCGCCGCCGACGACTCCGGAGTCGCGCGCAGCCTGATCGAACAAAGCCTGACCGCGATGGGCGTGTCGTTCATCATGACCAAGAGCGGCCAGGAAGCGTGGGACGTGCTGGAAGACCTGCAGAGCAAGGCGGAAAAACATGGCCGCTGCGCAGCGGACGAAATCGCGCTCGTGCTGACCGATCTGGAAATGCCGGAGATGGACGGATTCACGTTGACGCGCCGCATCAAGGCGAACGCCGGCATGCAGGCCATTCCGGTCGTGATCCACTCGTCGTTGTCGGGGTCGGCGAATGAGGAGCATGTGCGCAAAGTGGGCGCAAACGCCTATGTAGCCAAGTTCGCCGCTGCGGAATTGGCAACGGTGATGCGGGACGCGCTCAAGACAGGCACCTGAAGCGATCTTTCCTCACGCACAACACAAAGGCCCGCTGAACTTTCGTTCAACGGGCCTTTCTTCGTTTCAGGTCGTCCAGCTCGACGCGATCATGACGGCACACGTACTGCCGGCCATGCACGTAGAAGCTTGAGAATTACTGACCGAAGAAAACAGCTTGTGCATTGTTGGTATGGCTGCGGCTCGAACCCGATTGCGACACCGACGTGCGTTCGCCACCGTAGGCGTTCGTATCAGCGTTGTTTTGTGCAGCGATGGTTTGCGTGTTCAGGCCTTGTTGCGAAGCCGGAGCGCCAACCGTCGGGCGATACGAAGGTGCCGGGCCGTAGCCGCTGGCAAATGCCGGAACAGCGATAGAAGCAGTAGCGGCGATGAGTAACGATGCAAGAAGATTCTTTTTCATGGTGAGCTCCGATATACGTTGGCTTTCGACTGATTCAGAAGGCGTCGCAGCGGTCAGACTTTGTTTCGGTGGCTGCTTCGTCGATGAAATGCAGTGTATACCCCTACTATTGGTTTTTTATCTTCATAAACTTCAATACACTTTTCGGGATAAACCAATAATCGAATGAGGTCCCGATCGGGAAAAATCGACGCGAGCGCGCCTGGAAAAGGCTCGCAGGGAAGTTAAGGTAAGGGAAAATTTTGAGGGCCGGACCCCATCGAAATCAGAAAAATTTCGATGGGGCGCCCGGAAATGCTGGCTGAACCTTCAGTGAACCTGGACCAGCCGGCTGATCAGGTCCACCAGGACACCGGGCGCATTGCCCTTCTGGCAGTAGCCGTCGAAACCCGCATGGAGGCCTTTCGAGCGGACGTAATCCTCGCCGAGCGCCGTAAACGCAATGATCCCGGCGTTCCGGGTGGGAGAAATCCGGCGCAGGACCCGCGCGGTCGCAAAACCGTCGTGCTCCGGCATGCTGATATCGAGAACCACGACGTGCGGCACCCAGCCGTCAATAGCCTGCAGCGCATCCACGCCGCTCAGCACATAACGCGCGTCGCAACCGTCCGCGCTCAGCGCCGCGGCAAGGCCTTCGGCACTGGCGGCGTTGTCGTCGACAACCAGAATTCGCCAGCGTTCGGCGTCCGCTTCGACGTTCCGATCGGTCCATAACACGCAGCTTGAGGTAAAAGAGACTGAAACCATGACCGCTCAGATTTATGCATGTGCAGCAAACGCAGCATTTTCCGCGCCATCCTGCTTTTTTGCTGCCAGCGGTTTCTGGCGGTGTAATGAAAAAACCGCCAGATCTCTTGTCCGATAAAGCCAGACGGGCTTAAAGGCAGCGCCGCGTGGGTTTCACGAGGCGGCAGCCGGCCCGGTTTCAGGATTTGGTTTTGGCCTTTTTGCTGGAAGATTCGTCTGTGGAACGTAGTTTTGCGTTTGCCGATACCAACAGATTTGCATCGACCTGACGCACCGCGTGTTCAACTCCTTCCAGCGCCTCGCGCAAACTGCGCTTTTGAGTCTTGTCCAGCTGGTGCGGCCCCGATTCGGCAACCAGCTTCGCTTCTTTTTCAAGCCGTTTGAGCAATTTGGCTCCCAGACGGCTGTCGATGGCTTGCTCGCCCAGCAATTCGACGATGCTCGTCGCGAGCCGCGTCAGTCCGTCTGCCGTGGTTTGCGTAGGTTCGTCCTGCTCGACGCGATCTTCCATTTGTGTTTCCCCGATGAAGCGTAAAGGGTCGGGCTGCGCCCGACGGCCCTCTTGCACCGCGCGAGTCTACCCATTGGGCGTGACAACCATAAGTACTTTCTGTGTCACGCAGCATTTGCCCAACAATAACGCAAATCCGGTCGGACGTTGCTTGATTCGAGTTGCGCGGCGGGGACAATCCAAGTCCGAATCAGCTTTCAATTGCCCTTGCCGATAGCGATCACGGCTGAATCACGATGACCACCGCCCTACCCTACGCCTCTGATTTCTCCGGCATTGTGTGCGGCTTTCGTTTCGCGCCGGATGGTGGGCCTTTTACCGGCGGCGAGGCCGCTAGCATTCCGGCAGTCACTTCACGCAACCGGTCTTCGTTACCTATGAAGACCGAAGCCACGGACTGCCGGCCACGCTTCAATCAGAAACCCAGGTCGCTCAAGCCAGGATGGTCGTCGGGACGGCGACCCAGCGGCCAGTGATATTTACGCTCGGACTCCTTGATCGGCAAGTCGTTGATAGATGCGTGCCGATACGTCATGAGACCTGCTTCGTTGAACTCCCAGTTCTCGTTGCCGTAACTGCGAAACCAGTTTTTTGAATCGTCGTGCCATTCGTACGCAAAGCGCACCGCAATCCGTGATCCGGTGAACGCCCACAACTCCTTGATCAACCGGTAGTCCAGTTCGCGCGCCCATTTGCGCGCGAGGAACGCTTCCACTTCAGCACGCCCCGATACGAACTCTGCGCGATTGCGCCAGCGCGTGTCTTCGCTATACGCCAGGGCGACCCGCTTTGGGTCGCGTGAATTCCAGCCGTCTTCCGCGAGACGGACCTTTTGCCGAGCGGTGTCGGCATCGAATGGCGGGAAGGGCGGTTTGCTTTCCATGACGTTTCCTTTTGATCGTGGAGGGTTGATTGACAGCTCATCCAGCATTGGACAGCCGGCAGTAGACAGGTCTGTCTACCGCCGTACTCTAGCGCAGGGAGACAGACCTGTCTACAATGGCTTGCCATGGACAATCATTCACTCAATACAGACCTTTCGACGGACCTGCCACCGGCCGACCGCATTCTGGTCACGGCCCATGAACTGTTCTATCGGGACGGTATTCGCGCGACCGGAATCGATCGCGTGATCGCGGAATCAGGCGTCGCGAAGAAGACGTTTTATCGCTATTACCCGGCAAAAAACGACCTGATCGTGGCGTTTCTGGAATATCGGCACCGCAACTGGATGACGTGGTTCGAAGACGCCGTGAAGCGCCATGGCGCAAACGCGGATGCGTTGGTCCCGGCACTGGCGGAATGGTTCGAGAGCGATGTGTATCGCGGCTGCGCGTTCATCAACGCGGTGGTCGAAGTAGGCGGTACCTTGCCCGAAGCCGTCAGTATTTCACGACGCCACAAACTGGATATGGCAGCGGTCATCAGGACACTTTTGCCGGCATCGTCGAGAAGCGCGAAGGCCGACGCGCGGGCATTGGCCATGGCGGTGGACGGCGCCATAGTCGGCGCGCAATTTGAAGACTCGCCCGAGATGGCGTTGAAGTCGCTGGCGCGCGTGGTGAAAGCGATTGCCGATACTGCAAAGGGGTAGGCAGCGGTTGCGCTGGAGGTTCACGCCGGGCACATACAACAAGGCCGGTCCAGGCTCGCGTTTGGACCGGCCTTTTCGTCTCGACTCGCGTATTGGCTCGCTACGATAGCGTTCCGCGAATAGGAGCTCAGTGCCCGTTGCTCAGCACGATCTGCGCAATCACGCCGGTCGCGATGGCGGCAAGCACGTAATCGCCGTTCACGCCCACCCAGTGGTAACCGCGCGGGGGCTGATGCAATCCATAACCGCGATAATCGTCGACCACGTATTGGCGGTCACGATAGTCGTCCGGCAAGCGATCTCCGCGGTGCCAGTCATGCGGACCTTCGCCATGCGGACCGCCAGGACCGCCGCGTGCCGGACCATTGTCCGCATGCATTGGCGCGGGCGGACGCCCGTTGTTGTGGTTCTGGTCCTGATGACCGCCGTTGTTATGGTTCTGATCCTGATGACCGCCGCCGTTATGGCCTTGCATGGCGGGACCGCCCGGACGCTGTTGCTGCCCACCTTGATCACCGGGACCGTTTTCGGCAAACGCCGTGGCCGTCAGACCCAGGCTTGCGCACAGCACTGCAGCACGAATATAGCTTTTTTTCACGAACACCTCGTTCAACGTTGTAGGTATGCAGCCAGTATCCCCTACGCAAGTTGCGTTCCACGGTATTTAGCGAAAATCAACACCTTACGAAAGCTATACAGATTGTTTGAACCGGCATCGCCTGGCGCATCAGGCTCTCGTGAAACCACCCCGCTATCGCGTCCATTAAAACGTTCAATCAAGCGCAGACAGCGCTTCCGCTGCTTCGCAGCATCGGGGAAAGCCTTATTGCATAAAGCGTTGTTGTGATTATTCGCGCTAACAAGACAGTGTATTCACCTTAATGGTATTTATCGGAACAGGCTGATTGCGTAAGTTCGATCATGAACCATGCCAGGAACGAACCATGACAGCGTTAGCGAGAAGCGCGGACCCGTGGCTGCAAACGGTCCGCTCATTGACAGCGACCCACAACCGCGCGGCAGAACCTGCCCCGCAGCAAAAGGCCGCGCACCCGTTTCTAGAGCGGCTCACGCGAGCGTGGGAGCGCGATCATCCGCGCGTCGCGTCGCCTTCGCCGCAATCGCCGCGGCCGTTCCCTGAAGCGGTGGTGCGTGTGATCGAGCGGCCGAGCAGCGCGACGGCGATCGTCTACTGGTCCGACGCGGCAACTTGCCACTACGGCTACCAGGGATGGCGCGTAACTACGGCCACGTCGGACGGCGCCTGCGCACTTACCGGCGCACCCATTCATCGAGGCGACTCGGTGTACCGGCCGTCACAGCGCGATCCGAAACCGCAAAACGCATCGGCAATGATTCTTGCGGCTTCCATGCCACAGAACGAGACCAGCGACGCCGATCTGCAGGACCAGCACGCCTGAAAGCGTCGCTGGCTCCGGTTGAATGGACCAAAAGCACGGCCGCACCATGCGGTTGTGCTTTCCGTCATGTGGAATCCGCACAGCGAACGCGCCAATTCTGAGAAACAGCTTTAACTGTTGCCGTGGACAGTAACGTGTACGCGGATAAGTGCGGTGCCGGTCTGATTTACAAAGTCCATCCGCCGTGTCTGCCGGCTTCATCCCCGTCTTCCAGGCTCCCGCGCAAACGCTTGCGTCAAATGCAAGTTCCAAGCCCAAACTCGCGCTGTGCGCTGATAGTGGCGGCATCAGGTCATAAGCCAGAAGTACGAATCCCGCTTCGCGACGCCATTAAACTGTAGAGCCGCGCTTTCATTGCAGGGTGTGCAACACAGCCAGGGTCGAACGGCTCGCCCGCCGTTGTCGTGCACCAGAAAGCATCAAGCGTCGTAAATCTGTCATGGCAGTTCAGTAGCATCGCAGTCTCCCGCCGCTCCATCACTGCAAGGAGTTCATCGTGAAGAGTTATCAAGCGCAGCGCGTCGAAGCCAGAGACACTATTCGTTCAGGTGACACAGCTTACGAATCGCCGGTACGCCGCGAATCGCAGGAAGCACGTTCACAAGCGGATCAGGACGTCTATGGCGATTCACTCGACATACCGCTGAACTACGGCGGCATGATGGACGCCGTCCGCGACGCAGTCAGGGCCAACCTATAAATCGAAATGTGAAAGAGCGGCGCCTCAGAAATGAGAGCGCCGCTTTTTTTTCGTTCTTGTTTTTATGTCGTTCCCATCGTGCGGGTTGCGTGCCACGCACGGCACGCGCTCAGCGCTTCGCTCCCGCCGCTGGACCCAACCTCCCGATCACGGCCTCGTGCTGCGGATACGCTTTCTTCAAAGCGGCCACATCGGCAAGCTCGAACTCGCTGAACTCGAAACCCGGCGCCACCGTGCAGCCCACCAGCGCGAACGTTGCCGGATCGCATAGCTCTGCCGCAAACCACTGCCCTGCCGGTACGACCGCCTGAAATACGGCGTCGTCATCCGTCAGCGCATTACCCAGGCGATGCGTGATCAACTTCCCGGTGGGATCGATGACATGAACATCGAGCGGCTCGCCCGCATAGAAATGCCACACCTCGTCCGAGCGGATCCGGTGCCACGCCGAATGTGCGCCGTCGCAAAGCATGTAGTAGATCGCCGTCGATGCCGAGCGCATCTCGCCGGGCGAAGCGTCGCGCGTGAGCTCGCGCACTACCCTGTCCGCGCCGCGAAACGTCTCGCGAAAATAGCCGCCTTCAGGATGCGGCTGAAGTCCGAACCGCTCGATCAACACGTCACGCATAACGTCACGCATAAAGCACGCTCCCTATGATTTCAGCCTGTAGCCCGTTTTGAAGATCCACGCAACCACGCCAATAAACACCGCGAGGAACACCAGCGTCATGATGAGGCTGATCTCGACGCTGACATCGGCGGTGCTGTAGAAGCTCCAGCGAAAGCCGCTGATCAGGTACACCACCGGATTGAACAGGGCGACGGCCTTCCAGAACGGCGGCAGGATGTCGATGGAATAAAAACTCCCGCCGAGGAACGTCAGCGGCGTGATGATCAGCAACGGGATTACCTGCAACTTCTCGAACCCGTCCGCCCAGACGCCAATGATGAATCCCAGCAGGCTGAACGTCACCGCGGTGAGCAGCAGGAACACGATCATCCAGAACGGGTGATCGACGTGCAGCGGCACGAACAGACGCGCGGTCGCAAGAATGATGAGACCGAGGATGATCGACTTGGTGGCGGCCGCGCCAACATAACTCAGCACGATCTCCAGATACGACACCGGCGCCGACAGCAGTTCGTAGATGGTCCCGCTAAACCGGGGAAAGTAGATGCCGAACGACGCGTTGGACACGCTCTGCGTAAGCAGCGACAACATCACGAGCCCCGGCACGATGAACGCACCGTAACTGACGCCGTGCACTTCGGGAATGCGCGAGCCGATTGCGGCGCCGAACACGACAAAATACAGCGACGTGGAAATCACCGGCGAGATGATGCTGCCCATGATGGTGCGCCACGTGCGCGCCATTTCGAACACATAGATTGCGCGGACTGCATGGATATTCATTTTTTCTCTCCGACCAGGCTCACGAAAATATCTTCCAGCGAGCTTTGCGTCGTTTGCAGGTCCTTGAACCTGACGCCGTTATCGGCCAGATCTTTTAGCAGCGTAATGATGCGGCCCGGTTCGTCCTGCGCGTCGTAGGTGTAGGTCAGTTCACTGCCGTCCGCGGACAGGTCGAGCCGGTAAGCCCCGAGGCCGGCAGGGATCTCGTCGATCTCATCCTCCAGTTGCAGCGTGAGTTTCTTCTGGCCGAGCTTGCGCATCAGTTCCGCTTTTTCCTCGACCAGGATGATCTCGCCGCCATTGATCACGCCAATCCGGTCGGCCATTTCCTCGGCTTCATCAATGTAATGCGTCGTCAGGATGATCGTCACGCCGCTCGCTTTCAGGCCGCGCACGAGATTCCACATGTCGCGGCGCAGTTCAACGTCGACGCCCGCGGTCGGCTCATCGAGGAACAGGATCTCCGGCTCATGCGCGAGCGCCTTGGCAATCAGCACGCGGCGTTTCATACCCCCGGACAGGGTGCGCAGCTTGTTGTCCTTCTTTTCCCAGAGCGACAACGATTTCAGCACTTTTTCGATGTGCGCCGGATTGGGCGGCTTGCCGAACAGGCCGCGGCTGAATGAAACGGTCGCCCAGACCGACTCGAAGGCGTCGGTGGTCAGCTCCTGCGGCACGAGGCCGATCATCGCGCGGGCCGCGCGGTAGTCGGAGATAATGCCGTGACCGTTGACCCGCACCGTGCCTTCCGTGGGATTCACGATGCCGCACACAATGCTGATCAACGTCGTTTTACCGGCGCCGTTCGGCCCGAGCAGTGCGAAGATTTCGCCATGGCGGATACTCAGCGTGACGTTTTTCAGCGCCTTGAAGCCGGACGCATAGCTCTTCGACAGGTTCGAAATTTCGATGATGTTTTGCATGGCCGTGAAGATATCAGAAAGCGGAATATCGTTCGCAAATGGCCGGGATTAGACCTCGGTCAGCTTGACCGCGAGATGCGCGGGAACGTGGTTTGCGGCGCGTTCCGGCAAGATTCAGGAAGACCCGGAGGCTCGCATGACCGATTCCGATCCTTTCGACTTGCAGCGTTTTATCGATGCGCAGGCGCCGGTGTTCCAGACGGCGACGGCCGAACTCGAGGCCGGCAAGAAACGCACGCACTGGATGTGGTTCGTGTTTCCGCAAATCCAGGGGCTGGGCCATAGCGAAATGGCGCGCCGGTACGCGATTTCATCGGTGGACGAGGCTCGGGCCTACCTGGCTCACCCTGTACTCGGCGAGCGACTCCTGATCCTCACGCAGATCGTGAACGCACTCGACGGCCGCTCGGTCGAACAGATCTTCGGCTACCCCGACGACCTGAAATTCCACTCTTCGATGACCCTCTTCGCCCACGCCGCCGCGGACAAGGCACCGTTCGAACTGGCGTTGAATACCTATTTCGGCGGCGAGCCGGACGCGGGAACGGTCGCGCGGCTGAGGTAAGCGAAGAATTTGCTGCCGCGGGTCTCCTCCGACGAAACGTTACAATTCGCGTCGACGCACATTCGCCGCCTGCCGGTCCCACAAGGACCCGTGACGGGTTGCGTCACTGGCCGCATCTATCGATGGCACGGTCAGCCAAGCCTGGAACACCCTTCTGTTCGCTTCGCTTCGTCGTTGCTCCGTCGTTGCTCCGTCGTTGATCGCCCACGCGCCGCGCGTGCCCGTCCATGCCCCGGCGCTTCGGGCAACGCCCTTATCAATCAGAAATCAGCCAGGATCGTCTCTCCATGCTTTCGCGCGTCACCCGCTTGTTTCCTCTTTGGGCCGTTCTCATTTCGGTCGTCGCCTACTTCTCGCCGGCCTCGTTTACAGGCATCGCGCCGCACGTCACCCTGCTGCTCACCATCATCATGTTCGCGATGGGCGTGACGCTTTCATTCGCTGACTTCCGGCGCGTTTTCACCCGGCCGGCGCCGGTCATAGCAGGGATCGGGCTGCATTACCTGGTGATGCCGCTCGCAGCCTGGGTAATCGCAAAACTGCTGCGCATGCCGCCCGACCTGACCGCGGGCATGGTGCTGGTCGGCAGCGTTGCCAGCGGCACGGCGTCGAACGTGATGATCTATCTCGCGCGCGGCGACGTGGCGCTGTCCGTCACCATCAGTGCCCTGTCCACGCTGGTCGGCGTGTTCGCCACGCCGTTGCTGACGCGCCTTTACGTGGATGCGTCGATTGCCGTCGATGTCCACGGCATGCTCATTAGCATTCTCCAGATCGTCGCGTTGCCTATCGTTGCCGGGCTGATCATCAACCAGTTGTTCAACAAGACCGTGCGCGCGATCGAGCCAGCATTGCCGATCATTTCGATGATCGCGATCCTGCTGATCATCTCGGCCGTGGTGGCGGGGACGCAGAAAAGCATTGCGTCAGTCGGCTTGCTGGTGATGCTGGGGGTGATCCTGCATAACGGTATCGGCCTGCTCGGCGGATATTGGGGCGGCCGCCTGCTTGGCTTCGATGAAGCCGTGTGCCGCACGCTGGCAATCGAGGTCGGCATGCAGAATTCGGGACTGGCGGCCACGCTGGGCAAACTGTATTTCACGCCGATCGCGGCGCTCCCGGGCGCACTGTTCTCGGTGTGGCACAACTTGTCGGGATCGTTGCTCGCCGGGTACTGGGTCGGGCGGCCGGCGACAGGGTCGACGCGCGACCTTGAAGCGATGGAGCTGGCGAAAGGTCCGCGGCTGGAGAGGTGATGAGCTGATCAACTGAGTTGAGTTTGATCGGGGGCGATGCGGTGCATCGGCCCCCTTCGCCCCTGCACCGGGGCGTTTCAACTTATATTAAGGGGTGAGTAAAGATCAGCTAGAAAGGGAACGATCATGGAACGCGACGATTTCATCGAAATGCTGGCGCGCGAGGGTTTCCAGACAACCGTATTCGTGGAGCGGGAAGCCGGCGCGTCTCTTGACGATCACGCGCATTCGTTCGAAGCGAAGGCGCTGATTCTCGAGGGCGAATTGACGCTGCGCATCGCCGGCAAGGACACGCTCTATCAGGTCGGCGATGTGTTCCATTTGAAAGCGAATGAAATCCACAGCGAGCGTTACGGCCCCGAAGGGGTCTGTTATCTGGTGGGCAGGAAATAGCGAAGCGGCCGGATGAAAACCGGCCACGCCTTCATTGGAAACGAGCGAAGCCCGCGCATACATCTGCTTCGCCCGAACGTTTGATCACTCCTTCAAGGCCGAACCAAACGGCATGTCGGCTAGCGCGGATGCATGCTTCTGCTTGTGAGCCTGCCGCATTGGCTTGAGCACAAAAAACGCCAGCAGCGCCGATGCCGCGGCCATCCCCGAGGCCAGCATGAACACCGCATGCCAACTGCCGGTCGCAGCCGTAATCACGCTGCTGAACGGCACGAGCAAGGCCGCTGTACCTTTCGCCGTGTAGAGCAAACCCGCATTGGTGGCCGCGAACTTTGGCCCGAATGTATCGCCGCACGTCGCGGGAAAAAGGCTGTAGATCTCGCCCCAGGCGAAGAAAACAATACCCGTCAGCACAACGAACGCCACCGGGCTCTGCCCATATTTCGACAGCAGCAAAATGCCGATCGCCTCAATCGCAAACGCGATGAACATGGTGTTCTCGCGGCCGATGCGATCCGAGATCCAGCCGAAGAAAGGCCGGGTCAAGCCATTGAGGACCCGGTCGATCGTCAGCGCGAACGTGAGCGCGGGCAACGTCAGGCCAAGCAACGAGACCGGCGAGTCATGCAGGCCGAAGTCCTTCGCAATGGGACCAAGCTGCGCGGTCGCCATCAGGCCGCCGGCCGCCATCATCACGAACATGAGATACATCACCCAGAAGATCGGCGAGCTCACGACCTGCCTGGGCGTCGCGTTATAAACGGCGCTCTTCAAGGCGCTCTTGACCGATGCAAGCAGGCTTGCGGGCGGCGCATACAGCGCCATCCCGAGCAGGAACACCACCAGTCCCTGGCCAAGGCCGAACCACAGGAAGGTGGCTTCGTAGCCGCTGCTCTTGATCATGTGCGCGATCGGCACGACGGTTGCAGCCGATCCGGCGCCGAAGCCGGCGGCCGTGATACCGGCTGCCAGGCCGCGGCGAGTGGGGAACCACTTCAGCGCATTGCCAACGCACGTGCCATACACGGCGCCCGCGCCAACACCGCCCACGGCCGCGGCGAAATACAGCAACGGCAACGACGAAGCCACCGAGTTGAGGGCCCACGCAATCGCGCAAAGCAGGCCACCGCCGACAACGACCGGACGCGGGCCGTACTTGTCGACGAGATAACCTTCGATAGGGACCAGCCAGGTTTCCGTCACCACGAAGATCGTGAACGCTACTTGAATGGCCGCGCGGCCCCAGTGATGCTTTTCATCGATCGGATTCACAAACAAGGTCCAGCCGTACTGCATATTCGCGATCATGGCCATGCAGATCACGCCAAACACGAGCTGCATCCATGGCGACGCTAGCCGCGACACACCTTCCTGGCGATTTGTATCCATCACTGTCTCCTTGGCATTTGCTGCCTTGTATTCGGGACGCCGAATGGACGTCTCCGTCATCGCCCGTCCTTGGTTTTGATGGCGATGGAATACACAATATGTAATATATCAAGTAAGTACAATGAAAGAATTGACAGGGTTTTTACCAGATCGGGTTAATACCGAAAGAAATATGAAAGTATTTTTCCGATTGTCCCGCGGGGCAAAAAAAAAGGCCCGCAGGCATGCCTGGCGGGCCGAGACATGATGCGCGACATGGCAGTCCACAACACGTATGACAGTTATAGTAGAAAGTTAAATGTAATGTAAAGAATTTTCTTCCCGTCTAGGCATTGAACAGTTCGCTGCGCGCCGTGCTCATGATCGACGATATGGCGGGATGGCTGATCCGCCGTTCAATGGAGATGGCGAAGAACTCTTCAACGATCGTGTCGATACGCCCGACCGCAATCAAACCGTGCTCGCGTTTGAGTTGCGCTGCCAGGACCGTTGGTGCGAACAGCACGCCTCGTCCCTCGCGGCCGAAGGCCAGCGTCAGCGCGCTGTCGTCGAACTCTCCCACCACGCGCGGCGAGATCGTGCGCGACTTCAGCCAGTGATCAAGTTTCCTTCGGACTGCTGATTCCGTGCCGGGCAACAGCACCGGCATGTCGCTCAGCGACGCAGGAAAGGCCTTGGCAGCACGCGCAGCCAGGTTTTTAGACGCGAAGCAACTGAGCGTTGAGCGGCCGAGCGAGTGGTTGAACGCCTTCACGTTCACGTCGGGCGGGATGGGTGCGTCGGCAATGATCAGGTCCAGCCGATGCACCGCCAATTGCGAAAGCAACGCATGCAGTTTGCCCTCGTGACAGATCAGCCGCAGTGAATCCGAGAGGTTCAATGCCGGCTCGAGCAGCCGGTAAGCCACCGTCTTCGGAACCGAGTCCGCTACGCCCACACGCAGTTGTGTCCGCGCGGCTTCCTTCTCCTGCCTGACCGCACTTTCCAGCTCGGCGCCAAGCGAGAAGATTTCATCGGCGTAGTCGAGTGCAAGCCGGCCCGCATCCGTCAGTTCGAGGTTGCGGCCGCTCTTTTTGAAGAGCTTTTTATTGAGCGCGTCCTCAAGCAATTTGATCTGGCCGCTCAGCGTTTGGGGCGTGATATGCAACTGCGTACCGGCGCGCGCAATGCCGCCCGCATGTGCGGCGGCCCAGAAATAATACAAATGCTTGAAGTTCATTCATGCCTCCGCGGCAATGCCTGGGTACGTCGGGATACATCGGTTTTTCCGAGGTATCGACGTCTAAAATACGAATTTTACATTAAGCCTACATCCGCTACATTGAGGCTTCGCAAGGGTGTTTGACGAAGGAGTCAAGGCAATGAAATGTCCAGTGTGCAAGACGCCGGATCTGTTGATGACGGACCGCCAGGGAATCGAGGTCGACTACTGCCCGGCATGTCGCGGCGTGTGGCTGGATCGCGGTGAGCTCGACAAACTGATCGAGCGCGCCGCTGCTGAACCGGTTCAGCAAGCGCAGGCGCCGGCGGCCAGTACGCCCGTTGCGCGCCGCCATGATGAAGGGCGTCATTACAACGATCATGATCGACGCCACGGTTACGGCGACGACGAGTATCGCGACCGGCGTTATCCGTACAAAAAGAAGAAGTCGCTTCTCGGCGACCTGTTCGACTTCGGCTGACGAAGCTGACTGAAGAGCACGCTTACCCGCGCAACATGAGCAGTTGCTCACCCCTATTTTTTAAGTGAGGCACATGATGGCAACCGTCGCACAATTGCTGAGTTCGAAAACGGATCAATCATTTCACACGATCGAGGCGTCGGCGAGTGTCTTCGACGCGATCAAGCTGATGGCGCATAAACAGATCGGTGCCCTCGTGGTCACGTCCGGGGAGCGCATCACCGGCATCGTGACCGAGCGTGACTATGCCCGGAAGATCGTGTTGCACGACCGGTTGTCAAAGGAGACGCCCGTGGGCGATGTCATGTCGCGCGCCGTCCGGTACGTTCGCCTGAATCAAACGACGGACGAATGCATGACGCTCATGACCGAGAACCGGATACGTCATCTTCCGGTGATCGACGGTGGCCTGCTGATCGGCATGGTGTCGATCGGCGATCTCGTCAAGAACCTGATTGCCGAGCAACAGTTCACGATCCACCAGTTGGAGCACTACATTCGCGGCAACAGCCACGGAGCAGAGCTGGCGGTTGAAACGCGCTAGGCATGCTCTGCGGTTCCTGGGGAAAACTCTGCCGGACTGAAGTTAAATCGAATGAAGCGCCTGGCGGGGTTACGTTGCATGAGGTGCGCAAGCGCCCTCTGTAGCCCTCGCCTGAATTTCCAAGCTCCACCAAGCACTGCCAAACTCCACATTAAGGCCGCCACCCTCATGCATCGCATGGACGAGGCGAGCCCAGGCGGCTGTGATGTAACCGGTTTGCTGCAAGACCTATGCGCGTGGGTTTTCGCTTCGGTGAGGGTAGGTAAAGCAAAGCGCCGTGGAGCCAAACGCAACGCGCTTCGGACCTGGTCAGGCGGCACTGTCATGACGGGCGGCTCGCCTGGGCCAGCGGCAGCTCCTGTTCTCTGTCATAATGGCGCTTCGCCGTTTGCCACTTTTTGCCGCTAAACGCCTTACCTTGCCACGCGCGCGGTTACCCATGCGGTTACCCACGCCGTCACCCTTCCCGCGGTCCTGATGCAGCCTTTCATCGTCCTGCTCGTCCTGTTCTCCGCGCTGCTGCACGCCACCTGGAACGCCTTCCTGCACACCAGCGGCGACCGTGTCTGGCAGTTCGGCATGATGTCTTTTCCCTACCTCGTGTGTTCGGCGGTCGTGTTGCTGTTCGTGCCAGCGCCGGCGCGTGAGAGCTGGCCGTATATCGCGGCGTCGGCAGCTTTGCAACTCAGCTATTGCATCGCGCTCGCGAAAGCGTACAAGGCCGGTGACTTCGGGCAGATCTACCCGATCGCCCGCGGTCTCTCGCCCCTGCTCGTGTTCGCGGGCGCGTTCGTATTCGCGGGGGAACACCTCCGGCCGATCGCGCTGGCAGGCGTGATGCTGGTGTCGGCGGGCATCATTTCGCTGGCCTTCCGCCAGCGCCGCTTCGCCACCGCCAGCGTGCCGGCTGCGCTGGTGACGGGCGCGTTCATCTCCGCTTACACAATCGTGGATGGCATTGGCGTACGCGTGGCGGGCAGCGGCTTCGGTTATATCGCGTGGGCGTACATCCTCTTCAATGTGCCCCTTGCCGCGATGGCTTTCTACCGATACGGCGGCCCGTGCCGCCTGTTCCTCGACGACCCGCGACGCTCGCTGCAAGCCCTCGGCGGCGGCGTGATCGCGATGGTCGCGTACACCATCGTGATCATCGCGTTTCGTTACCTGCCAATTGCAATGGTCTCGGCATTGCGCGAGCTCAGTTCGATCTTCGCGGTTCTGATCGGCTGGCTGTTCATGCGCGAAAAGCTGACCACGCGGCGTGTGCTGGCGTGTGCGCTCGTCACGGCCGGCGCGGTCCTGATCCGCATTTAAGTGGCGGTTTGCCGGTTTTCAAACACCGTCACGCATTATTTCGCCGTGGGAGTGACTTCCACCGCCGTGGCTGAAATCAATACAGCGTGGACGGTGTCGCCCGGTTTCAATTTATACGCGGCTATTTCCGAGCTTAAATCGAACGTTTCTGTACGCCATGGACCGCGCAGGGTAATTGTCTTATTCTTGCTGTTGATACTCTGGACTGTTGCGACAATCTCGGTTTCGTGCACAGCGCCAAAACCCTGAGAACCCGATGCGGGTGCATAAACCTCGGTATCAACACGTTTTCGCAATTCATCGCCCTTCGCCGACGCTTTTACTACCCTGACCAGCATCGAGTCCCTGACCTGCACATCCACGCGATCGCCGATCTTCAAGGCGTCGAAGTTCGTCACTTCCTTGCCGATCACAACCGGCATTACCCGGCCTTTCGCGCCTTTGAGCGTCAGGGTCCGCGTAACCGGGTCGATCCCGACAATCTGCGCATGGATCTGCTTGGGCGGGGCGTTCAGCGCGGATTGAATTGCGGCACTGGAAAGCTGCTGATCGGTTTGGGCACTGACATGCGCAGTCACCATCAACAAGGCAAGCGATAAAGCCACAGTCCATTTTGCGTTCATGCAGTTTCTCCGGGCGAAGGAAAATAAAATCGCGTGCTGAATCGAATTATTAATTCGATTCAGAAGCGTCAGCGCATTAATTTGCGAACGCTATTTATACAGCGCGTACCGGAGCCCTGTCCATGAAATCGCATTAATTACTGGTTATCAAACAATTGAATCAAACATGTATAAAATCGGAGTTATTCTATTTTTAATAATGACCGATTCGATTCAACAGGAATTCGACGCAACGCCGGCATCCTTTTCAGGACACCGGCCAAAGCCTGGTCTTTAAATCTGATGCTCAGGCAGGCCGCGCGCCGTTCACGTTCACCAGACGCAAACGCGTAATTTCAGACGGGGCGCCGATCCGTATCGGCGGTCCCCAGTAACCGGTGCCGCGGCTTGTATACACCCACAAGCCGTTGAGCTTTTCGAGTCCGGCAACGAACGGCTGCTGCAACCGGACGAAGAAATTCCACGGTAAAAACTGACCGCCATGCGTGTGACCGGACAATTGCAGCGTAAAACCCGCTTTCGATGCCGCCGGCGCACTGCGCGGCTGATGGGCGAGCAGCAGACGAAACGCAATGTCGGCCGGTGCGCCGAACATGGCCTTGGCCGGATCGCTTTTGTGCGCCGGATCGAAACTGCCCGCGCCGTAGTCCGTCACGCCGGCCACGACCGCGCGCGCGCCGTCGTGATTCACGACCACGTGTTCGTTGAGCAGCACCTTCAGCCCGAGCCTGCGGAATTCCGCAATCCATTTGTCCGCGCCCGCGTAATACTCATGATTGCCGGTGACCAGGAACGCGCCATGCCGCGCCTTCAGGTCCGAAAGCGGCCGCGTGTGCGCAGCAAGATGCGGCACCGACCCATCGACCACGTCGCCGGTTACGGCGATCAGGTCCGGCGACAACGCATTGACTGCCGCCACGATCTTCTCCACGTAATGACGCTTGATGGTCGGTCCCACGTGGATATCGCTGATCTGCACGATGGTGAATCCGTTCAACGCGGCAGGCAGGTTCTCAATAGGCACGTCGATATTTTTCACCCCGGCGCGCCGGCGCGCGCTGTAGATGCCGAACAGCGTGACCAGCACGGCGAGCAGCGGCACGCCAAGCGCGCTCCAGGCGATAAAACCAGGCCAGCCGCCGGACTCCTTGTGCACGCTGCTGATCAGGTGCAGGACAAGCAGCACGATATCGCGGAGAAACGTCAGCGCCAGCAGCGAGGAGAAGAAGCCCATGGTGAGCAGGCCGATCCATGCAAGACGATCCGACAGCGGCTGCTGGCTGATGTTGCGTGCAGCCATGCCGAGCGGAATCAGCAAGCACGAAACCACGAGTGCGAGCACCGCGAGCCATCGCAGCGGCGCGCCAACGGGTGCAACCGGAATCAGGCGCACGCCTATGTACACGTGAAACAGAATCCCGATACCGATGACGCGGATAAAAAACGCAGAACGTCGCATAAACCGCCTGGTGGAAGGTGAAGCCGGTAGGTTGCAACCGAGATTGAGGCTGGCGGCTGCTAACGTCGCGATCCATCGCGATCGGTCAAAACGTTGGAACGTCTGAAGAGAAACCCGGCCCGAAACGGCATCCGATTCTACCGGTTCACCAGAAAACCTGCCGGTGCCCAGCCGTCGTCATAGGGCTTGCAACTTGCATGTCATAAAGGATTCGTCAAGCGTCGCACTTCGTGAAGGCGGCGGCAAGCGTGACCAGTCCACGCCTGCAACTGCACAGGAATCCGGGTTTGGCCGCCAACCTTGCGTGAACGCCCAAGCCAATCGCGTCACTTGAAAAAATAACCCGCTTGAAGCGGGTTATTTTCGTGCAGTCACACTACGTCCAACGGCTGCGTTCAGGGTGCAGACGCCGCCTTGGCTGCCGCCGCCTTCTTCTCCGCATTCTGAATATTTTGCGGGTAGTTGGTCTGGTCACCGCCAGGCTGATAGCCGTTCTTTTCCAGAGTTTTCAGTTCGGCGTTCTTCTTCGCGCGGGCAGCCTTGCGGGCGGCCTTGCGTTGCGCTTTCTCCACCTGTTTCGGTGTGGAAGCACCAGTGTCGCTGGCGGCGGTTTGCGCCATTGCGACAGGGGCAGTCAGCCCAGCGATCGATACTGATACGACAAGAGCCATTGCAGCCATGCGGATTCGGTACATAACGAGATTCTCCACGAGAAGCGGTTTTTTTTGGTGCGGCAGCGCCATGGCGTCCGCCGCGTTTGTCGTGCTGGACCTGCATGCTTCGCTACGTGCCAGACAATCCCGCCTTTACAGCCCTGTTCGCGAGCCATCGGACACGCGTGGGTATCTTAACCAACTCTTTGTAAAAACGTGTAGCACATCCGTTAGAACTAAATCAGAAAACCGGGATTTCCCCAAGTTGGTGAGGCCGTCACTTCAAAAACCGCACGAAATCGTCGACCTCTTCGCGCTTGCTGACAAGCGCATTCTCGGGTTGCGACAGATCCGCGTAACCGATGCTCATGCCGCACACCACGATCTCGTTGTCAGGCAGCGCCAGATGTTCCGCGATGATGCGGTGGTAGCGATTGAACGCGGCCTGCGGGCAGGTATCCAGCCCGAACGCGCGCGCCATCAGCATGACGCTCTGCAGGAACATGCCGTAATCGAGCCAGGAACCCTGCTCCATGCTTCGATCGGTGACGAAAATCACGCCGGCCGGCGCACCGAAGAATTCGAAATTGCGGCCAAGCTGGGCCTTCATGCGGGTTTTATCGTCGCGTGTTATGCCCAGCAGCGAGTACAGCGACCAGCCGAGTTCGCGCCTCCTGTCGATGAACGGCGAGGTCCAGTTGCGCGGGTAATAGGCGAATTCCTCTTCGTGCAGCTTGTCCGCCTCGGGATCGTTGTAGACGGCAAGGATCTTTCGTGAGAGCGCGTCGCGCGCTTCGCCGGTCAGCACGTAAGCCTTCCACGGCTGTGTGTTGCTCCCCGAGGGTGCACGCCGGGCGTGATCAAAGATCTGGCGCAGAGTGGTTTCGTCCACCGCGTCGGGCAGGAACGCGCGAATGGAACGGCGCGACATCAACGCCTGCATCACGGTCACGGTTGCGTCGTTGTTCATCAAGGGCTCTCGTCTCGGGGTCCCATGCCTTGAGCGGCATGTGTTGCCGCCAGGCGTTCGCCGGATACTTTATCGCGTACCCGCCGAATGCGCCCGGCGTGCTCACCTGAAATGCGTGTTCGCCAGCTCGACGACTTCATCGGCCCGGCCGTTCAACACCGCGCGCAGCATGTAGAGACTGAAACCCTTCGCCTGCGCCCACTGGATCTTCGGCGGCAGCGCAATCTCATGCTTGGCGGTCACCACGTCGATCAACGCCGGCCCCGGCCGCGCAAACGCGCGTCCCAATGCATCGGGCAAATCCGCTGACTGTTCCACTCGAATGCTGAAGATGCCCGCCGCTGCCGCGATCTCCGCAAAGTTGGTCGCGCTCAGGTCCGTGCCGGTGTCTAGATAACCGCCCGCCTTCATTTCCATCGCGACAAAACCCAGCGAGCTATTGTTGTAGACCACCACCTTGATGGGCAGGTCGAGCTGGCGCGCGGTCAACAGATCGCCAAGCAACATCGACAAACCGCCATCGCCCGAGAGCGAGATAACCTGACGTCCCGGATGCGCAGCCTGCGCGCCAAGTGCCTGCGGCATCGCGTTCGCCATCGATCCGTGATTGAACGAACCATGCAGCGCGCGTTTGCCGTTCATCGTCAGATAGCGGGCCGCCCAGAGCGTTGGGGTGCCGACATCGGCGGTGAACACCGCATCTTTTTCGGCTATTTCGTTCACCAGCCGCGTCAGGTATTGCGGATGAATCGGCCGCCCTTGCGGCGACGGCCGCGCCGATTCGTCGAGCCCCTTGCGCGCCGACGCGTAGTGCCTGAGAGCGGTATCGAGGAAACGCCGGTCCGCCTTGCGTTCGAGCCGCGGCTGCAATGCAGTCAGGGTTTCACGCACGCCGCCGACCAGGCCCAGTGCCAGCGACGCACGCTTGCCGAGTGCATCGGCACGCAAATCGATCTGCACGCTCTTCGAGCGTGACGGATAAAAATTCCGGTACGGAAAGTCCGTGCCGAGCATGACCAGCGTGTCGCACGACATCATTGCGTGATAACCCGAACTGAACCCGATAAGACCCGTCATGCCGACGTCGAACGGGTTGTCGTGCTCCACGAACTGCTTGCCGCGCAATGCATGAACGACGGGTGCACCAAGGGTATCCGCGAGCCGGACCACTTCGTCATGCGCGTCCGCGCAACCGCTGCCGCACAGCAAGGTCACGGCCCCCGACGCGTTCAGCAAGTCCGCCAGGCGATCCAGGTCGCGTGCAACGGGAATGACCGTTGGCGGCTCTGCCTCGACCCACGCGGGCGTCTCGGCGGGTCCATCGCCAAGTGCTATATCGCCGGGTAACACGATCACGGCCACGCCTCGCTCGCCTATCGCGGTGCGCATCGCTCGCTCGAGCACGCGCGCAAACTGGTCGCGGCTCGTGACGAGTTCCACGTAGTGGCTGCACTCCTTGAACAACTCCGTAGGATGCGTTTCCTGGAAGTACCCCAGGCCAATTTCCGTCGACGGAATATGCGCGGCGATGGCAAGCACCGGCACGTGATTGCGATGGCACTCGAACAAGCCGTTGATCAGATGCAGGTTGCCCGGCCCGCAACTGCCTGCGCATACCGCAAGCTTGCCAGTCGCCGCGGCTTCGGCGCCTGCGGCGAACGCGGCTACCTCTTCATGACGCGTATGCATCCAGCGAATGCTGTCCAGGCGCCCGAGGCTATCGGAAAGCCCGTTGAGGCTGTCGCCCGTCACGCCCCAGATATGTTGCACGCCGGCCGCTTCCAAGGTCCTGGCCAGATGATCCGCAATGGTCCTGCCCATGATGAATCTCCCCGCTTAAAGTAAATGAAGTTCACGCGCCTGCGCGGTCAGCGTGTCGCGAACGTCGGGGTGGGCGAGACGGATAAGTGCGGCGGCGCGTTGTGTCGACGACAAACCCTTCAGGTTCGCCACGCCGTATTCCGTGACTACCAGGTGCGTGTCCGTGCGCGGCGTAGTCACCGGCCCGGCGAGACGGGCAACAATCTTTGAAACATTGCCGCGCCCGGTGGTCGAGTGAAAAGCGATGATGGACTTGCCGCCACGCGACGCATAAGCGCCCCGCACGAAATCCAGTTGACCGCCCGAGGCGCTGTATTGATGCCCCTTCACATGCTCCGAATTGCATGCGCCGGTGAGGTCCATTTCGATGGTCGAGTTGACCGACACGACGTTGTCGTTGCGCGAGATGGTGTGGGGATCGTTGACGTAGCTGACCGGATAACTTTCGATCGACGGGTTGTCGTTGAGGAACATATACATCGCGCGGTCGCCCATCGCGAACGTGAACACCGACTTGCCCCGGTTGAGCGTCTTGCGCGAGTTGTCGACCACGCCGCGCTGGATCAGATCGACCAGTCCCGGTGTCAGCAATTCGGTGTGAATGCCCAGGTGCCTGTGGCTCGCCAGAGCACTGCACACCGCATTCGGCAACGCACCGATACCCATCTGCAAGCACGCGCCGTCGGTCACCAGTTCAGCGATGCTCGCGCTGATCGTCCGGTCGTGTTCCGTAGCGGGCTTCGGCCTCAACTCGGGCAACGGGTGATTCGACTCGACGATTGCATCGACCTCCGAGACGTGCAGCAGCGAGTCGCCGAACACCCGCGGCATGTTCGGATTCACTTCCACGATCAGCCGCCGCGCCGCGCGCGCCACGCCGCTCGTATAGTCGTTGTTCGTGCCGAACGTGAAGTAGCCGTTCGCGTCCATGGGCGAGACCATCACAAGCATGGCGTCAACCGGGATGTGTTCCGCGAACAGGCGCGGCGACTGGCTGAACGAATTCGGCACGTAATACACGACCTTGCGGTTGCCCTCCTCCATGCCGAGCTTGATCAGCTCCCGCTCGGGCGCGCCAAGAAACATGGAGTGCGGCAGGATGCGACCCATCAGCGAATAACGCAGCAGGGACTTGCGGAGGAATTCTTCGGCATGAAAGTAATAGACCTTCAATGCGTCGATGTCGCCTGCTTCAGCCCGCGCGCCAAGCGCCTCAAGCAGCGCGGGCGGTTGAGACATTGCCATGCCCAGCGCAATCGACGAATCGCTGCGCAATGCCGCCACTGCATTTTCCGGCGAGGTAAGCTTGCTTTGATACATCTCTTCAACCAGCATCCTGGTGTTCATGCTTGTGCTCCCTGAGCAAATGCGTGCATTAGTAGTTGGCCGCTTCTTCCGGGGAATGACCGCGCTTGTAGATCAGCATCGTGCGCTCGAACGTCATCACTACTTTGCCATCCTGATTAATTCCCCTGGTCTCCACCGTGACAATGCCCTGTGTCGGCCTGCTGGCCGACTCGCGCTTGGCCAACACCGTGGACTCCGCATACAGCGTGTCGCCCGCGAATACCGGGTGGGTAGCCTTGACCTTGTCCCAGCCAAGGTTCGCCACCACCTTTGCGCTTACGGTGCGCACGCTCATGCCGGTAATGACCGCCAGCGTGAACGTGCTGTCGACCAGCAGCTTCTTCCACTCGGTTTTAGCAGCGTAGGCGGCGTCGAAATGAACTTGCTGCGTGTTCATGGTGAGCAGCGTGTTCCAGATGTTGTCGACGTCGGTGATCGTTCGGCCCGGGCGATGTTCGTAGATCGCGCCCGGCACGAAGTCCTCGAAATACAGGCCCGAGGTCTCGCGGAAACGGTTTTCATCGATCTGGCGATACGCTGCAATAGTCGAACTCATGATGTTCTCCAATAGAGGTTGATGAAGGTCAGGCCGCGGCCAACACGCCGCGCGCTTCACGGGCAATGGCCTCGTCGACCATGCGCCCATCCACGATGCCCGCGCCCTGTTCGTTTGCTTCGAGCACACGCTTGGCCCATGCAATGCGCTCGGCGGACGGTGTAAAAGCGCGGTTGATGAGCGGGATATGCGAGGGATGAATGGCGGCCTTGCCGTGAAAGCCGTTAGCGACCGCGAAGGCCAGATCGGCATGCAATAGATCGGCGTCGTGAATGGCGAAGCACGGCGCATCAATAGCCTTGATCCTCGCCGTCGCACACGCCGCAGCCACGCGGCAACGCGCGAGTTGCAACGCGAGTGCATCAGGTTGAGCCCGTACGTCCGACGCGTAGTCCGCCGCGCCGAACATCAGCGCGGCGACCCGCGCGCCAGCATTCGCAATTGATTCGACCGCGGCCAGTCCGCGTGCTGATTCGATCATCGGCACAAGCGCGCACGCCGTGCCGGCCTGATCGAACAACGCCGCGATCTGAGCCACCTGTTCGGGTGATTCTATTTTTGGCAGCAGGATAAAGTCGGGCGCGCGGGACGCATCGAGCAAGGCGACCAGGTCCTCGAGACCAAAGCGCGTGATGGTGGAATTGATGCGCACGGCAAGCCGTGGCAACAACGCGTTCACGGTGTTATCCAGCAGCGTGCGAACCTTGTTGCGCGCATCTGTTTTGTCCGCGGGAATGACCGAGTCTTCAAGATCGGCAATCGATACATCCACTCCCTTGCCCGAAGCTACAAGAAGCCGGTCGGGACGGGTTGCGGGCGAGAATAACCAGCTACGGACTACTGGCACAACAGAATGATTGAGCATGACGCTGAGCACCTTCAGGTGTTATTCGATGCGTTCATTCTCGTGACGATGCCTGCCGCAGACAATGCGGCATTATTGGTGCCAGCCTTCGGAAAAATAGAAGCCTGGGGGTTTCGGCCTGGCCTTCAGCCCTTGCCGCGTGACGGTTTCACGCCACTCGCGATCAGGTGGTCGAGCAGCTGCCGCGCATACGTAGGCAACGCTTCACGCTCGTTCACGCACACGCGCATCTCGCGCGACGCCCAGCTATCGTTCAGGCGCAGCACGCGGATGCTCATGGTCCGCTTGCATCGCCGAGCGGCGGACTCGGGCACCACCGACACGCCCACGCCGTTCTCCACCAGCCTGCAGATTGCATCGAAACTGCGAAGCTGGATGCGATGCCTGATCCGCCTGTGCAGCTTGCGTGCATGGGCTTCCAGGTAAATTTGAATCGATGCCCCGCTCGCATAGCCAACGAAGTCATGGTCCAAAAGCGCTTCGAATGCGATATCGCGCAAACCGTCGAAACCGGCAACGGCTGCGGGCACGACCGCGCATAGGCGATCGGTTGCGAACGGATACGCCTGCAGCGCGCCAACGTCAGCGGAAGCCGCCACAATCCCGATATCCGCGACGCCATCGATCAATGCCTCGACAATCTCGGGACTCAGCCGCTCCTCCACTTCTATATTTACATTCGGATGATCCGCCAGGAAATGGCTCACCGGCACCGGCACGAATTCGGTCAATGCATTGGTATTCGCCAGCAGCCGCACCGTGCCTTTAAGCCCGTGCGCGAACTGGCCCAGATCGTCAGTCAGGCGCTGCATGGACGCGAGCGTACTGCGGGCGCGGCGCAGCAGTGTATGTCCCGCCTCGGTGGGCAACACGCCAAGCCGCTGGCGCGCAAGCAAAGGCACGCCGACCGCCTCTTCCATTTGCTTGATACGTCCGCTTGCGGAACCCAGTGCAAGGTTCACGCGCGTCGCGCCATGCGTGATGCTGCCGGCTTCCACCACGGCCACGAACAACCGCAGGTCTGGTATATCGAAACGCATTGACAGTCTCCGTTGCAAGCGCGCTGAGAGAAACGCCGGATACCTACGGGAAATCCGAAGGACAATGCCGAATTTTCGCACGCGGCCCAAGGGGCGCGCTTTGAGCGCAGCAGGAGGCTATGCGCGACACATAAAAAAAATCCATCCGGCTTGCGCCGGATGGATTTTTTTAGCGATAACGCCTGGTCGCGGAGGTACCTGGATTGCCGCGTTACCGCACTTCCGGAGAAGCTCGAAACCAGCCGGTTTTACCCGGCCGGTTCGCCGTTCGTTATCCGGCGGGGATCCGGCGGGGATCCGGATCACCAACGAGGTACGCATGATGGCGTTTCGATGAAACACCGGCAATCGGAGGAATCCGACTGCTTTACTTGAGCACCTTGCCGGCACTCAGCGAACTCGCGTCGACGACATCGACCAGCACACGGGTACCCGGAATAACCGTGGCCGCAACCTTCTGCGAATTCGCCTGCACCGTCAGCTCAGCACCTTGCGTGTCCTTGAGTGTCACCATGCGGCCGTCAACGCGCGCTACGCTGGCCACGGTCTGATTGCCGTCCGGCGAAGGCGTTGCCGCCAGGGTCGAAGAATCGAGCACCGTCAGCCTGACCGCACGCTCGGTCGTGCCAAACACATTGGTGCCGGGTTTGATTTTGTCGAGGTTCGGTACATTGTCGCCAACCTTGAACACCTCAGTCGCGCCCCGCGCATTGATGACCGTCACCTGGTGCGTGTTCATATCCACCGACTGCAGTTTCCCGCCAATACGCACTGACGTGGTGCCGTCGATTGACGCTGCGAACGCGCCCGTCATCACCATTGATGACGCAGCCGCAACCAGCGCGGACTTGAAGGACCAGAGGGCTTTTCTTGACTTGGTTGAGTTTGACTTCGATTTCATTTTGCTACTCCTGCCGGACAAAGAGGGTTCTGCTCGTGCGCCGTCCGATCTAATCGCACAAACCGTTCAAATAACGTGAACCCAGTTTGTTTTTCGGGATGAGCACTGTCAATCTGCCCGGCCTATTTTTAGGTATCCTCCTATTTCAAGAAATTGGTTTAAGCTGTGCACCAAAACAATCAATTTCAAAGCATGTTGAATGTCGCGAAGCTTGAAGGTCGTACACTGTTGCAATCACGCCCCGCGTACTTATTTGGGATGACGCAGTCCATTACAATACGCACCTGCAATCTTTGCCCGGCATCGGGCGCTGGGGAAATACCATGTCTCTTCTCGACGTGGACACTGTCGATTACGTCGGCGTAAACATTCTGTTCAAGCGCGTGTACGTCGGCATTTTCGACGACCTCGACTGGGACGACGCAGCGACGCATTTTGCGTTGCTGACAAAAAAGATCGATCGTTACACGCAGTACGTCCGTTCCGGCCAGCTACTTGCAGCTTACCCGCAGGTACGCGGTTATCCGGTGTGTATTGAATACGTCGCCATGCGACCCATGACCCGCGCGGCCGAGGTTTTCTGGAAGACGCGCGAGACGCTGATCCGGGCGACCGGTTTTGACGTCCGGTGCCGTACCGTCGACGTGCGGCATGCACTGGCCGCGGATGCCGCGGATACCGAAGTGAAGGCGGACAACGCTGCCGTCGCGGCTGACACGCGGCCGGATTCCGTCGTCAACGCGCTGGATCTTGCAACGCGCCCAGCTCGCGAGGAGAAGCCGCGTGAAGATAGCGTGCATGCCGGGCGGCGCGCAGTCCTGGTAATGCGCAAGAAAATGTCCTCAGGGCGATGAGAACAACCCAGCGAGGCAGCGTATTGTGACGGCATCATGACAAATGAATGCCCATAAAAAAGGCGAAGCCCAGTGGGCTTCGCCTTTTTTATGCGTTTTTCCAAGTGTCGTGAGGGGCAGATTGGGGAGGGCGCAGCCGCCTGCTCCGCGCTCCTGTTCATTTTCCTTCCCCAGCCTTTCAGCACTCAGCTGATCCGGCGACCCACTGCCGGCTTTCCACTCTGTCATCGTGGCTCACACCAGTGGCTCACACGCCAGTTCCGCATGACGCGCGAACCAGGCACTTCACGTTCACTCGTTGCCCATATTCGTCGGCAAGCGCCGCTTATGGGAAATTGCAACCGGACGCTTTGAGTCTGCGTCACGCGGGGCACCCGCGCCGGTACGCGCTGTTCCGGCGGTGAACGCTTTGCCGGTGTCTTCCTGGATGGTCGAAATCGAATGCTTGTAGACCGCCTGGATACCGGCGGCGGAACTCAGCATGACCAGATACTGGTCGAACGACTCGATGTGACCAACCAGCCGGACCCCATTGACGAGGAAAATTGCGACGCGTTTGCGCTCCTTGCGGGCGGCGTTCAGCACATCGCTCTGACTTTGCTGCTGGTGTTCTGTAGCCATTCTCATTCGACCTGACGTTAGTATTTCGGACTGTTCCGGCGGAGATCCGCCAGAATCTTGATGCATTACACAGTGCGTGGCCGGCAAACTCGCTATTGAGTTCCTGTGAAACAGCTCGCGCTGACCGAATGCTACCGTTTCTTGCCGCTCGGTAACACAAAGCAGCACCCGGCAGCGACGCGCGCTTCGCCAATCCAGCGTCCTGTCATGATGCCAGATGATGGCGCCGCGCACTGTTTGCTCCCTTTCGAGCAACGCCGCTCCGTGGAGTTCAAACTTCGCACGAAAATTCAGTTCGGACTATCGCCAAGCCCGATAAAGCCGCTCGCAACCGCCTGTCCCTGTCCGATACTAACCCGCTGAAATAGCCCGTGGGCATGGCCCTTAAATTCCAACAAGATCAGAAACGGACAAACTCTCGCCGACTGACGCCGCGCACCAGGACGGGCAACTCCGAAGCAGTTGCTGAAAAGTCTTGCGGGTTGGATTCTGTCGGATGCCAGGCGGCCCGGCGCGCGGGAATTTCCGGGAAAGTCGCCATCGGCACAGCTGGAAGGCACAAAAAGCCGTCACGGCCGGTTTCCCGGACCGCAACAGCCTTTTGTGTTCGCCGCCGGCTCACCGGAAAGAGGGAGCAGAGAACGGGAAGCAGGAAACGGCGGCTGAATTCGAACGTTCCGCGTTATTGAGCGGGAGCTACCGGCTTCTTATGTTTGTGCTTGAAGTGGAACTTTCCCTTCGAACTTCCAGGCGTGGAGCTATTGTCACCACCCATGGTCGGAGCGGCCGTTGCGGCACCATGCGCGTTGCCGCCGCCCGAACCACCGTTGCCGTTGCCCTGGGCCGCGGCCATGCCGGACGCGCCAAGCAGAATGGCAGATACGCAAATCAGATTAAGTACTTTCATCGTCAATCTCCAAAGATCACGCATAGAGTACGATTCAGGATTTGGTTGCCGGCCATCCGGCTCGCGGCTGACTGGCTGGAGTCGGCAGGCAGACAACGGGTCGAATGTAATGGATCGTAATGGATCGGCCACACGGCTTCAAGAATTGTTTCCATTCAACCCGTGCGCGCGCTCAGTTCCCCGGCCCCGGCAACAAGGGCGCCAGTTGCCCGGCGACGCCGTCCAGAATCTCCTTCGACAAAGCCGGGTCCGACACCGCTCGCGCCAGGCCGATCGCGCCCAGACAGGCGCTCATTTGCAGGATCGCGCGGGCGCGGCGTTCAGCCGGATCCGCGATATCTAGCAAACCCTCCGAGAACGCGAGGTTGTGCTTGACCCGCTCGGTGAATACCTCGCGCGTGGCGTCGTTGCTGCGCCCGACATCGCCTAGCAAAGCACCCAACGCGCAGCCTTGACCCGGGGCATCCCGATGCGCTTCGCTCAGGTAATCGCGCACCGCCTGCGCCAGGTTTTCTGCACGTGCCTCCCATACGTCGAGGCTCTTGAATGCAACCTCGAGCGCCTCGGTTACGAGTTCGTCGCGCGATTCAAAATGCTTGTAGAAACCGCCAACCGTCATGCCGGCTTCCTTCATGACATCGGCAACGCCAATGCCGTCCAACCCAAGTTCCCGAAAGCGCCGTGCCGCCACATCGACGATCCGTTGATGCGTTGCCGCCTTCTCTGCCTGTGAATGTCCCATGAGCTTCTTTTGTCCTGTGATGGGGCGGCTAGCAGCACCCCCGAGACATCAATCTTAATGCAGAACAGGAATGGCTCAGGCGCGGGCCGGTTCAACGCAATGGTCACTACCCCTTGCTTGCTCGCGCTGCTTTTCGCAACCGCACGTTAGTTTATTCAGTTATACGAAATAATTGGATACGGGATATGTTCTGTTTTCAAGGACGCCTCAGCCTGACGGCGTCATGCATGCTTCAATCCTTGAAGAAACGGTTCCCGGGCCTCGGCAAACCGAGATTCTCCCGCAAGGTGACACCCTCGTATTCACGCCTGAAGATGCCTCTTGCCTGCAATTCGGGAACGACCTTGTCGACGAAATCGTCAAGGCCGCCCGGCAGGTAAGGGAACATCACATTGAAGCCGTCAGAGCCCTCCTCCACGAGCCATTGCTGCATCTGGTCGGCGATCATCGCGGGAGTACCGATCATTTCCAGCCCCGAATAACCGCCGACCCGTTGCGCAAGCTGGCGGATCGTGAGCTTGTCGCGGCTCGCCCATTCAATCACGCGCTCGCGGCTGCTTTTGCTCGCGTTGGTTTCGGGTATTTCGGGCAGCGGACCGTCAGGATCGAAGCTTGAGACATCGTGGCCAAGCATGATCGAGAGCGAGGCGATACCGCTGTCGTAATGCACGAGGCTGTCGAGACGCGCACGCTTTTCCAGTGCTTCGTCCAGCGAGTCACCGACCACGACGAACGCCGCCGGCAAGATCTTGAGATGCTCGGGGTTGCGTCCGAGTGCCGCCATGCGGCCTTTGACATCGGCGTAAAACTGCTGGCCCTGCGCCAGCGTGGTCTGCGCAGTGAATACAGCTTCCGCCGTTTCGGCCGCGATCTGCCGGCCCGCTTCCGACGACCCCGCCTGCACGATGACCGGCCAGCCCTGCACGGGCCGCGCGATATTGAGCGGCCCACGCACCGAGAGGTTCTCGCCCTTGTGGTTCAGCACATGCATCCTGGCGGGATCGAAGAAGGTCCCGCTTTCAACGTCGCGAACGAACGCGTCGTCGGCCCAGCTATCCCAGAGGCCGGTCACGACATCAAAGAACTCCCGCCCGCGCCGGTAGCGCTCGCCGTGCTCCACGTGTTCGTCCAGGCCGAAGTTGAGCGCAGCGTCCGGATTGGCCGTGGTGACCAGGTTCCAGCCCGCGCGTCCGCCGCTCAGGTGGTCGAGCGAAGCAAAGCGCCGGGCGACGTGATAAGGCTCGTCGAACGTCGTGGATGCCGTCGCGATCAGGCCAAGGTGCTCGGTCACCGCGGCGAGCGCCGACAATAACGTCAGGGGTTCGAACGACGTAGCCGTGTGACTTCGCTTCAGCGCCTGGGTAGGCATGTTGAGCACGGCAAGATGGTCGGCCATGAAGAACGCGTCGAACCGGCCGCGCTCCAGCGTCTGCGCAAACCGCTTGAGGTGCGCGAAATTGAAGTTTGCGTCCGGGAAAGCGCCGGGGTAACGCCAGGCGCCGGTGTGAATGGTGGCCGGGCGCATGAAAGCGCCCAGGCGCAAGCGACGTTGCGTGGTCATGGGATTCCGTTCCAGCGTTGATAAGAATGCCTCGACAGCGAGGCATGCGCTTCGCTCGCGGACGCGGCGTCATCGATAAAATACGTCGAATGGCGAAAGCGTGCACGAACCGCCATCGATGCAGGAACGGCCCGGCCGGTCAGCAGTTTTCAGTGAGCGCGCGCCGACGCCAATGCAGCCGTCCGCAGTGGCGCCGCCTACCCGTGTCAGCCTGCCGGCTGCACGTCGAACTTGTCTACGCGATCCGTATAGAAGGCCAGATGGTCCTTGATCTCGGCGACCGCGGGATACGCGTCTTCATAGGTCCATACCGCGTTCACGGAGCGCTCGCCACCCAGCGGAATGCTGTAATAGGCGCAGTCGCCTTTGTACGGGCAATAGGTCGCGTGGTCCGTGCGCTGCAACAGCGACATGTCGACGTCCTTGCGCGGAATGTAGTGGACCGCCGGGTACGACGCTTCACGCAACGTCAGCGCCTCGCGCGTGTCCGCAATGACACGCCCGCCGATAGACACAGTGATGTGCGCCGGATTAGGTTCGATCGTGATGGGGTGGTCGGGTCCGGGAACCCGGACGGTTTTGGTCTGCATGGCTTCGTGCTCCTTGAAGCGAGGGTGAACGGACTCAGCGTGGTGAGATAGTCGTTACCTACGAATACTGCAGCGTATCGGAAAGCGCGTTTTCTTGCCGTGACCCCCGCGTGTTTGCGCACCGGCGCGGCCTTGGCGGATCTGCCACCCGCTCGGGATGGCCGCGTCAAAAGGGGGACAAAAGGGGGACGTAAGAGGCGGCGCCGGGAACCCGGCAGAAGAATCGGCTTACCGAAATGATGCTGAAGGAATGATCCGGTTACCTGGGGTCCTGCAGCTCGTCATGCCGGACGGGGTAGGAGTACCCCGCACCGGACTAAAGACGCGCTATAGATAACCCTTGCCGTCGACATATGCCTTGCGCCAGCGCGTAATTGTCACGCGCTCGAATAAACCCGCAAGCGCGAAAGGGTCCTTCGCGATGAAACGTTCGACTTCCTCGCGCGTGTCGAGGTCGACCACATACAGGCCGCCGCCGGCGTTGCTGCCGTCGTCCTGGAGCTTCGCCCCGCAGGCCAGCAACAGCGCCTTGTTCGCTTCGAGATAGTCCAGGTGCACGTCGCGCCGCTGCGTGCGTACCGGCGCGTGGCCGGGCTTGTCCCAGGTTTCGATAATGAACGGCATGACACCTCCCCTTATCGAACTCAGTTCTGCGCGATCGCCGAAGGATGCTGGGCTAGCGGCGTGACCTGGATCGTCATGTAGGGAAAGAGCGGCAGCGAGCTTAGCAACGTATGCAGCTCGTCATTGGACTCGACGTCGAAGACGCTGTAGTTCGCGTACTGCCCCACCACGCGCCACAAGTGACGCCACTTCCCTTCATGCTGCAGTTTTTGCGAGAACGCCTTCTCGGCGGCCTTAAAGCTATTGGTGAGCTCCGAGTCGGCGTCGGCAGGGATCTGCACCACCATATGAACCAGGAACAACATGATCGAACCTCCGCAAGATGATTGAAGCGCCTAGCCCCATGCCAGGATCGCAACCGTATAAACAATGCCGATCCAGAACATCATGATGACGGTATAGCCCATGATGTCCTTCAGTTTCAGTTTCGACAAAGCGAGCGCCGGCAAGATCCAGAACGGCTGGATCAAGTCGTTCCAGGCGTTGCCGAGCATGACCGCGGTGGCCGTATGACCCACGGACGCACCAATCGCCTTGGCCGCCTCGATCATGAACGGGCCCTGGATGACCCAGTGACCGCCGCCGGAAGGCGCGAAGAAATTGATGAAGAACGAACTGATGAGGCCCCAGAACGGCAACGTATGCGGCGTCGCAATCTTGACGAAGAATTCGGAAAACGTGTTGACCAGTCCCGAAGACGCCATGATCGCCATGATGCCCGCGTAAAACGGATATTGCAGGATGATGCCACTGATCGTCCGGATGCCTTCGTTGAGTTTCTCCACATAACGAATGGGCGTGCCCAGCAAAATGATGCCGAGAAACAGGATGATGAAGTTGATCAGGTTCAGGTCCATCGTGCCGCCGCCGTGGAAATACAGCACCACGTAGACCACGCCGATCAATCCGATCAGGCCGCTCAGCAAGCGGCTGTTGTTCAGACGGCTCGCGAATGTACGGTCATCGCCGGCGTCGGCGGGAACCGCCGCCTGACTTGCGCGCGTGCGCTCTTCAAGCGTACGGTCGATCTCGGTCACCGGTTGGCCCGGCTTCGGATGCAACCACGCATTGAGCAACGGCAGCGTGATCAGCACGACCAGGCTGGTGATGAGCATGGTCGGCGAGAAGATGGTTTCCGAGAGCGGAATCACGCCCATCTGCCCTTCCATCGGGTGGCCTTTGGTGGAGATGAGCACGGGAATACTCGCCGACAAACCAAGACCGTAAAGCGTGAAACCGCTATAGGCCGATGCAATGATCAACGAGTAGTGCACGCCCTTCACACTGAGCGCCAGCTTGCGCGCGACAATGCCGCCGATCACCAGCCCGAAACCCCAGTTGAGGTAACTGCCGATACCGCCCACCAGCGTGGCGACAATGATCGCCATGCGCGGATCGTGCACCCGCATGACGATGCGATCGAGGAATCGCTCGGTCAGTGGAGCAGTCGCAAGCACGTAACCCATCGCGAGGATCACGGCCATCTGCGTGGTGAATGCAAGCAGCGTCCAGAAGCCCTTGCCCCAGCTGGTTGTCAGCGCCACGATGCCCTGGCCCTGCACCAATACGGCAAGAATCATGGTGAGCAGCGTCAGCCCGATAGCAAAGACGAACGGATCAGGCAAATACTTGCGCATCAGTTCGGTGAAGAATCCGGTTATTTTCTGCATTGCACTGTCTCTGAAATATTATTTAGTTAAGCGAAATTTTTGGCCATCTCTGCTGCGAGAGTAAATTGGCCTGCCCTCAGGACTCTTTTCCTGAAGCCACCAGCCGCCGGTGGCGGGCCAGCGCCATTAATGCGCGGTCGCGCCACGCCACCCGTTCTTCCCATTGCTCAAGCGGCACCGCCGCGCGTCTTGCCGCAGCTACCATCTCAACCAGCTCAGGTGTCCACGGATCGTGCTGGCCGCGTTCCGCGCCCATCCGTTCGTATGCCGGCCCCATCTTCTGCGCATGCGAGCTTATGCCGCCGCGCGTATTCAGATCTACCGTTTCGAACGGCCCGATCACCGACCACCGCAGGCCGAGGCCGTCCCGCATGACGGTGTCTATGTCCTCGACGGTCGCCACGCCGTCGCGCACGAGGCAATACGCTTCACGCAGCACGGCGCCCTGCAGCCTGTTGAAGACAAAGCCCTCGACTTCCTTCGATACGAGCACGGGTTGCAGGCCGGCATCGCGGAAAAGTTGCAGCGTGCGTTCAGTGACCTCCGGCGCGGTGAAAGGCGCGGGCACGATCTCGATAACGGGAATCAGGTACGGTGGATTGCCCGGGTGCGCAATCAGACAACGGTGCCGTCCTGGCAGGTCATCAACAAAGCTCGATGCCGTCAACGCCGATGAAGCACTGGTGAAGATCGCCGTCGCGGGCGCGGCGGCATCGAATTGCGCAAACAACGCACGCTTGACCTCCACCCGCTCGGGTGCGCACTCCTGCACGAGATCCGCGCCGGCAACGGCTGCTTCTACTGAGGCCGCTATCTGCACGCGCGCTGCCACGGCCTCCGCCGTTTCGTCGAGCAAGCCGAAGCGCGCCAGTTCCGTCAGGCGCTGCGCGATCTCTCCAGGGGCAGCATCGCGGCGTGACGCGTCGGGATCGAAAAGACGCACGGGCCATCCCGCGCGCGCGAACACCACAGCAAACGCGACGCCGATACTCCCCGCCCCCACGATCGCCACGCGCCGGATTTCAGCCGTGTTCATCTCAGACTCCCGCTACGCCAACCGTCATGCCGCCACACACGTACAGCACCTGGCCGGTGACAAAACCGCTGCGGGCATCGAGGAAATAGGACACGGCATGCGCGACGTCTTCCGGCGTGCCCACGCGTTTCACCGGCACGCTCTCTACGATCGCCCGCGTACGCGGGCTGTCCGGCGGATTCGCACGTTCGAAGAGTTCAGTGCGGATCGGGCCGGGGCCGATCGCGTTCGCCGTGATGCCATGACAGCCGAATTCGAGCGCCCATACCCGGGTCATGCCGATCAACGCCGCCTTGGTCGCCGAGTACGCGGTACGCAGTTCCTTCCCCAGCGCCGCCCGCGAAGACATGTTCACGATCCGCCCGAAACCCGCAGCCTGCATGCCCGGCAGCAGCGCCTGCATGCACTGCAGCGCGCAACGCACGTTCAGTGACCACGCAAGCTCGAGTTCTTCCAGATTCTGCTCGGCTGCGCCCGCCGGCACCACCACGCCGACATTGTTGATCAGCCGCGTGATCGGACCGCCCGCGAGCGCTTGATCGAGTGCGTTCGCTGTTGCTTCGGTATCCGAAAGATCGGCGATAATTCCGTTGCCCACCCGATCAATAGTCACAGCTTCAAAGCCATCCGCTTCACAGCGCTCGGCGCAAGCCGCACCAATTCCCGCCGCGCCGCCGGTAATCAAAACTCGTTCTCGTGTCATGTCGTGTACTTTAGGAAATCAGACGGTTGCGATCGGCGTCACGGGCGAACCCATCGCGCCCGGCAAACGCAGCGGCGGCGCTGTCAGCATGAAATGCGAGCGAGCGTTGGCACGCAGCCAGACCGCCAGATCGCGCAGGTACCAGAGCTCGCCGAGCGGCAAGCCAAGCTTGAACAAACAATGGTGATGCAGCGGCATCAGCGGATAGTGGCCTTCCGCCGGACGCGCCGGATAACGCTCGACTGCATAGTTGTCCGCGACCAGGGCCGCAATGCCCGAATCAGTCAGCCACTGCAACAGCCGCTGATCGCGGCCGTCGAGTGCGCAACACTGGCTGTTGAGCACGGCTTCATCGGGATGACGGTTCATTTCCAGCACCAGTTCAGCGAAACCGGTGCGCAGCAGCAACATGTCGCCGCGATCGATCTGTACCTTGTCCGCGTCGATGGCGAACATCAGGTCGTCATAACCCACGGTGCGATGCTCGCGTCCGTAATGCGCGACGAGGTCGACAAGAACGCCGCGCCCCTGCATGCCCTTTACCGCGAGATTTTCAATGCCGAGCGCTTCTGCGTGGCTATGTTCGTTACCGCAGGCGTGCGGGGCGAACGCGTCGTCGCGACGGTATTCCATGGGCCCGACTACATCCGTGTTCGCCTTGTAGCCGTTGTAGTAGACGCTCTCGGCCACGCCGTCGCCGTCGGCGTCGAAGAGCGCGCCCACATGCGCGAGCGAGTCCCATTGGGTGGAATACTGCAGGCTCATCAGGACCTGATCGTCGCTGACCACGTCGGTTGCCTGCTCCTCCATGCGCGCGAACGGGAAGTTCACGTAGGGCAATCCGTCCTTCGTCGTAGGCCGCAAAACCGGCGGATGACGACGCACATTCAGCTTGCTGTCGCCGGGATAATCGAGCGGCAGCGACAGGCAGAAACTCAGACCCTCTCGAATCTCGCGCGCACCCTTCAGCACCTGTTCCGGGGTGATCAGGTTCGGTCGTCCGAGTTGATCGTCGGGGCCGAAATCACCCCAGTTCGAACCGTCTGGCCTGTTCTTCCAGCGCCTCTGATCCTGCATCCTGTTCTCCTTGCACGACCTTGATCCCCTCAGCCGCTAGCCGATCAACGCCTGCGGTATCCGGTCGAAAATATCGAGAAGCGCCGCGACCGCGTGCTCCTGGTTCTTCAGCAAGCGCGCCTTCGGGCCGCCGATAACGAGCGCAAACGCTTCGCCATGGATCGAGAATCCCTTCGCAAGCCCCGCGACATCCTCGACGTTTTCTCCGGTCGAACGATGCCAGCCGAGCGTCACGCCCTGCTCCACTTCCACTTCGAGCGACCCGCGATCGATCACCGAACCATCCGTCGATGCACTCAGCGGCTCGCAACTGTCGAGCAGGCGCCGGCGTGCGTCGACAGGCAACGCGCCCAGCAGCGCCTTGCCTGCCGCGCTGGCGTGGACGAGCATAAAACCGCCGGGTTCGTCGCTGTAGCGAATCTTCTGACGCGATTCCATGACGTCCAGATAAACAACCCGCGTGCCCGCAAGCGTCGCAAGCGCCGCCGTTTCACCCGTCGCGTCGCGCAATGCCGTGAGCAGGGGCTGGAACAGCAGCGTCAGAGGATCCTCGCTGCAAATGTCGCGTGCGACATGCAACAGGCGCTGGGTCGGGTAATACCCCGCTTTTACGCCTGGCGCGTAGAGATAACCCTTCGCCACCATCGTCTGCAAAAGCGCATGACAACTCGACAAAGGGATTTCGGTTCGACGCGCAATCTCGCTGTAGATCATCGGTTGCCGGACTTCGGCAAAGAGG